>RCNF010001548.1_pt1 | contig 12136 bp, 8 predicted proteins | sample 2041311 | NCBI WGS metagenome assembly RCNF01 (sample SAMN09708228, study PRJNA481090) | Marine sediment metagenome, whole genome shotgun sequencing project. | biome: marine sediment; feature: ocean; material: sediment; isolation source: Sewage treatment plant 2 marine sediment (STP2) ... | reverse complement strand
CAAGCCACCCAAGTTGCCTGTGCTGTTGATCTCGTTCAGCCGCCCAGCTTGCACAGAGACAGTCCCCGCTGACGCGTTAAGAACGACGGCTGACAGCAGAACATCCCCCGGCACCGGAGCAGGGGGCGCACTGGGCGAACCAGACGCGCCACCACCGCCGCCACATGCAGAAAGAGCGCTAAGAGCAACGCAACAAATGATCGTTCTGGCGAGAAAAATGGGTTTCATGATCGCGTCCTCAAACAAGAATAAAGTCATCGGCCGACAGATCGTTCGCTGTCAAACCGGCGAATGTGATCGATGTGCCTAGGTCGCTGAAAGTGGCTACGCCATCGACATCTGTCACTTTGGCAAGTGCAGCGGCGGCATTCGCTAGTCCGAAGCCCATCAGCATCACCAGATCAACCCCAGAGACAAAATCGGCTCCTGTCACCGAGGAATTCCCGAGGGTATTATAGTTGATAGAAAGCGCGCCGATCGTGTCGTCCCCATCGCCAGTATTGAACACGAATGTGTCAACGCCGCCGCGCCCTTCTAGCAAGTCATCCCCGCGACCGCCCGCAATCGTATCGCTTCCAAAAAGGCGCGTGCTGATGTCACCGCGGATGACATCATTTCCTGCGTCTCCGGACAGGTCATCATTTCCAAACCCGCCCACGATTAAATCGCCGCCCTCGCCGCCGTGCACGACGTTCGTTCCAGAAATCAAACCGACACGGTCATTGCCGTCGCCCGCGTCTACTGTGTCTCGGCCATCGCTGTCCGTGACAGTATCATTGCCGCGCCCGCCATTGATCTGATCATTTCCGGCACCGCCACTTATATCGCTGCCCCAGTCGCTTGCAGTCAGCACGTCATTGCCGCTGCCACTGATCAGTTGCTCAATCTGCGTGTTGTAATTGATGGAAAACGTCCCGGCCGCCAGTATCAGAGTACTGGATGTCCCAACTTGCGAAATGTCGCCGGGGTTCAAGCTGACGTTGATGCTGTCGGTGCGATCAGAGAAATCAAGTGTGTCGTAACCGCCGCCGTCCCAAAGCAAGGTGTTTTCGTCATTGTTCGCAGTAGGGCTAAAAGCATTGAGGTCTGGCGTGTATGTGGTGTTGCCAGAACGCACCGACGTGTCTGGCCCGTACAGATACTGAAGTGCTGCCAAATCAAAGAGCTGAGGTGCGCCATCCCATCCTGAACCCCAGCTGCCAAACAAAGTCGTTCCGGTATATTCGGAATTGGGAATACCATCGTTGTTACCAAACACCGATGTCGAATGGCCCAGTCCAACAGCATGCAGCAGTTCATGGACGTAAATATATGAATTATTGGCCAAGCCATTCGCATTGCTATACGGCGCATCGAATGCCACGACATGGGTGGACCCCGATGTTGAAGGATAGGTGATACCATAAATCCCTCCGCGATCTGCTGAACTTGCACCGACAAGGATGTCAGCGTCATTGCCGCTCACTTGCAGAAAGTTCAAACCGGAGTTGCTGCCTATTGCGGCCAGTGAATTTTGGATGTTTGTTTTTTCACCATTCGTCGCGGTGCGGTACGCATCCCCCCCAGGGGTATTTCCGCTCTCAATCAGTGAATAGGTCACGGTTATCGGAAATCCAGAGCCGTCGTTGAAGCTTGACCTGATGTCAAAAGCATCAATCCAATAGATCGGATCAGTCGGAAGGTTGGTGCTCGATATAGGGGTTCTGCCGGCCATATTTATCTCCAAATGCAACGACTACGATAAGATCTCAATATTGCCGATCCCATCGCAACCAAGGTCGCAGTTCAGAGTTGGCGCACTGTCAATTACTACGTTGTTTCAACACGTCTAACCGTCCAAAACTTTGCCGAATGTGTATGTCATCGCTCTTGCCTTACGGAGCTATCCCACTGACACGCACGCGCTTAGATTTGAACTTAAACAAAACAATCGAGTCCCACTTAAAAGGCGATCGCCATCCATTAAGCCACTAAAAAAGCTACACTTTTGTGAATTGAGCGAAAAACGGCCCATCGACAGGAATTGCTGATCCCCAAACAGCTGTCTGGGGAAAACCTAGTTCGTCAAAGCACCGATGAGCTTTTCGCTGGTAATTGGCTTTTCAATGAACGTCGCATGGTCTGGCAATGCTTGTTTATTTATGAATTTGCCTGACATCAGGACGCCCTTGGTCGATGGAGATAGGTTTTTGGCAATGTCGATAAGGTCTAGCCCGTTGATGTCGCAACCCAAGTCCAGATCACTCAGAAGGAAATCGAATTTATCTAGATGCAACGATGCGCGCGCTTCCGGCCCCGTCGCACTGGTTGCGACGTCAAATCCAAGCTCTTTCAACAGGCTATCCACGACCATTCTTGTCTTTGGATCATCTTCCACCAACAAGACCTTCCCGCGCGTATGAACGGCTTTTGGTTGGTCTTCGACCAGCGCGAGCGGCAATGAAACCTCAATTTCCGTGCCTATGCCAACAGTACTTTCGATGCTCAGGTTGCCGCCTGTCTGGCGAATAAAACCGTAGACGATTGAAAGACCAAGCCCGGTACCACCTTGGCCCTCACGTGTTGTAAAGAACGGCTCGATTGCGTGGGCCAGCACATCCTTGGACATGCCCATTCCATCATCTTTGATTAGAATTCGCGCCTGATCGTGATCGCCACTTTCAAGTGCTACCTTGATCGTTCCTGCACCTTCGATCGCATTGTTTGCGTTCAACAAAAGATTGAAAAGCGCCGATTCAAATTGACCGGGGTCGACCAAGGCATGCAGCGGCGCCTCTGGCAGAGATATGTCCAAGACAACGTCAGGCTTAAGGCTGATTTCAACGAGGTCAGCCATTCCTTCAATCAAGGTATTGAGGTTAACCAACTCGGGCGCGAGGCTTTGTTTGCGCGCAAAAGCCAAGAGGCGATCCGTCAAAGACGCGCCGAAATCGACAGCGTTCCCTATGGCATCCAGACTGCCATTCTTATCGGCTATTTGCTGTCGTTCAAGAAGGTGGGCATGGGTGCGAATTGTCGACAAAATATTGGCAAAGTCATGCGCGGTATCTCCGGCGACTTTTCCCAAAGTTTCGATGCGATCAATCTGTTGCAACCGGTCCGACATTTTACGCCGTTCTGTCATATCCGCGATAAGCCATACGCGACCATCGTCGGGCAGTTTGCTGGCGCGAATTTCCAAGACCTGTCCGTCATCAGAGGTCAATTCACAAAAGCCGCGATGCGCATCGGTCAAACCACTGTGCGCTGCGGACGCGCCAAATTTGCTATCAGACAGCCAATCCATGAAGCCACCCGAATTCAATTTTTCCGGCCCTACGCGCAATATCTTAGAAAAAGCGGGGTTTCGGGCCGTTATGCGACCTGTGGCATCAGCAATAGCAATACCGTCCGAAATATTCGCAAAGACCGTTTCAAACAGCGCGTTGCGTTGATCCAATTGTCGGTTGGAACGATCAAGTCGCAGCGCATTGGCACGAAAACTGCGAAAGGATCGAAACAAATCGCCGATCTCGTCTTGTCCGCCCAGCCTGCGCGGAAGCGCGCTTGCATGATCACCATTGGCCAAACGGACCATCGCAGTTGATACCCGCGAAATATTGAATGTCACATAGCGAGACACGTAAATTGCAGCAGCAATTGCCAATGTCAGGCTGACAAGGCTGATCGCGGCGACCGTAATACGTGTCGCCCGAATGGTGCGCGAAGACGCGTTCCGTTCACTGGCCAAAAAGGCCTCTGCTTGGACCGCGTAGGAACTGGCGATATCGTTGATCCTGTTCGCATCCTGACGGATACGAAACAGTGCATTTTGCGCCGCGAGGTTTCTGGACAACTCTTGCCTGCGCGACTCAAACAGGCCCGAGTTGTTCCAGACGATGTCTTCGAGTGCGGCCAGATAACGGGCTTGAACAGCCATAAGGGTTTGGCTTTGTAGCGCTTGGCGTTGCTGCAAATAGTGACGTTGCTCTTCGCCGACGCCAATCAGGTTTCCGGCATAAGCCGCGTTTAGGGCGTCCGCACTCATGCTTTGCAACGACCACCAGATCAGGCGCGTGCGATCCTCGATATTTTCTGAGACGATCGCACTCGCAGCTTGATTGCGCAAAGTGCCCAGCTTTGCAGTCTGGGCGCGGATCGCGGCTTGAATGATATCCAAGCTTGTGGATGCATCAACAAGGTCGGTCACACCGTCCGCCATACTGTCCAGAATTGTTGAAACTGAAGTGTCCCCGTCGCGGTTTGCACCAAACCTTGTTTGCGGCCAATCCTGCCGCACGCGGTCCAAGACCGTGATCAGCTTTGCGCCTTCTTGTTCAATCATAAAGTTCGATCGTTGGTTCAATAGATAGGGCGCAGACGTAGCGAGGTCAGACGAGCGTTTTGACAAATCCAACGCCTGTGCAACCTGACTAAGGGTTTCTTGATGTAGGTCCTGAAGGCGCGCATCGACACGCTGCAACGCGAACCACGTCACTGCACTTGCTGACAGAACAGCAAAGGCCAGCAGCGTCAGCGCGGCCCAAAGCCGCCCTTGGACGGTCCGCAGGCTTAGGCCCTTCAATTGCTGGTTCCATTGATTTTGGTTACAAAGATATACCCCTGCCCTCGCCTCGTTTGCAGGTGCATTGGTTTGGATGGGTTTGCTTCGATCTTGCGGCGCAAACGCAAGATCAACACATCAATCGTACGGTCCATGTATCGGGTCAAATCGCTCCCAATCTCGGCCAGTAATTCCACGCGTGGGATGACCTCATCTGGGCGGCTCAGAAAGAAATCGAGCAGCCGATATTCTGCGTTGGTCAACGATATTTCGTCGCCGGATGCCGACGTCAGGATGCGGTTCTCGCGGTCAACATTAAGGGAACCAAGCCGGACATGCCGCCCACTGGTTACAGCCTCTGGTATCGCCAATTCACCTTTGCCATATCGCCGCAGAACCGCGCGTATCCGGGCAATCAACTCGCGCGGGTTGAACGGTTTAAGCATGTAGTCATCTGCCCCGACCTCGAGCCCTACAATTTTGTCGGTTTCATCTCCGCGCCCTGTCAGCATGACGATCGGCAAGCTTCCATCCCGGCGAATATCCATTGCCAAAGCAAGCCCGCTTTCCCCATGCAGCTGCAAGTCGATAAGCACGAGATCAAGCTCAACTGATTTTTGCACGACCTTAAAATCTTCGCTGCTGGCCATAGGAACCGGTTCAAACTGGTTCTCCGACAGCAAAGACACTAGCGCCTCACGCATGCCAGCCTCATCGTCTACGATGCCAATTTTAGGGCGGTTCATTGTGCAAATTTCTGTTTAGGGCGCGTGCAACATTGCCCCGCACTTACATGAGTGTTCGCTGATTTTGTAATAATTACCAGAACACTGTGCCAATTTGTAATTCTGTTAACCAGATAACCCAGATCCTGTAGCTTTGTTAATTGGTGCCCTGTGCCAAAGTTCTATGGCATATCCTAGCCTATCCCATGTCGCCTCAGCCGTTGTTGAGTTGGCATCACTTACTTCTGGGAGGAAGACATGAATAAACTTGGAATGGTCTCACTGACCGCATTGCTTATCGCTGGCGCAACTGCCGCGTCTGCAGATGAACTCAGCGTTGTATGCAGCGCAGAGCAAGATTGGTGCGACTTGATGGCCGCAGCATTTGAGGAAGAAAATCCCGACACCGACGTGCTGATGGTCCGTAAATCAACCGGCGAAACACTGGCGCAAGTACGTGCTGAAGCAGGCAACCCCAAGATCGACGTCTGGTGGGGCGGCACAGGTGACCCACATCTGATCGCTGCAGAAGAAGGCCTGTTGCAAGCCTCTGGTGTCGACACCAGCGAATTGCTTGGCTGGGCGCAGAATATGTCCGATATCTCGGGTGGACGCACAGTTGGCATTTATGCCGGTGCTTTGGGCATCGCCTATAACTCAGAGATTTTGGCAGAAAATGACATCGCGCCTCCTGCGTGCTGGGCCGATCTCGAAGATCCTCGATTTAAAGGGGAAGTCCAAGTCGCAAACCCTAACAGTTCTGGCACGGCATACACCGAACTTGCGACATTCGTGCAGTTGTTCGGCGAAGACGAAGCGTTCGTAAAGTTGGCCGCAATTGGCCTGAACGTGAACTCCTACACTTCGTCCGGTTCCGCACCATCCAAAGCGGCGGCACGCGGTGAAACGGGTGTATCCATCGGCTTTATGCATGACATGGTGAAACTTGCCGCAACCGGTTTTCCGCTTGAAATCGTAGCACCCTGCGAAGGCACCGGATACGAAGTTGGTGCAGTCAGCATCATTGAAGGCGCACGTAACCCCGAAGGCGCAAAAGCTTGGGTTGAGTTTGCGCTGCGCGCCGACATCCAGTCCCGCGCGCCTGAAGTTCAGTCGTTCCAAGTGCCCTCCAACTCAAACGCACAAGTGGCACCTGAATCGCCTGATCTCGCGTCAATCAAGCTGATTGATTATGATTTTGCGACCTACGGTTCCAGCGAAACCCGCGCACGCCTGTTGGCCCGTTGGGATTCTGATGTTGGCGATCCCGGTCAATAAATCAGGGTCTAAACGACCACTTCCAGTCTTTGCGACCTTTGGTTGCTAGACAACCGGGTGCCCCGCCTCTTTGGGGCACCCATCCTCTTATTTTGATGGACACGATATGAAACGGACCGTTTTGTTCTGGCTGGCCCTTGGGCTTGCGGGCTTTATCTTGCTGCCTTGGCATATGACCCAAGATGGTCTTTTGTCGTTTGTATGGGCCCATGACGGCGCGCCCTCTACCGCGTTATGGCAAGTTGTTTCAGGCGCATGGTGGCTTGCCCCGGTCGCACTGGCGTTGATCGGCGCCTTGATTGTCCAGCTAACCGTGTCCCGCCCCGTCAAACGCGCCAAGGCAACATTGGTCATCGCTGGCTCTGGTTTGGTATGGACGGCATTGCAAGGATTGGCAGTCGTGCGCGCAGGTCCGCGTGTTTTCGAAAGCGTTCTTACTGGTGATCTGATTACAGCTGGCCAGCCGGGTATGGGGATTGGTGCAGGCGTATGTCTGGCTGCCCTGCTCTTTGTGTTTACTGTGTCCATGTCTCAGACGGGCAAGGGGCGCGGAGACGCATTTGTGGTCAGCATTATCGGCCTTATCGTCGCGCTTGTTGGTGTCTTCGTTTTCTATCCGGTTATGCACATTCTCGTACGCGCATTTGAGGTGCCCGACGGCTATAGCCTGACCGCATTTTTCCCCCGCTTCTTCAGTAGCGATATCTGGGGCCTGCGGTGCTTGATTTCGGATCGATCCTGCGGCGTTGCGATCAATTCGCTTTTCCTAGCGGTGATGACCGGAGTTGGCACAACATTGCTTGGCCTGTCATTCGCGCTGATTTTCACACGGACAGATTTTCGCGCCAAGAAACTGCTGCGCGTACTGACTGTCATCCCTATCATTACACCGCCTTTCGTCATCGGACTGGCCCTTATCTTGCTATTTGGCCGCAATGGGTCTGTGACAGATTTTGCCGCAGAATTACTCGGGTGGGAAAAAACCCGTTGGCTCTATGGCTTTTGGGGCGTTTATTTTGCGCAGCTTTTGTCGTTCACACCCATCGCATTCTTGGTTTTGATTGGCGTCGTGCAAGGCGTGAGCCCCTCAATGGAGGAAGCATCCCAGACGCTTGACGCTGATCGTTGGCAGACCTTTCGCTATGTGTCCTTGCCCTTGATGAGGCCCGGTTTGGCGAACGCATTTTTGCTTGGTTTTATCGAAAGCCTCGCTGATTTCGGCAATCCATTGGTCCTTGGAAGCGGGTATTCCGTTCTGTCTACGGATATCTATTTCGCTATCGTCGGATCTGCGGCAGACCCTGCAAAGGCTGCAATTCTGGCTGTCTCATTGCTAACGCTGACACTTTCTGCATTCATGTTGCAGCGCATGTGGCTTGGAAAGAAATCCTATGCGACGATCACTGGAAAAGCCGATTCAGGCCAAAACGCCGCCCTCAGCCCTCTGGTCAAAACACTTTGCTATGCCACTGCCTTGCCTTGGGCTTTCTTGACGGCAGTCGTCTATTCCATGATCATCTTCGGCAGCTTCGTGAAACTTTGGGGCTATGATCATAGCTTTACGTTCGATCACTACATCCGCGCCTTTGGCATCAATTTCGACACGGGCCGTCTGACTGGCGTGGCGTGGGATAGCTATTTCACCACCCTGACGATTTCTAGCATCGCAGCCCCACTGACAGCCATTGTCGGCTTGGCGACCGCCTATCTGCTGGTGCGTCAAAACTTTGTGGGTAAGCAAATCTTTGAATTCTCAACCATGCTTAGCTTTGCCATACCCGGCACAGTTATCGGCGTCAGCTACATCATGGCGTTCAACTTTCCGCCGATTGAACTGACGGGCACAAGCATCATCCTGATTATCGTCTTCGTTTTCCGCAACATGCCCGTGGGTGTGCGCGGCGGGATCGCTGCAATGTCGCAACTTGATAGCAGCCTTGATGAAGCGTCCATCACATTGGGCGCAAACAGCTTCACCACCGTGCGCCGCGTGATCTTGCCACTTATGGGGCCCGCGATACTTGCGGCCCTGACGTACAGCTTTGTGCGCGCTATCACATCTGTCAGCGCCGTGATCTTCTTGGTCAGTGCGAAACACAACATGGCGACATCGTTCATTGTCGGACGGGTCGAGAACGGGGAATTCGGCCTCGCTATCGCTTATTCGGCCGTGCTGATCGTTACCATGCTTGCTGTCATCCTATTGCTTCAACTCCTTGTCGGATCGCGCCGCCTACGCCGTGCCGATCGCGTCCAAACTGCGGCTTGAAAGAGCCATACATCTGGAGACTACCATGACTTTATCGACCCCCGGTTCCGTCCGTTTTGACGCCGTTTCAAAGAAATTTGGTGACGTTACGGCCCTCAAGAGCCTCGATCTGACCATTGAACCAGGCAAGCTCGTCACGCTGCTGGGGCCAAGCGGTTGCGGTAAAACCACGACCTTGCGCCTGATTGCGGGGCTGGAAATGGCGACGACCGGTGCTATCCATATCGGCGGCGAAGACGTGACCCACCTTACGGCCACATACCGCAAGGTATCGATGGTATTTCAATCCTATGCCTTGTTTCCGCATATGACCGTCCTTCAAAACGTCGCCTACGGACTGACCGTCAAATCAATGCCCAAAGCAGAGGCCGCACAAAAAGCCGAACATGGGCTAGAACTGGTTGGCCTCGCGGGATTTGGTGACCGGTTGCCAAGCGAGTTGTCGGGTGGCCAACAACAACGTGTCGCCGTGGCCCGCGCAATTGTCCTCGAACCCGAAGTTCTGCTGCTAGACGAACCCCTGTCCAACCTTGACGCAAAACTGCGCCGCCATGTGCGCGAAGAAATCCGCCAAATCCAACAACGCCTTGGGCTAACGGCGGTTTACGTCACCCACGACCAAGAAGAAGCCATGGCCGTTTCAGACCGCATCATCGTTATGAAGAACGCAGAGATCGCACAGGAAGGCACACCAAGGGACCTCTACGAGGCACCGAATTCCGCATTTATCGCCGACTTTATCGGGGATGCGAACCTTGCTGATTGTTGGATCGAAAACCTGTCTGAGGGGCAAGCAACAGTCAAAATGCAAGACCTGACCTATCAGGTCAAAGACGGTGGTTTAGCCAAAGGTGCGGCAAAGATGGTTTTGCGGCCTCATAACGTGCGACTTGCACCTGCAGATGCAGACGGGATCAAAGGTGAAGTCAGTTACGCGGCCTATCTGGGCAAAGAAATTCAGTACACGGTCGAAAGCCCGCTAGGGTCGATATTCGTCATTAGTGGTGTTGGCGCTAATCCTTTCAAACAAGGCGATGCGGTCACGATCCTATTTGATACCGATGATGCCCGACTTGTCGCTGCATCCTGAAATCAGCAAGCGATTAACACAATGCAAAGCATTCTTTACGCGCGCGGCACAACGCGACCTTTGACATCAGACGCGTGGTTTTCGCATATCACACATGGCGCATACCGTGCTGTGATCTTTGACTGCGATGGCACATTGGTTGAAAGCAGCGAAGTGCATTTCATGGCGATGCGTGGAGCGGTCCGCGCGCAAGGGTACGACATGCCCCGCGCATGGTATCAATCGCGCACTGGTCTTGACCGGCTGTCGATATTTGCGGATTTTCGCAAAACTGTTGAAGGGGCGTTTGAAGCATCACTGGCGGCACATCAAAGCATTCAGGACTTCATCGCGCAAAGTGCAGCTGTACAACAAATCCCCGAAACGGCGACACTGGTTGCCCAACTGCGCGACCATTATCCTATGGCCGTTGGCACCAACTCAGAACCCGAAGTGGCAGCAGCATCTTTAAAATCTACAGGCTTAACCGACGCGTTTGAGCATGTTGTCTGCGTTTCAGACGGTTTGGCCGCAAAACCTGCACCAGATATTTTCAAACGCGCAACGGACCTGCTGGGATACCCTCCTGCGCAGACATTGGTTTTTGAAGATTCCAACGAAGGGGTCCGCGCGGCATTGGATGCAGGGCTTGATGTGATCCAATTGGTTCACAGCTAGTTTTTCAATTTTCAGCGCGCAAAAACGGATAATTGTTGATTTAAGGATTTAACGCTAACAAATCTTCAGCAGTTAATGGGTCCAAACGCCACGGCGGTAGGTTGCAAAGTTTTCGCCATAGCCGCCTGGGCGAATGTTCACACCGCGCGACTTGGCTTCTTGCACAACAGCTTCGATGCCGTTCTCTTTGGCGTAGTCCAAAGCGGCCTCTTTGGTGTCGAATTCCAACTTCACCTGCGCTTGCGTATCACTGGACGACGTCCAGCCCATCAGCGGATCAACCTCGCGGGCGGTCTCGGACACGTGTTCAAGCACCCAATGCTTGGTTTTCGCCGTACCAGAGGACATGGCAGTCTTTGCAGGTTTATAGATTCGTGCACGCATCGCGGGTCTCCCATTGATAGGTTCTATATGTGCAAAAGTTCGCGTCAGCGCAAGCGTCTGTCACGCCCATTCACCGGCACGCATGACCGGCACCCGTTCGCCAGTCTTTGTAATCCCGTCAATATCCACCGCATCAGACCCCATCATCCAATCCACATGGATGATGCTTTGGTTGCCACCCTTTTGCTTGATCTCTTCGGGAGACAAGTCTGATCCGCCTTCAATCGTGTCGGCATAGCATTGGCCCAACGCGATATGGCACGACGCATTTTCATCAAACAACGTGTTATAAAACAACGTCCCCGACTGGCTGATCGGGCTGGAATGCGGCACCAAAGCCACCTCGCCAATCCGGCTGGCACCATCATCTGTTTTCAGCAATGCATTCAGCACGTCCTCGCCTTTGGATGCTGTCGCCTCGACAATGCGGCCCGCTTCAAAACGCACAGCGATGTCCTCGATCACATTGCCCTGATGCGCAAGCGGCTTGGTCGCCGTCACGGTCCCGTCGACTTTATAGGCATGCGGGCAGGTAAATACCTCTTCGGTTGGAATGTTCGGCTGGCACACCACACCGTTCAACGCAGGCGATGCCCCACCTTTCCAGATGTGTCCATCCGCCAGCCCCAACTGCAAATCTGTTCCCGGCCCAGTGTAGTGCAACGCGCTAAAGTTCTGCGCATTCAGCCAATTCACCCGCTCTTTCAGTGTTGCGGTATGCGCGGCCCAGTTCGCCACCGGATCATCACCTTCTAATCGGGACGCGGCATAGATCGCATCCATCAGCTTGCCTTGCGCCTCATCGACGGGCAGTTCTGGGTAAACACGCGCCGCCCAAGCCGCACCGGGGTAGGCGACGATATTCCAATTCACCTCAAACCCGACAATGGGGTTCATGGCTGGTTTGGCTGCAATCGCAGTGGCTTTGCTCAAACGCGCGACTTTTGCGGGGTCCTGCTCGGACAACAACATCGGATCATCGCCCGTGATTGCCATGCGCGCGGCACCGCCTTTGAATGCTGCAGCCATGCCTTCGAACAACCAGTTTGGCGCGCGATCAAAGCTTTCGTCAGGTGCATGTTCGTATCGCGCCAATGTAACCGCGTCATCGCTAAAGAACGGCGTCTCAATCCCGCCACCAGCCTTATAGGCATGCACGGCGATCCTGCGAACCAAATCCAACGCTGCCA
>RCNF010001547.1_pt1 | contig 12145 bp, 16 predicted proteins | sample 2041311 | NCBI WGS metagenome assembly RCNF01 (sample SAMN09708228, study PRJNA481090) | Marine sediment metagenome, whole genome shotgun sequencing project. | biome: marine sediment; feature: ocean; material: sediment; isolation source: Sewage treatment plant 2 marine sediment (STP2) ... | reverse complement strand
GCCCGCGATGGTTTAGCCGTGTGCCTGTAGGAGCGGGCCAGGCCCGCGATGGGTTAGCCGTGTGCCTGTAGGAGCGGGCCATGCCCGCGATGGGTTAGCCGTGTGCCTGCAGGAGCGGGCCATGCCCGCGATCGGTTAGCCGTGTGCCTGTAGGAGCGGGCCATGCCCGCGATCGGTTGCTCTCAGGGGAAATCCTGCCGCACCGGCGTGCGCAGCTCTTTGTTGTCCAGATGGGTCATGTTGTTGACCAGCGCCACGCGACCTGCCGCGTACCAGTTTGCCGCTTCCGGGTAGATCTGGTGCTCCACAGACTGCACGCGCGTGGCCAGCTGGTCCGCTGTCTCGTTGGGGTCCACGGTCACTCTTCCCTGAAATATTCCAGGCCCGGCATCCAATTCCTCAATCACGAAATGCACCGTGCTGCCATGCCACGTTTCACCCGCGTCCAGCACGCGTTGATGCGTATTCAGTCCGGGATACGCAGGCAGCAGCGCTGGATGAACATTCAGTATGCGTCCAGCGTAGCGGCGCACGAATCCTGCGCTCAATATGCGCATAAATCCGGCGAGTATCAGCAGGTCGGGTTGCCACTCATCGAGTGCTGCGGCAATGGCCTCGTCAAAAGATTCACGATCAGGAAAACTCTGATGATCTATGCAGATCGTCGGAATTCCAGCTTGTCTGGCGCGCTCAAGGCCGTAGGCATCCGGTCGGTTACTCAGTACCACCGACAAATCGAGATTGCTGTCCGGATTATTCGCGACGAAATTAATAAACGATTGCAGGTTGGTCCCGCCGCCTGAAATCAGGATCGCAGTGCGGCAGCGTTTGTTCTGCGACGAAACCAATCCTTTCAACGAAACAGAACCTCGCCGCCACCCGCTTCGACAGAACCCAGGTGCCACGCTGCTTCGCCGTTTGTCTGCAATGTTTCGATTGTCGATTCAACGTCGGCCTTTGCGACCACGACCACCATGCCCAGGCCGCAGTTGAACGTGCGCCGCATCTCGCCGATCTCAACATTGCCCGTTTCGGCAAGCCAGTCGAATACCGGTCCTTGTTGCCATGACGTCGTATCAATCTCGGCGTGCAGGCTGTCCTGCAAGATCCTGGGAATGTTCTCCGAAATTCCGCCGCCCGTGATATGCGCAAGTCCCTTTACGTTCACCGACTGCATCAGTGCGAGCACCGGCTTAACGTAGATCCGAGTGGGTTCCAGCAGCCGTTCTGCTGCGGACACCCCGTCAATTTCCGCAGCGGGGTCACGCTCAAGAATCTTACGAATCAGCGAATAGCCGTTCGAATGTGGTCCGCTGGATGCGATTCCGACCAGCTGATCGCCCGCCGCAATCGTGCCGTTGTCGATCATTTCGGAGCGCTCGACAGCGCCGACGCAAAAGCCTGCGAGGTCGTATTCGCCCTCCGTATACATGTCCGGCATTTCGGCCGTTTCGCCGCCGACCAGCGCTGCTCCGGCGCGCAAACAGCCTTCCGCAATCCCACTCACGACGTCTGCAGCGGTATCAATTTCCAGCCGCCCGCAGGCGAAATAATCGAGGAAAAACAAGGGCTCAGCGCCCTGAACCAATACGTCGTTGACACACATGGCCACCAGATCAATGCCAATCGTGTCATGCCGGTTGAGTTGCTGCGCCAGCATCAGCTTGGTGCCAACACCGTCCGTTCCGGAGACGAGAACAGGCTCCTTGTAGCGGTCGGGCTGGAGTGCGAACAGCCCGCCAAAGCCGCCGATGCCCGCCAGTACCTCGGGTCGTCTGGTTCGCGCCACCAGCGGTTTAATGCGCTGTACGAGAGCATCACCCGCGTCGATGTCGACGCCGGCGTCTTTGTAAGTCAGAGGTTTCTTGGTCATTACTGCTCGTTTGTGATTCGATTACCGTCTGGATTGAGGGGCGGCGGGACTCGACCGCAAAAAACAATCAGTGGCAAACTGTATGAGGACGATATAATAGTGCCTGTTCACTCACGGGGAAACTCCCTTGTTCGAAACAAGTTTCATGACGCGCATTAGTCAACCGATCGCAGCGGCTCGCAGGCATGCTGTGTGGCTGCTGGCGTTTTCGTTTACGTGCGTTTTGCTCGCCAGCGCTATGCCCTCAGCCGGGGCAGTGGAAATGGCCGGTCTTTACACCGCGCAAGTGCCGCTGGACCCGGATGAGAGTGATGCTCGCGCCGTTGCCTATGAGCAGGCGCTGCGAGAGGTGCTGACGCGCGTATCCGGCTCGCAGGTCAGCGCGGATCCCGAATTGTTCGAATTGTTGTTCCCGAACCCCGCCTCTTACGTCTTGCAGCTTCGACCGGGCCCGGAAGACACCTTATTCGTCTCGTTCGATGGTGAAGCGCTCGAAGGACTGTTGCGGCGCAACGGCCAATTAGTCTGGGGCAGCGACCGGCCGCTGACCGTTATTTGGCTGGCCGTCGACTGGGGGCAGGGCGAACGAGAGATCATTGCTGCTGATGATCCGGAAGATCTCGGCGATGAAGCCAGGACCATAGATCTCAATCGTTTGCTGCGCGAGCGTGTGTTGGAGGTTGCTGAGCGACGAGGCTTGCCGATAATTTTCCCCCTGCTCGACACCGAGGATCTGCAGAACGTCAGCTTCAGCGACATTTGGGGTGGCTTCGACGATGAAGTACTCGAAGCGTCGAAGCGCTACGATGCCAATTCGATTCTTGTGGGCCGCATCCGGCCGGGGTCGAGTCAACGCAACGACTGGAGTTACTACTTCAGCGGCGAAGAACGCAACTGGACCGGGGAGCCCGAAGAGGTTCTCAGTCTGGTCGGTGATCTGCTCGCGGCTGAATTCGCAATCGGCGGGAACGCGCCCTTGCAGACCTTTGTGGTCAACATCGCCGGCATTGAAACGGTTGACGCCTATGGCGCCGTCCAACAGATGTTGGCAGGCGTGGGCCTGATTGAGAACTACTTAATTACGAGCGTAGAGGGTGACAGAATTAGCTATAGCGTCACTATTCGAGGCGATGCCGAGCGTCTACTTCGGGCGCTGCGATTCATCGGCCTGATCGAACAGGACGTGATTGATGGCAATCAGTTTCCGGATCGTTTTGGTCAGGATTCCATGAATCCTGGTGAACGAATACCCACAACGCTAGAATTTTTCTACAGCCCCTGACGCCGTTCCTGCTATGTCCCTACGCTGGTTACCGAATGCAATCTCGCTGTCCCGGATCGTGCTGGTCTGGCCGATTCTCTGGCTAATTGTAGAGGACGAATTCGTTTGGGCGTTCATACTGATCATAATCGCCGGATTGTCCGATGGCATTGATGGCTACCTTGCGAAACGTTTCGATTGGGGTTCGCCGCTTGGCGCCAAGCTTGACCCGATTGGCGACAAGGTTCTCATCGCAGGTGTATTCGTAACACTTGCCTTTGTTGATCTTGTGCCTCTCTGGCTTACCGTTTTCGTTTTCGGTCGTGACATCATTCTGGTGGTCGGTTCTTCCGCCATTAATTATTTGATTAAACCGTTCGAGGGCAGCCCAAGCAAAATTGCCAAGCTGAATACTTTGCTGCAATTGGAGTTCATCGCGTTTGTGCTGTGTCGGGCGGCCTTTGGCTGGCCAGATCAAATTGGCGTGACAGTGCTGGGGTCAGCGGTTCTGGTTACCGGTGTTATTAGTATGGTTGACTACATGCTGCTGTGGGTGCGGCACATTCAGGAGAAAGCTACGCATGAACTCTAATCTACGCTCCAACTGGCTCATTGCAGTGGCACTAACAGGTGCGCTGCTGTACCTGCTTGCGCCAGTTCTGACGCCTTTCATCGCCTCAGCTCTGCTCGCCTATATCGGTGACCCACTTGCGGATCGCCTGCAGCGGCTCAAGATGCCGCGCTCAGTCGCAGTGGTCTTTGTGTTCCTGATTACGTTCCTGGTTATTGGTCTGATCATACTGCTGGTCGGTCCGCTGGTTCGCACACAGGTTGGTGCCTTGCTGGAAGCGTTACCGAGTATTGTCAGCCAGGTAGAGCAGGTATGGCTGCCGAATATCGAGGGCTACCTTGACCTCGCTCCGGGAGAGGAGGTCGGCATTGGTGCGTTTCTTTCGCGCTACAGCGACATGGCGGGTAGCTGGGGTTCAACGGTGTTCGCGGGCTTGACCAAATCGGGTGGCGTTCTGGCAACAGCGGTTCTGAGCCTGTTCCTGATCCCCATATTGACCTTCTATCTGCTGCGTGACTGGGACACGATTGTTAGTTACTTCGGCGCGCTGGTGCCTTCCAATCAACGCGAAACCATTTTCACGCTGGCGCGCGAAACGGATGACATACTCGGCGCATTCTTGCGCGGACAAATAATGGTGATGCTCGCACTTTCGTTTATTTACTCGGTCGGTCTCGGACTCGTCGGACTCAAGTTCGCCATCGCTATTGGTGTTGTCTCGGGGCTCGTTAGTTTCGTGCCGTACCTTGGTTTCGTATTCGGCATTACGCTTGCCGCGTTAACCGTTGCGCTTGAGCCGAATCCGTTCTGGATGATGGTTGGTGTTGTCGCGACATTCTCAATTGCACAAATGATCGAAGGTTCGATACTGACGCCGAAGCTAGTTGGTGATCGCATTGGCTTGCACCCGGTCGTCATCATTTTCGCAGTTGCCGCTGGTGGGCAGCTATTCGGCTTTTTTGGCATCTTGCTGGCGTTGCCTGCAGCTGCCGTGCTTTCGGTTATCGTCCGCTTCGCCTACGACCGCTATCTCAAAGAGCACCCTGAAGCAGGCGTTGTTGTGATTAGTGATTCGGCCATGGCTGACGAAGAGGCATGAAGCACTTGTGAGCCAGCTTGTTCTGCCATTGCGACTTGCGGATCACGCGATCTTTGCAAGCTTTCTGAGTGCGGGCAACGAAGCGCTGGTCGCATTGCTCGGTGAGCTTGCGGATGGTGGCGACGGGGCTGGTTGCTGGTTGTGGGGCGCCGCGGCGACCGGCAAAACGCATCTGTTGCAGGCCGCCTGCGATCGCGCCGGCGACCGGTCAGTCTATTTGCCATTGGCCGAATTGAACGACGAATTGAACGAGATGAGCCCGGAACTATTGGAAGGACTGGCGAGCCGTGAGCTAGTTTGTCTTGATGACATTGACGTAGTTGCTGGCGACGCGGCCTGGGAAGAGGCGCTATTCGATTTGTTCAATCAGATTCATGATGCGCAAGGTCACCTTGTAGTTGCAGCATCGATGTCACCGCGAGAATGTCCGGTCGCGCTTGCTGATCTCAAGAGTCGTCTCACCCAATTGCCTGCGTTTCAGTTGCGCTCTTTGGATGAGGCAGAGCGGGTCCTCGCTTTGCAATTGAGAGCAAAGCACCGCGGTTTGGATTTACCGAGCGATACCGCACGCTATCTGATCAACCGAAGCCGTCAGGACATGGCAAGTCTGTACAGCCTGCTCGACAAACTCGACCTTGAAGCATTGCGCGCACAACGGCGCTTGACGATTCCGTTCGTGCGTGAGGTCATGCAGGGCTCAGCCGAGCGTTGATCGCGGGGTCTCAGGAATATGCCGGGTGCCAGTCGAAGTCGGTTCAGTCCGATAAACTGGGCCCGCTACTACAGGTGGTGGTTTTGTAGGAGCGCCCCATGGGCGCGATTTCCACACGGGTTGGGCTTTATCGCGGGGTCTCTGGAATATACCGGGTGCCAGTCGAAGTCGGTTCAGTCCGATAAACTGGGCCCGCTCCTACAGGTGTTTGATCATGTGCCTGTTGGGGCGCCCCATGGGCGCGATTTCCACACGGGTTGGGATTTTTCGCGGGCATGGCCCGCTCCTACAGGTGTTTGGTCTTGTGCCTGTAGGAGCGCCCCATGGGCGCGATTTCCACACGGGTTGAGATTTTTCGCGGGCATGGCCCGCTCCTACGGCTGTTTGGGCGTACGCCTGTTGGGGCGCCCCATGGGCGCGATTTTCACACGGGTTGGGGTTTATCGCGGGGTCTCAGGAATATACCGGGTGCCAGTCGAAGCCGGTTCAGTCCGATAAACTGGGCGCGCTCCTACAGGTGGTGGTTTTGTAGGAGCGCCCCATGGGCGCGATTTCCACACGGGTTGGGCTTTATCGCGGGCATGGCCCGCTCCTACAGGCACAAGACCAAATACCTGTAGGAGCGCGCCCCAGCGCGCGATAATCTAAGCAAGTTTCTTTGCTATTTCCGCGACACGCTTGCCCAGTGCTTTCGCCAACTGCTTCTCGTCATCCGACAACGAATCGTTGTCGCGGCTCCATGAAACATGCGATGCGCCGTAGGGTGTGCCGCCGGTCGTTGTCGACGACAAGGCTGCTTCCGACCAGGGAATGCCGACGTGCAACATACCGTGGTGCAGCAACGGCAACATCATTGAAAGCAATGTGGATTCCTGGCCGCCGTGCAGGCTTGAGGTCGACGTAAACACGCCCGCGGGTTTGCCAATGAGAGCACCTGTCATCCATTCGGTAACGGTCGAGTCAATAAAATACTTCAGGGCTGAGGACATATTACCGAAACGTGTCGGGCAGCCCATGATCAGGCCGGAGCACTCTGCGAGGTCGCTCGCAAGCGCGTAGGGCGGACCAGTGGCGGGGACATCATCTTCGGTCGCTTCTGTCACCGGCGAAACCTGCGGCACTGTGCGTAGCCGAGACGCCAACCCTTCGACCGAATCAACGCCGCGACAAATTTCTCGTGCCAGCGCCTCGGTGGAACCGTTTACAGAGTAATACAAGATAAGAATATCGCTCATCGCTTCAGAAACTCCGGCACGTTTTCTGCGGGCCTGCCTATGACAGCCTTGCCGCTGTCCTCGTTGACAACGATAGGTCGCTCAATGACGCGCGGATTGCGCTCCAGCCAGCCCGCCAAAGCCACATCATCGGACAAGTCCGGCAAATCAGTCGCTGCTTTGAATAACTCTTCGCCGCGGCGCAAAACTCCCGATACTGGCATCCCCAATTGCTGGGCAAGCTCAACGATGGTCGATGCGCCTGGCGGGTTGACCAAATATTCGACAATGCTCGGCTCGATGCCAGCCTCGCGAATAAACGCTAATGATTTTCGTGACTTAGTGCAGTTTGGGTTGTGGTAAATCGTAATTCTCATGATTTTGGCGGGTCCATGTGTGCGAAAAAAACCAGCTGGGACTTTATCAGGCTGGTGTGGCCTCGTCAGCGTGGCATCCATAGCTTGACGGAAATACAGGCTGTTGGTAGCTTAGGCTGGTTTCCGATAACTAGAATAACAATGGTTTCAAATAGTTGGACAATTTATTTGCGGTGCTTTCTGCTCGCGGTGCTACTGGCTATGGTCGGTTGCCAGAGTGCGCCCGTACAGGAAATGAGCGATGCCCGTCAGGCGATCGCCGTGGCCAAAGAGGCCGGCGCGGCAGAACATGCTGTAACCGATCTGCGCGCCGCCGAAAACTTCCTTAGCAATGCAGAGCAAAGTCTGGGTAATCGTCACTATGCCAAGGCTCGTGATGAGGCTTTGCAGGCAAAAGCGCGAGCGCTATTCGCAACCAGGGTTAGCGAAGAAAACCAGGAAACCGACAACGAATAATCCGTGTCATGTCTGAGCACGAATCAACCCCCAGTTCGCCAATCACCTGTCGCTTCAAAGTCACTGGCCATGTTCAGGGCGTCTTCTTTCGCGACAGTACCAAGCGCGTCGCCGACTCACTCGGTCTGGTTGGTCATGCGATAAATTTCGGCGACGGTAGCGTTGAAGTATTGGTGTGTGGCGATGCGGCTGCGATCGAATCCTTGCAAGCGTGGCTGCACGAAGGGCCGCCGCTGGCGTCGGTTACCGCTGTTATTAGCCTGGAGAGAGATGAGCGTACCGAGCGATGTGCAGAGGGATTTCGAACCGGCTAGTTGCAGTGGTCGTCGCTACGCCTGAAACCATTTCCTGGTCAGTTTATCGATGACCTTATTGGGGTACTTGCGCTGCCCGAGACTGCCGTTGTAGCGTCCAAGCGCACGGCGCAAATCTCCATCTTCTTTGTCAAGATAGTACTTCAGGATGGTGCAGCCGTAGCGAAGGTTGGTCCTGATGTGCAGCAGGTTATCCTCTGGACGCCCAATCTCATCCAACCAGAATGGCATGATCTGCATTAGTCCAATCGCGCCGGCAACCGAAACCGCGTAGTGATCGAAATTGCTTTCGACTTCTATCACGGCAAGTACGAGTTCCGGAGCCAGGCCGGCGAAGGTCGCTTCCTGGTGAACTCGAGTCAGGATACCCATACGTTCATCGTGATCGCGAACCTGTCGCTCAAGCCGCGCCGACATATCGGTGAGCCACACCTCCGCGTCGTAGCGATCATCAAAACTACTGGCGGTGTTCACAGCCTCAAGCAGCGCGCTGCGCAACTCCGGGTCGGGCGCTGCTTGCGCGAACGTCGTCGGTGACGCTAGCAAGAGCATCAGGAGGGTGGCGGTGACAATGTGGTGTGCAACGTTCATAGGCGGGAATTATTACATATAGATCACTAGCTTACCGCGGACTTTTGAAGTAATTCGAGAGCGACTTCACGTTTCAGGTCGCGCGACTCGTCGTCAGTGCGATGACGGTACTCCAGCTCGCCAGCAGCAACGCCACGATCCCCGATCACAAGTCGATGCGGAATTCCTATGAGCTCCGCGTCAGCGAATTTGACGCCCGGACGTACGTCGCGGTCATCAAACAACACTGACAGACCAAGCTCTTCGAGCTCGACGTACAGCGCTTCAGCGGCCTCACGCAATGTTTCCGAGCGGTGCATGTTGATCGGTACCAATACGACATCGAACGGCGCCAGCGGCGCGGGCCAGATGATGCCGTTCTCGTCGTGGTTCTGCTCAATAGCAGCGCCGACGATGCGCGTGATACCAATGCCATAGCAGCCCATCGCCATTGCACAGTCTTTGCCTTCAGCGACCTGAACCGTGGCGCCCATTGCCTTGCTGTACTTGTCACCGAGCTGGAATATGTGTCCGACTTCAATGCCTCTGGCAATGCTCAGCGTCCCTGTGCCACCCGGTGTTGGATCGCCAGCAACAACATTGCGCAGATCGACTGTTTCCACGGCCTCTATGTCGCGGCCAATATTGGTACCTTTGTAGTGCATGTCCAATTCATTGGCACCGCAAACGAAGTCAGCCATTGCGGTAGTTGCGTGATCATAGAACACGGGAATATCGAGCCCTATCGGTCCGGCAAAGCCAGGCGCGCAGCCGGTAACTTTACGCACGGTATCCGCATCAGCCAGTGTTAGTGGCGACGCGACGCCCGGAATTTTCTGTGCCTTGACGGAGTTCAGCTCGTGGTCGCCCCGCAGCGCTAATGCGATCGGCTGATCAGTGCCTTCTACGATCAATGTCTTCAGCGTTTGCTCGTCGCCAATGTCCAGCATTTTGCACAGTGACTCGATGGTGCGTGCACCCGGCGTCGCGATCTTCTCAAATTCCTGCGCAGCGGCAGGTCGCGGATCGGCTGACGGTACTGTCGCTGCCGATTCAATGTTGGAGGCGTAGCTATCTTCATCACTGTAGGCAATCGCATCTTCGCCTGAGTCTGCGAGTACGTGAAATTCCTGTGATTTGCTGCCGCCAATCTCGCCGCTGTCTGCCTCGACAACGCGAAAGTGCAGGCCAAGCCGCGTAAATATTGCGGTATAGGCCGCGTGCATTTTCTGATACGAGATTTCCAGACCTGCCGTGTCGGCATCGAACGAGTAGGCGTCCTTCATTATGAATTCGCGTGAGCGCATGACGCCAAAGCGCGGCCGGATTTCGTCGCGAAATTTGGTCTGGATCTGATAGAAATTGACCGGGAGCTGTTTGTAACTGCGTAACTCGCGGCGTGCGACGTCGGTGATCACTTCTTCGTGCGTCGGCCCGAAACAATAGTCACGCTGATGTCGGTCTGTCATGCGTAGTAGCAATGGCCCGTATTTGTCCCAACGGTCGGATTCCTGCCACAGCTCTGCGGGCTGAACCGCGGGCATCAATAGCTCGAGCGCGCCGGCCCGATCCATCTCCTCGCGCACCACCGCCTCAACTTTGCGCAATACTCGCAGACCGATGGGCATCCAGGTGAACAGACCGGAGGCGAGACGCCGGATCAAGCCGGCTCTGAGCATTAACTGGTGACTGACAATTTCCGCTTCAGCGGGAACTTCCTTGAGCGTTGTCAGCCCGAATTCTGAAAATCGCATTGAGTATCTGACCTTAAACCGTAACGCGCGCATTCTAGAGCATATGCTGCCGGAATTGGCGATTCCGGAACGATTTGATATTGACTCCGGCCACAAAGCAGGGGATCGTCCCCCGCTGCACAATTCACTGGGAAATCTGAAAATTGCAAGGTAGACGCAATCCGTTTGTTGCCCGCGAGGGCATTCCATACGTAATCCTCGCTCTGCTGGCGTTTGGTGGCGCAGTTCGCTACCTGCATCCAGGCTATGCCATTGCCGCGGCGCTGGCGCTAATCGTCCTGTTCCTGATATTTCGCGATCCACCGCGCATCATCCCGGCGTCGCCGTTGGGTGTTGTCAGTCCCGTCGATGGCACGATCGTCGCCGTTGATGTCCTGCAGGACGCGGTGTTGCACGGTGAAGGACACCGGGTGTTGATTCGTATCGACAGCTTTGGCACCTACACCGCCCGTGCGCCGGTTGAAGGCAAGATCATGGATTTGCAGTCATGGGCTCGTGAGCAGGACGTTGCTCGTCCGACCAATGCACTTTGGATCCAGACTGACGAGGGTCAGGATGTCGTACTTCAGTTCAGTGGCTACCGCTTCGGTTTGGCGCCGCGCTCATTCATCCAGTTCGGCGAGCGAGTGGGTCAGGGGCAACGTTGCGCCTATCTGCGTCTGACCCGGTTTGCGGAGCTGCTCCTGCCGACTGCCAGCAAGTTATCGGTGGCTGCGGGGCAAAAAGTCAGCGCTGGAATCGATATCATCGGCAAACTTCCACTCCCCTGATCGCTGGCTTCGCGGCCAGCCCATGTCGGTTAGTGAAATGCCTGCGGGCATGGCAAACTAGGCGATTGAAAACCCGCACGGATCTCCCCAATGCCGCAAACTGAACATCAACGACGCGCTTATCTGAAGGCGTTGGAAATTGATGTCTGGCTGCCTCGTGATGAGGCGGATGCGGCGTTGCCTGATGGGGTCGAGGCCGTCGCCACGGATGGGCTTGGCTGGCAGGAGCTTCGTGATTGCGTGGCAAGCTGTGAGCGCTGTGCTTTGCATCAAAGCCGTACTCAAACCGTGTTCGGTATTGGCAACGAAAGTGCCGAATGGATGATCATTGGCGAAGCTCCTGGTGCTGAAGAGGATCGTCGCGGCGAGCCGTTTGTCGGCAGGGCCGGTAAATTGCTTGATGAGATGCTGCGGGCTGTTGGCCAGCCTCGGGAGCAGGTGTTTATTGCCAACATTCTGAAATGCCGGCCACCGGATAACCGCGACCCCAAACCGGCCGAAGCCGCTGCATGTCGCGCCTATATCGAACGCCAGATCGCGCTGGTCCAGCCGAAGATCATTCTTGCGGTTGGCAAGATTGCCGCACAACACATGCTTGCCAGCGATGCGACGGTTGGGAGCATGCGCGGCTCAGTGCATCAGCATGGCGATATACCGCTGGTCGTTACTTATCATCCCGCCTATCTGCTGCGCAGCCCGGCACAAAAGAGCAAGGCCTGGGATGATTTGTGCCTGGCGACTCGTGTCGCGGCGGGCATCGCTGCATGAATTCGCCAATCTACGAGGCGCAGGTTTCGATGCGCGGCATGACCCATGAGGATTTGCCGCACGTATCGGGCATTGAACGCAGCAGTTATGAGTTCCCGTGGAGCCACGGTGTGTTTCGTGACTGCCTGTTGGCCGGCTACCAGTGCGTCGTCCTCGAGCGTGATGGCGACGTCGCCGGTTGCCACCGCGGACGATCAGGGTGGTCCCTTGGGCGGGGCCGGTGTCGTGTCCTTGCTCCCCAGCGACATCGCGATTGAAGCGGTCGGCGCGCCGGCCGGTCCGTTGGCGGCGACCGAACAGGTGAACCTGGCCATTCACGGCACGGGTTTCACGGTCGGTGACGTTCTTTCGAATGCTCACCGCGCCGAGCATGCTCGCTAGTTTCAGGCTTGCGTAGGAAGTTAGG
>RCNF010003040.1_pt1 | contig 12150 bp, 8 predicted proteins | sample 2041311 | NCBI WGS metagenome assembly RCNF01 (sample SAMN09708228, study PRJNA481090) | Marine sediment metagenome, whole genome shotgun sequencing project. | biome: marine sediment; feature: ocean; material: sediment; isolation source: Sewage treatment plant 2 marine sediment (STP2) ... | reverse complement strand
GATGTTCGATGTTTATTTTTTATAACTAAACCAACACAGCAGAGCTTGCCTCTTCAAAAGTGGTTATCCCCTGTCTTACTTTTTCCGCTGCATTTTCCTTAAGAGTAGTCAGGCTTCCGGCCTGAATGGCAGCGCGTGTAATTTCCTGGGAAGTGCTGTTTTTTAATATCATTTTCTGTATCATATCATCAATAATCAGCACCTCATATATACCGGTTCGTCCTTTATAGCCTGTGTTCAAACAATTAAAGCATCCCTTTCCTTTCATGAAATTTGTATTCTCAGAGCCGTCCAGGCCCCAGAATTCAAGCACTTCCAGAGGTGGCTTAAAAGGCTTTTTGCACTGCGGACATATGGTTCGAACAAGACGCTGGGCAAAGGAAGCGGTCATAACGGAAGAGACAAGAAATGGTTCTACACCCATATCAACAAATCTTGTAATTGCACCGGCAGCGTCATTAGTATGCAGAGTACTAAAAACTCTATGTCCGGTTAATGCCGCCTGAACCGCGATAGTAGCAGTTTCGGCATCACGTATTTCACCCACCATGATAACATCAGGGTCCTGCCGGAGTATGGACCTGAGGCCGTCGGCAAAGGTCATGCCTGCTTTACGGTTTAGCTGGATCTGTCGTATTTTTTCAATTCTGTATTCAACAGGGTCTTCAACGGTAATGATGTTGATATCAGGTTTGTTAATATTTTTTAAAATCGAATAAAGGCTTGTGCTTTTTCCGCTGCCTGTGGGGCCGGTACTTAGAATCATCCCGTATGGCTTTTGAATCATTTTTTCGATCTTTTTTCTGTCATCTTCAGACATCCCAAGTCTTTCAAGGGACAAAATGCCACCGCTCGTATCCAGGAGACGAAGAACCATATTCTCGCCATAAATTGACGGCATGGTGGACGTTCTGATATTTATTTCCTTGTTTTTCATCTTAACGGTGAACCTGCCGTCCTGGGGAATTCTTGATATTGAAATATCCATATTTGCCAGAATCTTGAGCCTGGATATGATTGGAAGGAACATTGATTTTGGCGGCGCCGGGACCTCATGCAGCTTTCCATCTACCCGGAATCGAACCTGTACGTAGTTCTTTTCAGGACTGATATGCAAATCACTGGCGCCTTCACGTACACCCTGGGAAAGGATTGAGTTTACAAGACGAATAACAGGTGCTTCCTCGGCCATACCCTGAAGTGAACTGACTTCTACATCTTCTGTATTTTCTGTTTTGTCGGTTTCCTTGTCATATTGCATTTCTTCCATATCTTCAAGGACACCGCCAATACCGGAATAGGAACCGTAAAGTCCCGAATGGAGCTGATTGAGATCCTGCTCGGTACAAATAACCGCTTCAATTTCACTATTAGTATAGACTTCAATTGCATCAATAGAATTGATATCCATGGGATCAAGCATGGCAACCGTCAACAGAAGCCCGATTTTATTCAAAGGGGCTACCTGGTATTTATAAGCCATGTCAGCCGGAATGATATTTGCCAATTCGGTATCTAAAGCATATTTTATTGCGGAATATTCCTCCAGTTGTAACTGGCTGGAAACAACTCTAACAATTTGTGTTTCGGTGAGAATACCCTGTTGAACAAAAAACTGTCCAAGTTTAAGCTTTGATTTTTTCTGTTGAGGCAGCGCTGACTGAAGTTGTTTTTCTGTTATCAGTCCGCCTTCAACAAGGATTTCACCAAGTTTCTTTTTTGCTCTCATTTATTTCTCACATTATGTTAATAGTTCAGCCACTATGGCACCAAGACACAAACAGTCTTTTAATAGTTCAGCCACTAAGGCAGCAAGACACGAAGAAAGAAAAGAACATATTCTTTGGGCCTTTGTGTCTTCGTGGCCAAACTGTTTTGCAATCTTTACTTTTGCAATGAGCTTGCCAGAAAAGGATCTGCAAAAAAAACATTATCCACATCCCACGATGATATTATTTTTCCTTTTGATAAAATTGATAAAGGAAGTCTTTCTAACTGTAACCGTGCGGTCTTTTCATTTAAAAAATATTTCTTAAGGACTACCGCAAATTTTATGCCTTTGCGGCTGTTCCAGTAAGGTATCAGTCGTATTGGCAGCTCATTATCCGGAAAAGTCTCCAATATTTTAAGGGCTTCTTCGAGATTATTTCTGTCTGCAATTTTAATCCACCATACCTTTTGTGGCAATGGTTTCAAATTTGCTGGTATAGCCGGTAATGCAACTGTCTGCCCTATATCAACAATATCAGGGTCATCAATATGCGGATTTGCAAGGATCAGAGACTTAAAGTATCTGGAATTATAGCTGCCATAAATAGTCTGAATCAAACCTGATAGGGTTTGATTGGACTGCAGTTTTATTTTCCCAAGAATTTCAGGGAAACCGTTATCAACTGATAATTGACTGGATTTTTCAAGTAGAGCCTCTGCAGGTGTTTGTGGCTCAATGTATTCAGCCGTGTCCATATCGGATGATTTTGCCCGGTTGTCTTTATTTAACTGCCTGTTTTTAAGGGCTTCTTCTGAACCTGCAAATACCTTACGATTTTCAGAACCAGCAAAACGTTGTGGGTTTGCCAGACCTGCAATCTTCCTGTTTCCGGGCAAAGATACCTGGCTTCCGACAGTTGCGCTTTTCAGGAATGCTGGAAATTTAAATAGATTTAGTTCAGCAAATGAAAACAGTGCTGCCACAATGATAACAGCGGTGCCGACGGTAGCCACAGCAATTTTTATTTTTTTTATCCGTTTGGGGAATACTCTCTGTATACATGAACGGACCAGAAAAAAATTAACCATGGATCTATTTTGAATGATCATGGTCATAATGCATCTATGGCACAGGTTAATTATTTTCCTGGGATATCCACCTGTTGCCCAGCAAATTGCCCAAAGAGCAGGTCTGGTAAAAAAAGTGTAAGTCCTGTTCTGATCAATCGACTGTTCAAGCCTGAACTTTATCATAAGTCGGGTATCATTAAAGCCAAGTGGTTTTAAAAAGTGATAAAGGTTGATCCTGTCGGCAAAATTATCATGCAGGTCAATAGTCTTTTCAAATTCTTTCTGGGCAAAGATAACTATTTGGAGCAGTTTATACTCATTAGTTTCATAATTAAGAAATTCACGCAGAATTTCCAGACAAAAAGCAGGTATCTTTTGACCTTCGTCAATAATCAAAATGACTGTTTTTTTCTCATCGACACCTTTACGAAACAGATACTGTTTTAAACTTTCTTTGATTTGCCAGTCATTTGAACCTTTGACGGGTTTATATCCCTTAAGCATTTTATAGACAGTTGAAAGAAATTCTGAAGTATCTGAAAAAAAAGGATCGAGTATGAGGTGGGTTTCAATCTCCTCGTCTGAGGCCAATCTGCGAATGAGCTGTCGGCAAAGGGTGGTCTTACCGGTACCAACATCTCCGATGATAACATTCAAACCTCTGCGCAGCCTGAGGGCGAGTTCCAGCTTTTGAAGACAATCAAGGTGTTGCCTGGACTGGAAAAAAAATTTCGGATCAGGTGAATTGGAAAAAGGTTCCTTTTTAAGATTGAGAATATTAAAGTAGTCCATTTTTCAAAACGATCTTTTTAAATAATGATTAACCTCAGAAATTACTAAGCACAAAGTTGCAAAGGCACATGGGCGAACAGGCACGTAGATTAATTACTTTTATCTATTTTTCTACTTCTGCCTCAGTGCCTCTGTGCCTTTTCCCTTTCCTTCTGCCTTTCCCTTCCTATCCTCCCGGCCTTTCCTCCAAGATATACGGGGTAATGAATATAAGTACTTCCTCCATACTGTTAGACTTTCCCCTGCTTCTAAAAAGAAAACCGATCCCTGGAATATCTTTTAATAAGGGCACACCGGATTCGGTTTCACTGGCTGTTTCTTTATTCAGACCTCCTATAACAGTTGTCTGGCCGTTTGAGAGTATCACGTTTGTTTCGGCTTTTTTTGTAATGATTGTTGGGTTACCTGCAACAGTTCTGGTAAAATCAAGTTCGTCCTTATTGGTGAGAATTTTTAATTTAACAGTGTTTTTATCAATAACGTATGGAATTACTTCCAGTCTTAGCACCGCGTCTTCATATTTGATATTAACCTCTCCATCTTCAACAGTCTGGATAGGAACTCTTGCACCGCTTTCAATAATTGCTAACTGATTTTCGAGAGTGGTAATAGAAGGGCTTGACAGGATATTTAGCTTGCCTTCTTGCTGGAGCGCAGTTAGCTGGACTGTAAGCAAGCCTTTGCCAATGTTTTGAAACATATAACCAAGGGACATTCCTGTTGTGCCGTCAAGGGCCGCTGGAAAATTGAACATATTCCCGATTGGCGGAAGATACGTGATAGGGTCGCCGGTAATTGGATCATACAAAGATCCATCAGATGTTGTTCCGCTACTTCCGAGCCAGTGATTATCTCCGTCTGATGTACCATAGCCAAGGCCGCCCCACTGAATACCAAGTTCCCTGGCCGTATCATTTGTTGTTTCAACAATATGGGCTTCTATAAGAATCTGTGAGGTGGGTCGGTCAAGTTTTTCAACAATGGATAATATCCTGCTGAGATCGTTTCCTATTGCCTGTATTATAAGAGAATTGGTATGTTCATCAACTAAAACCGATCCAAGGGGCTTTCCGTCTTTATTCAGTGTGAGAAATTTTTCAAGATTTTCCCTGAGTTTAGCAGCTTCCGAATAGCTAATATGAACGATCCGCGTTATGAAAGGCTCGATAATCCTTAAATCTCTTTTCTGGGACTCTCTTTTCAGCTCGTTTTCCATATCCTCATTTGTCATGATACGGATAATATCGCCCTCCCAGGCATAGGCTAGTCCGTGTGTTCTCAGAATGCTTTTAAAAACCTGATCCCAGGGCGCTTTTGTTATATTAATATTAATCTTACCTCTTATCTTTTCGTTGAGCATAATATTCTGATTAGCAACCCTGGAAAGCGCTCGAAGAAGAACACTTACTTCGATATCGTTCATTTTCATTGTAATCTTTTTTTTAGGAAGAGGCTTTTTATATTCAGATAATAAGCCGGAGGCGGAAGCTGATTTCGCCTTTTTGGGGGAAAGAACTCTATCAAACTTTCTGGCAGAAGGAGAGAAGCCTTTCGATTCCTGTGCTTTGGCCTTCCATTCGTCAAAGAAAAGATTTGATTTTTCTTTCTTTTGAGTAGCACAACCTGTAATGAGTACAGTAAAGAAGATAGAAAAAATAAACCAACTGGTCATTGTTTTAAAACGATTGCTTTTTTTCATAAGATTAGCTCGCTTCTTTAATTGCAGACCTCGTTAAGTGGTTAAGTGGATGAGTTGTTAAGTTGCTGTTATAATGATCGTATCTATTATTTACTTGATAATTGGACATTCGGCGTTTAAATAGTTATAACATCTTAAAATAATAGTAATTATTTTCCTGCTCAACCAGTCAACTACTCAACGAGGTCTGTAGTCAAATTTCTTCCAAAGGAATAGTAATTTCTTCTTGTTGCCCTTTTATTACTATTATGACTCGTTCCGGATAAATTTTACGTATAATAAACCCGCCTTTTTCCAGTTCCTCTCCCTCTTCGTATTCCAGACCGTTTAAAATAGCGAGATTTTTTACGCCCATATTCAAATAGCCGGTATATTTGATATTAACTTTCAAAGCCGATACATCAGCTTCTGTGTTTTCCGCTTTGAATTGAAATTTCGAATCAGAACTAAGCAACGGATCCTTGTCCCATTGTTTTGGAGCCTTTTCAATAATATAGGAATCTATTTCAGAAAGACTCTCTTTCGTAAGTTCGGCAACATGTGAAATGAACTTGTTTAATGATTCCAGATTACTGTTTTGACCCATGGCTCCTTTTTTGCCGGGGGCCTCATTGACGAAAACATAAAAGCCATACACAATGGAGAGTGCCATAAAAAAGAGAATTATTTTTTCCCGTTTGGACATTCTTATTCCTGAGCCATCCAGACCTTGAGTCTGAATTCTTTTGTTTTCCTGATAGAAGTAATCTTTATCTGTTCAATAAATTCAAGAAAGGGCAGTTCGCATAACTGGAATAAAAATTCGTGCAAATTAATAAACTCGCCTTTTGCAACAATTTCTATCAACAGGTATCCCGACCCTCCGATTAATGTATCTACATCCGGGGTAACGTCCACTATTGTAATATTGCTGTTTTTTGCAATACTATTTAACCGCTGAATAATTTTCCGTGTATCACCCTGCGCAAGTTTATTTTTCTTTGGCGCTGCAATACCATTTGTTTTCTTAAACTTGGTCTTTTTTAAAAGATTATTATAAACAGGAGCGAGGATCTTTTGCTCATCCATGGAGCCTTTTATTTTTTTAATTTCCATATCCAACCCGGCCGAGCTATGCATGGCAGGAAGAATTGTGAGAACAATGAATACAAGGATTCCTCCTCCTAATACCAAAAAATAAGCAAGACTCTTCGTTGGGAAATTAGATAGTTTTATTTTTGCCATTTGTTTTAAGAATCAATTTTGATGGCTAAGTAAAAAGGCTCATATACAAGGCGTAGTGGTTTTTCAGGGACGAGACAATACATATAGTATGTCGAGTTCCTGAAAAACCGCTACAACGTAGTAGATGGGACTTTTTGCGACGCTATCAATTTTAAATGGGTTGTAAACTGTAATACTTCATTATTATTAAAAAAACCCAGCGTTTTTTCACTGATAACAGGTTGATCAAATATGGGCGAACCTTTAAGAGCAATCAGGTACCTGGCCAGGATGGATTCCAGCGCCATTCTGTCCCCCAGTACAATACCACCAATTACAATCGATTTTTCCGGATTTTTCTCCTGGGCTCCAGGAGGTGCTTCCAGCTGAGCGGAAATATTTAACAGGCGAATATTAGTGGGTGTTAATTCGGCAATTTCACTTAATGCCGCAATAGCCAGATATTTTTGGCCATATTCCTTAAATGCCTCATTATTAGTTTTTGCCTCTTCAACCAGCTTAAGTATTGTAACCTGATTCACCTGGGACCTAAAGCTTGACATCTCCATCTTCAGCATTGCCACCTGATCTTTTTTCTCTCGTATTGTGCTTTCCTGATAAAAATAGAATCCGATACACAGGATCAATACTAATGCAAAGCCGGCATATAATATTTTATTGATAAAATTAACGTCCGCAACATTCTTTTTATCCTTATAAGTAAACAAAAAATTGGGTGTAATAGAATTGTTGGAAACGGCTATACCTGCTGCAGGGGCAAATGATTCCTTTTCAAGCGCTGATTCGGGGCCTGAGATTTCACCTGAAAAATCTGAACCAGCAGAAAAAGGGTCAAAGTTTTCTTTGGTAATACCAAGCTCATTTCCTATATAATCAACGATTAATTTGTGAGGACTAGCACCACTGGATATATATATTCTTTCCACCTTCTCATTTTCAAAATTCGCAGAGAAGTGTTCAAAAGTAACCTCCACCTGTCTTACAAGACGCTTAAGGGCAGGCAGTATCATTTTGAAAATTGCTTTCTCTTCAGGTTTAAGTTCAGCCGGACCAGAATCCGAAGGAGATGAATCCTGATCAAAACCAAAAAATATTTCCTGAGCTCTGTCAGCATCTATTTGCGTCTTTTTCGCTTCATCTAAATCGGCAGGTTTTGAAGATAGTTCCATCCGGTTTTCATCTTTTTCTCCGGTTATGCTTGCTCTCATTGTTTTTATACCGGCCTTGATACCGCGTGACAGAACAAGATATCCATTGGAAAAGATGTCAATACGCGACCAGTCTCTCCCGATATAAAGACTCGATACATTCTTTGCGTCAGTTCCCACACAATTGTTCAGCAGGAGATTCTGTAAAGCGAATGGAACGATTGATATTCCCGTTAAGGGGAAACCGCTTTTGTAAAAAATACCTTTTAGTTTCTTGATTTCTTGGTTAGGGGCAGTATAGGCCATAACCTCTATTTTCTGGGCGCTACCCTCTTCAATATCACCCAAAACTTCGAAATCAAATGTTGTATCTTTTTCATTAAAGCTTGTTATTTTTTTAAATGACCAGTATACAGCGTTGGCAATCTGCTTTTGAGGAACTTTGGGTATTCTAAGATAGCGCATTTCCACACGGGCTGAAGAGATGTTAGCCCATATTTCAGCTCTTTTTGCAGACCCGCAAAAGCGAGTAAGAACAGATTTTAAATAAGGAATAAATTCCGGATGATCAACAGAAACGTTCGGTAAATAAGGTACCTTCACATAATCAAGCAGTCGTTGTTTCTGGTAGGAAGAATGGCTGATTTTTACCAGTTTCAGTTCATTATAACCTATGTCAACTCCAACTGTTGTTGACTTTTTGAAAGAAAATAAATTGCTTGAATATGATTTTATGCGTTGCGAAAATGAAGGCGATGGCGTATTATGGGATAATTGATTGCCTGTTTTAGTGCTGCTTCTAATCAGGTCAAGTAATTTTTCAGTAGAGGAAATTTCATCTCTTGCCAAGGGTATTCTCCATTCTATGATGGCATGGGAAAATAAGGTTTTTCATTGGAAAACATTATTGACTTCAATGATATAAAAGCCAATGACCAGTAAATATACTATATTAACACATAATTGATGCGATTTGTCAACAACTATAATAAACTACGACAATTTTAAAATCAGATAGAATCCGATTAAAAAATCCCACTAAATCTTCCTTTATTCAAAGTGGTGCCAGGGAGGATTTTTATAGTTTGTATATTTCTGATAAAAAAATCAACCGGCAAAATCAACAGGAATGATAAATGCATAAAAAATCAACAGCTTATTTCTCTGTATATCTTATGGCAGCAATTATTTTTTTTAACGCCGGTTTTCCTTCAATAGCCGCTGATGGCGGTAAAAATCAAAACAACCTGTTCCTGTACGTGTAGCCAAGATAGAAATAAGGATGGTTTCAGATCAAATATCGCTGGTTGGAACTGCAGAAGCAATTGCAAAAAGTACGATTGCCTCCGAAGTCTCCGGTATTGTAGAATATTTTCCGGTAAAAGAAGGGGATTATATCAAAAAAGGAGTTCTGCTTGTAAAATTAAAGTCCACTGATTTAAAAATCATACTGAAAGGTTCTATTGCGGCAAGGGAGAAGTCCATTGCAAATCTCGAAAAAGCCAAAAAAGAGCTTGCCAGGGTCAGCAGCCTCAAAGACGCAAACAGTATTGCTGAAAAAAAATATGATGAAGCCCTTTATAGCTACCGTGCCCTCTCCCAAGAACTGCTGCAAAATAATGCGAAAATAGAACAACTTGAGTACGAAATTGCACAAAAAAAAGTTCTTTCACCTTTTTCAGGTTTCATAGCCGGTGAACACACACAGGTGGGCGAATGGGTCAGCGCCGGTGGAGCTGTGGTTACTCTCATTGATCTTAGCAAAATACGCATAACTGTTGATGTTCCTGAGCGGTATGCAGTCCTGCTACCTGCAAAAGGGAATGTAAAGGTTAATGTTAAAAGCATACCGGACAAACCGCTTTCAGGGAAGATTTATGCAATACTCCCTCAAGGTAATTCAGAGTCCAGAACATTCCCTGTTAGGATAAACCTTGCAAATCCAGGGTTTAAAATAAGAAGCGGGATGGAGGTATTTGTCACCTTTGACCTGGCGCGTACAAGGAATGCACTCCTTGTGCCAAAGGATTCGATAGTCACATCAGGAGAAGACAAAATGGTCTTTTCTGTTGCCGGTGGTAAAGCTGTTCCTGTCAGAGTAAAAGTTACAGGTTATTTTGACGGTAATGTGGCTGTTGAAGGAAATTTGAAGCCGGGGGATCAGGTCGTCATAAGGGGTAATGAACGCCTGAGGCCTGGTCAGGCGGTTGAAGTGCAAAACTAAGTTGCACGTTACAAAACATCTAAACTATGAAACTCGTTGATACTGCAATAAAAAAGCCGGTTACCGTGACTGTAGGGGTAATACTTCTCGTACTGTTCGGTTTTATCTCCCTTTTCAGGATCCCCATTCAACTTACCCCGAATGTGGATCTTCCAGAGATTTCTATTCAAACACGGTGGAGCGGTGCCAGCCCCCTGGAAGTTGAACGTGAGATTGTCGATGTTCAGGAAGAACAGCTCAAGAATCTGGATGGACTCGAAGAGATAAGCAGCGAGAGCAGTGACGGCATGGCATATATCAAACTTATGTTTGAGATCGGTACGGATAATGATGAAGCTCTGCTAAGAGTATCGAATAAACTTGATCAAGTAAAAAAATATCCGGACAACATTGATAAGCCGACAATAAAGTCCGGGGGAAGGCACGACAGTGCTTTTACATGGATGATATTAAAAGGACTCGACGGATATAACGGTGTATTGAAACAGGAATATGATTTTATCGATGAACATGTAAAACCTCGCCTTGAAAGGATTGCCGGTGTTGCATCCGTTAATATTTATGGTGGTCAGGAAAGGGAAGTCCAGGTCATTGTCGATTCGGACGCTTTAGCCGCACGAAAGGTTACCATACCGGAACTTATACGGATTCTGGATATAGAGAATAAAAATATAAGCGCCGGGGATTTTGATGAAGGGAAACGTAGATATATCGCCCGTACAGTTGGTGAGTTTAACAACGTTGAAGATGTTGCAAAGGTTATTATAAAAAGAATTAACCAAATCCCTGTAACCGTAGGAGACGTTGCAAAAGTTGTACTATCTTATGAAAAGCCGGAGGTGGCTGTAAGGCACGAAGGTGTTCCGACCATAGTTATGAATGCTGTCAGGGAACCCGGTTCCAATATTCTTGTTGTAATGGATAAACTCAAAAAGGCCCTTAAGGATTTAAATAACGGCATACTTAAGGAAGAAAAACTTGGAATAACTCAAGTTTATGATGAGACCGGCTATATTTACAGTGCCATAAACCTGGTCAGAAAAAATATTTTTATAGGGGGAACACTGGCAATTATTGTGCTTCTTCTATTTCTAAGAAATTTCGCCAGCACCATCATTGTATCCATTGCAATACCTATTAGTGTGATAGGCACGTTTCTGGTTATGACCCTTTTCGGGCGGAATATCAATGTTGTCAGTCTGGCGGGTCTTTCCTTTGCTATAGGTATGGTGGTAGACAACTCCATTGTAGTGTTTGAAAATATCTTTCGCCACCGGGAGATGGGCAAAACCCGTGTAGAGGCGGCCTATGATGGTACAACAGAGGTATGGGGTGCTGTTTTGGCAAGTACCCTGACGACTGTGGCGGTTTTTCTCCCAATCGTTTTTGTCCAGGAGGAAGCAGGCCAGCTTTTCCGTGATATAGCTAGCTATAAGCAGTGCGGTTGTATTGAGCCTTATTATTTCAATCACCGCAATACCAACCCTTTCGGCAAAGATTCTGGGAAAAGTCAAACAGAAATCTACGTCCAAGCAAAAGCAAATGAACAAGGTGTACTCTTTTGCAAAATGGTTTGTAGATAGCATTGCAAAATTTATTTACTGGATGTGCGGTCGTGTATCAACCCGTATTGGTATAGTTGTCCTTATGACATCTCTGGCAATTGCTTTGGCCTTTGCTTTAGCGCCAAAGACCGAATATCTGCCTGAAGGGAACCGTGAAATGCTCTTTGGTATCCTTTTGCCCCCGCCGGGTTACAATCTTGATGAGCTTGAAGAAATTGGAGAAAATATAGAGAAGGATATTCTTCCGTTGATTGAGCATGAAGGGGAAAGTGAAACTGCGAATAAGCTTAATTTACCACCGGTTAAAAGTTTTTTCTATGTCGCATTCGGCCAGCAGGTATTTATGGGCATTGTTTCAAAAATCCAGGATGCTTCCTTATGTTTATGGTGTACTGAAAAAAATTCCAGGCATGATAGCAATTGTCCAACAGCCGGGTCTATTTTCCCGAGGAATAGGCAAGGGCAGGTCAATTGAAATAGAGATAAAAGGACCTGAGCTTACCAAGCTGATAAGTCTTGGCAGGCAAATATTCGGTATGTCTTCCCAGGCCCTTCCCGGTTCACAAATACGCCCGATACCGGGCCTGGATCTTGGAAACCCCGAAATGAGAATCATACCGAACCGTGACCGGTTAAGCCGCCTGAACATGACCACATACGATCTTGGTTTAACGGTTAATGTACTGGTGGATGGGGCCAAGGCAAGCAATTACCGTC
>RCNF010001541.1_pt1 | contig 12154 bp, 6 predicted proteins | sample 2041311 | NCBI WGS metagenome assembly RCNF01 (sample SAMN09708228, study PRJNA481090) | Marine sediment metagenome, whole genome shotgun sequencing project. | biome: marine sediment; feature: ocean; material: sediment; isolation source: Sewage treatment plant 2 marine sediment (STP2) ... | reverse complement strand
TGTCTGGCTGTCTCATCCGCCGTGGCGCTGTTCCGCTGGCCCTCCCGGGTCCGGCACGGGAGACTGTGTTTCACGCTCGCTCATCACGACGGTCAATCTGTACACACTTTGTGCGGGAGCGCGCGGCATGTGCTGCGGCTCGATGATGTACGGCCGGCACTGCCGGCCAGGAAAGGGGAGGATCATGTCACAGACAAGAACATTTTTGGAGACCGGGGGAGGTGGCCGACGGCCGCTCCGATCGCGAGCTGCTCAGCTAGCGATGATGATGACGACGGTTCTCGCGGTCATGCTCCTCCCAGCTTTGCCGGCGGCAGCTGACGACTGTCCGGACGTTGACGGCGACGGGTATCACATGAACGTAGCCGGCTGCACCGTCAACGGGACCTTGCCGGGCGATTGCAACGACGGCATCTTTGCGATCAACCCTGGCGCCACCGAGCTCTGCGACGACAACATCGACAACAATTGCGATGGCAGCATCAACGAGGGATTCCACATCGGCGACGACTGCGCCCTGTGTTCGGGCCCCGATTGCAATGGCGCGCCTTTTTGCATCGACGGGGTCGATTGCAACACCTTTACCGGTGCATTGTGTTTGACCACATCTCTTGCAGCAAACGGTTACGGTGTGGTTTGCGAGCAAGGCGGACTCACAGAAACCTGTGCCATCCCGCTCAATCCGGTGGCGATCTACGGAGATGAGGGGAACGGGTTCGGCAGTGTGCTGAACTACACGGATCCGACCTGCTCCGACGGCGACGACAACGACTGTGATGCCCCTGTGGACGACGTCACCCAGCTTGGTGTTGATCTGCTAGATCCGGATTGCCAGGCTGCTGAAATCTGCGATGGGCTTGACAACGACGGCAACGGCGATGTGGACGAGCTCTTTCCTCTCGGCAATACGGACAACGTAGGAGGTCTCTGTTCGGTCGGCGTCGGTTCGTGTACGCGCTCCGGTATTTTTGCGTGTTTGGGCGACGGCTCCGACGCAGCATGCGGTGCGCTGCCGGGCGCTCCCGGTAACGAGGGTGTGTTGTTCGGCCTCAGCTGCGACAACGGCGACGACGACGACTGCGACGGGCTGACCGATCTTCTGGACCCCGACTGTGCAGCATTCGGTCAACCGGAGCTGTGCGGCGACGGCATCGACAACGACGGTGATTCCTTCATCGACGAAGGCTTTCCGCAGATCGGGCTCCAGTGTGCGGCCGGTGTCGGCGCGTGTACGACCATTGGCTCCCTGGTGTGTAACGGTGCAGGAGACGGTGTCGAATGTGGCGCCGTGCCGATCATCGGGGTCGAAGAGAGTTTGGCCGCCGGCAACTGCAACGATTTCATCGACAATAACTGCGACGGTCTCACAGACGCCGCCGATGTCGGTTGTGGCGCAGCATTCGCCGATCTCGGCGTGACCTGTTCGCTGCCCTACACCCACGGCAGACCGGGCAAGGACTGCACCGGCAAACATACGGTGACCTTTGGTGCCGACGCCCTGGGTGTGACTCTCAAGGCGGATCTGCTGGCCCTCGGCGCCGACGGCGCGCTGCTCGGCATCATCGAGGACGTGGGTCTGGGTGAAGAGGCCCACCTCGCGAGCCGGATCGGCCCCGGGAACTTCCGGGTCGATTCCAAGACCAACAAACACGGAACCCGGCACGCGGTCTACGCACCGATGCCGGTCCTCAGAGTCACTGGCACCAGCGGGACGGCCGAGGACGTGGCCTACTGCAGCATCATGCCGTGGCTCGAGGTGACGGCTCCCGACGGCCAGACCATTTCGCTCAACGAAAGCAGTACGCTCGATGTCATGGGCCACCTGCCGTTGGTCGACGTCGACACGCTCGGGCTGGCCATCAACGGTATCGACATTCTCAACCAGATCGGTATCGATCCTGAAACCCAGTTCCCAACCGGCGGCGGCGTCCTGTGCCCCGCACCCGGGGACTGCGTCTTCGAGATCGAGGCCGGTTGCGGCGACGGCAGCATGGTCGAGGTCGAGATCACCAACTTCCGGGTGGAGGGCCTCGATAGGGACCTCGTGTATGACGCCAAGGAGGGGGTCGAAGAACCGCTTCAGGTCAACACCTTTGCCTTCACCATCAGCGGTCTGCCTGCGGGTGGACACATCTTTTACGTCAACGGGCAGCCGCTTCCGCTCCCGAGGCGTTTGTCAGACCAGTGCGTCATCGATGATTTAGAGGACGCCGGAACGGCCTCGGCCTTCGGCATCCAGGTCGATGCGCCCCTCGACCAACAGGTGGTGGCCTCGGCCCCGGTCGTTGTCGAGGGCACGGTGTGCGGCGGCAACGAGATCGCCAGTCTCAGGGTTCAGGGCAACGACGTGCCGGTGGGCGGTCAGATCTGTACCGCCGGTGACGGTATGACGACGGCCCCTGAATGCGTGCTCGATTTCAACGAACCGATCGGCGCGACCAATCTTCTCGCCGCTGTGCAGGGTACAGCCGTCGGCGGCACCTTCAACCTCGGTTCCAACCGGGTCATCACCGATGCCACCGATGTCGGCGGCAACCGGACCTTCAACACCGATGTCATTTTCGGGCTCGGTCAGGCCTTCCAGGCGCCGGGGATCTCAGCGGCGGCCCAGGAGGCATCTTTTTACAAGGCGGGGCAGAGCATCGGGCGTGAATTCAGCAAGCAGATGGCAATCGCGCAAAAGGCGCTCGGCGATGAAATCGACCCGGCGTTTGTGATCGGGCTCGAGCCTTCCGCCGTGCAGGACTTCTTCGATGAGAAATGCCAGGGCGCGATCAACCAGTTCACCACTCAGGCCAGCGCGAATCTCACCGGCAAGGTCTTTGCTACGGTCGACTTCACGCCGAGCTGCTCGTGCAATCTCAACAACGTACCGATAGTTCTTGAAAGCGTCACCTTCCCCAACAACGAGACCAACGCACCGGGTTGTGTGGTGGACTTCGAAAACGGTCAGATCGGTATCACGATCTACCTACCCGACATCCGGGTCCAGGTCGGCGCTCACGACTCGTGCACCGACAAGGGTCTGTTTGGTGAGTGCATCGCGAGGACCAAGATCAACGTCACCGCGGTCAGCAAGATCACCGACCTCGAGTTCGACTTCGTGATCACCGAGGACGGGATCGAAAACGGGACCCCGCCCGATCCGAATACTCAGGTCATCACATGGAAGATCGAGGACCACGACGGCACCGAGCTCTTTTATGGCGGAAACTGTTCAGGCGGCACTCAAGACGGCGAATTCTGTATTTCAGACAGCCAGTGCCCGTTGGGCAGCTGCGGTTGTGACAAAGCCGACGGCCAGTGCACCAAGCGCGGCGAGGGCGAGGGCTACAATCCGGTGACCAATCAGAACAGCAAGATCGAGTGCTGGGGCGCGGCGGTCTGCAACGCCTTTGCGACGGTGGGTGCGTTCCTGATCGAGGTCTTCACCCTTGGCTTCGCCGATGGCTTCGAGCTCGTCGGTATCATCGACTTCGACGTCACTTTCGAGGAGGACTTCCTGGCCGAGGTCGACGGCGCCGAGCCCGATCCTCTTTCGCTTGAGGAAGTGGAGATTGACGCCGACACGGTCGCCTCTTTCGAACAGGGCAACTTCGCTCCGGGGCAGATCGATGTCGAGATTGATCCCAACGGGCTCAAGATGGAGATCCCGGCTGCCTTCGAGTCACTCACCATCGACCCCTTGGCCGAGGAGACCCCAGGCGCGGTGCTGACACCGGCCATCGGTCCGACGATCTCGGCGCTGGTCACAGCCGGCGACGAAATCTCCATCGGCCTCGCCGATGATGTCTTCAACCAGCTCTTCGCTTCGATGCGACAGGCAGGTTCGTTGCAGGCTTTCTGCACCGCAGTGGACGGTTTGACCGTCGACAGCCTGTTGCCCGCTGAAGTTGACGGCGGGTGCGACGATCTCGGTGCCGCCGACGGTGAGGTCACCGGCGGTGACGCCATCGTTCAGGGCATGTGCCACGCGATCCGCGGTGCGGACTGTTTGAGTCTCACCGGCGACACGCTCCTGCTCACCAACAACAAGAAGGGCGCGTGTGTCGGTTTCTCAGGAGGTGATTGCACCACCCTCAACTTCGGCGCCAAGGTCATCTGCAATGCGGTGCCGGAGAGAAACCTCCACTCCGACGACCAGGTGCTCTTGTGTGCCCGTCAGGACATCGAGCCTTTGCTCCTGTTCCAGAACGACGACGCAAGCGACAACACAGTCGACACCGACCTTCTGCTCAACGACACCAACGTGGTCTTCGCCATCGACAAGGCGGACGACGGCTACACCGGCGAGTTGGAAGACCTTCAGGGCTGCTTCGGGGAGGAGGGCAATGCGGCGCCCGACTGCCTGCTCTACGCGGTCTGTCTCGACCTCACCCTCAAGACCACCATGGGCATCGACAACACGACCTGCGCTCCCTCCCAGACCGGGTTCATCTTCAACGTCAATTCGGTCATCACCTCCGGGCTCCAGCCGGGAATCATGTGCAGTGCGGCCTCCGAGGCCGATGATCAGCTGGTGACCGGCGAGGGCTTTGACAGCGTCGTCATCGGCACGGTGTCGGATGCGGCGGAGGCCTTTACACCGCCGTTCTGCGCGGACGGTCTGACTCTTGGCGGGGTGCTCGATTTCACGGGCGCGAATGCCAGAATGTTCGCGATCACCACCGACGAGGCCACTCCCGGCTTCGCCGACTTCCTGTTCCTCACCGGAGCACTTGGGTCGCCCTGATCCCGTGCCCCGATCGAACCCGGCCCCGGTCCTCACGGACCGGGGCCTTTTTTGTCCGAAGACGCACACTTGCAATGATTTAAAGATGTTGTCTGTGATATCCTGTATCAACTTGAGCCCCTCAGAAGCCGTGCGTTTTTCATGCCCGGCGGTGTTGATTTGGAGACCGGAGTGCGTGGTCGGCTGCGGCCCCGGTCGTGGGTGTTCAAGTTGAGTTCGGTACGGCGAGATGACGGAGGAGGATTTACGGTGACTTCAGAGCGAACAATCGACACTTCCTACGACCCTTTTGCGCAGGAGCCCGAGTATCTCGAGGTCAACCGCCAGTTCGTGGACACCCTGCCGTTGCCTGCGGCGAAGACCGTGCTCGACCTGGCCTGCGGGACGTGCGTCCTTGGCGGCATGATGCGCGAGCGGACCGAGGGCCCGTTGCGTCTCGTCGGTCTCGACCTCTCGCGTGAATCGCTGACGCTGGCGTGGGGGCATCTCGGCGTCGAGAGCGACGAGGTCGGGACATTGCTGCTCGAGGGCTCAGCAGATACGCTGCCGATCGCGGACGATTCGGTTGACGGGGTGGTGATGGGGAATGCCATCCAGCTGCTCGACGACAAAGAATCTCTGGTGTCCGAAGTGGCGCGGGTTCTTGTCCCGGGCGGGTTCTTTGCCTTCAATACATCGTTTTACAGTGGGACCTATCTGCCGGGAACAGAACGGCTCTACGTCGATTGGGTGCAGAGGGCTCTCGAGGAGCTGATGGAACGCGGGACCCGCGAGGGCTTCCGCCGCAAGAAGGGCAAAGGCCGCCGCGCCATCAGTCAACGCTGGTTGTCGAGGGAGGAGTACCAACAGCTGCTCGAGCGCTTCGGCTTCGAGATCGCAACCGTCCACGAACGCACCGTGGACCTGACCAAACACAGCTTCGAGACCATCGGTGCGTATTCGGGTTGCGCGTCGGTGGTGCTCTCGGGCTGGCCGGTGGCCCTGGCTTCAGAGGCACTGCAGAGGGCGGCTGGACCGGCGCTCGAGGCAGCCGGCGTGGAGGTTGTCCCGCGCCAGTGGCTCGAGATGATCGCTTTCAGGAGTTAGTTGAACGTGGAAATGTCTGATTCGCTCGTCGCGGGGAGGGTCGCGGTTGTGACCGGCGGCTCCAGCGGCATCGGCCGTGCGGTTGCCGGTGCGTTGGTTGACCTGGGAGTCCGGGTGGTCGTGGTCGGAATGACGGAAGAGAGGGTCACGGCCGCCGCAGAAGAGCTCAGAGCCTGTGCCCGCCAACCGGCTGATGTGCTGCCTTTGATCCTCGACGTGCGCAGCGAGACCGATATGTCACATATGGCGGAGCAGACGCTCGATCACTTCGGCCAGGTCGATCTGTTGGTGGCTGCGGCCGGAGTCGCGCGTCGCCCCGGTTCTCAGAGGCTGGTGCCATATCCGGCTGCCCAGTTGCCCACGGACGAGTGGGACGCGATTCTCGATACCAACCTGCGCGGCGTGTTTCTCGCAAACCGGGCGATGCTGCCGTCGATGCTGACCCGCGGCAGCGGCACGATCGTCAATGTCTCGTCGTCTCCGGGTGGTTTTCGCGGACAGGCCTTCGCCGCAGCCTATTGCGCCTCCAAGTTCGGGGTTCGCGGTCTGTCACAGTCGTTAGCCGAGGAGGTGGGCCGGCAGGGAATTCGCGTGCACGTAATTTTCCCGGATGCCATCGACACGCCGCTGCTCGATCGCAGCACCCTCGCAGCTCGCCTTGGGACACCGCTACCTCCCGAGCGAGTGGCCGAACTGGTGATCAGCTTGTGGACCCAGCCGGAGGATTCGCGACTGGTCGAGCCTGTGCTGCTGCCGGCGATACGGCCCGAGGCTGCTGGTGATTCTTCGGGTAGGGCGCCCGGAGGTACGGGCTGATGGTGCTCCGTCTGGCTCCGCTGGGTGACGGGTCGGCAGCGCGTCTGTTGGCGGCTCGCGGCCTGTTCGAGGATCAACGCAAGACTGAGGCGTTGGCAGAGATCGACAATATTCTCGAAAGCGATCCGGACCACTACCTGACCCGCTACTATCTCGGTGAGATCTACAGCGCTCGAGGTGATACCTGGCGGGCCATGTTCGAGTTTGGAAAGGTGCTTCGCGCGCACCCTCGCCATCGCCACACGCTGCGCAGGATGGGGGATCTCCACTTTTCCATCAACGCATTCGAGGCCGCCGCCGACTGCTACCGCAGGGTCCTGGAGATCGACCCGAACGACGTCGCAGGATGGTTGAGGCTGGGCGCTCTTGCTTTCGCGATCGGGCGCAATCAAGAAGCGGTCGCGGCGTTTCAGAGAGCCGTCAAGATCAATCCGAGCATTGCTGCAGGTGGCCACACCATCGGCGACTTTTACGGTCTTGTGAGATCCGTGCAAGCCACTGGAACCGGAGGGTGAGATGAAGCATCGAACGAAAACTCCACTCCCGTCACTTCGGCCTGATCTCGACGTCATCGTCGATCCTGGCTGTGATGAGGGAGAAAGGTACCTCCTGCGTGATCCGGCCACCAGTCAGGTGTGGCAGATCGGCGCCGCGGAGCGGCTGATCCTGATTCTTCTCGACGGCACATTGTCTTGTTTCGGAGTCTGGAATGTCGTGGCACAACATAAGATTTTCGATGAGAACCCGGTGCCGACCGAGGAAGAAATCGCCCAGTTCGTCACCCAACTCGGTCGCGAGGGTCTTTTGGTCACCGGACAAGACGACGCCGGCCTCATCTCTCGTGATCGAAGTGGCATCTCGCTGCGTCGGATCGTGACCTTTCCACTGCGTTCGATCATGAGGTGGCTGGTCGTGTTGCCGTGGGACATTCTGAGCCTGGGGACTCGCACCGAGCCAGTGCGGCCCCGGCGGGTCCGAATTGGCAACCCGGATCGACTATTTGCTGCTGCGGCTCGACTGCTGCGTCCGTTTTTCGGGCGTTTCGGCTTCTTGACCCTGCTTGTCTTCTCGGCTCTTGGAATCGGCCTCCTGGTTGCCAACTTCGACGACTGGTGGAACGGCGTCGAAATACTGTGGAATCCCTTGGGTATGGTCGTTGTCGTCGTCATGGGAATTCTCGCAGTACACATACCGCATCAAATTGTTCACGGGATTGTGTGCGTTCATCACGGCGGTCGAGTACCGGCGTGGGGCCTGCGCTTCCTCCTCAATGTGATCCCGACTCTCTGGATCGACGTCAGCGACCTTATTTGGTTGGAGGAAAAGCGGAAACGGCTGTCGGTCATCGGAGTCGGTCTTCTGTGGCAGCTGGCGGCCCTGGCAACCGGTCTGACAGGCTGGCTCGTCACAGACCGCGGAACCTTTGGCTCCATCGCGTTCCTCGCACTCTCCTCGACTGCACTTTTCGGTTTCATTCTCAATGCCAACCCACTTGCCCAGCGCGACAGTTATCAGCTGTTGTCCGCGTGGCTGGAGATTCCGAACCTCCGAGCCCGTGCGCTTGGTTTTCTGAGGACCTGGGTGCGATGGGACCCTGTTCCCGAACCGCTGACGCTGCGAGAGAAGAGCTGGTTCGGACTGTATGCGACCGCGGTCAACGCCTTCGGGCTCTTTATCGCGGTCGTCGGGAGTTTGTTCGCTTTGAGGTTGACGGAAAATCACGGGGAAACCGGCGCAATTTCTGTGATGTTCGCTGCAGGACTGGTTTTCCAGGACCACATACGGACGGTTTTTGAGCGCACAGGCATCAAGGGCCTGACACGGCGCGCCCCGAGGATCGGGCGTTGGGCGGTGGGCATCGTCGCGACTGTCGGGGTGATCTGGGTTCTCCTTCTGCCCTACACCTATCGAGCCGGAGGCGATGCCGAGCTTGAGCCTGACCAGATCTTCGAGTTACGAACCGAAACGGAAGGACTGGTCGACGAAGTCTACGTTCGAGAAGGAGAGTGGGTCGAAGCTGGAGAGCCGGTAGCGAGGCTCGTGACGCATATTCAGGAGCGAAACCTCCACGCATCTGAGGCTCGGCTCGCCGAGACCATGGCGCGCCGCTCGTCCCTGGTTGCCGGAACACGCCCGGAGGAGGTCCACCGGGCGAGGACCACGGTACTCACCGCCGAAACGCGCCTCATCTTTAGCCGTGCGCGCGCCGAGCGCTACACGGGCCTCTTCGAAGAGGAGATCGTGAGCCGACAGGAGTACGAGAATGCCCTGCAGCTCAAGAGAGTCAACGAGAGCGAACTCGAGGAGGCGAAAGCGTACCTCGTAATGGTGGAAGCCGGCACACGGGCCGAGACGCTCGAGGCCGTCGAGGCCGAGGTTGACAGTTTGGAGGCGATCGTCGATCACTATCAAGGAGATCTCAAACGGACCCTTCTCCATACCCCGATTTCAGGCCAGATTACGACACCGCGAGTGGAGCAGATCCTCGGGCGCTATCTCAAGCCAGGCCAGCGCGATCTCGTCGCGACCGTCGAGGACACGCGAATCCTTGTCGCCGAGGTGCTCATTCCCGAGGAGGACATCGACGGTGTGGAGATCGGCAATGATGTGAGTTTGATTACGTGGAGCTATCCCGACAGGGAGTTTTGCGGACAGGTCAGAGAGGTCGCTCCGGTCGCGGCGACCGACGAGCTCCAGCGGCGCAAGGTGGTGCGTGTGCTCATCGAGATTCCGAATCCCGAGGGCGAGCTGAAGCCGGAAATGACGGGCTTTGCGAAGATCGAGGCCGACACGCGCCCGGTCTACGATGTGCTCTTCCGGCCCCTTTGGCGGTGGTTGCGGATCGAGGTCTGGTCGTGGATTCCCTGACGGGAGACCGTCACCCGCTCGATCTCAGGGTTTCCGTTTTTCGGGCGCCGTTCGATCTCGCAACCGGCCGGCACTGATCAATTTGGGATTGGCGGCGAAAAAGTCCCAGATCATTTCGCTCGCGTCGACGGCGCGACTCGTTTTGCCGACCAGGATGCGGGGCATGTATTGGAAGCCGCCAGGCCAGGTGTGACCGGTGCCCTTGACTGTACAGAGGGTGACGGGTGCGCGACCGCCGGTATACGTGAGACACGTTACGTCGCCTTTGGAAAAGGTCTGCTTCGAGGTCTTGTCACAACCGTTGAACGAACGCCATGCCTCCACCGTTGCCGGCGCTGACAGGAGGTCTCCACCCCCTTTGGTCTCACCACCGTCGTAGGGAACAATCCGATCCTTGGTACCGTGAAAATCGATCACCGCAACCCCATCGGCAGGGTCACACTGTTCGGCCATCTCTGGCGCCATCTGGCCGGCCACGCTTGCAATTGCGGCAAACCGTTCCGACATTTCGCATCCCAGACGATGGGCGAAGACGCCGCCGTTGGACATGCCGGAGGCGTAGATCCGACGCGGGTCGATCTTGTAGCGCTCCATCAAGGTGTCGATCAAGGCGCCGACAAACCCGACGTCGTCGACTCCGAGTTCCTCGGCTTTGCCGGTTCCGTGGAGCGCGTTCCACGATTTTCCGACGCCGTCCGGGTAGACGACGATAAAGCCGTGGCGATCGGCGACCTGATCAAAACCTGAGAGTTTGGCCTGGTTTTTGCCCTGGCCGTGGCGCCCGTGAAAGGAGAGCACGAGCGGTACCGGCTCCTCATCGCTGTACCCCTCGGGGAAGTGAACGATAAAGGTCCGCGAGCGGCCGTCGAATTGAATTTCCTCCGTCGCATCAGTGCCGGCCTTCGACTCTTTCGAGCCGTGGCTGTGAGTCGCCGCAGCACAGGCGGCGGCGGTGAGGAGCGCCAGGGCGAGGGTAAACGCTGTGGCTGCTGAGAAGTTCATGGTGATGTCTCCATCCTGATAATACCGCCAGTCGCGACGTCTATTCCGGGTCGAAGGATGTTCCGAGCTCGTCTTCGCGTACGGGTTCGACCTCGGACTCCGGCTGGCCCAGCAGGTCGACGATGATCTCACGATCGTGCTCGCCGAGAGACGGGCCGCGCCGGCGCATCGCGGGCGCCTCGCCGACAAAGCGGAACGGGTGGCCCGGAAAGCGACCGCTGCCGTCCTCGGCCTCGAGGAACCAGGAGCGCGCCGACAGGTGGGGGTCGGTGGCAAGGTCCACCGGGCGGAGGACCGCGCCGGCGGGGACTCCGGCCGCCTGGAGCTCCTCCATGGCTGCGCGGTGGTCACGCTGCCGGGTCCAGGCGGTAATGATCTCATCGAGCCGATCATGGGACTTCATGCGATCGTCGGGCGTCGAAAATGCCGGATCGGCCTCCAAATCCGGACGACCGAGGGCGCGGCACAAACCCTGCCATTCATCTTCGTTTCGCACGGTGAGAACCACCCACTGGTCGTCTTCCCGGCACGGATAACACCCCTGGGGGGTGAAGAAACGGTGACGGTTGCCGGTCGGGCTCGGCGCGACGCCGGTCGCCGCCGTTTCCAAAAACTCCATCCCAGCCAAGGTGCTGACCGCAGCCTCCATCTGGGAAAGGTCGACCCGTTGTCCGAGTCCGGTGGCCTGGCGGTGAACAAGTGCCGTGAATACCGCACAGGCTCCGGCGACGCCGTTGGTGACATCCATTTCGCGGATGCGGCGGGGCGGCGAATCTGGCGAATAGCCGGTAAATGCCTGCAGTCCTGAGTGCGGTTCGATGCCCCCTCCGAAGCCACCGTAGGCGGCGTCGGGGCCGGTCGAACCAAACGCGGGCATTTGTACGAGGATGATATCGGGCCGTTGTGCGACCATCACATCCCAACCGAGATCGAGGCGGTCGAGCACGCCGGGACGCGACGAGTCGACCACGACGTCGGCCCAAGCGATCAGCGCCAGCGCGCGCCGGCGATGCTCGGTTCGATTGAGGTCGAGGGTCAGTGATTTCTTGTTCCGGTGCAGTTGCCAGAAACGGGGGTGTTTGTCGTACCGCCGGTCCTCGAGGAAGGCTCCTCGCATGCCGTCGAGTCGGCGCGGGTACTCGGCCTTAATGACGTCCGCACCGAGATCGGCGAGGATCCGGGTGGCATGAGGCCCGGCCCAGTCCATGCTGAAGTCGAGGACCCGAATGCCATCGAGGACCCCGGGGACCACGACCCGATCCTCCGCTGTCGTCGCTGCGCCGGCGGCAGCGGGATCCTTCTTCCCGGGACCGGTCGTGCCGACAACTTCGCGGAGGAACTGTTCTGTGTGCTCGCCGAGCAGCGGCGCTCGTTCATGGGTGGCGGGCGCGCCTTCGACCCGAAACGGCTCGCCGGCGACCACGTGTTCTCCGACCACCGGGTGGTCGAGGCGGTGAAAGAACCCCCGCGCTCGGTGCTGGGGGTGTTCGAGGGCCTCTTCGGGCCGGTTCAGAATACCGAAGGCAAGACCGTGCCGCCGGCCTTCGGCGAGGATCTCGGTGCGGTTGCGTCGCTCGAGCCACGGCCGGATGAGTTCCTCGAACTCCGCCCTGTTCTTGATGCGGCCACCGACGTGGCGGAATCTGGGCT
>RCNF010001540.1_pt1 | contig 12159 bp, 12 predicted proteins | sample 2041311 | NCBI WGS metagenome assembly RCNF01 (sample SAMN09708228, study PRJNA481090) | Marine sediment metagenome, whole genome shotgun sequencing project. | biome: marine sediment; feature: ocean; material: sediment; isolation source: Sewage treatment plant 2 marine sediment (STP2) ... | reverse complement strand
AAAGGAGTTAAAAAATAAAACATGGAAGCATTAGTAAGTATATTTGTTAGAAGCATATTCATAGATAATATGGTATTTGCCTATTTTCTAGGGATGTGTTCTTATCTGGCTGTTTCAAAAACTGTAAAAACCGCAGTAGGTTTAGGAGCTGCAGTGATTTTTGTATTGGTAATTACTGTACCTGCGAATTATCTGCTGGATACGTATATTTTGAAAGAAGGTGCTTTGGTATGGTTAGGACCTGGATATGAATCTATAGACTTAAGTTTCTTGAGCTTTATTATGTTCATCGCTGTAATCGCGTCGATGGTGCAACTGGTAGAAATGATAGTAGAACGATTTGCACCGGCCCTTTACAGTGCCTTGGGTATATTTCTTCCTTTGATTGCAGTAAACTGTGCGATTTTAGGGGGATCATTATTTATGCAGCAAAAGAATTTCACCACAGTGACTGAATCTACAGTGTATGGACTAGGATCTGGTATCGGATGGTTTCTTGCCATTGTAGCCATTGCTTCTATTAGAGAGAAAATTGCCTATTCAAATGTGCCTCAACCCTTAAAAGGGCTGGGTATTACCTTTGTAATTACAGGCTTAATGGCCATTGCTTTCATGAGTTTTGCGGGAATAAAATTATAATAAGTTAAGATCATATATAAAATGAGTCCAATCGTAGCAAGTATCGTATTTTCATTAGTGTTAATACTCATCTTAGTAACTGTTTTACTTGTAGCTAAAGCAAAATTGCTTCCTTCAGGTAAAGTGAAACTTTTGATCAACGGACAAAAAGAAATTGAAGTTGAAACGGGAAATACCCTTTTAACTACATTAGGAAATGCAAAGATATTTTTGCCTTCAGCATGTGGAGGTGGGGGTACCTGTTTGCAATGTGAATGTCATGTACTAAAAGGTGGGGGTGAAGCACTTCCAACTGAGGTGCCAAACTTTACAAGAAAGGAATTGGCTGCTGGAGCTCGTTTGGGTTGTCAGGTGAAGATAAAAGAGGATATGGAGATCACCATTCCTGAGGAAATATTCGGTATCAAGAAATTTGAAGCGACAGTGATTTCTAACTATAATGTTGCTTCCTTTATTAAGGAATTCGTAGTCGAATTACCTGAAGACATGGATTACAAGGCAGGAGGATATATACAAATTGAAATTCCTGCTGATAAGGTTGAGTTCAAGAATATGGATATTACTGCGCATCCTAAGGAACATCCGAATGACCCTGAAAAGTTCAAACTGGAATGGGACAAATTTGATTTATGGCCATTAAAAATGAAGAATACTGAGAATGTGGAGAGAGCTTATTCTATGGCGTCCTATCCTGCAGAAGGAAGGAACATCATGTTGAATGTTCGTATTGCTACGCCACCATGGGATAGAGGTAAGAACAGCTGGGCCAGTGTAAATCCAGGTATTGCTTCATCTTATATTTTTAATAAAAAACCAGGAGATAAGGTGATTGTTTCGGGTCCTTATGGTGAATTTTTTATCAATGAGTCAGATTCGGAGATGCTTTATGTGGGTGGAGGAGCTGGAATGGCTCCTATGAGATCGCATTTATATCATTTGTTCCAAACCCTTAAAACCGGAAGAAAAGTAACTTATTGGTACGGAGGAAGGTCTAAAAGAGAATTATTCTATACGGATCATTTTAGAGATCTTGAAAAGGAGTTTCCTAATTTCAAATTCTATATTGTGCTGTCTGAACCCTCTGAAGAGGATAATTGGAAGGTAATGGAAGATATCGACGACAAAGAAGGAGATGGCTTCTTAGGATTTGTTCATCAGGCAGTGATCGACCAGTATTTGTCCAAGCATGAAGCGCCTGAAGACCTTGAATTATATTTCTGTGGTCCACCAATGATGAACCAGGCGGTTCAAAAAATGGGTGAAGATTTTGGTATGGCAGATGAGAATATTAGATTTGATGATTTTGGTGGTTAGTATTAATAACTGCATAAACGATATAAATCCCGCTTATGGCGGGATTTTTTGTTTCTAAAAGTTAGTCCAATATTATCGGCTTATTAAGCCTACCTTCGGCAAAAAATAATGTCGATAGAGCGAAAAGTGCATTTGGTAGAAAAGCTTTTTTATAAATTGGAGAACGAAATCGCTCAGTTTCAGGAATCATCAGAGCTTAGCTGCGTTTCTGGTTGTGGCAAATGTTGCACATATCCTCAAGTAGAGGCATCTCCGTTAGAATTTTTACCTTGGGCATTTCACCTGTTTTTAATTGGAGAAGCAGAAAAAATGCTGGTATCTCTAAACGAAACACACAGTTCAACTTGTTTAATTTACAGGCCTTCATCCATTATTGACACTGGTCGTTGCACTAGTTATAAATACCGTGGTTTAATTTGTCGCTTGTTTGGATTCGCAGCCAATTCAGATAAATATGGGAATTTGAGATTGGCTACTTGTAAAATAATCAAAGAAGGTCAGTCCACTAAATATAATTCCACAGCTGAGGCAATTACAAAAGGATTGTATGTACCTGTCTTTACAGATTATTACATGCAATTAAGTCAAATTGATCATAGCTTGGGCAATGTGATATTACCCATAAACAAAGCCCTTAAAAGCGCCTTAGAAGAAGTTTTACACTATTACGCTTACAGACCATTTCCTTCTACAGGGAAAAGCATTGTTTAAAACTTCGTAGTATTATGATACTAGAACTATGAGCAACGTTGTTTTATTTAAAATGTGGATCTAGCCTCAAATTTTGACCTGGCCCACTCTTTAAATGTGCGGATTAATAGTCAATATCATAACATTAGAAAGACGATTACATAAAAAAATCCCGCCATTGGCGGGATTTTTTTATGATTTTAAGACTAAAATTTATTCAGGCTTTTGTTCCAAAATATTAAAGAATTCTTCCAATTTAGGTAGAATAACAATTCTGGTTCTTCTATTGGTAGATCTTCCTTCAGCAGTGGCATTTGACGCCAGAGGGACGTATTCGCTTCTACCGGCAGCAATTAATCTGCTAGGTGCAACTTCAAAATCGTTTTGAAGTACTCTAACTACAGAAGCAGCTCTGGCAACACTAAGATCCCAGTTGTCTTTCATGTTTTTCGTACTGATCGGCACATTATCAGTATAACCTTCAACTTGTACTTCCATTTCAGGTTTACTGTTGACGACAGTAGCAACTTTTCCTAGAACTTCTTTGGCTCTGTCAGAAACAGTTGCACTTCCGCTTTTAAATAACATTTTGTCAGCTATTGAAATATAAACAACTGTTTTTTCAACATCTATTTGAATGTCTTCGTCTTGTATACCGGCGGCAAGATCTTTCTTTAATTGAAAAGCAAGTGCCAAATTGATCGAATCTTTTTTGGTCATCGCATCACGTACTCCGTTAATATATTTGTCTTTTTCGCTAAGTTGAGCAATTACTTCTTTGATATTGTCTGAAGAAGATTGTGTCAAAACAGTTAAGTTATCTACTTGTTGTATAGAACGTGCTTTGTCTTCTTTTAGTGAATTGTTTAAATCCATCAAGTGATCCTTATCAACTAAACAAGATTGTAATTCAGACTTCGCATCTACCAGATCCTGTTTCGTTTTGTTGTGTTGTGTCTCCAGATCCGCATACTTTTTGGTAGAAACACATGACGTTAAGAGAACCGATAGCATAACGGCTCCAATAATTAATTTTTTCATAATTTGAATAGAATTTAATTTATAAACAAAACTATTAAATATTTTGTTTCGATTAACATATTTTACTAAAAAAAATCTCAGGACAAAACTAAGATAAAACTTATCTTTGTGTGTTAAAGAATCCATAATATTTGGCATGAAAAAAATGTTATTATTTCTTCTTTTTATACTGATAGTCTCATGTACAAAAGAACAACAAAGTGTTTATGAACAACTTGAAGGACTGGCCTTTGGCACCAGTTTTCACATTAATCTTGACAATCGAAAAAAAAATGTTTCGGAAGCTGATATTGACAGTTTGATACATGCCGTGAATAAATCCTTATCTACCTATATTCCAAATTCAGATATTTCAAAAATCAACAAAGGTGATACAACTGTTATTGTAGACGCCTTTTTTCAAGAAGTTTTTGAGAAATCTGCAAAGATCTATGAAGAAACGGATGGTGCATTTGATCCTACAATCGGGACCTTAGTCAATGCATGGGGATTTGGACCTGGCGCAGCCTTGAACCGTATGGAGCAAACCACAGTAGACAGCCTCCTGGTTTTTGTCGGCTTTGATCAGATTAAACTACTAAATGGCAAACTCATTAAGGCGCATCCTGAGACCTTTCTTGATTTTAATGCCAATGCAAAAGGTTTTGCAGTTGACGTGATCGGAAGATACATGGAAAAACAAGGTGTTCAAAATTATATGGTTGAGATAGGAGGAGAGATCAGGGCACGTGGAATTAATCAGAAGGGGCAGCCATGGAGAATAGCGATAGAAAAACCAAATTTTGATGGTACAAGGTCTTTCCAAGCTGTAGTTGTCCTGCGAAATGAATCTATTGCTACCTCAGGAAATTACAGGAAATTTAAAATAGACTCTGTGAATGGTGAAAAATATGCTCATACAATTGATACCCGCACAGGATATCCCAGTAAAAGTAATTTACTCAGTGCTTCTGTCATAGGTATGATGGATTGTGGAGACGTTGATGCCTATGCAACTGCTTTTATGGCCATGGGGCTCGATAAAACTAAAGATTTCCTTGATCAGCACGGAGATATAAAAGCTTTTCTGATTTACAGCGACATGGAGGGTAGTATAAAAACATTCACTACCGATAATCTATTGCTCGAAAAATAGGATCAGACCATTTTTTATAGTTGATCTGATCCTTTTAATGACAACAGATAGTTAGGATCAATATTCAGCTATTGCCGTAATTTCTATTTCCTTGGCAATATTAGTAGAAGGCTTCCCATCTTCAAAGGCAATTCCGTAGTCTGAAAGGGTAAGCTTAAAAGTACTTGAAAGGCTTATTTGTCCATCCTTTATTGTAATAGTAGCTTTTTCTTCAATTTTCTTAGTCTCACCGTGGATGTTTAAGTCACCTGATACCATCACCTCATAAATTCCATCCTGATCAAAATTAACGGTTTCGAGTTCAGTGATTTTTCCTTTTAATTTTGATTTTGGAAATTGTTTGGTGTCCAGAAATTTAGAACTGTTATAATGTTGCTGCATTTTTGCCTTTTCAAATTCATAACTCTGCATAGGTACAGAAAAAACAACTTCGCCTGTATCAGTGTTTAGCGTGCCAACTGATTTATAGTTGTGGGCTTCAATATCTTCAGCAACAGTATGTGAGAAAAATTTAAAATGTGTTTTTTGACTAATAAGTTTGCTCTCAGTTTGTCCAAATACTAGTGCTATTGGGCTAACTAGAAGTAAGAATAGGAATTTTTTCATGGTTTTATTTTTAAAGATTAGATTTATTTTCAATAAGGCTACATTTTTCCAAAACGACATCTTCATAGAATTCAAGATCTTCATCATATCTTGCGCCTGACCTGATCACACCTTTGGCTGTAATGATTAATCCAGGTTCCATACCATTCAAGTAAGGTTTTGAGTTTTCGTCGAAGGTGCAAGAAACACCGGCCAACTCGTTGACGTCTTTCAAAAGAATCACCGTTTGATCGTTATAATCAGTGGAGATCGAATGGATAGTTCCTGTTATTTCAAAGATTTTGGATTCTCCTTCTGAGTCAAGATATTTTTCATTTGACGCTTGGTAGGCATTTAAATATTCATCCACTAGATCCGCAGCCGAAATTTGGAAATCAGAACTGGTGTTTGCAATGTTGCGGTGAGGAGCAAAAAACATAAAGGCAGCCACCCCACCTCCAATGAGCATAAACGCAACGATCGCAAAGAGTGCATATTTTACTATTTTTTTTGACATGATTTTGATTTTACATGAATAGACAACAGAAACTGTCAATCATTACAAAAATAACATGACAAAAAATTATTTAAGGAATAAGGAACGCCACAAAAGAAGCTTGAAATTAGTGTTTATTTAAGTCTAGTAGTTTTCAAAATGGCTTCAAGTTCGAAAACCACATCCCTCTTTTTTGAAGATGGTGAAAAACTAAAACCTTCAACAACAATAAGCCGTTCATTTTCTTTATCCTCAATGGTATAACTCACATAGGGTCCTCCCATAAAATCACCTTCCACAAACCAAAGACCTCTTGATTCCAAAGCCTCAATGTTTCCAATAGTAACTTTCTTGGTTACGGGAGTAAAATTAGGTTCCGTTCTCATATACGTATTGTCAAACTGACCTGGAACAAAATGCTTTCCGATAGAATCTCTGAATGAAACCAGTGATTCTGGAGTATAAGTTTCGTCAAATACAGGAATTTCATAAACGATGATGTTCATCAAGCCCCTTGCAAAAGTATTTCGATACCATAAAAATTGCCCTGTATCATCCACCATTTTATAGGCAAAAGGAATCTTCATGGATATTCCGAGCTTATTGAGTGTTTCTATGGTTGAAGGGTCATGAAAATCTTTGGTGATCTTTCTTTGAAATAAGGCAAGGTCGTTTTTCTTGAATATATTGATAATGTCATCTTTATGAGATCTAATATTCTCTATAAGCTCGTCTTTATCCTTGGATAAAATGGTCAAAGTAGTTTGAGGACTGGCATATATATCTTTATTGGTATAGAAATTTTGTACCGTATCCAAGCCCACAAACAGAATGTTTCTGTTTCTTTTAAAAAGACTGTTGAAAGTATAGGGGTCAACTTGAGTTACAGAAAATTGATTCTCTTCCTGGGGCAGTCCAATCACTGGTTCTACGATGATTTTTTTTATTTCATCTCCCACCCTGCCTTGCCAGTCTTCGTTGTTCATGACGATGAGTACATGGTTTATTCTTCCAGTAGACGATACAAGAGTTATAGTGTCACTTTTGCCGCAAGAGATCAGCAATCCAATACACAAAAGAGTGAAGGTAATTCTTTTTATCATTGTTAAGATGTTAATTGAGCAACCAACTGATCAAAAGAATATTAATATATTTTGAGCTTGGTTCCCGGTTTAAGATTTTTAGTACTCCAAATATTGTTCCATTCTTTCAATTGTGCGACAGAAACTTGCGGATATTTTTGGGAGATCAACCATAAAGAATCACCTTTTTTAACAACATAGGTTGCATAGTCTCCTTTTGGTGCTGCTTTTTTAGGTGCAGTATTTTTTTTAGCTGGCGCTGAAGCGGTAGTAGCCGGTCTTCTTGGATAGATCGTAAGTCGTTGCCCGACCCTGAGATCATTACTTTTTAATCCGTTCCACCTTTTGATACTGCTCACCGACACCTTATATCTATTTGCAATCTTACCAAGGTAATCACCACTTTTCACCCGGTACCGGATCCTGTCATTGGCTTCAAAATATTTTGGAAGGGGTTTTTCTCGTTTTGCATCCTGCTCTTCCGCATAGGCATAAATCTGAGCTTCATTTGAAACAAAACTGCCAGAAATAAACTTGGGAAGTGTCAGGGTATAATTCCTGCCTTTTATAACAGGAATGATCTTTAATTTGTATTGAGGATTAAGGAATGTTAGTAATTCCATGTCGATACCTAAAACTTCATTCACCTGTGCAAAAGAGATTTGTTTTTTGACTATAACGGTATCTGTTTCAAAAGTGTGTAGTACCTCATTTTTTGCATATAACTGATGTTCGTCAGCATATTCAAAAATATAATAGGTGGCATAGAAAGCGGGCAGATAGCCTGCTGTTTCTCTCGGTAAATAGTGACGAATATTCCAGTAATTCTTTTTCCCTCCTGCTCTTCTAATGGCCTTGTTTACGTTTCCGGGGCCAGAATTATATGCTGCAAGAGCCAGGTCCCAATCATTAAAAATACCATATAATTTTGCAAGATAGCGACAAGCTGCTTCAGTTGCTTTCAATGGATCGGATCTTTCATCAACATAAGAGCTTACTTTTAAATCGTATTCCTTTCCAGTTCCATACATGAACTGCCAAAGCCCTTTGGCTCCAACTCTTGAAGTCGCATCGGCTCTTAAGGCTGACTCAATAATTGCCAGATACTTTAATTCCATAGGAATGTCGTACTTCGCAAGGTGTTCTTCGAACATAGGAAAATAGTATTTGGCCTTCCCCATCAAATTGGCAAGAGTTTCCTGCCTGTTCTTTAAATAGTGTTTGATGATCTTTTCAAGAGATGGATTATATTCGAAATTAAAGGGTGTCTGACTGTCTAGATAGGCAATTCTTTCCTTTAATTGTTCTGTCGAAAAATTTTCGATTACCATTTTTCCAATGGTATCTTCCGGTTTAATAATCAGGCTACTGTCTATGACATTGCTTTTCCATGAATCCAGCCATTTTTTATCAAACTCGCTAACTTCAACGTGGTCAATAAGAGCAACGACCTTCCCTTCAATGAGGGTGGTATCAACTTTTACAGTGTCTATAACTTTGCCGGGCACCTGGGTGAGTGCATCAGGCACAGAATCATTTAAGACTTCTGTCTGTTGCATTAGTTCTGAATTTGTGGCCTCCTGAGCATAGGTCAGGCTAAGAAAAAAGCACAGAAAAAGGGAAAAATATTGGCGTATCACTTTCATTAATATCATTATTGTTTGCTGTATGTTCGCTATGAAAACGGTAAAATTAGAACAAAATTTCACTTATTCAATTTTTTTTTGCACTTCCTGATAGTTTTAGCATAATCTTAAGATTTACTGATCGACTGATTTTGATGACCCATCAACACTTTTCTAATTTTAAGACTGGTTCCAGGTTTTAGGTAATTTACATTGTGAAGTTCATTCAAATTTCTAAGATCAGCTATGGGAACGTTTCCAAATTTTCTTGATATTTTAAAAAGCGTATCTCCATGCTGAACTGTATAACTTGAGAATCCGGAGGTTTGCTGTACTGACTGCATTTTTGATAATTCATTGAGCGTGAATTTCTCTAATGAGTCTGGTTTTGTCAATTCGCGATCAGTGACCACTAATCTTTGCCCTGCAATCAGAAAATTAGTATCCAAACCATTCCAGATTTTCAATTGCTCCAAACTGATATGGTGTTTTATTGCGATGCGACTCAAATTATCTCCCTCTTTCACCAAATAGCTATTCTCGAGGGTAAGTGGTATTACCTTTGATATTTTACTTTTTTTACGAATGACCAAGTCTTTTTGATACAGTTCTTTTTCAGCTGCCAAGAATTCGGGTATTAACCGCACAGGTAGGGAAAGCGTAAATACTTTGTTGTGTATATCGGGGATGAGATCTTGTTTGTATTGAGGATTAAATGATCTGAGTGCTGCAGGATCCATACCAGTTATGTCGCCAAGGGTTTTAAAAGTCAACCGGCCCTTTACATGCACTGTATCTGTTTCGCGGTACGACAATTGATCTTTTAGAGGGCTTAACTTGTGGTAGTCAGCATAGGAAAACAAATACATGGTTGCGTAAAAGGCAGGAACATAACTGCTTGTTTCTCTGGGTAAGAATTGTCTGATTTCCCAGTAATTTTTATTTCCACCCGCTCTTTTAATCGCTTTTTTTACATTTCCAGGACCCGAATTATAGGCTGCCAGTGCCAGATTCCAGTCACCAAATGTTTTATGAAGACTTTTTAGATAAGCACATGCGGCCTGGGTAGATTTGATAAGATCGAATCTTTCGTCAACATACGAATCAATATAAAGATTGTATTCCCTTCCGGTTCCATACATGAATTGCCAAAGCCCTTTAGCTCCTGAAGGAGAAACAGCCACCTGATTTAAAGCCGATTCCACTATTGCGAGGTATTTTAACTCAAGCGGTAATTCATAGGCGTCTAAGTATTTTTCAAATACAGGGAAATAATAGATAGATTTTCCAAGCATTTTATTTAAATATGGTCTGTGATTATTGAGATACACCCTTATAAACCGCTCCACGGTAGCATTATGCCTGACGTCGAAGGGAGTGGTGTGGTTAAGCTTTTTGAGTTGATCCATGAGTATAAGTGATGAAAACTCATCTAAATTTTCAGAAGGTGATGAAGGTGCGGTATCTAAAAGCCATTTGTTGTTTAGCGAAGTATTTATTTTAGCATCTATAGGAACTAGATTCCCAACAAGCAATTGATTAGGATTTGAAAACAGGGTGCCTGAATCATTTGAGTGTACAACTCGATGCATCATAGAGTTTTTTTGTGCCATAATTAGGGGTGAAAGCACGAGTAAATAAATAATAAGGAAGTTTTTCATAGCGTTCTTATTTTAAAGTTTTGTTATTTGTTTTTTTATCCAATGGCAAATTTGTTCCAGCACTTGTTGCTTCTCAAGATCATGGTGTAATTCATGAAACCCGTCTTTAACCGATATAAAAGTCACTTGTTCACCGGCATTCTCAGCAAACTCTTTTGAAGCCTGAAAAGAAGTGATTCTATCTTTGGCACCATGCATGAGTAGCATGGGTGTATTAAGTGTGGAAGCTTTTTCGACTGCCCATTCTCCTGTTTCCATAAGCTTGAGTGAATACCTGGTACTCACCCTGTCATGTACGAGCGGATCATTTTTATAGGCCTCAATTTCTTTCTGATCTTTGGAAAGCGACTCCAGTTCCAGCTCATTAGGCATCGTTAGGGAAGGGTAGATTCGGTCTATAAGTTTACCAAATATCATTTTCCATGCAGGAGGATTAAATGCAAGGCGCAGAAACGGGCTTGTAACGATCAATCCTTTTAAGTTATGTTTCCTGCGAAGCGCATAATTGATAACAACATTACCACCCATACTGTGCCCGTAAAGAAAGACGGGTTTTGAGGGGTAAAGAACGTGTGCCTTATGAATCATTTGATCAACAGCGTCAAGTAAATATTCGAAACCAGGATGGTGTCCTCTTTTACCCGATGAGAGTCCATGGCCAAATTGATCATAGGAAACTACAGCAATTGATTCTTTTAAAAGTACCGGAATTACAGTTCTTTCGTAACGTCGGGCATATTCGCCCATTCCGTGAACCAACACAACGACGCCCTGAATCTGTTCAGGCACATAATACTGACCTCGAAGGGTGTATTTCTTAATCTGAAATTCAAAATCGTTTCGGGTCATGTTGCAGGTGATTGTACTCAAAAATAATTAAGCCTTGTGTTGAAATTGCAAAATTGTTGAAAACTGATAAAAACTTCAAAATCAACTCAAAGTGAATCAAACACTTACCTGAAAACAAGTGTAGAATTATAAGAAATATTTACGTCCTTTTGAAGGGTGAATGAAGAGAAACAGGAATGAAAAACAGTATTATTTTAGCGAAATAAATTCAATAATGCCACTATATTTTGTAACTTTAGGAGACACTTAAATGCCTTATGATGATGACTTCTATAACAAACAACTCCGGCCAAAATCCAGAAAAGAAAACACTAACTGTCGTCCATCTTTTATATCCCTATACAAAGCAGCGAATCAGAGTAGGAGAAATTCTGGGTTATTTTCCCAAGAACATGTATAAGTCAAATGAAATTATCGATGAAGTTGTTCTGGAAACTTATGAGAAAGGTATCCACATAACTAAGGATACCGAAGAATTGAGATTAGCCATGTTTGCCATGTTGAATGAGAGAATCATTGCTTTGTTCAAATCTGAAGAATGGCATAAAGATTCAATTAGCACCGGATATATGCTTAAAGAAGAATTAAAGCAATTGGAGGAAAATTTCACTATGGATGCCAACAATGATTTGATCATGACTGAAGACCTGGATGATATTTCCTATCATCAGAACGATTCAGAATCAAAGGAATTGCCATATGATGAATCTCAAGAAGGTGTGAAAATCTTTTTGGGTCTTGATCAGATCGAAAAGTTTAAAGACCACTCTGATAGAATAATGCTTCGAAAGGTTTACTATAAACTACCCATTAATACTTCTAATATTGTTGATTTGTATGTCCTTGGAAAATTAAGTTTTCATGAAATTGGAAGAATTTTGAACATGGAGGTTTCGGAAGTTAAAGAAATTGTCTCTTTTGTAAGAGAAACCATTAAAAATCAACTGGATTAGTATATGATTGATAATATTGATGATATGGCTGTATTTTCGGGAACACATAATGAAGAAAGCTCTTATTTATTAATGGATTTAATTGAAGA
>RCNF010004715.1_pt1 | contig 12171 bp, 12 predicted proteins | sample 2041311 | NCBI WGS metagenome assembly RCNF01 (sample SAMN09708228, study PRJNA481090) | Marine sediment metagenome, whole genome shotgun sequencing project. | biome: marine sediment; feature: ocean; material: sediment; isolation source: Sewage treatment plant 2 marine sediment (STP2) ... | reverse complement strand
ACTCATTAAATATAATATTCCTATTAATGATGTTTACATATTGATAGTGATTTATCATTTATATATTCTTAGTAACTGTTTAGTACTATCGACATCAAGAGTTAGAGCTGTTGCAACATTTGAAAAATAAACTAAAAAACTGTGGGCAACGAAGTGTGTAATTTATTGCGGTGGAATTTCCCATACCAACAAAAAACCAGCACCTACATATATACGACTACTATTGGACTTTTGAAGAAAAGAAATTAGTTGGTAAAGAGAAAGGTCTTTAACTAATTACAATCCAACGAATAATTATCATTAGAATCTTTAACCCAATCTGATGGAATGTTATCTAGTTGAGTTTGATTAACTTCAATACAGGTTAGTGGATTGGATTGACATTCTAAAAATCCTAAAGAAATATTATTTCTAACATCCAAACTGATGAGTTGATTTTCGCTACAATCTAAAAATCCTAAAGAAGTGTTGTTACTAACATCCAAACTTGTAAGTTGATTAGCTGCACAAGACAACCTAGTTAACGAAATGTTATTACTAATATCCAAACCCGCTAATTGATTTACCGAACAAAGTAACTCTCCTAAGACATTATTTTTATCAATATCCAAATTTGTTAAATTATTAGAACTACAATCTAAATAATATAAAGATATGTTATTACTTACATCTAAACTTGTTAGTTGATTAACTTCACATCTTAAGTCTTTTAAGGAAGTATTATTACTAACATCCAGACTGGTTAGTTGATTGTAAAGACACTTTAAATAGGTTAAAGACGTGTTGTTACTTACATCTAAACTTGTAATTTGATTTAAAGTACAATCCAAACTTATTAAAGAGGTATTATTACTTACATCCAAATTTGTTAAATTATTGGAACTACAATCTAAACGAGTTAATGAGGTATTATTACTAACATCTAAACTTGTTAGTTGATTCCCAAACACACCAAAAGTGGTTAAAGAAGTGTTATTACTTATATCTAAACTTGTAAATTGATTCCTATTCAAACTTAAATCAGTTAACGAAGTATTATTACTCACATCCAAATTTTTGAGTTGATTATTAAAACAATATAATTTAGTTAAAGAAGTGTTTGTACTAATATCTAAACTTGTTAGTTGATTATGAGTCAAATCTAAATAAGTTAAAGAAGTATTATTACGTACATCCAAACTTGTGAGTTGATTTAAACCACAATCTAAATAGGTTAAAGAAGTATTATTACTTACATCCAAACTTGTGAGTTGATTATCCGAACAAGTTAAACTAGTTAAAGAAATAAAATCTTCTATTCCTGTTAGGTCACTAATACCTTTCTCCCATAAATCTAATTTGGTAATTCCTGATATATCAGTTATTGCAACTGTACCATTTACAACACCGTCGGTATCAATTCCCAACTCTACTAATGCTTTTTCAAAATTTGCATCTGGAATTGTAGCAAATAAATCATCATCATCTTTAGAACATGTTACTAGTAGAATTATAACAAGTAATAATTTGATAGTGATTTTCATGAATCAATTTTTTTGATTAACCTTTATAATTAGTCAACTAAAATACAATATATTATGATATTCATCATTTGAATGAAAATCCCTTTAAAGGGTATATTGAGTTCTTTATATGTTTATTTTAATTCAGCCTGTAAATCGAGTACGTTTGAATTTTCCATACATATTAAAAAATAGAACCAATATAAAAACGGGTACTACACGCTAATTACTTTTTTACTTTTTCTTCATTTACAAGAAACCTAATCAGTTTTGCTAATGTTATTTAGTGAGTTCGAAAACTCATTAAATATAATATTCCTATTAATGATGTTCACATATTGATAGTGATTTATCTTTTAAATATTCTTAGTTACTGTTTAGTCACATCTGTTGTCAGAGCAGTAACAATGTTTAGCGCAATTGCCATTTCTATGACTATTAAACAATCCATTAGTACCTATAAAGCCTTAATAATTTCAATGTTTATTATATTACTATTTAACCCTTTTTACCTATTTAATGTTGGTTTTCAATTAAGTTATCTGGCAGTGTTTTTTATTGTTTGGACACAACCCATGTTGTATAAATTATGGAATCCTAGGCTTAAATTATTCGATTATTCCTGGCGACTATTGACTGTTTCAATAGCAGCACAGGTTGGCGTTCTACCGCTAAGTTTATATTATTTTCATCAATTTCCCGGATTGTTTTTTCTTGCCAATTTAATCATCATTCCATTTTTAGGTATAATTTTGGGGATGGGTGTATTAGTAATTGGGTTGGCTCTACTTAGTATTCTACCCGGCTTCATAGCCAAATTATATAATGCTATTATCCTTACCTTAAACTCAGTTGTTGAGTGGATTGCAAATAAAGAATCATTTTTATTCCAAAACATATCATTTTCTGAGATCTCTATTGTAATATACTTTTTGATGATCATTTCATTTTTTAAATGGCTTGAAATAAAACAATTAAGATTTTTAAAACTGTCATTGTTAGCTATAATTCTATTTCAATTAAACTTAATATTTGAGAAGTATTCGAGCAGTACGACAAACGAATTTCTAATTTTGAATAAATCCAGAGAATCCATATTGGGAATTCGAAAAGGGCAAGGTGTACAATTAAATCATAGCTTAAACACGATTGACATTACAAAAGAAAGTGCATTAAAAGCGTATTTTATTGGTTCAAACACCTATCTAACCTCAACGGATAACAAAATTAAAAACGTATTTTCTTTTCATGATAAAAGCCTTCTGGTTATTGATAGTTTAGGCATATATAACTTGAAAAATTATTCCGAAAACTACATACTTTTAAGGCAATCGCCCAATATTAATTTAGCACGGCTCATAAAAAAACTAAACCCTGAATTAATTATTGCCGATGCTTCTAATTATAAAAGCCATATAGCTCTTTGGCAAAAAACCTGCGAAAACCACAATATTAAATTCCATTACACCGTTACAGATGGAGCATTTATAAAAAAGTTATAGTTATTTCACTCCCACTATTTTATTTATATTTGCGTGTTTAAAAAAGAAAAAATTATATATGAATATTATTGTCCCAATGGCGGGAATTGGTTCTCGTTTAAGACCTCATACATTAACAATACCGAAACCATTAACTTTAATAGCTGGCAAACCTATTGTACAGCGATTAGTAGAAGATATTGTTAAAGTTTTAAATCAAAAAATTGAAGAAATTGCTTTTGTAATTGGCCCAACTTTTCCTCCGGACACCGAAAGGAAATTACTTGAAATTGCCAAAAATTTAGGGGCTAAAGGTGTAGTGACAATTCAAAAAGAGGCATTAGGTACTGCACATGCCATTCAATGTGCTAAGGAATCGTTAAATGGTCCTTGCGTTGTTGCTTTTGCAGACACATTGTTTAAAGCAGATTTTACTCTTAACGCTGAGGCGGATGGTGCTATATGGGTAAAACAAGTTGATAACCCCAGTGCCTATGGTGTAATTAAACTAAAAGACGGTGTTATTACTGATTTTGTGGAAAAACCGACAGAATTTGTTTCAGATCTGGCTATTATAGGTATATATTACTTTAAAAAAGGTGACTTACTAAGAGATGAAATTCAATATTTATTAGATAATAATATCACAGAAAAGGGTGAGTTTCAATTAACAAACGCTTTAGAAAATATGAAGCAAAAAGGATTGAAATTTGTACCGGGTCAAGTAGATGAATGGATGGATTGTGGTAACAAAGAAATAACCGTAGAAACTAATAGTCGAGTATTACAATTTGCTAGTAAAGATGGGGGAAATTTAGTCTCAAAAAGTGTAATCTTAAATAATTCTGAAATTGTTCAACCGTGTTATATCGGAGAAAATGTTAAGCTTACTAATGTGACAATAGGCCCAAACGTGTCAATTGGCACAGATTGTGTGGTAGAAAATTCGACAATTTGTAATTCTTTAATTCAAACGAATACAACTATAAAGAATGCTAAATTAGATGGCGCCATGATTGGTAATCATGCGGTATATGATGGTAATTTTACCTCAATTAGTATAGGAGATTATTCTCAACTAATTTAAAAAATGGCAACTAGAATTAACCAAATTATTCTATTATTATCCTTATGCGTTTCTATAGCGGGAGTTGCACAAAATGACTCGTTGGCTCAAGTTTTTATTGCTCAAAAAAATATGAAAGCGTTGCAAAACGAGCAAAAAGACCTGAACTTTCAAAAATTCTTTTTTGAAGCTTTGCAACAAAAAGCCATCGGTAATTTTGATAAAGCTATCAGCGCTTTAGAAAATTGTCAAAATATTAAAAATGATGATAAAGCCGTTGAATTTGAATTTGCGAAAAATTATTTTGAATTAGATAAATATTATGAAGCTGAAACTTACATAAAGAAAGCACTCATAAAAGAGCCTGAAAATTTGTATATGTTGGTGCTTCTAAAAGACATATACAATAATCAAAACAATTTTAAAGATGCTTTAGAGGTTCAAAAAAAGATACTGGTAAAAGATCCTAATTCGCAAATAGACTTGGTTAGTTTATATATTAAAAATCATCAAATTGATAATGCTAAAAAATTATTGATTGACCTTGAAAAAAAAGGGATCTTATCGGCTAATTTACTGCCTTTTAAGGAATCTTTACTCAAAGGAAATGTGTTAACTCCAACATCGGTTATAACTAGTAAGCCAATTGAGAAACAATCTGCTGAAGAATTAATAAAGACCTATAAGACTGATAATACTTTTGCCGTATTAAAACTACTATTGCAAAAATTAAATGCCAAAAAACAATTCTTAGCATTAGAAAAATATAGCAACGAGGCTATTGAATTATTTCCGGCACAACCTTTGGTATATCTAATGAACGCAAGGGCTTTAAATCAAAAGAAAGCATATCAAAATGCTTTAGATATTTTAGAAAAAGGCTTTGATTATATTGTTGAAGACATTTTGCTCGAAGCCAATTTTTATGAACAAATGAGTTTGAGTTACAAAGGTATGGGTCAAAATGTAAATGCCTCAAAATATTATAATAAAGCTATGGCATTACGACAAAAAAAATCATGATATGTTAAAACATCTTTTATATATATTTATAATTGCACTAGCTTTAACTTCTTGTAAATCAAGTAAAATGGCGAGTAACACTTCAAGAACAGATATGTCTGCTAAAAACGTTATCAAAAATCATTATAATAATGCTTTTGATAAAGAGACCATTAATGCAAAACTTAAAATAAAATACGTTGGTAAATCAAATTTTCCAGGTGTAACAGCATCTCTTAGAATTAAAAAAGACGAAACCATTTGGATCAGTCTTAACAAATTTGGATTTCCTGTAGGCAAAGCTTTAATTACTCCGACTAAAGTAAGTTACTATGAAAAAATAAATAGAACCTATTTTGACGGTGATTTTACTTTATTAAGCAATTGGCTTGGTACCGAGTTAGACTTTGATAAAGTACAGAATTTGTTGCTCGGTCAGGCAATATTGAATTTAAAAGATGAAAAATTTACTATTGATTATTACCAAAATAAATACCAGCTAACTCCTAAAAAAGGGTATGACCTATTTAGTATTTTGTTCTTAATTAACCCTGATAACTTTAAGGTAGATCGCCAAAAGATTCAACAAAAAGAAGATAATAAATCGCTAACAATAAATTATAGCAATTATACGAAAGTTGATGATGAAGTATTTCCAAAAGGAATTCATATTGCCGCTTCTGATACAAAAAACACCTCTACAATAGATATTAATTACAGGTCTGTAGCCTTTAATAATCAGCTTAACTTTCCGTTTAAAATACCTTCTAATTACAAACAAATTGTTTTGAAACAATAAGTTGCCTGAAAAAAAATATTTTAAAGAATATAATTTAAATAAAAAAAGATAGTTTTGTATCTATGCGATTGCGTCTTATAAGTATTATATTATTTTCAGTTCTAGTTTCATTTGTTTCTAATGCTCAAACCCAAAAGCAATTAGAAAATAGGAGAATACAACTTCAAAAGGAAATTAAGGAGATCAACACACTGCTATTTCAATCTAAAGAAGAAGCTGAAACTTTACTTTCTGAATTAGATGACCTTACCCATAAAATCAATGTTCGATCGAAGTTAATCAAAACAATTAATCAAGAAGCTGAATCGCTGTCAAAAGCGATTGATAAAAATGAAAAAGAAATTGCGGTGCTAGAAAAAAAATTAACAGTACTAAAAGAAGATTATGCTGATATGATTGTACAATCATACAAAAGTAAAAATAAACAAAGTCGATTAATGTTTTTACTATCATCAGAAAATTTTCAACAAGCTTATAAGAGATTGCAATATATTAAGCAGTACTCTAATTACAGAAAACAACAAGGTGAAGAAATTAAGGCAACATCGGTTAATTTAAGAGCTCTAACAGACTCATTACAAATAAAGGAAGATGAAAAACAACTGTTAATCGCCCTGCATCTAAGTGAACAAAAAAATGTAATACAAGAAAAAAATGAGCAAGAAAATTTAGTTGTTAAAGTAAAGGCTAAAGAGAAAAAATATATAGCTCAAATTAACGGTAAGCAGAAAGAAGACCGAAAAATTGACAGAAAGATTAAACGTCTAATTAAAGAGGCAATTGCCAGATCTAATAAGAAAAGTGGTTCTAAATCTTCAAGCTTGATCATGACTCCAGAAGAAAAGAAATTAGCATTAAGCTTTATTGACAATAAAGGTAAATTGCCATGGCCAACTGAAAGGGGTATTGTAGTTAGAAAATATGGGAAGCAAAAACATCCAACCCTTGCCGGAATAACAATTCAAAGTAACGGTGTGCATGTTGCAACAGAAAAAAAAGCTATGGCAAGATCTATATTTGATGGCACGGTATTATCTATTCAATTATTACCTGGCCGTAAAAAAATGGTGTTAGTACAACATGGTAACTATATTTCTGCCTATAAAAATTTAGATAATGTATTAGTTAAAAAGGGTGAAAAAATAAGTACAAAGCAAGCAATTGGAACTATTCATACTGATACAACAACTGGTAAAACCATTTTAGCGTTTAGCTTGTTTAAAGAGACCAATATTCAAAACCCAGAGCAATGGGTATATAAAATGGGGGTATAAAAATATTTGTTACTGAAAAAGGGCTTTTAATTCGATAGCATCTTCAGGTTTCATCTTACCGGATAACACTAAACTCAATTGTTTTCGTCTTAACGCGCCTTCATATCTTTCTTTTTCTAAAACTGTTTCTGGTAGTATTGAGGGTACTTTAATAGGTGTACCAGTCATATCAACAGCCACGAAGGTGTAAATACCTTCATTCACTTTTGTTTTTTGTCCGCTTTCTCTATCTTCCATCCAAACATCAGCATAAATCTCCATTGATGAATTAAAAGCTCTAGATACTTTTGCTTCTATAATTACGACACTTCCCACGGGCACTGCTTTATCAAACGCCACATGATTTACAGATGCAGTAACCACAATTCGTTTAGAATGACGTTGTGCGGCTATACTACAAGCTCTATCCATCCTCGCTAAGAGTTCGCCCCCAAATAAATTGTTTAAAGCATTTGTTTCTCCTGGCAAAACCATATCTGTTAATATAGTTAACGATTCTTTTGGGTTTTTTGATCTCATACTTTTAAATCTTAATAATAATGTGTAAAATTTTGCGCAAAGATAATTAATTACCCCAAAGGTGAGTCTAATTTAAAACAAGAAAGGGTGGGGTATTTATAATTCCTGAACCAGTAACCAAGCGTCTTGGTCTTCAGTTTTTCTAACCCTATTAAGATTATAAAGAGCATCTTCTCTTCTATTATAACTATCAAAAGAAACTTGGGTTAAACCCCATTGATTAATTCCTAAAATTCTCGCCTTATAACCAATTTTCTTAAGCTGTTTTACTTTTCTTACAGCATTTTCTGGATATCTAAAAGCACCCGCAATAACATGATAAGGCAATTTGTCTATAGAGACATTTAGAGTGATCGATGGCAACGCCTCAGTTACAATAAAAGTAGCTTGTTCAATTTTATTTTCAATCTGTTTATGTTGCTTTTGAGCCGCAACGATCATCTGTTTATTTTTGTAATTTTTATAGATAGTGTTTCCGCCAAGGGCTAATAAAGAAAACCCAATCACAAAAATAGCAGCATATTTCAAATAGTTATGTTCTTCCTTTTTTCGATCAGTTAATAAAACTGGAGCTTTTTCTTCTGGTTTTTCTAATGGTTTAATATCTGTTTCACGTTTGATGTCTGGTGTTACAAACGAAGACAATCCATATGAAGTGGTTAAATAATTAATATCTGTTTGTGGTTCAAAAATTATAGATTCATTATCGTCCAGAGAAAACTTTCCGATTTGTTCAAGCAACAAATCACTATTGTTGATTTTTTCTCTCCACTCACTAACCTCAAACTTGATATAATTCATAGCTGAATCAAACGGAACCTTATCCACAGATGCGATATAATTAGCTAATAAACCGTCATTATTTTTAAGGTGATTATTAAAAGTAATTAATTTATGAGGAGGATAAAATGTCTTTGAGTATGGGCTTATAATTGCCGATTTAGTATTCATTACAAACCCTCCAAAATCCGGAACGATAACACATTCATAACGGTACAATAAATCACTAATATAGCCGGAGAGTTTCATTGAAACAAATGTAAAAAAAACTTCCAGTTAAAACCATCTCTAAAAATATTTTTTTTAACAAATCTTTGTATATTGAAACTCTAATTTTTTTAACCTTGAATAAAGAAGAATTTCTTCACATATTAGCATTGTTAAATGCAGATGGTATTGGAGATGTAATGGCTAAAAAGCTCATTTCACATTTTGGTAACGCAGTGGGCATTTTTGCCGCTAAAAAACAGCAGCTTTTAAAAATTTCAGGCGTTGGTACTTCAATGATTACTGCCCTAACAAATAAAAATATTTTTACTAAAGCTGAACAAGAAATTGAGTTTATAAATTCAAATAATATTGAATATTTCTATTTCAAAAATGACGATTATCCTCCCTATTTGAATCATTGTTATGATGCTCCTATTTTACTTTTCAAAAAAGGAAATATTAATTTGCACAAAATCAAAAAATAATAAGTGTCGTAGGTACCCGGCAAATGACCAACTACGGGAAATCTATGCTTGAAGAGTTATTCGAAGGCTTGAAAGTATATAATCCTGTAATTGTAAGCGGATTGGCATATGGCGTTGACATTTACGCCCATAGGTTAGCCTTGAAACACAATTTACAAACTGTCGCTGTATTGGCGCATGGGTTAGATAGAATATACCCCGCAGTTCATAAAAATGTTGCTAAAGATCTTTTAAAAAATGGTGGACTGCTTACTGACTTTTGGTCTAATACAAATCCTGACAGGGAGAATTTTGTAAAAAGGAACCGAATTGTTGCCGGTTTATCACAAGCAACGATAGTTATTGAATCTGCAGAAAAAGGCGGTTCATTAATTACCGCTGATATTGCCAATTCATATAACAGAGATGTATTTGCCGTTCCGGGTAGAATTACAGATGTTTACAGTAAAGATTGTAACCAGTTTATAAAAACCAATAGGGCAGCTGTGTTGAGTTCGGCAAAGGACCTGGCCTATATTTTAAATTGGGAAAAAGATATTCAGGGTAAAAAAACAATTCAAAAACAATTGTTCATTGAGCTTTCTGATGCAGAAAAACATATATATAATTATTTATTAAAAGAGGGGAAGCAACAAATTGATATGATTGGGTTGCACTGTAATTTGCCAACTTTTAAAGCGGCGTCGTTACTTATGAATCTAGAATTAAAAGGGGTTGTTAAACCTTTGCCCGGAAAAATATTTGAAGCTGTATAATTAAACCCTAATTTTTAGTGCTAGTAAGATTTAAACCTAGTCTAAGGTTTAATTTATTGAATTAATCCTTTTTCAATAAAATACTGAATCACCGTTTCTTTCATTATAACAGATTGTTCCCCGGGTTTTAAAAATGGGATTTCATCCTTGACTATATAGTGTGGCCATCCATCCTTATCAAAATAATCGAACTCATAATATCCAAGAGGTTCAAGCAATCTACAAATAGCAATATGCATTAAATTAACCTTTTCATCCTTTTTGAATTCACGATAGCCCTGCCCTAATTCTTGTACCCCAATCAAATAAATAATTGCATCAAGATCTAAGTCTTCACCATCACCAAATTGTGCAGAAACCTTCTGTTTCAGCACATCCCATTTTTCTTTCAATAATTCGTCTCTTGACATGTATAAATTTTAAAAAACAAAGGTACATCGTTTTGTAAAACCTAACTATCTTTGCAAAAAAAATACCATGTACGGCAATATAAAAGAACATTTACAAAAAGAAATACAGGATATAAAAGAAGCAGGCTTGTATAAAAGCGAACGTATTATTACTTCATCTCAAGATGCCGAAATTACCATCTCTACCGGCGAAAAAGTAATAAATTTTTGTGCCAATAATTATTTAGGACTCTCAAATAATCATGAAGTAATTCAAGCTGCAAAAGACACGTTAGATTCGCATGGCTATGGAATGTCCTCTGTACGGTTTATTTGCGGAACACAAGATATACACAAACAGTTGGAACAAAAGATCGCTGATTTCTATGGTTTTGAAGATACCATCTTATATGCCGCTGCTTTTGATGCGAATGGTGGGATTTTTGAACCGCTCTTAACCGCAGAAGATGCTATTATTTCAGATTCATTAAACCATGCCTCAATCATAGATGGAGTTCGTTTATGTAAAGCCGCCCGATATAGATATGAAAATAATAATATGGAAGAGTTGGAAGCTCGATTAATTGAAGCTAATGAAGCAGGAGCGCGTTTTAAAATTATTGTTACCGATGGTGTATTTTCAATGGATGGTATTGTTGCTAATTTAGATGGTATTTGTGATCTTGCTGATAAATATGACGCCATGGTGATGGTTGATGAATGCCATGCTGCTGGATTTATCGGCAAAACCGGAAGAGGTACTTTAGAGCTCAAAAATGTATTGAATAGGGTTGATATTGTTACAGGCACATTAGGAAAAGCGTTGGGTGGTGCTATGGGTGGCTATACAACTGCTAAAAAAGAGATTATTGAAATTTTACGTCAACGTTCAAGGCCCTATTTATTTTCAAATTCTTTAGCCCCTGCTATCGTAGGCGCTTCCCTAAAAGTATTTGATCTTTTGGCAAACGACACTTCTTTGCGTGACAAATTAGAATGGAATACAAACTATTTCCGAAAAGAGATGGAAAAAGCCGGTTTTGAGATGACTGGTGCAGATGCAGCTATTGTTCCCGTAATGTTATACGATGCTAAATTATCTCAAGATATGGCAAATGAGTTATTAAATGAAGGTATATATGTAATTGGTTTCTTTTTCCCGGTGGTACCAAAAGGAAAAGCAAGAATTAGAGTTCAGTTATCTGCGGCACATACAAAAGATCATTTAGATAAAGCCATCGCCGCTTTTACCAAAGTAGGGAAACAGCTTTCTGTCATTCCTGCGTAGACAGGAATCTCATGAATTATATTTACATTTGTTTTTAAATAATAGTAGTATTAAACGTTAAATTTAACAGATTCCGAATGAAAATTAGGATCACCAAACATTTTGATTTTGAAACCGCACATGCTTTATATGGTTATGACGGCAAGTGTAAGAATATTCATGGGCATAGTTATCAACTATATGTCACTGTAATTGGTGAGCCTATTGATGATGCTCACCATGTAAAGAATGGAATGGTGCTTGACTTTGGCGACCTTAAAAAAATTGTCAAATCTGAAATAGTTGATGTTTTTGACCATGCCACCGTGCTCAATAAGAATTCTCCACATAATGAATTGGCTCAAAAAATAAAACCCCATTCGCCAAAGGTATTGCTAGTAGATTACCAGCCTACGAGTGAAAATATGATTGTAGATTTTGCCGAAAAAATAGACGCTAAATTGCCTGATTTAGTAACATTGCATTCACTAAAACTCTATGAAACTAATAATTCTTATGCGGAATGGTATGCATCAGATCAGCAGCCATAGGCCGCACAAAGAATAATTATTGGAATGAAAATAACCCTACCCAAAAACAAAAAAATATACATTGCTTCTGATCAGCATTTTGGTATTCCGA
>RCNF010001538.1_pt1 | contig 12172 bp, 8 predicted proteins | sample 2041311 | NCBI WGS metagenome assembly RCNF01 (sample SAMN09708228, study PRJNA481090) | Marine sediment metagenome, whole genome shotgun sequencing project. | biome: marine sediment; feature: ocean; material: sediment; isolation source: Sewage treatment plant 2 marine sediment (STP2) ... | reverse complement strand
TGGGTGCAGCGCCTTGCACGTCCGAGGCGCCGGCCGCATAAATGCCGTGTTGGAAGGCGTATTCAACAAAGGCTTCCGTTCGCTCAATAACATCGGTCTCTGGGAACCCCGGGTGGTCGCGCATCGCGATCTCGTCACCGTCAGGTGTTGGTACCAAAGTGCTCGGGTCTTTCGCTGCAATGGCCTCGGCCACACGGAGATTGCCGGGGGGATAGGCCGTTCCATGCGTCAACAATGGCCAATCGGCAGCAGGGCCGTCCCGAAGTTCGAGTTGCTCAAGCCACTGCTGTCTACCGTAGCCGCTGGGGAGAATATCGAGGACAAAGGCTGGCCATCGCTCCAGATCGTAGGGCTGAAAATCGGCTGGGAACTGGCAACTGACGCCAGCCGCCTCTGCCGTTTCGAGGCCAGCAAACTCCGCTGCGTATTCGAGTACGTAGTCGAATTTACAGGCACCGCGGTACCCCTGGCCGGTGTTCGCAGGTACTAGGCGTGCGGCCGGTACCCAGGCACCGCCGCGGAAGATCTCAATTGTTGCTGTCATGGCTGCAAAATAGTCGTTGACTCACTAAAGTGATCTAATTAGAGCATAACTCGCCTATTTAGACCACTTTAGTGGTTTAAAATGTGAATTCGTACTAATCCTGCACACCCTATTGCGCCCGATTTTCGGCGTCCAATCGACACTGACCGTGGCGATTCCATGACTCGACTTCGCGCAAATCGGCATTGACTAGCGAGCATAGTCACTTGTCAGTACCGCATCAGGCGCTCCGCGCGCACATGCTCGCGCATCTGATCGCGGAAGTTGTTCACGCCGGTGAAAAATTCACGCATCATGATGACCCATAAATACTGGCCATGGCGAGTGAGGTGAATGTGCTCACCGTCGTCGATAGTGGCACCAAGAAGCTCTAACACTAGAAATTCCTTGCGCAGCAGATTGAAAAAACGTCCCTGGTATTTCTCTCGATATTCCTCTTTTGACAGGGACAGGCCGAACAGGGCCATGACGATGTCGTAGCGGGCCTGCTGGAACTCTTCGAGCCGCCGTTGCGCCGTTATCGCCGCGCCAGTCTTGTGGATCATGCGACCGTAGCGACCGATGGCGAAGGTGTTGGCATACATTACGCCATCGAGATAGCTGAACGCGCCACTGCCGGCGCCGATGTAACTCGTATCGGCGATAATGTACTCGTCGGTCAGTCCTTTGCTGCGCGAGAAACACCAGACAGACGACAGCAGGTAGTTCTTTGCCATGCGCTGGCGAAGCCGGTCATAGAACGGCCTTTCATTCTGCAGAGAATAGGCACCCATGGTCTTTCGCATGGCCTTGCCAGTGCGTCTGGAGGTCATTAGCGGATAGATAGACGCCTGACTGACCTGCAGTTCGTCAACGAGAATATCGAGGTCGCGTTGCAGGGATTGTTCACTTTGGCCCGGAAGATTGAATATCATATCGACGCTCAATGTGCCGATCCGGCCGGCGGCAAAGGCCAGACGTTCACGGTTTTGTTCGCCACTGCCATAGGGCGCATAGCGATCCATTTGTTTCAGCAGTGCGTTGTCAAATGTTTGTATGCCGACGGAGAGGCGGTCGACTCGGCCCTCGGCCAGCGTCTGTAATATGTCTTCGCGCAGGTGGTTCGGGTTCGTTTCGACAGAAACCTGCTCAATCGGAAACAGTGAACGGACCAACTCCAGCGTCATCGCAAGTTCATCAGGCATTATCGTCGGCGTGCCGCCGCCGATGTAGACAATCCTCGGCCGGTAGCCTTTGTCCGCAATGACACGCAGCTCCTGCCACAATGCCCTGAAGTAAACCGACGCCTTGGCCCGATTCATCTTCACACGATGAAACGAACAAAACGGGCACAGCGATTCACAAAACGGTACATGGACATACAGGACGGCTGGCTGCGACGTGCTCGCCTCCGGCAGTACCGCTGGCCGGCCAAGCTCAAGATACATTTGATGGTCAAAGTTGCGGCGCAAATAGGTGTCCAGCAACCGCTCTGTAATCGTCACGCGGAGTTGCCCCTGAGATTCAGACGGGCTGATTATACGACGTGCTTCTTATCACACCTAAGAAACAAAACGGGCTCCCATCGGGAGCACTTGTATTTTTGGTGCCCAGGAGAGGACTTGAACCTCCACCTACTTACGTAGACCAGCACCTGAAGCTACGTATCGCGTGGGCAACCCCGCCCATTCTGAGGGAAATCAACGGGTTAATATTCGGTGGGCAGTAAGCCCGTGATATCTGTGGCAATCGCGGCCATACCGAAAGTCGTACCGGTTTGACCCCAATTTATAGACCATCCAGAAGAAGGGACGTGATTCGCGCCTTGGACCTGTAAGGCTTCGTGTCGCTCATACACCAGGGCTGAGCCGATACGTTAAGTCAATGACCAAGCAGACCCACTTCCTGAAAGTGATTCTGCTATTGGTGGTCCTTTGGCTACTCTTCTCGGTAGCGTTGTTTCTTGCAGAGCGCGGAGTCTGACTGATTCTTCGATAGCGCTCGACTCCGTAAACGCACGCTGGATGTGATTCGCACTGTGGCAAGATTGTCGCAGCGCTGCTGAATGGACTGGATCTGGAAATCCCCCGATTCTATGCCAAGGCTTGGAATACGCCACACACAGGTAGCCGGTATTGGCATCAACTGCCGCGAGTATGTGAATCGTTCCCAGTTTGCTAGACACGTTTAAGCCACTTCGTGGAGCGCTTAGTCAGACAGAAACCATACTTGGTCCATCGATCGTTGCGAGGTACAGCGATGCGCGGTTGCGTAGGTGGGGAGTGCTAGCGATCATCGTTACTGCAAGAGTCTTGCAGACGATCATTTGTGACGGATTGATGTTGAGATGAACTCGACCCGAAAGTTGTTTCCGGTCATTCGGTCGCGTACTTGTTCAGTTCGAATTTGGGTTGATATCATTCGGTTCTCCAATTTTCGAGTCAATCCAGGCCAAGACGTCTCGGGACAACCAGCCAACTGCTCGAGGACCCAAATTGAACTGATGGGGAAACTCGCCTCGACCAATCATTGCGTAAATGGTCGACCGGGACAGTCCTGTTTGCGAGATTGCTTCGGGCAATCGCCATACTCTTTTTGTTGGCATTGTCTTGTCCAGTGACATCCAAGGTAATGCACTAGAATATGCGCAATTTCGTCCAAAGATGTCGAAAAAGTCGGCCGATCAGTGAACGGACTTTTCGGTCAAATAACCGTCTTCGATTAGGCCTCTTATGCTCCAACGCAGTGGAATGTTGTACCACAAAAACGCGGGGGCAACGGTGGGGGCCACCCGCGCACAGTTGAAGATGAAACTATTGAAATATCAATCGGTTATGATGCTTCTTCGATAGTACCCTTCACCACCAAAGTTCAATTCCAGAGCCGTCCGGAAAAATCCGAGACGGCTCTTTTTTTGGCATAGATATAGCGAGTTACGGGGAAAGTCTGTCCAATGCTGTCCAGATAAATTCGTTGACAGCGCGGGCGGCCGTCGAGCGGATGCTCGACGTCGGTCGTTCGAAGATAACCGAGGTTGCTGCCTGACAGGTAATTTTGCGATAGTCGTATAGATGCAGACTATTGCAATAATCGGATGCGGGGCTATCGGCGAGGCGGTCGCCGGATACCTGGCTGACCACGAAGGCGTCGTAATCGGTGTTGTAATCATCAAGCCGGGCAGGGACTCACGCGCACGCGAGCTGTTCGGCGAGGATGTCGAGATCGCGCACACCGTTGACGACGTGGTGACGCGGGTTGACCTCGCGGTCGACTGCGCAGGTCACCCGGCATTGCGACAGCATGGGGAAGCAGTTCTTTCCCGGGGTATCGATCTCGTCTCAGTTTCCTCGGGCGCCTTAGCCGATGCCAAGTTGTATGAAAGGCTTGCCGCCGCTGCGCGTCGCGGCGGAACGCAGTTGCGTGTGGTGTCTGGTGCAATCGGGGCGCTGGATGCGCTGTCGGCGGGCAGCATCGGTACACTGACAAAGGTGACCTATCGAGGCCGGAAGCCGCCGAAAGGCTGGCGCGGTTCGCCCGCCGAATCAAAGCTCGATCTCGATACGCTGTCGGAAGCGACTGTTCACTTCAGTGGCAGCGCCCGGAACGCAGCACTCGAATACCCCAAGAATGCGAATGTAGCTGCATCAGTAGCGCTGGCAGGCATCGGCTTCGACGAAACCGTTGTCGAGCTCATCGCGGACCCGGGCGTCACGCGTAACGTGCACGAAATCGTGGCCGAGGGCGACTTTGGTCGCTACGAGTTCCGGATTGAAGGTAATTCGCTGCCCGACAATCCCAGGTCCTCGGCGATCACGGCAATGAGCGTGGTACGCGAGATACTGAACCCCGCGTCAGCGATCGTTATCTGAGATAAACTGGTGCCACTTGGTAACAGGCCGGGCGAGGGCCAATCGACGATGACGAAGCTTGCTGCATTCAACTTTCAAAACTGGATTGAAGAACATCGGCATTTGCTGAAGCCGCCGGTAGGCAACAAGCAGATCTGGGAGGATGCTGACATGATCGCCTTCGTCGTTGGCGGCCCCAATCAGCGCACCGATTATCACGACGATCCCGTCGAAGAGTTTTTCTACCAGCTTGAAGGCGACATGGTGTTGAAGATATTTGACGATGGCGAATTCTACGACGTTGTCATTCGAGAAGGCGACATCTTCTTCCTGCCAAAACATGTTCGGCACTCGCCGCAGCGACCCATGGCCGGCAGCGTCGGGCTCGTTATTGAACCCAAGCGCCCCGATGGCCTTAAAGATGCCTTCGAGTGGTATTGCTTCGGATGCGGCAGCCTCGTGCACCGGGTCGAAGTGTTATTGAAATCGATCGTGCATGACCTGCCGCCGCTGTATGAGTCGTTCTATGCCGATGAGGAAGCGCGAACCTGTCCGGATTGTGGTGCGCTGCATCCGGGCAAGGAGCCGCCGGAAGGCTGGGTGTCGATTCCGCCGCAAGACCTGGACTGATATGCATTACGAATCAACACTCGAGTTTGCGCGGGCAGAGGACGAGGCGGACCCGCTCAGGGCGTATCGCGACCGGTTTCACTTCCCGTCGCTGGGTACGCGCGAGCTCGTGTATTTCACCGGACATTCGCTCGGCCTGCAGCCCAAAACAGTGCGGGCGGCCGTTGAGCTCGAACTCGACGAGTGGGCGAAATACGGGGTTGAAGGGCATTTTCATTCGACGAACCCGTGGTACAGCTACCACGAACTGCTGACACCGCCGATGGCCGAGATTGTCGGCGCGAAGGAGTCTGAAGTTGTCTGCATGAATTCGCTGACAACCAATATTCATCTGCTCTTCGTTTCGTTCTACCGCCCCACGAAGACGCGTTACAAGATCATCAGCGAAGCGAAGATGTTCCCGTCGGATCGCTACCTGCTGGAGACACAGGCGCAGTTTCACGGCTTTGACCCCGACGACGCCATCATCGAGGTGGCGCCAAGGGACGGTGAGAAGTTGATTCGGGAAGAAGATATCCTCAATGCGATCGAAGCCAATGCCGATGAAGTCGCACTGGTCTTTTTTGGTGGCGTGAACTATTTCACGGGCCAGCTATTCAACATGCCGCGTCTCACCGAAGCGGCGCATGCCGTTGGTGCAGTTGCCGGATTTGACCTCGCCCACGCTGCGGGCAATGTGCCTTTGTCGCTGCATGAGTGGGACGTGGATTTCGCTGCGTGGTGCTCCTACAAGTACCTGAATTCAAGTCCGGGCAATGTTGGGGCCATCTTTGTGCACGAACGTCATGGTCGGAGTTTCGAGCTGCCCCGTTTTGGCGGCTGGTGGGGACACGACAAGTCGACACGATTCCAGATGAAGAACGGCTTCCAGCCGATGGAAGGCGCGGAAGGCTGGCAGCTGAGTAATGTGCCGATTCTCGGTATGTCCGCAATGAAAGCATCGCTCGATGTTTTTGCCGAGGCCGGAATGAACGCGTTGCGAGAGAAGAGTGAGAGGCTGACCGGTTATCTCGAGTACACGGTGGACCGACTGGCGGATGAGTTTCCGGATGCCGACATCAGTGTGATTACGCCGCGGAACCCCGATCAGCGTGGTTGCCAGATCTCGATCGATATTGCCGGGCGAGAGCGCAGGCTGTTCGATGACATGATCGCGGCCGGTGTCATCGCCGATTTTCGCGAGCCCTGCATCATTCGCATGGCGCCCGTGCCGCTTTATAACTCTTTTGAAGACGTATTCACCTTCGGCAAGTTGATGCGCAAACTGCTTGCAGAGGGACGGCCTCAATGACCCACGGCAGGTTTACGGTGGCAGGCGGTGGTCCGGTGGGCTCGCTGCTCGCGATTCTGCTGGGGCGACACGGATACGAGGTTGGCCTGTATGAGGGACGTCCGGACTCCCGTGTAACCAGCATATACCAGGGCAAGTCGATCAACATCGCGCTGTCCGACAGGGGCTGGAGCTCGCTGGAGCAAATCGGAATCAGCTCGGATGCGAAGGCCGATGCGATTCCCATGTATCACCGCGCCATTCACGGCACCGATGGGGAACTCAGCGCACTACCGTACGGCAAGGAAGGCGACGCAATCTGGTCGGTCTCGCGGGGTGGTATTAACGAGCAGCTACTCGATATCGCCGATATGGAGCCGAACATAGAAACGCACTTCGAGCATCGACTGGTCGACGTCGACTTTGCTTCGGCGAGTGCTGTGTTCCGCGTGGAAGGCGAGCGCGAGATTATCGTCGCCGCGGATTACCTCTTTGGCGCGGATGGTGCGCATTCAAAAGTTAGGCGTCTTGCGCACAACGTGCCTAGATTCAGCTACAGCCAGACCTACATGCCGCAGAGCTACATCGAGCTGACTATCCCGGCGAATCCGAACGGCTCGCACCGCCTCGAGAAGAACGCACTGCATATCTGGCCGCGAAAGGACTTCATGCTGATCGCGTTGCCGAATCCGGACGGCACGTTTACCTGCACGTTGTTCCTGAACTATTTCGGCAACCCCTCATTTGAGTCGCTTCAGGAGCGCAGCGAGGTCGAGCGATTCTTCCGTGAGAACTTCGCTGACGCGATGGAGTATCTGGAAGACCCAGTCGACATCTTCATGGAGAAAACGGCATCGCCGCTGTTTCTCGTGCAGGTGTTCCCGTGGTCGTTCAACCGGAAGGTGGGCCTCATCGGCGACGCGGCCCATGCGATCGTGCCGTTCTACGGGCAAGGTATGAACTGTGGTTTCGAAGATTGCGCCGAGCTGAATCGACTTATCGAAGCGCACGACCACGACTGGAGTGCAATCTTCCCGGCTTACGAGAACGCGCGCAAGCCCAACGCCGATGCTATTGCGGAGTTGTCAAAACGCAATTTCGTCGAGATGAGCGACCTGTCAGGCGACAGGCTGTTCCAGTTGCGTAAGAAAATCGAAGCCAGGTTTCACGACGCGTTTCCGGAGCTCTGGACGCCGCTCTATTCAATGGTGACGTTCTCGCCGGAGGTGCCGTACTCCGAAGCATTGCGGGTCGGAGATGAACAAAACCGCGTCATGGAAAAGATCATGCAGCTGCCGAACATCGAGAATGACTGGGACCAGCAAACCGTTTTGGACCAGCTCCACGAGCTGGCCTCCGAGCGTCTCTAGACGATTGCCAGGCTGTGAGAGACGTTCTTGATGATCATGTAGTTGTACAGACCTTCCGTACCACCTTCACGGCCGTAGCCGCTGGACTTGACGCCGCCGAACGGTGTTTCAGGTAGAGATGCCTCCAGCGTATTGATCGATATGTTGCCAGCTTCGATTCCTTCGACCATGCGGTCTGCGTAATCGGCCCGGTTGGTGAAGCCGTAGGCGGCGAGGCCGTAGGGCACGGAGTTTGCCTGTTCGATGCCCTCGTCCAGTGAAGCGACGGGGTTGATGATCGCCAAAGGCCCAAAAGGCTCTTCCTGCATGACGCGCGCATCGTCGGGTACATTGGCCAACACGGTCGGCTCAAAAAAGTAGCCTTTGCCTCCCAGTCTGCTGCCGCCGGTTTTGAGCTCCGCGCCACGGGCACACGCGTCCTTGACCAGATCCGCTAGTGCACCAATTCGGCGATCATTGGCGAGTGGTCCCATCTCGACACCCGGATCAACACCATTGCCAACAACAGTTTCGGCGGCGCGCCGCACGAAAATTTTTGTGTATTCCTCAAAGATGCTCTCGTGCACAAAGAATCGCGTCGGCGATGTGCAGACCTGGCCCGCGTTGCGCATCTTTCGAACAGCGCCAGTAATTGCGGCTGCTTCAACGTCGGTGTCCTCGCAAACTATGACCGGCGCATGGCCGCCCAGCTCCATCAGTACGGGGGTCATATGTTGTGCTGCCAGCGTTGTGAGATGCTTGCCGACGGCCGTCGAGCCGGTAAATGCAACTAATCGGACCTGATCGTGCCTGATCAAATGCTCGGAAATCTCGGCCGGCGTACCAAACACCAGATTCAGCACACCGGGTGGGAGTCCGGCGTCATGCAACGCCCGTGCAATGTGCAGCGCTCCAGCGGGAGTTTCTTCCGCCGCTTTGAGGATGATCGAACAACCTGCGGCGATGGCGCCGGCAACCTTGCGGCAAGGCTGGCTCATTGGAAAATTCCAGGGCGAAAATGCAGCTACGGTGCCGATAGGTTCGTGATGCACGATATACCGGACGCCCGGTGCGCTCGGAATGACACGCCCATAAGTGCGAGTGGCCTCACCCGCGTCCCATTCGAAAAACTCACAGCCCCGGATCACTTCCAGCCGAGCCTGGTCGAGCGGCTTGCCATGTTCGGCTGTTATCGCAGTAGCGATTTCCTCTTGCCGCTCACGCATGAGAGCCGCGGCTTTGTAGAGGACATTGGCCCTCTCGACCGGTGCTACCCGTCTCCAGGCCTTGAAGCCTTTCTCGGCCGCTTCGAGCGCATCATCCAGATCGCTCTTTTCGGCATGCGGCAGGCGACCGATTTCCTCTTCCGTCGCCGGGTTCAAGACCGAAAGGTCATGGGCGGTCTTGCGCCATTTTCCGTCGATATAGAGGTACAAGTCTGGATAGGTGCTCATCGGGCATCTCGAATTCGGTGGTGGAAATACGATAAAGTCGATTATAAATGTATTTCGCCGAGAAGCTCCTGAATCGTCGGTTATCCACACAACTAAAGGGACATATCATTACTAACTACTCGAAGCTGGATGCAAAAGACTATGCCCGCGAGAATATGCGCGGGATTTGGGCGGCCGCGCTGAATCCGTTTAACGAAGATCTTTCTTTGAACGAAACCGGCCTGCGCGCGAACATTCGTCACTGGATCGACGACCTCGATATCCAGGGGTTGTTCATCGCGGGTAAGCAGGGCGAGTTTTTCTCGATGAGCCTCGATGAACGCAAGCGCAACTTCGAAGTTGCGGTCGAAGAGTGTGCTGGCAAGGCCGGCGTTATCGTCTCGGTGTCGGATCAGAATTTCGACACGGTTCTTGATCTCTCCCTTCACGCACAAAACTGCGGGGCCGATTACATCGTTGTCCATGCACCCGTGTTGAGCTTTGTACACGACCGCGGTGAAGTTCTGTATCAATACTACAAGGCACTTTGCGATCGCCTTGATATTGGCATTGCCATGTGGAGCCATCCGGATTCCGGTTACCTGATGCAGCCGGAAGAGTGCGCGCGAATTGCGGACTTGCCCAATATCGTTGCCATCAAATACTCAGTTCCTCGAGAGATGTATGTGCGACTGAGTCACATGATCGGGGACAAGATTCAGGTGTCTACATCGGCAGAGGACGACTGGCTCGACAATATTGAAGAACTGGGATGGCAACTCTATCTCTGTTCGTCGCCGCCGTACCATTTGCAAACCAGGAACGACAAACGCATGGACGAGTACACTCGCCTGGCGTTCGACGGGAAATTCGAGGAAGCCCGACGTGTACGGGACAGCCTGAATCCTGTGCGCGACGCAATGGCGAGGACGAGACCGGCGGACAAGCCGCAGGCTTTCGGCAAATACTGGCAAGAGTTACTCGGCCAGGTAGGTGGTTTCGTGCGGCCGCCAATGCTGGAATTGACAGGCGCAGAGAAGACGGCGATTCGAGACGCCTTTGAGACGTGTGGATTGCAACTATGAGTCCGAGCAATGACACGGCGTACTTGACGCCAGCCGGACTGGGTTCAGCAAACAATGCTATATGGAGCGGCATCAGCCGGTCCTGAATCCGAGCCGCGGTGATGTAGTCACCTTTTCAGTGCAGCCCCATGAGCACGCGTACGTGAGTTTCGACGCAGCGCGCCAGGCTCTTGAGCTCGTAGCCGCCTTCGAGCACGGAGACGATGCGACCCGACGCGGATTGGTTGGCGATGTCCACAATGCGCTCCGACACCCACTTGAAATCGGCATCGGTCAGTGAAACGTGGGACATGTCGTCATCGCGGTGTGCGTCGAACCCTGCGGAAACGAAGACCATTTCCGGCTGGAACGTCTCGAGCGCCGGTAGCCAGTGATCGGTGACGGCCGCCCGGAACTCGTCGCTTTTCGCGGTAGCCTTCAACGGCACACTAATCCTGTTTGGCGCGTTCTCAAGCAAGCGGGTGAACGGGAAGAAAGGGTGTTGGAAAGTCGAACAGAACAGGATGCGGCCTTCGTTCTGAAAAATCTCCTCCGTCCCGTTGCCGTGATGAACATCGAAGTCCACGATCGCGACCCTCTCGAGACCGTATGTCTCCAGCGCATGCGCGGCACCCACGGCAATGTTGTTGAACAGGCAAAACCCCATCGCTCGAGAGCTCTCGGCGTGATGCCCCGGCGGCCTGACACCACAGAAGGCCGACTCCATTTCACCATTCATGACGAGATCAACGGCGGCCACAACCGACCCGGCGGCCCGGTAGGCAGCATCCAGGGACTTCGGGCCTATCACGGTATCGGGATCGAGGCGGGCGTAGCCGGATTCAGGAATGGCGGCCCGGATAGCCTCCAAGTGTTCCCGTGAGTGAACCCGCAGCAGCTGCTCATCGCTTGCCAAAGGGGCATCGACATACCGGAGGACATTGTCGAGACCGCTGGCGACGAACTGGTCTTCGATGGCGTACAAGCGCCCGGCATGCTCCGGGTGCCCCGGGCCGGTATCATGGCTTTGACAGTCCGGATGCGTTATATACGCGGTGCGCACCGTGGTTCTCCTTATTTGTTTCGTGTGCCGTTGCAGTGTAAAAGGTCGTTGCTACGAATGGAATCTGCCGCAGGAGCTATTGTGAACAACCATTATCTCGCTCCCCTGTTCACGCCCGGGAGCATCGCCCTGTTTGGTGCCAGCGATCGAGAAAACTCGGTCGGTGGCATCGTTTTCAAGAACCTGATGACCTCTGGCTTCAAGGGCCGGATCTACGGGATCAATCCTGGCCGCGATGTCATCCAGGACCAACCGGCGTTCAAATCGCTGGAGGAGATAGACGAGCCAATCGATCTCGCCGTGGTCGCGACCCCCGCAGCGAGCATTCCGGCCATCGTTGAGGCGTGCGGCGAACGCGGCATCCGGATGATGCTCATAATGTCGGCGGGATTTCGCGAGACCGGTCCGGCAGGCCGAAAACTCGAGGATCGGGTCACGCAGATGGCGAACCGCTACGGCATTCGTCTAATGGGACCCAATTGCCTCGGAATTATCCGCCCCGATATCGGCCTGAACGCCACGTTCGGCAACAACAATGCGCAGCCTGGCAACCTTGCGCTTGTCTCACAATCCGGCGCAATCTGTACCGCCATCCTCGACTGGGCGGCAGTGAACGAAATCGGATTCTCGACAGTCGTTTCCACCGGCATCGCCGCTGACCTGGATTTCGGGGATTACCTCGACTACCTGGTCAGCGATCCGAAGACCAGGGCGATACTGCTCTATATAGAAGGCGTCTATGATTCACGCCGATTTATGAGCAGCCTGCGTGCGGCAGCACGCATCAAGCCTGTGATTGCGCTCAAAGTCGGGCGGCATGCAGCGGGCGCCGCAGCGTCGGCATCCCATACCGGTGCATTGGTCGGCAGCGACGATACATTCTCGGCGGCCCTGTCGCGTTCGGGCGTGTTGCGCGTGGAGACGATCGGCCAGCTGTTTTCGGCAGCACGTGCCCTATCCTCAAACCAGCACCGTCGGCCGTCTGAACGACT
>RCNF010001530.1_pt1 | contig 12210 bp, 7 predicted proteins | sample 2041311 | NCBI WGS metagenome assembly RCNF01 (sample SAMN09708228, study PRJNA481090) | Marine sediment metagenome, whole genome shotgun sequencing project. | biome: marine sediment; feature: ocean; material: sediment; isolation source: Sewage treatment plant 2 marine sediment (STP2) ... | reverse complement strand
TAACAGTGGATTTCCCCATTGTCACTGCCCACATAAACCCTATCAGAAGCGACCAGAGGACTGGATCTCACCCGTGAACCGAGATTCACACTCCAGGCTTCTCTTCCTGCCAGGATATTCATGACATGCATATATTCATCATCAGAACCAATAAAGAGATGACCTTCAGCAATCGTTGGTGAAGAGTAGATTGGTCCATCAGTTGATTGCACCCAGATTTTATTCCCGTTCCTGCAGGAAATGGCGTGAACATATTGATCTGCTGAACCAAAATAGACTTTATTATCGTGAATTGCAGGTTTGCTGACGATACCCCCCTCTGTCGCATATTTCCAGATAAATTTTCCGTTGTCAGCTTCGAGGGCATAAAGATTGTGATCGTATGATCCGATATACAGAACACCATCCAGATAAGTGGCGGTACCTCGGATCTCGTCTTCACAGGTAAAAGTCCAGATAGGCGAATGGCTTTGATCCTGAAAGAATTGTGTTGCCTGTGCTACTGAGATTTCGTCCTCAAACATGCCGGTTTGCTGGGCAAGCGATATAAAGGCTTTTCTCATAATAGCTGCATTTTCAAAACGTTCTGGGGGGTCGTAATTTAGGGCAGTGTTGATGATTGATTCCAGGGCAACAGTGATGCTCGGGTTGGCTTTCCGGATGGGGCGTTCGTCAAATGTAAAAGGAGGTTCAGTCCGGGGGTCCTGGTTAGTTAGCAGGTGATGCAAGGTTGCACCCAGAGCATAGATATCAACCTGAGGGGATGCTTCACCCCGGTATTGTTCAGGTGGGGAATAACCCTCTGTACCAATCATTGTCCCTTTTGCTTCAGTTTGGAAAGTTTTAGCTATTCCAAAGTCCACCAGGCGGATTTGATTTCTCCCGGTAATCATGATATTGGCAGGTTTGATATCACGGAAAATAATTGGTTCCGGTTCGTGAGTATGGAGGTAATCCAGAACATCGCAGAGCGCGATCGCCCACCCAATTGCTTCATCCTCCTGGAAGGGAGCGCGTCGTTGTTGAAGTTTTATCTCCAGGTTGTCACCATCAATAAATTCCATTACCAGATAGGACCGGGCGCCGAGAGTAAAATAGTCGTAAATGGTAGGAATGGAGGGATGACTTACAGTTGCCAGGATATTGGCTTCGCGTTCAAATGTTTCAACTATCGTTGCCTGGATAGCAGGATCTGTTGCCTGGTTAATCATTTCTTTAACGGCAACAATTTTTTCAACCTTAAAACGGAGGTCTTGCGCCCTGTAAACAGCACCCATTCCTCCCCGTCCTACGGTTGATAGGATTTTATAGCGGCCTTCCAATTTTGTTCCAGGTTGAAGGTACTCAAGAGATTTAGATCTCTGATCCAGGTTCTGGGTTATTTTCTTCGTATCCAGACCGTTCCTCCCTGATGAAATTTACTTCTGATATTATATCCTCTTTGTTGTTTCAGCGTATCTCTTAATGGATGGATTTTATCATAATAAGGCCCTTTACCGCTAATCCCAGAGGAGAAATAAAAGCAGGTTATCGAGGTTGTTAAGTCCTCCCCCTCAGCGCTCAAACATCCTTGAGGTATTATAATGATGGTGCAAATCCAATTCCAGTCAAATAGATTAATTTTTCCTTTTAGATTGCACAGGAGAAATCATGAGTTACCAAAAAACATATCAATCTCCGTTCTCTTGGCGATATGGGTCTCAACAGATGAGAGAAATCTGGGGAGAATTTCATACCAGGCTGTTATGGAGAGAGATTTGGGCGAGTTTAGCTGAAGTTCAAGTCGGATATAAACTGGTCACGGATGAACAGGCAGCAGAAATCCGGTCCAAGGTAGAGGATATTGACCTCGATTTGTCTTCTGAGGTTGAAGAGGATATTCAACATGATCTGATGGCTGAACTCGAAGTGTTCGCAAACCAATGTCCAACAGCAGGTGGAATTCTTCATTTGGGTGCAACATCGATGGATATTAAGGATAATGCGGTAATTATCCAGCTTAAAGTTGCGCTGAAATTGATCCTTGAGGAGCTCTTGCAACTCTTGGAGGTGTTGACGGGATTAATTGATCGCTGGGCAGATCTACCTGTGATCGGGTTTACGCACCTGCAGCCGGCTGAACCGACAACCCTCGGTTATCGATTAGCTCAACCAGCCCAGGACTTATTGGCTTGTTACCTGGAATTGAAGGGGCTGGAGGAAAGTATAAAAGGAAAAGGTTTTTCGGGAGCTGTTGGTACGAGTGCCTCTTTTGCTACCCTGATAGGTGAAGAAAATCTGGTTGATTTTCAATCAAGGTTAGCGAAAAAACTAGGTTTAGTATTTTTTGATGTTGTTACCCAGACATATCCCCGCATCCAGGATTATCAGGTGCTGTCCAGCCTCTCAGGTTTAGGAGCTGTTCTTTATAAAATGGCGTTTGATTTACGGATCCTGCAGTCCCCGGTTTATTCTGAGCTGGCAGAGCCATTCGGGGAGAACCAGGTAGGTTCCTCAGCCATGCCCTTTAAGCAAAATCCAATCAAGGCTGAAAAAATTAACTCTCTGGGCAGGTACCTCGCGCAGCTTCCCAGGATTGCCTGGGATAATGCGGCTCATTCTTTACTCGAACGCACGCTGGATGACAGCGCGAATCGACGAACGATTCTCCCTGAGGCATTCCTTGCAACTGAAGAAATGCTTCAAGTCAGCAGAGAGATTTTTTCAGATTTACAGGTTTTTGAACATGGGATAAAACAAAATCTGGAGGATTACGGTCCCTTTGCAGCCACTGAAAAATTATTAATGGTTCTTACCAGCGCCGGTGCTGATCGCCAGAAAATGCATCAGGTGTTGAGGAAACATGCTCTTCAGGCGTGGTCCGCGGTGAGGGAGGGTAAAGCAAATCCAATGATTGAGCTTGTTTCAACAGATCCCAATTTCTTGATGTTTATCACTAAAAAAGAGATCTCTCGGGCAATGAAAGGATCTGCTTACCTGGGGGATGCGGTAGAGAGGGCAAAGAAACTCTCTGACAAAATTAAGAATGAAATAAGCGGCTGATAGAAGATCAGCCGCTTATTAGCATTTTTCTGAATTTATCGTTCCTTAGCCTTGATTTTGAGTTTTTTCCTGCTATCTAAAATCTGCCGGAAACTCAGGCTTGTTATCTAGAATTTCTTCAATTGTTTCCACAACCTCAGGGCTTAGTTTTTCTACAACTTCTATAGATTTCATGTTGTCGCGGACCTGGGCAGGCTTGGATGCACCGGTAATCACTGTGCTCACATTCGGGTTTAGCAGACACCAGGCAATAGCCAGCTGCGCGGTGGTGCAGCCAATTATTTCTGCTACACTGGCCAGCTTGACCACTTTCTCGATCTGGGCTTTCGCTTTCTTTTCTGTGAATCGCTTTCGGAGCCATTCATAACCCTCTAGATTTGCCCGGGAGTCATCGGGAATTCCCTGGTTGTATTTCCCGGTTAATAAACCGCTCGCCAAGGGACTGAAGGTTGTTGTACCCAGGCCGATTTCACTGTAAAGCCTGTGGTACTCCTGTTCTACTCGCTCCCTGTTGAACATGTTGTACTGAGGCTGCTCCATTAGTGGTGGGATGAGGTGTTCCTGTCTGGCAATTGCATAGGCCTGCATAATCTGCTGGGCTGACCATTCGCTGGTTCCCCAATAGAATGCCTTTCCCTGTTTTATGACCTGATTAAATGCCCGGACTGTCTCCTCAATAGGGGTGTGAATATCAGGCCTGTGGGCATAGACCAGATCCACATACTCTACTCCCATCCTTGCCAGGGATGCGTCTACCCCCTCAATGATGTGTTTTCTGGAGAGTCCATTATCATTTGGACCATCTCCTCCCCAGAATATTTTGGTAGAGAGGACCATGTCTTTTTGTTTCCATCCGGTCTTTTTAATGGCCTTTCCCATAATTATTTCAGCTTCCCCATTACTATATACTTCAGCGTTATCAAAAAAGTTAACACCTGCATCATAGGCAATTGTCATCAGCTCAACTGCTTTATCAATATCTACCTGACTTCCAAACGTTACCCAGGATCCAAAAGATAACTCCGAAACCTGAAGCCCTGACTTTCCCAAGTATCTGTATTTCATCGATATTCCTCCTCTGCTAATTGGCTATTTCTTATGAATCCCGGCGACCGCTTCATCCATGACCTTGCTGGAAGCGGATGCGAGAATTGCATAAGGGTGGTCACTATATTTTACACCGGGCTGGGCGGGAAATGGCTGGCGGTCTCCAATGGCCCGAATTAACCCTCCGGCTTCTTCCACAATCAACCAGCTTCCTGTAAAATCCCACAGTTTGGGTGTGCTTTCAAATGCTAAAACAGCAGTCCCTTTTGTGATTAAGCATAAATGGTAGGCAGATGCGCCCAGTGAGCGAGTCTTATAGGGAAGCTTCACCTGATATTTTTTGTGCATTCTGGAACAATGAACAAATACTGGATATAGTGAATCTACCTGAGGGTTTGATACCAAGAGCGGAGTACCATTCAGCTCTGCCCCCTGACCTCTCATTGCCGAATATAATTCATCCACGGCAGGGAAATAGACTGCAGCTGTCTTTGGCATTCCATTTTCCAAATGGGCAATTGATACACCCCAATAATGTAGTCCCAGACTGAAGTTGACGGTGCCATCCAGAGGATCCAATACCCAGACATGATCATTTTCTGGAAATACTGTATTGCCTTCTTCGCTCAAAATTCCATCATCTGGATATTCTTCCTTGATCATATTCTGGAGTAGTAGGTCAGCGTTCTGATCAGCCTTTGTTACCAGGGTCCGATCCGCTTTTAATTCTCCCTGGCGATTTCCGTTATAAAAATGATCCAGTAAAAGTTTTCCTGTTTGTACTGCAGCGGATTTTATAAAATCCAAGCGTTTCTTTTCCATAGTTGATCCTGATTATCTAAGGGTAAACTCGGTGATGATATTGGCTCTATTTCAGATTAGGATTCTTTAAATATTCTTCTACTGCGTCTTTGATGCTGATTTGTTGTTTCAATACTTTTTCCTCATAACGCCGAGACCAATGTGATAATTGAGGCCAGGCGATTTCCATTTCTGTTAGGACCAGATCTGCCAAGGGTCCTCCCTCAGAGATGAATTCTGTATTGTAAAAATCTTTCTGGGCAGCCTCCAGATCATAAGAAAGGCGAATGATTTTTCCTTTCCAGTGGTTATTTTCCCGCGTAATCTGCGCGTAACCAGGCCTGCTATCACCGTCAAATGGCAAACCGATTGATCCAGCATTGATGATGGTTGTTCTACCAATGGTCTTAACCAGCGGTTGATGGGTATGGCCAACCAGGAATAAATCCATTCCAGGTTGTATGCGGTTGAGAGTTTCCTCCCGGCTGGAGGAAGGGTAGATGCCGACCCTTATTCCAGCCATAGACGCATGAACAGCTTTTAATCTCTGGTTTCCAGGTAAGAGTGTTTCAAACTCCAGCGGTAATTCTTTGACTGATTGAATATCTGCGGAAGAAAGAGATTGGTAAGTCCAATGAATAATTCTGATAGTTTCAAATTCAGGACCTGATTTAGGTGCATCAGGATTACTAAATCGCAGCACGTATTGTTCATGATTGCCCATGATAGCATGCCAGGAAGGGGATGCTAGTTTTTCTTGAATTAAATGCAGACAATCTCTGGAGCGCGGACCCCGGTTGATGATATCCCCCAGGACAATTACCAGATCAGGCTTCCAGTTTTCGACATGTTCGATAACGGTAATCAGGGCTTGATAATTTCCGTGGATATCTGCCAGAGCGGCTATTTTCATAACTTAAGATTTTGACCCGACAATCTGCACGTAGTCGAGTGTTTCGCTCTTTTGGGGAACAGTACCCAAAAGCCGTAGTAAGTCTTCGGCAATTTGAGCTTTTTCCTCCGCATCATCGAGGCTCCAGGTGCGGCTCTTTACTTCAAGGAAGGTTCCCAGTGAAGGTTCATCCAGACGGTCTACATTAATATAAAATTCAATATTGCGAAAACAGACTTTCCAGCGTTTCCGGTCCTTCTCAATATAGGTTTCCTTCGAAGGTTTGAAGTATTCCCGATAAAACCGGAGACTTTGGGGAGCGGGCGCGATGAATCTGCTGCGTGACAATAACACATCCTGAGGGAAATGTTTTTCCCGTTTGGGACCGATTAAGGTTAATCGGTAGCGGATGTTTTTAACTTTACTTTCCGCATCTATAAACTCGTCTTCCCGGTAGCGGAGCCAACCTTCCTCAGGATCATCAAACTCAAAATATGTATCGTACTCGTGATAATGACGATAATATAGAATCTCCAACTCAGAATCGAGAATTTTTTCTATTACGGTCTGCGGATCCTCAACTTTAACTTTTACCTGAACCTCATAACTTTCCTGTTCTTCAGCACCACCAACAGCAATTAATTTAGAGTAGACTGACTGGAAACGTTTGATCAGGAATTGATCGATTTCCCCTGCCAGAGCTTGGGCTTTGGGTATAAGTTTGGCCACATCGATTGTTAATAATTCACGGGACCGCATCAGCCATTTCCCATTCACCATTACATCGGTGACATCGGTGGATTTTGCAGCATACACAAGCTGAGAGTAAACCCCGTCTGGATTGTTCTTAAACCGGGGTGTATTGTGTAAGGTTTGGAGATCAACAAGGATCAGGTCTGCCTTCTTCCCTTCCACAATTGACCCGGTTTGATCTCCCAGGTGGATCGCTTTTGCGCCCATGCTGGTAGCCATAGCAAGCGCTGTTCTGGCTGGGACTACAGTAGGATCGCCGCTGCTGACTTTGGCCAGCAGTGCTGCCAGCCGAATTTCTTCAAACATATCCAGGTCGTTATTTGAGGAGACACCATCTGTGCCAATACCTACATTAAGACCAAGGTTCAGCATGCGATTAATTGGTGCGATTCCGGAGGATAACTTCATATTTGAGGTTGGATTGTGAGCTACTCCCACACCATATTTATGGAGGGTATGCATTTCCCGTTCGTCGATGTGGACACAGTGGGCAGCGATGACTTTGGAATTTAATACATTGTGTTCTTTAATATATGGAACAACCGGCATGTCCAGGTCCCTTAGACTATCTTCAACCTCCTGGGAGGTTTCAGCCACGTGAATATGCAAAGGCACATTGTATTTCTGAGCCATTGCTGATGACGCGCCCAGAATATCAATTGTGGAGGTATAGGCTGCATGGGGAGCAATTGCTGGTGTGATCAAAGGATGATCCTTCCACTTTTTGATCATCTTTTCTGTAGCTGCCAGGGATTCTTTGTAAGAGTCAGCATCAGGGGAGGGGAATTTCAGGATTGTCTGACAGCAAACCGCTCGCAGTCCAGCTTCAGCAGCACTTTCTGCTACCTGGTCTTCAAAGTAATACATATCTGCAAAAGATGTAACCCCGGATTTGATCAATTCGGCGCAGGCAAGGGAAGTGCCTAAACGGACAAAATCCGGGTTTACAAATTCTCTCTCAACCGGCATGATGTATCCCAGAAGCCAGACATCCAACCGGAGATCATCAGCCAAACCTCGCAATAAATTCATTGGGACATGAGTATGAGCATCAACCAGGCCGGGCATGAGGACCTTGCCTTCACAATCGATCACTTCTTTGGCTGTATAGGTCTTTTGAAGCTCTGCTGAAGATCCAACAGCATGGATATGATCGTCCAAAATGGCAACGGCACCATTTTCATGGCGAGTAAATGGTTCATCCATACACAATATATGGGCATTTACGAATAATTTATCAATCTTTTTAGTCATCTTATCCTCTTTATGAACAGCAGGTTTACCAAAGCCCACTATCTCGATCAAAATCCTCGTGTGTAATTAAATCAAGGGGAATATTTACAATCTCCCAGGGTGATGTTGCAGTACTTTGAGAACATCTTTCATCATTCATAGATAAGTAGAAGAGATTGTAACACTTCAACCTCACTCCACAAAGGATTTAAGTACCTCTTACTGAGTTCTGACTGGTTTTTTTTCGGGGTTTTATGGAGGGATTTTTACCTAAAATTCGAGAGGTTTTGGATGAGTTTTGAAGGTGTGTTGTATGGTAAAATAGGACATCGATGAACATAAACAAAATAGCCCTGCCGGAATCACCCAATGTCCTTAAATCCATCAAAAATGGGTTTGATGCAATTACCAAACATTTGATTTTATTGCTTTTTCCAATTGGGTTTGATCTGGTTTTATGGTTTGCACCGCGCATCCAAATAAAATCCCAAATCGAGAGTATTGTTGGAGAAATGAGTGAAGTCTCTGGCCTCATATCACCTGATTTTGGAGAGATGGTAGAGTCTGGCCAAGAGATCTGGTTGATCGCTGCTGAACGGATCAATCTGTTTATTGCCCTGAGGTCTTTCCCCGTTGGAATTTTCAGTTTGCTAAGTTCCATCTTACCTGTTGAAAATCCTATCGGGGACCCGATCTTCTGGGATGTGCCCCAGCTTAGCATCGCAGTGATTATCAGCCTGATCCTGTTTTTAATCGGATTGGCATTTGGGGGTTTGTATTTTTCGGGCGTCAGGCAGGCCGCTCTCTTTGATGATGTGAAGTGGCGAACGATCCTGCGGGATTGGCCCCGAATTAGCATCCAGGCATTCTTGTTGAGTTTAATCTGGCTCATTTTGTTCTTCGGTATTCTTGTATTTGGAAGCTGTGTCGCAGCAGGGATTACGCTTTTCAGTGTCTCGCTGGGACAACTTGTGATTATCCTATTTGGAATAGTCTCGTTTTGGTTGATATTTCCCTTGTTTTTCTCTCCTCACGGAATTTTTTCTCAAGGTCAGAGAGCCTGGAAATCGATGATGCAAAGTATCAGATTGACTAATATAAGTTTTTTTAAGACTGGTTTATTTATCATGCTGGCAATATTTGTAAACCAGGGTTTAAATTTAGTTTGGCAGGTGGCTCCGGAAAGTTCCTGGTTGATGATGATCAGCATTATTGGTCATGCATTTGTAACAACCGGTATGCTGGCTGCAAGTTTTGTTTATTATCAAGACATGATCCGGTGGTTTGAAGAATTAAATTTGATTAGCAATTCCCAACCAATAATAGATGAAGAACGCCCAACGTTAGAGAAATAATCCAAAGTATAGTACGATGCGGTTTTGTGTTTAACCTGCAGGAGGTTTTTGTGGCAGAGAAGAAACAAAAAATGTCCTACGAAGCAAAAGATATTCAGGTCTTGGAGGGATTGGAAGCTGTCAGACTTCGTCCTGGTATGTATGTGGGCGGAACGGATATTAAAGCCCTGCACCACCTGGTTTATGAGGTAGTGGATAATTCGATCGATGAGGCCCTGGCAGAATATTGTGATGAGATTGAAATCATAATTCACGCTGATGAAAGTGTAACTGTTACAGATAATGGCCGCGGAATCCCTGTTGATATTCACCCTGAGAAAAAGGTACCTGCATTGGAACTGGTAATGACTATGCTGCATGCAGGTGGCAAGTTTGGCGGAAGTGGATATAAAGTATCAGGTGGTTTACATGGTGTGGGTTTGTCTGCAGTGAATGCATTGTCGGAGTGGTTTGAGGTCCGGGTTTGGAGAGGTAAAAAAGAATACCATCAGCGATATGAGAAGGGGATCCCGGTCACAAAACTTAAAGTTGTCGGTGATGCACCCAGAGGTAAAACTGGTACAACGCAGACTTTCCTCTACGATAAAACGATCTTTGATACTGAGCTTGCCTATTCATTTGAGACCCTGGTCCAGCGGTTCAGGGAAATGGCATTTGTTACCCGGGGAGTCACGATTAAATTCTCGGATGAACGATCCAATCAGGTAATGAATTTTTATTTTGATGGTGGAATCACATCTTTTGTGCGATATCTTAATCGCAACCGGGAAAAATTACATCCCGTAATTCATGTGGAAAAAGAGATCGATGACATCGTTATTGATGCAGCTTTTCAATACACTGATTCTTTTGCGGAATCCATTTACGCGTTTGCCAATACGATCAATACCCACGATGGTGGCACCCATCTAACAGGTTTAAGGGCTGCTATCACCCGTACGATCAATAATTATGCAAGATCCAAAAAGTTATTAAAAGACTCTGACCCAAATTTTTCCGGTGATGATACTCGTGAGGGTCTCACTGCGATAATAAGTATTAAGCATCCTTCTCCCCAATTTGAAAGTCAGACGAAAGTAAAACTGATGAACGCAGAGGTTAAAACCCATGCCCAGCAGGTAGTTGGGGAAGGGGTTGAAGCATTCCTGGAAGAGAATCCAGGTGCGGCCAAAGCAATCGTAAATAAATGTTTAACATCAGCCCGCGCAAGATCGGCAGCCAGTAAAGCCAGAGACCTGGTTATTCGAAAATCAGCGCTGGAAAGTATGACATTACCCGGGAAATTAGCGGATTGTTCTTCCAGGGATCCAAAAGAATCCGAAATTTACATTGTCGAGGGTGACTCCGCGGGAGGATCCGCCAAACAAGGTAGAGACCGCCATTTTCAGGCGATCTTGCCGCTGCGTGGAAAAATTTTGAATACAGAACGAGCTAGAATAAACCAAATTCTTGCAAATAATGAAGTAAGGTCATTAATCTCCGCCCTGGGAGTCGGAATCGGGGAAGGGTTTGACATTGAAGGTTTAAGGTATTGGCGGGTCATCATCATGACAGACGCAGATGTTGATGGCTCCCATATCCGGACCTTGTTATTAACATTTTTCTTCAGATATATGCAGCCCTTGATTGAAACTGGCCATTTATATATCGCCCAACCCCCGCTGTACCGGCTTTCTTATAAGAATAAGAAGATTTATGTATATTCAGAAAAAGAAAAAGTAGACTTATTTAAGGAATTGGGATTGAGCCCCGATAAAGCCCAGCTTCAACGTTACAAGGGGCTGGGTGAGATGAATCCTCACCAGCTTTGGGATACCACTATGGATCCTGAGACCCGGACACTGCTCCAGGTTACAATAGAAGACGCCGCAGCAGCTGATAAAACCTTTGATATGTTGATGGGGTCATCTGTCCCGCCGCGGAAAAGATTTATCATTACTCATGCAAATGAAGTTAGGAATTTGGATATCTAAAGTTAAGCAGTTATTTTTAGATGACACTTAAACAGGGTGAGCTCCTTCTTAAAAGATACCGAATTATCGAGGTCTTAGGCCACGGTGGAATGGGGTCAATATTCCGCGCGGTGGATGAAAATTTGGGTCTTGAAGTTGCGGTAAAGGAAAACCTGTTTACTATTGATGATTATGCCCGGCAGTTTCGCCGGGAAGCAACCATCCTTGCCAATCTCCGGCATGCAAATTTACCTCGAGTTTCAGATCACTTCAGTCTTGATGATCAGGGTCAGTACCTGATTATGGATTATATAGAGGGGGAAGATCTCCAAGAAAGACTTGAACGCATGGGCCCTTTTGAAGAGGAAGAAGTTGTATTCATTGGCGCATCCATATGTGATGCACTGGCTTACATGCATTCCCGGGATCCGGCAGTACTTCATCGAGATATCAAACCCGCCAATGTCAGGATTACTCCAAATGGAGGGGTATACTTAGTAGATTTTGGCCTGGCAAAGGTCATGCAAGGTGATCAAACGACAGCGACAGGTGCCCGGGCAATGACAATGGGTTTTTCTCCTCCTGAACAATACGGAGCAGCCAGAACCGATGTCCGGACGGATATCTATTCCCTGGGCGCGACACTTTATACAGCCCTGACCGGGCTGACTCCGGAAGACAGTTTAGCCCAAACCATGGATCAGGTTGAGCTCACACCTGTCCGGGAAAGAAATCCAAAAATATCCAAACGAGTTTCAGAAGCTGTTGAAAAAGCCCTTCAAGTTCATCCAAATGACAGGTTTCAGCTGGCAGTAGAGTTTAAAAATGAACTACTGAAAGCGCAGAGCGGAAGATTTAATATAAATTTCAGCCTTGATCAAGTTGGACCAGACACGGACCAAAAAAGTGAAGAAAAGGCTCCCTCCCGGGGTGTGATAACCAAAGAAATCACTAAAAAGAAAGAAAAGGAGTCTGCTGAGATTCCCCGGAAAAAGAAAAAATCGAAGGAACCCAGGAAAAGAATAGATCGGGGAGGTTGCCTGGGTCTGATCGCACTGCTTAGCTTAATCCTGATCCTGGGACTTGCTGTCTTTTCATTAATATATCCCATCCTGGCTAAAGATCTATTTAATTT
>RCNF010001528.1_pt1 | contig 12218 bp, 9 predicted proteins | sample 2041311 | NCBI WGS metagenome assembly RCNF01 (sample SAMN09708228, study PRJNA481090) | Marine sediment metagenome, whole genome shotgun sequencing project. | biome: marine sediment; feature: ocean; material: sediment; isolation source: Sewage treatment plant 2 marine sediment (STP2) ... | reverse complement strand
TCTCGGCGTCGCTGCTGCTCGGGATATTTGTGGGTCTGGGTGCGGCGTTGCTCGTCTGGGCGCTCGAACTCGTCGCACATGGCGTTGGCGAGACCGATGCGCTCCTCGGTATCGGCAAGTGGTTGTTCCTGATCTCGATCCCGATCGGCTTGCTCGCTTCGTGGCTTCTGAATCGATGGATGGGCCCGGGTGTCTCGGGCGGTGGCGTGGCCGAGACCATGGTTTCCGTGAATCTCGAGGCGGGGTATCTCCCCACGAAGGTCGTCCCTTCGAAGATCGTGGCTACTGCCGCGACTCTCGGAACCGGCGGCTCGGGTGGGCGAGAGGGACCCATCGTCCTCATCGGTGGTGCCATCGGTTCATCATTCGCCCGGTACACCGGCTTCGGTCTCGATCAGGTGAAGAGCTTCGTCGCAGCGGGAGCTGGCGCCGGTATCGGGGCCAGCTTCAACGCCCCTATCGCAGGGATGATGTTCGCTCTTGAGGTGATCCTCAGCTCGTTCGCGATCCGTCATGTCAGCGCGATCGTTGTCACATCCGTCGCAGCAGCAGTCACGACGCACACTCTGGTCGGTGAGGAACTCTTCCTTCGCTCCCGCGCCTACGAACTCAGCGACCCGTGGCAATTGATCCTGTACACGATCCTCGCGGTGCTCGCCGTGCTGTTCGGTACGTTCTTCCTGCTGGTTCTCGACCGCGTCAGCATCACGAAGTTCGCGTCCGCGATCCCGGGATGGGTCACTCCCCTGATCATGGGCGTCTCCGTCGCTCTCATCGGCGTCGTCTATCCAGAGACGCTCGGAACCGGGCAGGCGTTCCTCACCGACCTGCTCTCACTTAGCGATCACGGTCAGTTCGTCTGGTGGTCGCTGTTCATCATCGCCGCCCTCAAAGCAGTCACAGCAGCCCTCACCCGCAAAGGCGGCGGTTCCGCGGGAACGTTCATGCCGGCGCTCGTCATCGGCGGTGCTGTCGGTGCCGGTTTCGCGATCCTCATCGATCCCATCTGGACACTATCTGAGATCGAACCAGGAGCATTCGCTCTCGTCGGGATGGCCGCTGCCCTCGCAGCGACAGCCAGGGCGCCGCTTACCGCCGTGATCCTCGTGTTCGAGTTGACGGGTAGCTACGGGTTGGTGCTCCCGCTGATGCTGGCCTCGGCACTCGCGACGTTTATCAGCGAGCAGTTCCATCCGGAATCCGCATACACCATGTCACTGGCTCGCAAGGGAATCCGTCTGCCGGAGACCGAGGACATCGACCTGCTCGACACCGTTCACGTGAGCGAGGTCATGGCACAGGTCGACGAGGCGGCCACCCCGGACATGACCCTGGCAGAACTCAACGACCGCCTCGACCGAACCCGTCACCACGGCCTGCCAGTCGTCGATGGTGACATGCTCGTCGGCATCATCACGGTCAGTGACGTCGAGCGCGCCACTTCCGAGGATCCTCACCGGACGGTCGGAGATGAGATGACCGTCACACCCGTCACGATCACCCCCGAATTGCCGGTCTCTGCCGCGCTCGCCCGGATGGCATCGCTGGGTCTCGGCCGACTTCCGGTCGTCGCCGATGACGACCGGCGGCACCTCGTTGGCATGTTCCGGCGCGAGTCGGTCGTCAAGGCCTACCACCATGCCCTTGGCACGTCGACGGGTCGCCAACTCTACCGGGACCGTGTGCACCTGCGTACACAGCCGGGTGCCGCGTTCTTCGAGGCGCCGGTGCGGCGCGGCTCACCGATTGTCGGCTCCCTCTTGAAGGACGTTCGATGGCCCGAAGGTGCTGTGGTTGTCTCGATTCGGCGCGGCTCGTCCGTCCTCATCCCGCACGGGAGCACGGCTATCGAGTTGGACGACACCATCACCCTGTTCGGCACCGGGGAGTCGCGAGAAGAACTCGGCTTCCTCATCGAGCCGGCCCAGGATGCAACGGGAGAGTGGAACCGGCCGTAGGAAGTGGACCGGAGACCGCGAACGACACACGATCGCTCAGAGCGGCTCGGTCGCGAATCGCATCGGCGATCACTCCGGCCGCGATCGCGCTCAGAATCACTCCAGCCTTGATGAGGCGCATCACGAGTCCTGTTCAGTCGATGGCGTGCAACCGACTTCGTCTCAGCGCTACCGATCGACCTCCACGTCCACGACGATCACTGCGTTGCGGCAGTCGCAGCCGTCGACGTGCACGACCCTCCCTCTCGCGTCCTCCCGGCAGGATTCGTCGAGGACATCCGTCGGACTCCACTTCGAGCGTTGATCAGGACCAGCGCCGGTTCCCGTACTGAGAGAGAGTTCCGGCCGACGGAGGATTGACTCAAGCGCGTCGCGGACGTTGTCTTCGCTGAATCCGGTCCAGGTTCCCGGGTCATTCCCCGCCCGGTCAGCCACGCCGCGAGATCGCAGCTTGTACTCGATTTCAGCAGTGAACCGAACCCTCATCTGGGTTACGTCAGGGGTTGTCATCGCCATGCTCCAGTCATGTGCATCCTGGATCGTGATCTTGTACCACCGGAACAAGTCCTTCCTTCGGGAAACACGGAGAACGATCTACAATTCCGAAGAATCCGGACAACCATCGGGGTGGCTCGACTTCCGGTTGCCAATCCGGCGCGATTGTCCTACCGGTGACAATTCCGATCTCGATTCGACTCGATTTCGGTTGCACCGCGGACATCCCTCGCACAAGGAGTCCCAGGTGAACATTCCGATATCCCGCAACGCCCTCGCATCGCAAGAGGGTGGTTGCATCGACCGCTCAGCAGCGTCGACTGGGCCACTGTGGATCGCAGAGCCATGAGCGGAGCAATCGACTCACCGAGCGACTCGACACTCGGCGTCGACCTCGGGGGCACCAAGGTCCTCACCGCACTCGTCGACGCCGACGGGCGGGTCCTCGCTTCGCACAAGAGACCGACTGATGCTCGAAACGGCCCGGATGCCGTGATCGCAGACGTCGTGGCGTGTGTGCGCGATTGCCTCGGCGACGCGGTTCACGGCGCGACGGGACTTGGAATCGGGGTGGCCGGGCAAGTGGACGGCACCACCGGAATCGTGAGCTACGCACCCAATCTCGGTTGGCAGAACATCGCTCTCGGAGATGCGCTCGCGTCCGCAACCGACCTCCCAGTCATTGTGGCCAACGATGTGCGGGCAGCGGCGGTCGGAGAATGGCAGCACGGGTCCGGAGCCGGTACGACAGACCTCATGGCGCTCTTCGTCGGTACGGGGATCGGCGGCGCCGTCATCGCAGATGGGCGCCTGCTCGAGGGATCGGTGGGTGCCGCAGGCGAGCTGGGCCACACGATGCTCGTCGCCGGCGGTCGGTCCTGCCATTGTCCCAACACCGGGTGCCTCGAGGCATATGCGGCCGGATGGGCGATCGCCGAGCGCGCCCGCGATGCTGTCCGTGCCGATCCGAGTGCGGGAACGTCGCTCACCGATCTCGCCGGTTCGATCGATGACATCACGGCCGCCCACGTGACAGAGCTCTATAGGAGTGGCGATGGCCTCGCCACTCGCCTCGTCGAGGAGACCGGGCGCTATCTCGCTGCCGGTGCGACCGGACTTGTGAACGCGTTCAATCCCGAAATCGTCGTGCTCGGTGGTGGAGTGATCGAGGCACTCCCGGAGATGGTGACGGTCGTACAGGATCACGTACGTCAATTCGCGCTCCCCGCCGCACGGGATGTGGTGCGGATCGAGCGCGCTTCTCTCGGCGGGTCGGCAGGAGTCGTCGGCGCCGCAGCGCTCGCGAGGCACGGAATATTCCGGCATATCTGAGGTGGATCGCCACTTGCAGTACCGGAGCCATCAGAGAACCACGACAACCACCGCAGTCGCGTTGGCCGATCAATCAAAGGACGCACCCATGACCGACGTCGATCAGATCAACGTCAACACGATTCGATTTATCGCCGTCGACGCTGTCGAACAGGCCAACTCCGGGCATCCGGGTCTTCCGCTTGGGGCGGCACCGATGGCATACACCGTCTGGGACCGTTTCCTTCGCCACGACCCCACGGACCCATCGTGGTTCGACCGAGACCGATTCATCCTGTCCCCGGGCCACGGTTCAGCGATGCTCTACGCTCTCCTCCACCTCTACGGATACGACCTCCCCCTCGACGAGGTCCGGAGCTTCCGTCAGACCGGGAGTCTGACGCCCGGGCATCCCGAGTACGGGCATACGGATGGTGTCGAAGCGACAACCGGCCCGCTCGGCCAGGGATTCAGCATGGCCGTTGGCATGGCCATCACCGAACGTCTCCTCGCATCGCGCTTCAACCGCCCGGGATTCACCATCGTCGACCACGCCACGTATGCGATCGTCTCCGACGGGGACCTCATGGAAGGCATCGCCTCCGAGGCCGCCTCGCTTGCAGGAACGCTCGGCCTCGGCAAGCTCATCTACCTCTACGACGACAACCACATCTCGATCGAAGGCAACACCGACCTCGCCTTCCGCGAGGACGCCGAACGTCGCTTCGAAGCGTACGGATGGCACGTCATCCGGGTGGCCGACGGCACCGACCTGGACACGATCGGGAGCGCCATCAACGCCGCCCGGTCCGACGATCGACCCTCTCTCATCATGGTCAGAAGCCACATCGGTTTCGGTAGCCCCGGTCAGGACACAGCCTCGGTGCACGGCGACCCGCTCGGGTCCGACGGTGTCGCGGCCACCAAGGAAGCACTGGATTGGCCGACCGAGCCCTCGTTCTACGTTCCCGACGAAGCGGCAGCCCACTTCACGCGTTCACGCGACGAGGGGAAGGAACGTCACGCGGCCTGGACCGGTCTTCTCGAGCGCTACCGCGTCGAGCATCCCCAACTCGCGGCGGAATTCGACGACGCTGTTGCAGGGCGCATGCCGGAAGGATGGGATGGGCAGATTCCCGGATTCGATCCACACGGCGGATCCATCTCCACACGCGACGCATCCGGAGCGGTGATGAACGGCATCGCTCACGGATACCCGGCCCTCGTCGGCGGCTCCGCAGACCTGAATCCGTCAACGAAGACGGAGCTGGTCGGACTCGGAGACTTCGGACCCGACAATGGCTCCGGCCGGAACATCCACTTCGGCATCCGTGAGCACGCCATGGGCGCCATCATCAACGGCATGGCTCTGCACGGGGGCGTGTTGCCGTTCGGATCAACGTTCTTCGTATTCGCGGACTACCTGCGGCCGGCCCTCCGGCTCTCGGCGCTGATGCAGACCCACGTGGTGTATGTGTTCACACATGACAGCATCGCGGTCGGCGAAGACGGGCCAACACATCAGCCGGTCGAGCATCTGGCAAGCCTCCGATCGATTCCTGGGATCACCGTCCTCCGACCCGCGGACGCAAACGAGACGGCTGCGGCATGGCGGATCGCCGTCGAACGACCGGCGCCGACGGTGCTGGTCCTCACCCGACAGAAGCTCCCGGTGCTCGACACCGATAGATACCCCATTGTCGAAGGAGTCCCCCGTGGCGGATACGTCATCCGAGAAGCTGACGGCGGAAGCCCCCAGCTGACGCTCATCGCCACGGGTTCCGAGGTGAGTCTGGCTCTTGATGCCGCCGATCGTCTCGCCGAAAGTGGGATCGCTGCCCAGGTCGTCTCGATGCCATCGTGGGAGCTCTTCCGCGAACAGTCGGACGCCTACCGCGAGTCCGTCCTGCCCGCAGAAACACCCAGGTTGGCGATCGAAGCTGCACATCGGATGGGATGGCACGAGTTCGTCGGCGACAGCGGCGACATCGTCTCGATCGACACGTTCGGCGCATCCGGACCCGGCCCGGACGTATACGCCAACTTCGGCTTCACGGTTGATCACGTTGCGGACCGCGCGATGGCACTCATCGGGAGATCGTGACGATGCGCATTGCACTCGGTGCAGACCACGCCGGCTACAACCTCAAAGACGATCTCGCGGCGTACCTCGAGCAGCAGGGCCACGCAGTCCTCGATCTCGGCACAAACGGACCCGAGTCGGTGGACTACCCCGACTTCGCCGAGGCAGTCGGGCGGGCCATCCTCGATGGCAGGGCGGAGCGCGGCGTCGTCGTATGCGGCAGCGGCGTCGGCGCTTCGGTCGCTGCCAACAAGCTCAACGGAATCCGCGCCGGATTGACCCACGACACCTACTCGGCCCGCCAGGGCGTCGAGCACGACGACATGAACGTTCTCGTCCTCGGCGGTCGGGTGATCGGCCGGGAGGTCGCCAGGGATTTGGTCTCGGCGTTCAGCACCGCGCGTTTCACAGGCGAGGAACGCCACGTCCGTCGCCTCGCCAAAGTAGCAGCGCTGGAACTGTCCCAGCACGAATCAACGAGAGGCACAACATCATGAATCCGATCACAGCGCTCCAGGAGTCAGGCCAATCCATCTGGCTCGACTACATCCGCAGGGACCTGATCACGGGCGGCGAACTCGACCGTCTCATCAGTCAGGGCATTCGCGGCGTCACAAGCAATCCTTCGATCTTCGAAAAGGCGATTGCTGGGAGCCGGGACTACGACACAGATCTCGCCCGGTACATCGAGGCCGACGCCTGCATCGCGCCTTCGAGCCTCTTCGATCGCATCGCCGTGGACGACATCCAGCAGGCCGCGGACACGCTGCGACCTGTCTACGACAGCACCGAGGGAGCCGACGGCTACGTCAGCCTCGAGGTGTCACCGAATCTCGCACTGGAGACCGAGGCGACCGTTGACGAGGCTCGGCGGCTCTGGAAAGCGGTCGACCGACCCAATCTCATGATCAAGGTTCCGGCGACCGCCGAGGGGCTACCCGCCGTCGAACAACTGATCTCCGAGGGCATCAACGTCAACGTCACCCTCCTGTTCTCTCTGGAGCACTACGAGGACGTCGCCAACGCCTACCTTCGCGGACTCGAGCGGGCCCCCGACCCGTCCGGGATCGCGTCGGTCGCCTCATTCTTCGTGAGTCGCGTCGACACCACCGTCGACCGAATGCTGGAAGCCATCGGAAGCCCCGAGGCTCTCACCCTCCTCGGAACGATCGCCGTTGCGAACGCCAAAGTGGCGTACCGCCGCTACCAGGAATTGTTCGAGGGCCCGAGCTTCGACGAGCTACGTTCTCGCGGGGCACGACCGCAGCGTGTGCTGTGGGCCAGTACCGGGACGAAGAACTCCTCATACTCCGACGTCCTCTACGTGGAGGAGCTGGTCGGATCGAACACCGTCAACACCGTCCCGCCGGCGACCCTCGCTGCCTTCCAGAACCACGGGTCGTCACACGGCACGACACTCACCAACAACGTTGCGGAGGCCGACCGTGCTCTCGAACTGCTCGCCGACCTCGGCGTGGATCTCGGGACAGTGACCAAGGAGCTCCAGAAAGAGGGCCTCGCAGCCTTTGCCGACTCATACCACCAGCTTCTTCAAGCGTTGTACGAGAAGAGTTCCAAGCTACGCAGCCGGATCCCCGATGACCAGACTCTGAGCCTTGCGGAGTACGAGGCGCCCGTCAGGGACCGACTCGAAGAGTGGACCAGGAATGGCTTCGCCCTGGGGCTGTGGTCCAAGGACCATCGCCTCTGGAGCGAGACACCTCAGCCAGAGATCGAGGATCGGCTCGGATGGCTCACACTCCCGGAAACGATGCAGGATGAGCTCAACGACTTCATCGACTTCGCCGACGGCGTGCGAGCGGACGGCATCGATCGGGTGGTTCTCCTCGGCATGGGTGGCTCAAGCCTTGCTCCCGAGGTCTATCAGAGGACGTTCGGCAATCGATCCGGCTACCCCGAGCTGATCACCCTCGACAGCACCCACCCGGGTGCGGTACAGGCAGTGGACGATCTCATCGATCCAGCAACGACGCTGTTCGTCGTCGCCAGCAAATCGGGCGACACGATCGAGCCGCTCTCGTTCTTCCGCTACTTCTGGGATCGGGTGTCGGCAATCACCGATCGTCCCGGCGACCACTTCGCTGCGATCACCGATCCCGGCACATCCCTGATCGACCTCGCCACGGAACACGAATTCCGCGGGATCTTCGAAGCCACCCCCGATGTCGGCGGCCGATACTCAGCACTGACCGCGTTCGGGTTGCTGCCCGCGGCTCTGATCGGTGTCGACGTTCATCGGCTCACCGATCGCGCATGGCGCATGGCGGAAGCGTCCGCGGTCTGTGTCCCCGAGCCTCACAGTCCTGCGCTCCGCCTGGGAGCCGCACTCGGTGAGTTGGCGCTCGACGGAGTGGACAAGGTGACGTTCTTCGTCTCTCCGTCCCTTGCCGCCTTCCCCAGTTGGTTGGAACAGCTCATCGCTGAGAGCACCGGCAAGGACGACACCGGGATCCTTCCCGTGGCGGATGAGCCGATCGGTCTGCCGGACGTCTACGGCGACGATCGCTTCTTCGTCTATCTGTCGTACGCCGGTGACAACGACGATGAACAGTCGGCACGGGTTGATGCTCTTGAGGCCTCGGGCTGCCCAGTCGCACGGATCCGGCTCTACGAGAAGGAAGACCTCGGAGCCGAAATCTTCCGCGCCGAGCTAGCGGTGGCCGCCGCAAGTGCAGCTATCGGTATCCATCCGTTCAACCAGCCCGACGTTCAGCATGCCAAGGAACTCGCTCGCCGCGCGATGGCCGGCGACCTCGACACGGGCGGCCTCGACGAGGTACACGTCAACGACCCGCAAGCGCTCAGCGACGAGGTATCCCGTTGGTTGGAGACCGTCCACCCCGGCGACTATGTCTCGACGCAGGCGTACCTCCGCCCCGATGACCCAACAACCGAGACCCTCCAGAGGGTTCGGCTGGGCTTGCGGGATCGACTGCATGTCGCGACGACGGTCGGTTACGGCCCCCGCTTCCTCCACTCGACCGGCCAGTTCCACAAGGGCGGACCAAACAGCGGTGTGTTCCTCCAGCTCGTGGACGACACGCCGGATGACGTCGAAGTTCCCGGTACCGACTACACATTCCGAGACCTCATCGCTGCCCAGTCGATCGGCGACTACCAGGCGTTGACTGCCCGTGAACGGCGGGTGCTGCGCGTCAATCTGGGCGATGACCCAGCCAAAGGCCTGGCCGTCCTCGAGGAGGTGCTCAATGCCTGACGTGAAGGTATTGCTCTTCGACGTGGGCGGCGTGCTCCTCACAAACGGCTGGGATCGCGAGGCACGACGCCTGGCATGCAAGCGGTTCGATCTCGACTGGGAGGACTTCCAGGATCGACACGAGTTCGTTGCCCCGGACTTCGAGACAGGGAAGCTCACGATCACGGAGTACCTGCGCCGAACCGTCTTCTATCGAGAGCGGTCGTTCACCGAGGCTGAGTTCGTCGACTTCATGAAGGCACAATCCGAGGCGATGCCGGAGTCGCTCGCGCTCCTCGCAGATCTCGCGTCCTCCGGCGAGTATGTGCTCGCAACCCTCAACAACGAGTCGCGAGAGCTGAACGACCATCGGATCGAAACATTCGGATTGCGCGAGTACTTCTCGGTGTTCATGTCTTCGTGCTACCTCGGGATGAAGAAACCCGAAGAGGGTATCTATCGGGTTGCGGTGGACATCACGCAACATCGCCCCGAACAGTGTGTGTTCATCGATGATCGGGAACTCAACCTGGAATGTGCCGACCGGGCGGGCATCACTCCCGTCCACTTCAAGAACGCTGACCAATTGCGCATCTCGCTCAGGGAGCTGGGTGTCGCGGTATGACGAAGGAGATCAACATGGAACTCGGAATGATCGGTCTGGGAAAGATGGGCGCCAACATGACGGAGCGACTCGTCAACGGTGGCCACCGCGTGGTCGGCTTCGATCTCAACCCCGACTCGGTACAAGGAGTGGTCGATATCGGCGCCGAAGGAGCGAGCACACTCGAAGACTTGGTGTCCTCGCTTCCATCTCCCCGCGTGATCTGGATCATGGTGCCGGCCGGCCGGCCCGTCGACGCCACCATCGAGGCACTCCTCCCCCACCTCGAGGAGGGGGACGTCCTCATCGACGGCGGCAACTCGAACTACAAGGACACGCTGCGTCGCGCCGAGACCTGCAGGGCATCGGGACACCACTTCGTCGACGTCGGCACGAGTGGCGGCGTCTGGGGCCTCGCCGAGGGCTACTCGATGATGGTGGGCGGGGACGTTGACGTCGTTGAACTCTTGCGTCCCATCCTCGAGACGTTGGCTCCCGCACCCGACAAGGGCTGGGGTCGCACCGGCGACTCCGGTGCCGGCCACTACGTCAAGATGATCCACAACGGCATCGAGTACGGCCTCATGCAGGCGTACGCGGAGGGCTTCGCTCTCATGGAGGCCAAGGACGACTTTGATTTCGATCTCGCACAGATCGCCGGGATCTGGCAAGACGGCAGCGTCGTCCGCTCATGGCTTCTCGACCTCACTGCGGATGCTCTCGGCGAGAACCCGGAGATGGCGGGAATCGCTCCGTGGGTGCCGGACTCAGGCGAGGGACGCTGGACGGTGTTCGAGGCGATCGACCTCGACGTTGCCGCCCCGGTCATCACTATGTCCCTCATGCGCCGGATCGGATCCCGCGACGAAGTCGACTATTCGGATCGGCTGCTGTCGGCGATGCGCAATCAGTTCGGCGGGCACGCCATCAAGCGAGAGTCGTGATGGCGGCCCAAGTGGATCGCCATGTCTTCGTCATCTTCGGTGGTACGGGAGACCTGGCTCGCCGCAAGCTCATTCCGTCGCTCTATCGACTGATCACAGAGAACGGCATCGCCGACCGAAGCGTCGTGCTGGGCGTCGCCCCCGGTGAACTCGAGGACGAGGAGTATCGGGCGTGGACCAGAGCCGCTCTCTCCGACACGGGACTCGATGAGGACGCGCTCGAATCGTGGTGCGACCAGAACGTCTACTACCAGACGATCGGCAGCGACTCTGAGTCGTACGAACGCCTGCGCCAACGGATCGAGGAAATCGAAACCGATCGCGACCTGCCCGGGAACCGTACCTTCTATCTGGCACTTCCTCCGTCGGTGTTCCCCGCCGCCATCACCGGTCTCGGGGAAGCCGGACTGAATGACAGCCCGGGATGGACGCGGCTCGTGATCGAGAAACCGATCGGAACCGATCTGGAGTCCGGACGCGAACTGAACAGCCTCGTCGGCGACTTCTTCGCTGAGAAGCAGGTCTACCGAATCGATCACTATCTGGGCAAGGAGACGGTGCAGAACCTCCTGGCGTTCCGGTTCGCGAACCCGATGTTCGAGAGCATCTGGAACAGAGACCGGGTGGAGTCCGTCGAGATCACCGTCGCTGAAGACCTCGGAATCGGAACGCGTGCGGGCTATTACGAGTCGGCGGGTGCCCTCCGAGACATGGTGCAGAACCATCTCACTCAAGTGCTGGCGCTCGTAGCCATGGAGCCGCCGATCTCGTTCGACGCCGAACAGATCCGGAACGAGAAAGTCAAAGTCGTCGAGGCGATCGCACCCATCCGACGCGAGAAGATCGTCTTCGGTCAGTACGACGCGGGATCGATCGACGGTGTGGCCGTTCCTGGCTATCGGGACGAGGACGGTGTCGCAGCCGACTCGCGAACACCCACGTTCGTCGGTGTTGAACTTGAAGTCGATACGTGGAGATGGAGAGGTGTGCCGTTCTACCTTCGGACAGGAAAGCGACTACCCAAACGACTCACGCAGATAGCCGTCACATTCCAGCGTCCGCCCCTGTGCATCTTCCATGGGCATCGGGACTCATGTGTCGTCGAACCCAATGTGCTGCTGATCACTCTGCAGCCTGGAGAGGGCTTCACCCTGAACTTCAATGTGAAAGCTCCCGGTGAGGCGTTGATGCTCGACTCCCAGGCGTTGCGTTTCAGCCACGACGACGTCTACGGGAGACTGCCCGACGCCTACCAAGCATTGATCCTTGATGTCATCGAAGGCGACCAGACACTGTTCGTGCGATCCGACGAGGTGGAAGCCTCATGGCGCTTGTACGATCCGCTGCTCGACTATCGACCCCAGCCGCACCGATACGAAGCCGGTACCTGGGGCCCGGCGGTCGGCAATCGCAGTCTGGCGCTTGGGGGCAAGGCTTGGACGGGGGACGACTTGGCGGGTTGACCAGATCCGTCCCCTCGGGTTGACCCACCGAACGGAGCCAGCTCTTGAGGCGTGGTGGGATGGTGCGGCTCCTCCGTCCCATGTTGACCGGTGTGGCGTCTGTGTCCCTTGCGGTGACTTCGATGATCCCGTCGCACAGGATC
>RCNF010001527.1_pt1 | contig 12219 bp, 13 predicted proteins | sample 2041311 | NCBI WGS metagenome assembly RCNF01 (sample SAMN09708228, study PRJNA481090) | Marine sediment metagenome, whole genome shotgun sequencing project. | biome: marine sediment; feature: ocean; material: sediment; isolation source: Sewage treatment plant 2 marine sediment (STP2) ... | reverse complement strand
ATGGTGGGCGCTGCGACTTGTGTGGCCATGTCACAGGCGACAGACCTGATGCTGGACCTCAAGACTGGCTATCTTGTAGGTGCTACGCCGCGCATGCAGCAGCTCGGTCAGTTTGCTGGCGCGTGGCTTGGCCCCATCGTGGTCATCCTTGTCATATTCGTCCTGCATAACGCAGAAGGTTACGGACTCGGCAGCGACAAGTTGCCGGCACCGCAGGCACAGGCGCTGGCGAGTACGATCGACGGCATTATGGGTGGCGATGTCCCGGCCCAGAAATACGCAGCGGGTGCGATGCTTGGCGGCATCCTGTCCGCCTTGATGGGTGGTTTGGGTATTACGGTTGGTCTGGGGTTCTATCTGCCTTTCAACATTGTACTGACGTACTCACTGGGCACGCTGGCTCGGGAAGTATCAGATCGCATCAAGGGCAATACCTGGAGCGAGGAGGTGGGCATTCCAATTGCCGCCGGCCTGATTGTCGGTGAGGCGCTGGTCGGCGTCGGTAACGCAGCATTTATTGTCCTAACTTCGTAACTAAGGAGTAAAACGATGAAAAATCTTGGATACTTTTTGGTTGTGGCAGGCTTTCTTGGTGGTGCATTCACTACGTCCCTGGACGTACAAAATGTCGACTGGACACTTTTTGGTGTGGCCGCGGCAGCAGGAATTATCGGCCTGATTATTTATAAGCAGCAAGTCGGTGCACTGGCGCGCTCTGAATCAGTACTCGAAACCAATCGTGTCGAACTTCGTGAGTCGATCGCAAATGTTGTTGAGGACCTTCGCTCAATTAATGAAGGTGAACTGACACGGGGTGCGGTACTGCGTGATCGGATTGATCTGAAGCTTCGAGAGGATTTGCGACGCTTCGCCGATGCACGTGAAAGTATGGTGCATCTGTTCGGTCTGCAGACCTACGCGGACATCATGAGCAATTTCGCGGCTGGCGAACGCTACATCAATCGAGTGTGGTCGGCATCAGCCGATGGCTACGATGAGGAAGCGGATACCTATCTGAAGAAGGCCGCCGTGCAGTTCGATGAAGCCAAGAAACAGCTGTTGAAAGCGGCCGACAGTATCGCCTAGCCTCTGGCACAGCGCGACAATAACTCTTGCTGCAGAATATCGACATCCTCATTCATGAGGTGGTCGGTGTTGTCTTTCCAGCCGCTGAGCATCGCGATGGTTTTTTCGTTAACCAGTAGATAGTCGTCTGTAGACTGTTCACCGACATCCCAGCCGGGGATAGCGATAACCGAACGCACACGAATTTTATGACCGAGCAGCTGGCGAAACTCTTTTTGCAGGCGAGAAGTTTTGACGGCGATGTCGACGATCGAATGACTGGATTTACTGTTGGAATATTCGATCGCGTTGTCCCGCAATCGAGCGTGTGCTCGTTTGCCCGATCGCCGCGCAACCACGTTAACGGCGTAGATTCCCTTCTGCCCGATTATCACGTGATCAACGACACCGGCGGTCGTTCCAACATCATGAAATACGCGCGTGCCCTGAACGGACATCTGTTGCAGTTGATGTCCAATCGCGACATTCGCGTCACGCAGAAACTGTAGTTGGTGTCGGGCGAGCACAATCTTTCCAAGGCAAAACGCGGCGTAGCCGGACACGAGGAAAAGGAAACCGAGCTGCAAGTAAAGCTGCCAGGATGGGTAACCAGTGAATAGATGCTTTGCCTGCAATACGTAGGCGGCGATAAACAACACCACGAAAACAAGAGCGCCGCTCAAGTAAGTCGATTGTGAGCACGTGAGGCGATCAAGTTCGTCGCGGAAGCGTTGCGCTGCCTCGTGCATGATGCGGTCTGAAAAACTCGGTGTTGAACTAATCGTTCGGCTGATGGCGTTCCATGTCTTGGCGATCAGCAGGAAGACAATAGTACTTGTCAACGCGACAGTCGCCGCACCGCTGATTGCTTCAAGTTCCATTTGCCGATTCCGGGTGTGAGTGGTATTTACCTGAGCGTAGCTCCGCTTACGTCCCGACTCTGTGACCCAGGTCTCATTGACATACCGTGAAGCGGGGTGCAATTCGCGATTTTAAGCCTCCGTTCAGTCGCGAGAGTGTATGTATGGGAGCCTTATGGTGAATATTAAATAGATGGAGTGCGTCATGAATAGTAAGTCAGGAGTTATCTTGCTGACGATCATTGCGGCCGGCTTGAGCGGCTGTGCAACGATGAGCGGTGACGAATGCATGACCAGCGACTGGTCAGCGATTGGTTACGAGGATGGTGCCCGCGGCTATACGACAGACCGTTTTGCCAGCCACCGCAAGGCTTGTGCAAAACATGGCGTGACGCCAGACTTCGCGGCCTATCAAAGTGGTCGTGATCAGGGACTGGTTGAATACTGTCAGCCAAATCGAGGATTTAATGTCGGCTCGAACGGTGGCCGATACAACGGTGTTTGTAGCGTAAATCTTGAGGCAGACTTTCTGGATGCCTATAACGCCGGCTATCACCTCTACTCATTACGTTCGCAGGTAAATCGTGCAAATTCGTCGATCAATTCGAAAGAACACGAGCTGGACGAGATAGAAGACGCGGTGTTGCAAAATGGGTTAGACATTATTGCCAAAGAAACTACGCAGGAAGAACGAATTCTGCTCCTGGCTGACATGAAGGATATGGCGGAACGAACAGGGCAGCTCGAAGCCGAAATTAAGGACCTTTATGAAGTGCGAGCGCACGCTCGGGCCGAGCTGGAGCATTATCAGATGGTGGTCGTTGACCTCGGTTACTGATCGGTCCCGGACGCTCTACCAATCATATTGATCGCCGTCTTTACGGCGGTCAATTTTCTCCCTTCTTTCTTGTGAAAACGACCCTGTAGCACCCGTTGGACCTCCCGGTGCGAACGGGCTGCGGCGGTCACGACCCTTACGACGATCGTCGTAGTGCGCAAATTTGCAGCCGCACTCAAGGAAATCGCATTCAGGAAGCGGTAAGCGCGGCGCTGCGCTCGATAGAAAGCGGCGGCCCGTCATCGCTTTGGCAGCATCACAGGCGTTCTCAGAGTACTTTATGGCGACGGCGTGAAAGGTACCGCTGTCCTTGGCAGCTGGCTTGGATTCGGCTATTTCGGCCGCCTTGTTCTGCCGAATTCGAACAACAAGCCAGGCAACTGTAAGTACCAGTAATGCGCCGAGCATCAACTCCTGCATTCAAGCCTCCCAACGCCAACTACGAACAAGGGTGTTACTTTAGTCACATTTATAGCAGTTCGTCTACCGCTATCTCGGCTAATCGTGTCGCGAAAGTGATTTCGACAGGTTTGCTCAACTCCCTTGACGCCATCATGTCGGGGACGAATACCTGATCCAGCAAGGCTTGAACGGTATCTGGATCCGATGTTGCGAGGTTCAATTCCTTGTTGATCTTGAGGCTTAATTTATCGAAATTCGCGGAGCCTACGCTGACCCAGCCGTCGAAGATTGCTGCTTTCACATGGCTCATTCCAGGGTATTCATACACGCGAATTCCGTTCTTGATTAAAGTGTTAACAGTGATCTTGTTGCTGGCGTTCAATGCGGCATGATTTCCTTTTGACGGGATGATAATCCGAACATCAACGCCGCGGCGGCGGGCCTGGACCAGCTCATAGAGCATTCGATCATCCGAAAAATAGGCATTTTCGATCAGGATGTAGCTTTGTGCGTTTTGAATAGCGGCAATTTGCGCCTTGTGGATGTCCGAGTCGAAATTGCGTGTTTGTAATACCCGCACTGGGTAGCCGTCTTTGGCAGCATGTTCCTTCTTGCCTTTCAGGAAGGCGGCGAAATTGGCGAAGTCGCCGAACAGGCTGGCGCGCGCCCATGCTTTATCAGACTCGTATTGAAGTTTGTCGACGACCGGGCCGCTAACTTCCATCATCAGATCGTGCCAGTCGTAACGATACTCACGGCCAATATTCATGCCGCCGACAAAGGCGATCTTCTTATCGATGATGGTCGTTTTTGTGTGATCACCGGTTGTTAACCAGGGGTTGGTGATATTTCGCACCTTTACGTCGGATTCGCGTTCCATGTACATGCGTATGGACAGCGGTCCCTGGTATCCATCAGGCATCGATTCCGAGTCAGCTTGCATCGCCATCATGTTACCGACGCTGTCGAGCATTACCCGGACGCGAATACCCTCAGATTTCTTTTTCAGGAGATCCGCGAATTCGACAGCGTAATCATCGTTGTCGAAGATATAGGTACGAATGTCGATACTCTCTTTGGCATTTTGAACGGCAGTCGTCAGGCGGCAGAAGTACTCATCACCATCGACCAGGAATTTGATCTGTCCTGTGTCGCTGCGTGTGCCCGTTGTCTTGTCCAGTATTTTCTCGAAAGCAATCAGATCCATGGGCTCAGCGAAGCTTAGCTCCGGAATCTCATCTTCGAGCGCAGGCATTTGTACTGTAGAGATAGCCACGCGACGTAGCATGCCGCCCGTGGATTTCAATGCATACGACGCCAGCGAGCCGAAATGGGAAACCGGGCGATTGATCGGGTTTTCGTAGATGGAGCGCGCTGTGACCCAACTCAGGTGGGCCCCCTTGGTAACTACGCGTTTGGCTTTGTAGCCGCGGTCTGAAGCAGACCCGACGACATGGGGGTCGTTCGTGCCGCCATCGGTGTGTTGGGGTGCTGTAGCACAGCCGGCCGTCAGTGCGAAAACGAGAGCTACTGCCGCAATGTAGTTGCTGTTGGTTTTCATGATTTGACTCCGTTTTTTCTTGGCCGCCTCGTGTAGCGGCCTCGGAATCAAATCTAGGTGGATGCACTTGTAAGTAACTGATTACAAAGTGACTAATTTCAGATGTTTTTAAGTGCGTTCTGATGATCTCCTGATGGTTTTTGTGTTTTCGCGTAAGTTACTGATTTTTCTACGCCGGAATCGGAGCAACACCGAACAGCGATTCGTGAAAGTAAAGAAGTCCGGCGAACACGGCGACTGTTACTACTACGGTAATCATGTCCTTCAATATCGGCACCGAGCCCGGTTTCTTCCACTGGCCGTCACGTTTGTTGATGAAAATAATCTGCAATGCTGCCCAAATTGACAAGCCACCGAACAGTACAAGCGATCGACTATCGCCATTCGTCAACAGGTGGCCAATGCCCCAAAAAATAACGGAAGACAATTGTGGGTGGCGGATGTATCGCTTTATGTTATTGGGTGCTTTGGATGTAACGAAAAGAAGAATAGCGATTACCAGAAATATCGATGGAACAGGGCTGCCGAAAAGTGGCGGCGCATAGATCGGCGTTGGCGTGGCCGCTTTCCAGCCGAATACGATCAGGACAAGCGCAAGAATGATGTCGAGTGCAAACAAGCCTTTATAAGGCCCCTCGCCAAATCTGCCGGCCAGGTTGGCGCGGGCACCCGGGGCAGCCGCGGGAAAAAGGTGAGCAATACTCCAAAGAGCAACACCGGCGATCAACAAGGTCATGGCAGGTCTCCGTCCAATTATTATCGTGCCGTTGGAGTATACCTATTCATGATAGGTTTACGGCACGAGAACCATGGAGTACGGGATGCAAACTGAGGGAAAATTGATGGATATGTTGACCGGTTATGCTGCGTCACATCAGCATCCGTTCAATATCTTCGTGCATATGATTGGTATACCGACGATCATGCTGGGAGTGCTTATTCCACTGACGTGGGTGGGATTCGAAATCAATGAGTTTCACTTTTACCTCGCGCACGTCGTTGTTTTCGCATTTACTCTCTTTTACCTGACGCTCGATGTGATTTTTGCCGTCGTTTTCGCAATGGGCGGATACTTACTGACAAATCTTGCGGTCAAATTAGGCGGCTATCCCGGCAATACCGGCTGGATTATTGCTGCTGGGTGTTTCTTCGGCGGGTATGCGGCGCAGTTCATCGGGCATGCGGTGGAGAGATCGATGCCCGTATTGATCAAGCATCCGATTCAGGCAAACCTGGCGGCACCGTTTTTCACTATAGTCGAGTTATTCAAGCTTGCCGGGCTGCGCAGCGAACTCTTCAACGCAGTGCAGGAGAAAATCGAGTCGCAGCATCTAGCGGATCAAACTACTTAGTCAACTATGCTTTCGATTCCCGGGTACTCGGGTTTCCAGCGTGCAGCTTCAACTCGTTGTTGCAACTCCTTGTCATCAAGAGCTTCGCTAACAACACCATCCTGAACAGCCTGTCGTGCGACCGCGATAGCGACGTTGCCGCAAACCTCCCAGAGCCGCGAGATTTCCGGAACAAGACGTCGCTCACTGACGTCCGAAGAACTCAAGCTAGCGGCGAGCGACGTCGCTGATGCATTGATCATGTTGCTGGTGATCTCGCGGGCGCCGCTGATAATAGTGCCAAGTCCGATACCGGGAAATACGAACACGTTATTTGCCTGTCCGATAGTTTGTGTGCCCGCCGGTAAATTCACGGGCTCAAAAGGGCTGCCGGTTGCTATCAGTGCTTTGCCGTTACTCCATTTGAGCACATCTTCCGGAGTAGCTTCGCTGATCGAAGTTGGGTTCGACATGGGCAGTATTGTTGGTTGATCAATATTAGCCGCCATTGCCTTTACGACTGTCTCATCAAAAGAGCCGCCTTGTCCCGATGCACCGATCAGGGCCGTGGCCTTATAGGCAGTGATGACGTCCACAAGACTTTTTCTACCGGCCTCATCTAGTCCAAGCTCTGCAACTAACGCTGCGGGCCATGCGAATTCCCGCTTGTAGCTGTCAAGGTTTTCGCGGTCATCACTGACAATTCCGCGGCTGTCCATAACGAGTACAGCAGCCGTCTGCTCCTGTACGCCGTGGCCATCATTGGCCAATTGCCTTCGCAATTGCCGAGCGATTCCGAGACCGGCAGCGCCAGCGCCGTATATTACGATTCGGCTGTCGCCGAAACTTGCGTTGTTGATTTTGCAAGCGCCGTGAATGCACGCGGATGCAACCGCACCAGTGCCCTGAATGTCATCATTAAATGACGGAATGATGTTCCTGTATCGATCCAGAATGTGAAGTGCATTGTCCTTGCGGAAGTCCTCCCACTGAATGACGACACTGGGAAATACCGATTTGGCAGCGGCGACGAACTCGTCAACAAGTTCGTAGTACGCGTCCCCCGATAGCCGCGGCTGCCGGTAGCCGAGATAAAGAGGGTCGTCCAACAACCCTTGATTGTTAGTGCCGACATCAAGACTGATCGGCAGTGTCTGCGCCGGATGGATCCCTGCTCCCACACAATACAATGCCAGCTTGCCAACGCTGATGGCCATGCCGCCTGCACCCTGATCTCCGATTCCCAGGATAGCTTCATTATCTGTCACGACCATAAGCTTCACATCGGTGAACGGCGCCGCCTTACGAAGTACCTCCTGGATTCGCCCTTTATAATCAGGAGTAATGAACAGGCCGCGTCCGCGCCTGAAAACTCGTGAGTAATAGCGCGAAGCCTCACCGACGGTCGGCGTGTAGACGATAGGCATTGTCTCTTCGAGATGTTCGCTGAGTAACTTGTAAAACAGAACTTCATTGCGATCCTGAAGCATCGCAAGACCGATATTTCGTCCAACGTCGTCGTGGTTGTAGAAGATGGATCTGAAGATTCGCTTTGCTTGCTGATCTATATTGTTGTATTCAGCTGGCAGGAGACCCTCGATACCCAGCTCACGGCGTTCTTTGTGAGTGAACGCAGTACCTTTGTTGTACAGGGGGTAGCGCAATAAGTCGGGGCCGCTCTTATTAACGCGTAGCAGGTCGCCGTCAGATGTTCTTTCCAGATCAAATTTATCCACAGTTCCACTCAAACCAAGAAGTTCGTGATGATGCGAGTGTAATGGAATTACTCACCCTCGATAGCATAACTTGGATATTGGTGAAAGCCCCATCACACAAGGGGATGACGCAAGGTACCTGACTATCACGAACGTTGCATTCAAGCCGGGGCAACGAGAGTCGGCGATGGAAATAATTTCCGAGCACTTTGTGGCAGCAGGGCAAAAAGCAGGAACACCAGGTCCGATAATGGCCATTCATTATCAAACCGGAAAATGGGATGCGACCTACGTTTGGGAGATGGCCGGTGGTATGGCCGATCTGGAATGGTATCGCTCACCAGACGACGTGAAATGGTTCGCGGCTCTTGCAGAGTTATCCGGTGGCCCTGACAAGGCTGCGGAGATTTGGGCAAGTTACATTTCCAAAGTTGCAGAAGCTGAAAGTCAGGTCGGTCATCACCATGTTGCAGATGCCGAATAACGGTAGTTTACGTTCTTGAACTTAGCTTGAGATAACGGCCCCGGAAGGGGTCGTTATTTATAGCGAATCGATATCACGCTCATCACGACGCTCTTATCATCCGTATCAAGCACAACTTCATCGTCTACCCGTTTGGCAAGCAAGGCCTTGGCGAGAGGCGAATCCATACTGATAGCTGACTTCCTGGCATCAGTTTCATCCGGACCCACAATTTTGTAGCTGTGTGTGGCGCCGGTGTCGTCACGTAGTTCCACAATCGCACCGAAATAGATCGCATCACCCTTCGGATGCTCTCGTACTACATTCAGTACAGGCAGGCGCTTTTGCAGATAGCGGATTCGCCGATCCAGACCACCAAGCTCCTTTTTTCTGTAGATGTACTCGGCGTTCTCGGATCGATCGCCCTCGGCGGCAGCTTCAGAGAGAGCTTTTACAACATCGCGACGGCGGAGCCAAATGTCATCCAGTTCCCGTTGCAGAGCAGCGAAACCTGCCGGTGTGATATAGGGTGATGATTCTGGAGCCGGTGCTCGCCAACGTCCCATGAGTAATTACTCGTTAGGACCGAGATGCTCAAGCACTAGTCCACGTGCAGTATCTTTGGCAAAACCCTTCCAGTAGGTATGCTCATCTGTTTCTTGCTCATTTTCTACGGAATAGACACCGTCTTGAGAATTAGGTACTAGCCTCAGGTAGGTCAGGCTCTCTTTGTTGCCCTTTAATTCATAGTCAAAAAAAGCCGTAGCGAAGTGATCCATGATGTTATTCATACGAACAGAATCCCAAACCGGATCCGTGTAGTGAGAAGCACCACTTTGGTCGTCGCTGCGGAGTATTTCAACTGGCACCGGGATAGGTGCACCGGCATTGTGGCCCGCGTTGACGTAGGTCAGGAGATAGCGATCGCTCTTGGTAGCACTTTCAAAAATTGCTCGTATGCCGTCTTCGTAACCCGCGGTCGTGTCAACGCTACCAGCGAGATAGAAGGTTGGGACTTCAATACCCTTCAGATCATCCGGATTCCAGATGCCAGCAGCCATCCCCCAGGGTGCTACGGCGAAGCCCGCTTTGATTCTCGAATCGAGATTTTCACGGAATTTCGGGTTGGCCGCCGCGTGACGAAAGGCTAGCGCATTGGCAGGCGCTTGCTCGTGCGTGACCAGTAAGTCGCTATAACCGCCACCGAGGTTATTGATCAATCCGTAGCCGCCCATTGAATAGCCGACGATTCCAGTGTGTTCAGCATCCACCATCCCGCTCAGAAAACTGCTGTCGTCGTTCGAAATAGTCGCCATCTGATCGAGGACGAAAAGTTGGTCCAACGGTCGGTTGTACAGGGTGCTCGCGAATGGCTGCCAGTTCTCGTACGTGCTGTCGCCGTGATCGATGGCGACGACGACGTATCCTTTACTCGCCAGGTTCTCGCCAAGATGGCTCATAAGATGACGATTGCCCGGATAACCATGCGACACGATGATGAGTGGCATCGCTCCGGCACTGGTCAACGCGGCAGCATCTCTGACAGCTCTACCGCGCAAGGTCGCTGTTACGGCCAGGTTTCTTGTGGTGGTCGTGTATTCACCACCTGGCTGCTGACCTTCAGCAAGCAGGGCGGGGTACCACACCTCAACTATCAGGCGACGGTCATAAGTCGTGGTCTCGCCGCCCTCGGGAGTATTGAGAATGTCAGGACGGTTCCGGTCGGTAAGCTTCAGTGTGCGCACACCGATGTCGTACTCGCCAAAGCGTGCGAGTGCGGGTGCGTCGTGGCGGATAGTATCGATGTGATTACTTTGAGCGAATACGCTGATAGAAGCGCACACCGCCAGTACCGCGAATAAGATTCTTACCATTTGATAAAGCCTACATTATTCAATTTGTTTGAACAGTTTACCCAACTGACATTAAATTGGTCGAAATAGTCCGACTGGATTCGTGCAACATCGCCTGGTAGTCGAAGATTCGGGCGCACTGGGTGTTGGCGGTATGCTCAAGCGGAAAGAGCTCTTCAAAGGCAAGAAAGTGGTTGCAGTTGTCTGTGGACGTAACATCGTCTGGTAGTGTTCAAGAAAATCATCGCGTAGTTCGCAATAATAATGCTCCTCGACTATGCTGGTGGGGCAGCAGCGCTGCGTGCAAGAAATCGAACAATAATCGCAAGCATGCCATTGGAAATCATGACTATGAAGCAGATTTTTCTCATCTCTCTGTTCGTTCTGCTAATTTCCTGCGGAGAATCAAAGGACACCGCCGATGAGCAGGTGTCCGCTCCGGCAAAACCATCGATGAGGGATGAGTACGTGACGCCAGCACCGAGTGCTTCCTACGCAGAGGCTCACGCTGCCGCAGTATCGGCAATCGATGCGGCAGCCGCGCTGGGCCACGCATGGAGTACTTCTGACGTTCTCCTTAAAGAAGGGGCTGCAGCTGCAGCAGAAGGTAATGAAGACCTGGCTATCCGACTTACAGACGAAGCACGAATTCAGGCTGACCTGAGTATCCAGCAGGCGGAATTCGAGAAAGGAGCTTGGTCGGAAAGGGTTCTTTCCGATTAGATATCACTGGCAAGCCAAAATTCCGGAGTGGCTAACATGATTAATCAAACGTATTCGAAGTACCTGTTGCTTGCTGTCGTATTTGCGGTGTCCTGGACAACGAGTTTCGCGGACGATTCGAGAGATTCGAAACCATTTGCAGAGGTTCATGTTGTTCTGCAGCTTAGTGATCAGGCGAACGAAGCGGTCGTGCTGGATGTAGCGAACAACCTGATAAAGAATTACGGCGGGCCAGACAATATCGATATTGAAATCGTCACCTTTGGCAAGGGCGTACGACTGATGTTTGCCGGTAGTAAACACGAGATTCGTATTGCCAGTCTCGTTGATAACGGCGTACGGTTTTATGTATGTGAAAATACGCTCGACACGATAGAACGAAAGACCGGTGTTCGGCCCGTAATGACCGAACATGCCGATTACGTAAGAGCGGGAGTGGCGAAAATTATCGAGTCGGTTGCCGAGGGTTATACGTTGGTTCGTCCTTGAATTTCTTGAGCTGCTATTCCCGCTGGCGCTTTCCCGGCAACAAATGCATATCACCAAGTGATTGCCGAAGTGCGCCGAAGAACGTCATGTCATCCAGACGGTAGTACTCGACCTTGAGCGTGAGTGCGCAGCCAAAAATAATGCTGATCAGCGCCATCAACGAGCCCGTTGCCAGCGTAGACATACCAGTAATGCCCTGGCCAATGGTGCAACCCAGAGCAAGCACACCGCCAAATCCCATCAGTACGGCACCGACGATGTGTCGCACCATATCCGCATGGTCAGTGAAGGTCTCTACGTGAAATCTGCCGCTTAGAATTGCGTAGAAAAATGATCCCAGCATTACGCCGAACACGGCAGCTATGCCGAAATTTATTACCGATCCAGTGAATGTCATCAGGTACATGAGACTTTCTCCAGTCGGACCGATAAACGTCAAAGACTCGAATCGCATCGGTTCAAAATCGTCGAAACCAACGACACCCGTGATATACCAGCCGGCAGGGATCAGCAGCCCGATCGTAATGCCGGCCAGGACGTTATCGAAACTCCCCCTGAAGGTTTTGCTGGCAAACGCAAAGATGACCAGCCCCCCTCCGAGCAAAATCGCGAGGACTAAATCCACGCGAGCGATATTCTCAAGGCCGGTGGCAGCAGCGAGAAGCGTACCCATGCCCTGGTCGACAATGCCAGATTGGGCAAGGTTGATATTGCTTACTTCGATCACATTCACTCGGAACAGAGCCAGTAAACCTCTCATCGTCATGTAAGCTGTCAATCCGAGAATCATTAATACAACCAAGGACTTGAGATTTCCGCTGCCAACTCTTGCGAGCGTGCGTTGCCCACACCCTGATGCCAGCGTCATGCCGATACCGAACAGAAAGCCGCCCAGCAAATAACCGAGCCAGCCAAAATT
>RCNF010001525.1_pt1 | contig 12219 bp, 9 predicted proteins | sample 2041311 | NCBI WGS metagenome assembly RCNF01 (sample SAMN09708228, study PRJNA481090) | Marine sediment metagenome, whole genome shotgun sequencing project. | biome: marine sediment; feature: ocean; material: sediment; isolation source: Sewage treatment plant 2 marine sediment (STP2) ... | reverse complement strand
ATTATAGCGGAATTGCCCGCAAGAATGCCTCATAGTGAGTGCTACAATTGGAGATTACATTGCTGCGTTGGATCAAATGGATTGCGGCCCTGATGGCTGGCCTGCTTGTAGTTGCCGTATTTGGTGTTTGGCTAGTGCTGTCTTCGTCGATGCTGGCAAAGACCCGGGGCGATATGACTGCACAGCTTCTCACAAGCAAACTGGGTCAGGTTGTAGAGATCACCGGTGGCGTTGTCGTTGATCTCGGCTCGGTGCTGCATGTGTCGGTTGAGGGGCTGGCGCTGCCTAGCCAGACCATGGCGAACATCAGCCTGGCTGAGATTGGGCAACTGGAATTTGATGTGGCTTTGCGTGACCTGCTAAAAGGTCGTATTGATCTGCTTGATATTCAGGTTGCAGGCGCCAAACTTGCGCTTGTGGTCGACGAAGAGGGAACATCGTCATGGTCGCCGGCCAAGGCCAAAACACCAGGTGTCACCCCTGATGCAAATCCTTCGCCGGGTTCTTCAAAAGGCAAAAACGGCAATGTCGTCGACTTTCTCGCGGGCCACAGGATCGGGTTTTCGAACGCGGACGTGATGTACACAGATGCGCGAAACGGGCTGGATCTCGATCTGCTTCTGACGTCATTGGACCTGAGCCAGAAAGAAAGCTCTGCGCCTGTGGTCTTGCACGGGGCTGGCACGCTGAATGGGCAAGAGTTGTCCCTGAACGGTAATTTCCCGCAAAATCAGCCGTTCAAAGTGACAGTTGCCTTCAGCCAGATCAACGCTGTGCTTGACGTCACGCCGGATAAGGGCGGCTATGATGCTGGGTACACAGCCGCTATTGCGCTGGAAATTGCTGAACTGGGCCAGTTGCTTGATGTGCTCAAGCTCGAAAAGCCCATTGCGGGCACCGGCCATGTCAACGCGGTTTTCAAAAAGTCACCAGAGTCCGCGCGTATTGAAGATCTGGATCTGCTTGTCACCTTGGATGGCGGGCAAAGTCTTGAACTGACAGGCGAATTGGGTGAATTGGGAGACCCGACTGACATCACCCTTGATACGATCATTCGTCTGTATTCCGAGGCCAACCGGCCAGCGCCAACCCTGTCACGGCGAGAGTTGAAGCTGATTGCCGTCGACATGCGGATTGCCGCTCAGCCAGATGGGATATCGCAACGTCGAATGGTGATCGAGACCAATGGTTTTGTTCTTGATACCAGCGGAGTTGGACCACCGCCGATTTCGTTCTCCGAGATTTCCCGGACCGCTGACGGACAATTGAAAATAGGCAAACTGGTGCTGCGTCTCGGTCCACCAGAGGCGCATTTTGTGGTGCTTGAGGGGGTTGTCGCAGATGCGCTTCGGCTGGAGGGGATCGACATTGAGGGAACCCTGGACCTGCCGATGGCAAGTGTTCTTGCGCCGGAATTTTTCCAGACATCGGACGTGCTGGGAAATGTTACAGGTGGTTTCCGACTGAGTGGCAACAAAGAAGAACTTGGCCTTTCGGATCTGGTTGCAGTCTCTCGGGGAACGGATCTCTGGAATCTGAACGTAAGCGGGTCGATCAAAAACGCGCTCAGATTCGACGATGTGGTACTGAACATTGCAGCCGATGTTCCGTCGGGCGCAGATTTTCTGGATGCGCTGGACCTAGAGCCGATCAAAACCGGACCTGTGAAACTTTCCACAAAGGTGTCGAGCCAAGGGACCGAGTGGGTCTCAGAATTGACAGTTGCCGTTGCACAGTCCCAGCTTGATCTGCGCGTGGATCTCGACGCTGACGAGCCAAATCCGACGCTGCGGGGGCGGATCGAGAGTGATCTGATCAGGGTTGAACATTTGCGCGATATTGTTGCGGCATCCGTACAACTGGCAAAGCTTAACGATTTGGAAAAAGCCGCGTCCCAACAGTCTGCGGCCGCCGATGGCCGATCCGAAAGCCTGAACGGAAAAATAGAAGAGCCTTTGGTTTTGGCTAAACCGGAAAAGGCTGATCCCGCCGGATCAGAGAAACCTGATGGCACATCCGAAAGCGCGGACGGAAAAATAGTTGAACAGTTGGTTTTGGCGAAGCCGGAAAAGGTCGATGCCGCCGGAGTAGATGACTCTGGTGGCACTGCACTTGCAAGTGCCGATGCATCACAGCAATCAGGTCCGTTTCGCAAAGTGACTCTGCAGCCTCTGGGCCAGGCAATCTTGCTGTCCGGCATGGATCTTAATGTCACAATTGATCTGCGCAAGATTGAGGGCGAGAAAGGCAGCACCAGTCTGAAGAGTGATCTGGAGATGAAGGGCAACAAGGCGCGTTTGGGACCACTGAAGTTCGAATACGGCGACGCGCATTTTGACATCACCGGGTCGATGGACCTGGATGAAAACCCCGATACCGTGAAACTGTCAGGGTCCACGGGGGGGTGGAATTTCGGTAAAATCATGCACGAATTACGGTTCAAAAAAGGGGCGAGCGGTGTTTTGAACGCTAGTTTTGATGTTTCTGGCAGCCACGCCTCGGCGCGTGATTTCCTTGCCACCCTGGACGGAACAGCCAACGTATCGATGAGAAACGGCAGCATTGATTCCCAATTGCTGGATCTGGCGGGGCTCGGTGTTATCCCCTGGCTTTTCTCCAAGGACCGAGGCGCTGCGGTGACCATTGTCTGCGCGCGTGCGCCGCTGCAGATCTCGAACGGGCGCATTTCCTCGAAGCAAGTCGTGGTAGAGACAGATCAGGTGCAGATTGTGGTGTTTGGCAATGTCGACCTGAAGCGCAAGACGCTGGACATTTCCGGGCAGCCGCGCCGGATTGGCAAACCACTTTCGCGCAGCCCATGGCCATTCACGGCCGTCGGACCAATTGCCAAACCGAAGATCAAAGTCAAAGACGGGCCAAGACGTCTACGCCGTTCGGATGGTGCATCGACAATGCCACAAAGACGCAAGATTTGCGTCCCGGACATTCTGCAACTGAAATGACAATGGTGCTGGCGGGTTCAGGCTAAACCGCAAGACGCAAACGCGCGGCTAGGATCACGGGCCGGATTCGGTTAGCCGCAAGCGATCGTGTCGCGCTGAAACTCGCGAAAACCCGACAAACCGATTTCGCAAAACACTTTAAAAAAGTATCCGCCCCCATACTTACAAGTGCTTGGCTGCTTCCTTGTGCGCAAACGGCTTCATTTGGTCGCCGTATTGCGCCAAAAATACGCGCACCCTGTCAGGGTCGTGTTTACTGAGATCGCGTAACCACCAGCCGACAGCTTTTTGGATAAACCAAGCCCGATCTGGCACATAAGACGCAGCCCATCCCAGAACCTGCTCGCGGATTTTGTCATCTTCCGGCTTGGGAAAGTTCAACTTGGCCCAAGGCAGGGTGATCACCAACGCCGCGCGTCTGGTCCACAGATGGTCTGATGTGGTCCATTGCGCGACCTGTTCTACGCGACTGGGGTCCGCGATCAGACGTTTCTGGCCGGCCATGCAGGCATGATCTGCAATCGCCCAGCTGTCAAAATCTGACACCCAGCCTGCAATCAATGCCCAGACCGCCTCATCAGGGCGGATCCGCGCCTGCGTCAACAGTTTTGCAGCGGCCAGTCGGGCTTCATAGATATCGGTTGTCCAGAGCTCTGCGGCAAGGGCGGTGCGTTCCGGCACATCGAAGGTTTGCCTCCAGTTCTTGGTCAGATCGTTCAGCACCGGGTTGGCAACGCCCAAATACACCCGGTCCACCTTGTGATAGGCGGCGGCGCCTGCAGCGCGCTCCGGATTTGCGTCGGCGCGAATCTGGGTGAGAGCGTTCTGAGCGGCAGCGCTCAACTCGGGCTTTGTTGTCATTCCACGGTCACGGATTTTGCCAGATTACGCGGTTGATCCACATCGGTTCCTTTGGCGACAGCCGTGTAATAGGCCAGCAATTGCGCCGGCAGGGCGTACAGGATTGGTGTCAATATCGGAGACACGTCAGGCATCTGGATCGATTCAAACACACCGTCGCTGGCCTCCGCCAGACCGGCGGCATCCGAGATCAGGATCACTTTGCCTTTGCGTGCCATCACTTCCTGCATGTTCGAAACGGTCTTTTCGAACAAGTTATCGCGCGGGGCCATGACCACCACCGGAACCTGTTTGTCGATTAAGGCGATGGGGCCATGTTTCAACTCGCCAGATGCATAAGCTTCAGCGTGTATATAGCTGATTTCTTTTAGTTTTAGCGCACCTTCCAAAGCCAGTGGATACATACGGCCCCGACCCAGAAACAACACGTCGCGCGCCTCTGACAGGCGGCGGGCGGCGCGTCGCGTTGCGGTCGGATTGTCCAGCGCCAAGCTCATGATGGCGGGCAGGCCGCGCAAATCCGACAAGTGATCCGCCAGATCTTCGGGCGTCATTTTGCCGCGATCCACGGCCGCTTTCAGCGCCAGCATCAAAAGCACGGCCAACTGGCACGTGAAGGCCTTGGTTGATGCCACACCAACTTCGACGCCCGCTAGAATCGGTAAGGCCAAATCACTTTCGCGCGCAATTGAGCTTTCCGCCACATTAACGACTGAAACAATTTTGTCGGCCTTGTCTTGGCAATAGCGCAGCGCGGCCAGTGTGTCTGCGGTTTCTCCGGACTGGCTGACAAAAATAGCAACCGTACGCTGGGTAATTGGAGGCTCGCGATAGCGAAACTCCGATGCGACATCGACCTCGACCGGCAGGTCCGCCAATTGCTCAAACCAGTATTTTGCGGTCAGGCAAGCATAAGACGCCGTGCCACAGGCCACCATTGTCAGCCGATCAATTTTGCTAAAGTCTAGGCCCGGATCGGGCAGGACAATCTCGTCACCCCCTTGCGGCAGGTAATGTTGCAAGGCGCGCGCCAGCACATTCGGCTGCTCGGCGATTTCTTTGGCCATAAAATGCTTGTGACCAGCTTTGTCGATGCGGGTGCTGTCAATCTGGATGGTTTTGATCGACCTGTTGGCCAGTTTTGCATTGGCATCGCGAATTTCGAGCCCGGATCGGGTCACGACTGCACGATCGCCTTCCTCGAGATAGGTGATTCGATCCGTCATTGGCGCCAAAGCAATCGCGTCCGATCCGACAAACATCTCACCGTCGCCATGCCCGATGGCCAACGGCGACCCTTTGCGCGCAGCGATCATTAGATCATCCTCGCCTTGAAACAGGAACGCCAGTGCAAAAGCACCCTGCAACTTGTCGAGGGTCTTGTTGGCGGCCTCGATCGGGGTCGCACCGGCATCCAGAAAATGCTGAGTCAGCAAGGCTATGGTTTCGGTGTCGGTTTCAGTCTCAAACCCGATGCCATGATCCGCAAGTTCCGTCCGGAGATCGCGAAAGTTCTCGATGATCCCGTTGTGAACCACAGCGACGTCAGCCGCCTTGTGCGGATGCGCATTGCCAACCGTCGGAGCGCCGTGGGTGGCCCATCGCGTATGGCCGATACCCGACTTTCCGGCGAGAGGATGGTGCACCAGTTCATCAGACAGATTGACCAGTTTTCCGACAGCGCGCCGACGATCCAGAACCCCCCGATTGACGGTGGCAATCCCGGCACTGTCATAGCCACGATATTCAAGTCGTTTAAGCGCTTCTACGAGGATTGGCGCAACTTCATGGTCACTAAGAACCCCTACGATACCACACATTATGACTGCCCTTTGTCTCTTTGTTTTTTCTTGGCTAATAGATGATCGAACAGCTTCTTCGCCATGCCCGGCTTATTGACTTGCGGGGCCCGCGCAAGTGCCAGTGCCTCGCGCTCAACGTCTTTGGTGATCACCGAGCCGCTTGCGGTCATGGCATTATCGCCAACAGTCACCGGGGCCACTAGCATCGTATTGGATCCGATAAAGACATTTTTGCCAATCTCAGTGTGGTGCTTCATTACCCCGTCATAATTGCAGGTGATCGTGCCGGCCCCAATGTTGGCGCGCGCACCAACATTTGCATCACCGATATAAGACAGGTGATTGACTTTTGCGCCTTCGTCGACCCTGGCATTTTTGATCTCAACAAAGTTGCCGACGCGGGTGTCCTCGGCCAGCTCAGCGCCGGGGCGCAATCGGGCATAGGGGCCTACGATGGAACCGCGAGAAACGTGACAGCCCTCAAGATGGCTGAAAGCACGAATGCGCGCGCCCGATTCAATCGTGACCCCAGGAGCAAAAACGACGTTTGGCTCAATCACGGTATCGCGGCCAATCACAGTGTCATAGGCCAAATAGATCGTGTCAGGGGCCATTAAGGTTACGCCATCCTCCATCAAAGCCAGCCGGGCTCGGTTCTGAAATGCAGCGTCAGCCTGTGCCAGTTGGACCCGAGAATTAACGCCCATCGTCTCGGCTTCATCGCAGGTCACAACTGTCGCACTGAGTCCTTTGTCTCGGGCAATGGCAACGGTATCGGTCAGATAAAATTCACCGGCAGCGTTGTCGTTTCCAATCGCATCGATGAGATCAAACAGGATTGCGGCATCACAGGCGATCACACCGCTATTACAGAGGCAAATGGCACGCTCTTCTGCCGTGGCGTCTTTGAATTCGACGATGCGTTCCAGCGTCTCACCTTGCATGATCAGGCGCCCGTAGCGTTCGGGATTGGCAGCCTCAAAACCCAGCACGACCAGATCATGGGTGGCGCGCGCCTCGACAATGCGATCAAGTGTCTCAGGCTGGATGAACGGTGTGTCTCCATAAAGAACAATGACGTCACCCTGAAATCCGTCAAGCGCCGGGCGGGCCTGAGCCACCGCATGGGCGGTGCCCAGCTGCTCTGTCTGAAGTACGATCTGAGCCGTCTCGTCCTGTTGTTGGGCCAGCTTTGTTACCTGATCAGCGCCGTGACCGGCGACGATCACGATCGTTTCCGGGCAAACTGATGCGCCAGCTTGCATGGCATGCACCAACATCGGTGCACCGGCAATTGGGTGCAATACCTTTGGCAACTCGGAATTCATCCGGGTTCCCTGGCCTGCAGCAAGGATGACCAATGCGATGTTCATTTTTGTTTTCTCTTTGTATTCGTGTTGCGCTCGTTTTATCCGGTTGCGGACGGCACGCAAGGCTGCATGCCATCAAACAAAATTGCAGCCTGCAATATGCTGCTGCGGAAATACGCTGATTGGCGCGAAATGGGGCAGGCATGAGAACGGTTATTTTTGATCTCGACGGGACTTTGGCGGACACCAGCGGAGATCTGATTGCCGCTGCCAATACTTGCTTTGTGGACATGGGAGTTGGCGAAATGCTGGACTCTGTCAAGGATGCTGGCACGGCGCTGCGCGGCGGGCGGGCGATGCTGACGCTGGGGCTGGCTCGATTGGAGCGAATGCATGATACGGACACGCTGGATTATTATTATCCCAAGCTTCTGGCGGCATATGCGGAGGCGATTGATGTCCATACCGTGATCTATCCCGGCGCCATGGAAGCAGTCGATGTGCTCTCCTCACGTGGATATGGTGTGGGGATTTGCACCAACAAACCCGAAGCTCTGGCTGACCTGTTGCTGCAGCGGTTGGGTGTCCGGGATCGGTTTGCGTCCATGATCGGGGCGGATACGTTGACAGTGCGCAAACCTGATCCGGAACCGCTGCGCGAAGCGGCGCGCCGGGCCGGAGGTGATCCGGCGCGCTGCGTTCTGATCGGAGACAGCGACACGGATCACAACACTGCTCGCGCCGCAGGCGTGCCATCCGTGCTGGTGACGTTCGGACCTGCAGGCGGTGATATGGCGGCGCTGCAACCTGATGCCTTGCTGGATAGCTTTTCCGATTTGCCAGATATGGTTCAGCGGCTGATCGGCTGAAACAGTAGCCATGTCCGCGGTGTAAACTCGGTATTCGTCAGAGCGTTACTTGCGCCTTCGACTGCGTGATCGCGGGTCAATCGGCCCAGTTGGTGCTGTGCCCGCTGGCGGCGACCCCAATCAGATCCGACAGACAAAGCTGCGCTCGTGTGCCATTCTCAAAGCCACGATTAGTGTTCTTGCTGCCTATCTCCTGCGAGTTTCAATTATTTTTTTGCCATCTGCTAAAAACTTGGACTTGCGAGAGAGAAAAAATCTACTGTCTGATGGCGTGGTGAAGAATTTGGAGTACGCAAACGACAGGAATATTGGAGAGACACGATGACACTTGAAGTGATTGGCGCTGGCTGGGGGCGAACTGCAACCAATTCATTGAAAATTGCGTTAGAGCATTTGGGGTATGGCGTCTGTCATCATATGTGGGAAGTCGCGCATGATCAGGACCGGCTGGTGCCCCTGTGGGAAACTGCTTTGGACGGGTCACCGGATTGGCGGTCGCTGTTTGAGGGCAACCGTTCGGCAGTTGACTGGCCCACTGCGGGGTACTGGCGAGACCTTGCAGCATTTTATCCAGATGCAAAAATCATCCTGACTACGCGCAGTGCCGAAAGCTGGTATGCGAGTATCGAACAGACAATTTTGAAGGTGATCGAAGATCCCGAGGCGCTGCCAGACGCCGCGCAGGCTGTGTCGGGTATGGCCCGTCGCGCGGTGATGCGAAGCATTGGCGACGATTGGTCAAGTGACGCGCTGATCGCGCGATTTCGCGCTCACGAGGCTGATGTCATCGAACACCTGCCTGCAAACCGTCTGTTGGTTTTCTCACCTGCAGACGGATGGTCCCCTTTGTGCAGCTTTCTCGGCCAACCGGCGCCGGATATGCCGTTTCCGCGCAGCAACGCGCGAGACGAATTCTTCGCTAATGTGGACAGCATCACCTAGGGCATGGGTCGCTAGGCGCATTTGAGCGCTGTCCCGGACAGTAATTTTGGCAGAAATCAGTCTTGGCCCACATAGCTGACCTCGACCGACTGAAAAGTTTACGGGTTCGGAGGTTAGTAGCCATTGACCCGGACGGCGGCGCGGCACACATTCGCGCCATGAATGAAGTTTTTACTGGCAGTTTCACGCAGCAGGAATCGATCCCCGAAGACGGGATCGAGGCGGCAGTTGCAGTTATGCGCCACGGTCGTTTGCATCGCTATAATGTGGCCAAAGGCGAGGTAAGCGAAACGGCTTTGCTGGAGCAGGAGTTTGCGGCCCGGTTGGGCGCGAAATATGCGCTGGCGGTCGCCTCTGGCGGTTATGCGATGGCAACGGCGTTGCGGGCCTGTGGCGTCACGGCCGGGGACAAGGTGCTGTCAAATGCCTTTACTCTCGCCCCGGTACCAGGTGCGATTGCGTCGCTCGGCGCGGTGCCGATTTTTGTTGGTGTTACTGAGAGCCTGACCATTGATCTGGACGATCTGAAAGCCAAGGCAGATCAGTCTGATGTTTTACTGCTGAGCCATATGCGCGGGCACCTTTGTGATATGGATCGTCTGATGGCAATCTGTCATGCTGCGGGCATCACGGTGATTGAAGATTGCGCACATGCGATGGGCGCATCGTTTAATGGCATCCCGTCTGGACGCCATGGAGCGATCGGGTGTTATTCCTGCCAGACCTACAAACATGTCAATTCCGGCGAGGGCGGCTTTCTGGTCACCGACGACCCGTTACTTGCAGCAAAGGCAGTGATGATGTCTGGCTCTTACATGCTTTATGAACGGCATCTGGCGGCGCCCGATCCAGAGGTGTTTGAAAAGATCAAGTATGACACCCCAAACATCTCGGGACGGATGGACAACTTGCGCGCGGCCATCCTGCGGCCGCAGTTGCGAAAACTGGATGCCCAATGTGCAGCTTGGAACGCACGTTATGAAGTGATCGAAACCGGGTTGCGCGGCACACCCGGTCTGAATGTGATAACGCGGCACAGTGCTGCACGGCCGGTCGGGTCCTCGATCCAGTTTCTGTTGCTGGACTGGGCTGGCGACGCCATTGGCGAGGTGTTGCGACGTTGCATGTCGCGCGGCGTTGATCTGAAATGGTTCGGTGCAACTGAACCGATTGCTTTTACCTCGCGCTATGACAGTTGGCGCTACGCGCCCAGTGATCCAATGCCTGACAGTGACCGGATCCTGAGGGGAATCGTGGACATGCGGGTACCGCTCACGTTTTCACTGGACGATTGCGCGCTGATTGCGCGGATCATCCGGGCAGAAGTAGGAGCGGTATTTCAGGCGCAACAGTCCTAAAGACTCACCTGCTTTCAAACAGCGCACCCGAACTGGCGCTTCGACGTGGCCTTACTTCTCGCCAGCGCAGGAGTCACTTGACCGGGGCAGACGGGCGCTTTAGTATTTGAACAAGCGTTCAATAAATCGGAGAAATGTGGCACATGTTCAACGCAGTTCTGCAATTTGATCTGGGCGAAGATGTGAATGCCCTGCGTGAGATGGTGCATCGCTGGGCGCAGGAACGTGTCAAACCGATGGCCGCGCAGATTGACCGCGATAACGTTTTCCCGGCTGAGTTATGGCGCGAGATGGGCGAGTTGGGGTTGCTTGGTATCACCGTCGACGAAGAGTTCGGCGGCGCCGGTATGTCTTATCTGGCGCATGTCATTGCGGTCGAGGAGATTGCACGCGCCAGTGCGTCCGTGTCGTTGTCTTACGGCGCCCATTCCAACCTGTGCGTGAATCAGATCAAGCTAAATGGGACGCAGGCGCAAAAGCAAAAATACCTGCCCGGATTGATATCAGGCGCACATGTCGGTGCGTTGGCAATGTCAGAAGCGGGTGCAGGATCGGATGTGGTTTCGATGAAGCTGCGTGCCGAGAAGCGGAACGACCACTACCGACTCAGTGGTAATAAGTACTGGATCACCAATGGCCCGGATGCGGACACGCTGGTGGTCTATGCCAAGACTGACCCGGATGCCGGGGCAAAAGGCATCACAGCTTTTCTCATCGAGAAAGAGATGACGGGTTTCAGCACCAGCCCGCATTTCGACAAGCTGGGGATGCGAGGATCAAACACTGCCGAGCTGATCTTTGATCAGGTGGAAGTGCCGTTTGAAAATGTGCTGGGCGAAGAAGGCCGCGGCGTTGCAGTCCTGATGTCAGGGCTGGATTATGAGAGAGTTGTCCTTGCCGGCATAGGGACAGGCATCATGGCCGCCTGTCTGGACGAGGTGATGCCTTATATCGCGACACGCAAGCAGTTTGGCAAGCCGATCGGCGAATTCCAACTGATGCAGGGCAAGATCGCGGATATGTACACTGCAATGAATTCCGCACGCGCATATGTTTACGAGGTCGCCAAGGCGTGTGATCTGGGAACGGTCACCCGGCAGGATGCCGCGGCCTGCTGTCTGTATGCCAGCGAAGAAAGTATGAAACAGGCGCATCAGGCTGTTCAGGCCCTTGGCGGCGCGGGTTTTCTGAATGATGCGCCCGTCGGGCGGCTGTTTCGGGACGCCAAACTGATGGAGATTGGCGCCGGCACGTCCGAAATCAGACGCATGTTGATTGGCCGGGAAATGATGGGCGCGATGGTATGAAAACGCTGGCGATTCTATCAGCACTATGGATGGCCCATTCTGCTCAGGCGCAAGAGTTGGTCTACTCTAACGATGCGACATGGAATTGTCTGGCAACAACCAGTGGCCGACTGGCCCGAACAGGGTGCATTGGCCTGTCGGCAAATGCCTGCATGCAAGCAACGTCAGTCGGTGAGACCACTGTTGGTATGGGGGGGTGTTTGGATCGCGAACTCAGTTTTTGGGATCAAGTGCTGAACAGCGCTTATGGCCGATACCAGGAGCGTGCCATGGCGCTGGACGCGGAGAACGCGGCGATCAGCGATAACCTGCCCAAACTGTCTGCCCCGCTGCGCGAAATGCAGCGGGCGTGGATTCCGTTTCGAGATGCCACATGTGACTATGAGCGCGCTCAGTGGGGCGGCGGCACAGGCGGCGGGCCAGCAACACTGTCCTGCCTTATGCGCATGACCGGGGAACAAGCGTTGGCGCTGGACGAATTGTGGTTGGGGGAGTGATACAAAATGGTATCGTCGAAGCATTGCTACATGATCGCCTTGCACGTTGGTTTTGATCGCAACGTAGTTTCACGGCGACATGAGGGCGAAACCCGGTCTACCGGGATCAACACGCAATGAATAAGATGCGCGACTGGACGGATGCCAAAACCAACCGGAAGATTCCGAACCGCCTAAACATGGCAGCGCAATGTCTGGCGCAACCCGCCGACAAACTGGCCATCGTTGATCTGACCGGACCAGCGCGGCAGGACATTAGCTTTGGTCGTCTCGGTGCAATGGTCGATGCGCTGGCAGCGCAGATGAAACC
>RCNF010001524.1_pt1 | contig 12220 bp, 6 predicted proteins | sample 2041311 | NCBI WGS metagenome assembly RCNF01 (sample SAMN09708228, study PRJNA481090) | Marine sediment metagenome, whole genome shotgun sequencing project. | biome: marine sediment; feature: ocean; material: sediment; isolation source: Sewage treatment plant 2 marine sediment (STP2) ... | reverse complement strand
CCGTCTCGGCTTGGTGACCGCACTCGTCTCCCTTGCGGCGTGGTCGATTACCGACGACACGATTGGCCTGGTGATAGGCGCGGGATCTCTCATCTGGTCGGCTCTTTGCACGATCATGGTTGTGTTGCAGCGGCAGAATGCCATGGTGATGCTGGCCGCTGCCGCTCTACAGGTCACCGTTTATGGGACAGTGTTCGACCTTCCCGCTCTTCACTCTCTGGCATCTTTGGCATTTATTCTCACCGGGGTAGCGACGATTTTGTTTCTGCAACGATGGGAGTACTCGTTTCTATTTGTTTACGCCGCGCTCATCGTTGCGGTCAATGTCCTTTGGCACGGTTGGACTGGTGTCGCGATGTCTGAGGGTGGCGTTTCCGCCGTTGCCTTTGTAACGGGATCGCTTGCCCTGCGTTGGGTCCGGAACCGATCTACGGACTCGGCGAGCCGCTTCCTCAACCTGTTCGACAATGCGCCGGTTTCTATTTGGGAAGAGGACTTCTCCAAGGTCGGGGTGTGGCTCAAGGAGTTGCGAGCCTCTGGTGTGACCGATCTTCATGCCTACCTCGCCGAGAATCCCGATGTGCTGCGTCATGGCATGGCGCTGATCGAAGTGGTTCGTGTCAACCGGGCTGCGGCCGATTTTCTTGAAGCAGAGAATCCTGACGACCTGGTTGGGCCACTTCGCCCAGAGACTTTTCCCGACGATGCACTGCCCTCGATGTCAGCACAGTTTGAAGCGATCTGGGACGGTGTAGACCAGATCTCCACTGAAGTACGACGTGGTTTTACGGTGCAGGGCAATTCGCTCGACGGTTTGCTGCACTGGGCGGTGCCGCGGCGTTTCGGTCGGCCTGATCTGAGCAGGGTCATCGTCTCCGTGGTGGATGTCACTGAGATGAATGATGCACGCCGCGACCTAGAGAACCTGCTCCACTCGAAGGATGAGCTGATTGCAACGGTGAGCCATGAGCTGCGGACACCGCTCACGACAGTCGTTGGCCTGTCTGTGGAGCTGAGCGAGGCTTATGACCAGTTCAGCAGAGAGGAGGCACGAGACCTCCTCGAGATGATCTCGGAGCAGAGCCTTGAAGTGGCGACGATCGTTGAAGACCTGTTGGTAGCGGCGCGAGCAAAGTCTGGGTTGCTGAAGGTCAGTGTGGAGCCCGTTGACCTGCATCTCGAAGCCAAGACAGCATTGCGTGGACTCGAGATCGAAGAAGAAGTCGATTGTCACACCGTTGGCGTTGTCAGTCCGGTTCCGGCCGATCCGGGCCGAGTCCGACAGATTCTGCGCAACCTTCTCGTGAACGCCAAGAGGTATGGAACCCACCCGATTAGCGTGATCGTCGAAGACCTCGAGTATGGCGTGAAGATCGAGGTGCGTGACCGTGGTGAGCCTATCCCCACATCAGAAAGGGAAGCGATCTTCGAGCGTTACTACCGATCTCGACAAACCCCAGGGGTCACCGCTTCGGTTGGCCTGGGTCTGACAGTTTCCCGCGAGCTTGCCCACATAATGGGCGGCAACCTCACTTATCACCACGATGGGGAGAGTGTCTTCACCCTCACCCTGCCCCGTCCGGTCCCAACCGTTGTTTCGGTCGCCGGGTAGGGGCCCCAGCAGGGAGAGTTCGCCTCGCGGCATCCGCTAGCTGAGGTGTCGGAGCATTTCGATAACTACCCCCGCGGTGACCGGAGCCGCGACCGACGACACGAACGAGGCAAAATCAACGTTTGCTGTGTTGTCAGCTCGGTCCGAAATGGAGCGGAATACCCCAAAAGGAACGTCTCTTGCAGCACAGACCTGCGCAACCGCAGCCCCTTCCATTTCCACTGCAAGTAGTCCAGGCAAGTCATTCGCCAACGCCGTGGTTTCGTCGGTGTCGTCTATGAAGCGGTCGCCCGATGCGATGAGTCCTACGTGAACAGATGTTTTGGTGATGTCGAGGCCGGCAACGGGGTCGTTGGCGGCACCCGATCGAGTGAACCTCATTGATGCCTGGCGTAGACGCTCTGTCAGTTCGGGGTCGGCGATGATTTCGGCAACTCCCAGTGCGGGGATGACGAATCGATCAAACAGGGGACTGGCGTCGTAGTCGTACTGAACCAGCCGATCGGCAACGACGATGTCTCCGATCCGGACCGAGGAGCCAACACCACCAGCGACACCGCCAAATACGATCTGGGAGGGTTTGAATCGTTCGATGATGGTTGCGGTCGTGGCGGCGGAGGCAACCTTGCCGTAGCCCGAAACGGCGGTGATCAGCGGAACACCCGACACTGTCCCGGCAACAAAGCGCTGGCCATATTGAGTCGACTCGGCTGGGTCAGCGAGTGCGGCCTCGATGCTGCGCATTTCCTGTTCCATCGCACAAAGAACAGCGATCGGCTGGGTCATGAGGCTCGCAACGAATGCATGGCACAGAAACTACTACGGGAACTCATCTCCGGATGAGGGGAACTCGGCTAGCGCCGAGTTCCTTGGGAGTTCGGGAACCCACGTGGTGGGTTCCTTCGCAAAGCGAAGTCCTGGGTGCAGGTCGACAAAAAACAGACACACACTCGAATGAGCAGTCACACCCTGGACGCGTCAAACAACCCGTTCCTGCGTTTGAGACTGGGTCGGCGGGAACTCATCGGAGATGAGTTCCTTCGCTGTTGCGAACTCCTGTGAAGCTCTACTTCTCGACCTTGTGCCCGTAGCTCATCCGGCGAAGGCGCTCTTCCACCTCTTTGGCTTTGTCTTCATCGAAGTCGTAGCCGGAGATGCTCTCAAGCCGTTCTTTCATGATGGTTTCGCGCGCCTTGGAAGACGACTCCCCACCATTGCGGCTGCTTCTTTTGCGTGAACGTCGGATCATGTTTTGTACCATCGGCTACAGAGTCGAAGAACTAAAGGGAAGAGTTTCCCGACTCCTGAGTTGCGGTGATTCTAGAGCTTGTGGCCCGAAAAATGCCGGAAAAAGGCCCGTATCTGCGGGGACCCGATATCGGTCATAGGGGTTCCCGCCGGTCTCGTCACACCATGTTCCGCTCGATTTGGCGGGTCGCGACGATGACCGCATCTACCGAGCTGACACCTTCTTCGCCAAGTTGACGCATGAACATCAGCGTTCGCCCGTGGGCCTCGGCACGCTCAGAGAGATACTTGCGGACTGCTTCTCGCGGTGAACGCGATCCTGCCTTTGCCAAGATCCGTTCCGCCAGGTGTCTGCGCAGCAAGACGAGATCGGCCGCAGCGGCCTGCTGGGCGAGACGTTCCCACCGATTCGCCGGCTCGATGGCGACGGCTTGTCGCTCCAACCAGTCGATCCGTATGGCCTTGCCAAGGCGGAAGAAGACACCGGACACCTCAGCAACGGACCGACCGGTCTGCTGGGCAAGCTGGATGATGTCGGGGCCGTGAACGAGGTCTTCCATGTACGCATGGCGCTTGGCAATAGCGTCCGGCACGCCTCGTTCCTGGAGCGAGGCTGTTGTCGCGAGACGTGCTTGTTGCCACGCTTGGGCACCGGTGGCTCCTATGGATGCGGTGAGCACTCGATAGTCCGATTCGAACTTGGCGATCGTTTCGTCAAGGGATTCATGCCCGCTCGGATTGTTGAGGAACCAACGTGCGGTTGTTTCGACAAGCCAATCGACAGTGCTGACAAGACTGCGGATTAGGCCTGGCTCGATGTTGCCGACCTCGGCTTCGAGTTCTTCCCAGCACTGCTCGGCATCGGTTATTGCACGTGCAATGCGATATGCCTTCACGACCATGGCAGGGTCGGCTCCCGTCTGGTCCATGAGACGGCTGACGAACGTGATCCCCTCGGAGTTCATGACTTGATTGGCCACAATCGTTGCGATCAGTTCGCGACGCAGCGGGTGTTCCGAGACGAGGTGGCCGAACCGGTCGATCACAGCCTTCGGGAAATAGTCAGCGAGATCGGCGGCAAAGTACTGGTGGTCGATCAGATCGGATTCGAGGAGAGCCTCGTAGAGACTGCGTTTCCCATAGGCGAGTAGCACCGACAATTCCGGTTTGGTCAGACCGATGCCGGCTTTGGTTCTTTCCGACATCTCCTCAGTCGACGGCAGGTACTCGATCGACCGGTCCAGCAGCCCCTGCGACTCCAACAATTGGATACCGAGCTCGTATGCCTCCATGAGGTTGGCGGAGCGGGCAGCTTCCTGAGAGAGGATCTGGGCCTGGAGGAAGTTGTCGTAGATGATGGCTGCGGTGACATCTTCGGCAACGGAGGTGACGAGTACATCCCTGCCTTCGCGGTCAAGCTCGCCGCGCTCTTCTGCCAGGCCCAGCAAGACCTTCAGGTTTACCTCACGGTCAGAGCAGTGGACACCAGCCGAGTTGTCGATGAAGTCTGTGTGGAGCGAGCCGCCGTTATGGGCGAACTCGATTCTGCCGCGCTGGGTGAGACCGAGGTTGCCGCCTTCTCCGACAACCCGGCAGCGCAGTTCCTCGCCGTCAACTCGAATTGCGTCGTTGGTACGGTCACCGACAGATTCGTTGCTTTCTTCCTTGGCCTTGACATAGGTGCCGATGCCCCCATTCCACAGAAGATCGACCGGTGCCTTGAGAATGGCGTTGATCAGTTCGTGGGGGGTCATCGTGGTCATGTCGATATGTAGAGCGGCCCTTGCCTCCGGCGAGAGAGCAACCTCCTTGGCGGCACGGGAGAACACCATGCCGCCCGGCGAAATCAGTTTGGGGTCGTAGTCTTTCCATGAAGAGCCGGGTTTCTCGAATAGCCGTCGGCGTTCGGCGAAGCTCGCTGCGGGGTCCGGCATCGGGTCGACGAAGATATCGCGGTGATCGAATGCCGCCACCAGCTTGATCTGTTCTGAAAGCAGCATCCCGTTCCCGAACACGTCTCCCGACATGTCGCCGATACCGACCACGGTGAAAGGCTGGGATTGAGTGTCCAGGCCAAGTTCACGAAAGTGGTGCTTGACCGATTCCCACCCACCACGAGCCGTGATTCCCAAGACCTTGTGGTCGTATCCCTGAGCCCCGCCCGAGGCAAACGCATCGCCAAGCCAGAACCCGTACTCCGCGGCGACGCTGTTAGCAGTATCGGAGAGAGCCGCCGTTCCTTTGTCGGCGGCTACGACAAGGTATGGATCCTCCCCGTCGTGGATGCGGGTGTTGGGAGGATGGACCACGTCGCCGTCGATGAGATTATCGGTGAGGTCGAGCAATCCTTCGATGAATGTTATGTAGCGAAGCCGCACTTCCTTGCGCATATCCACCATTTGGTCTGCTGGGCGACGGAGAACAAAACCACCCTTGGATCCGGTAGGCACGATGACCGCGTTCTTGGTCATCTGCGCTTTCATCAGCCCGAGGACCTCGGTTCGGTAGTCCTCTCTTCTGGTAGACCACCTGATACCGCCGCGAGCCACCATCCCACCGCGGAGATGGACGCCTTCGACCTCCGGCGAGTACACAAAGATCTCATAGAGAGGAAACGGCTTTGGCATGTTCGGAACGTCGGCAGAGCGAAGTTTGAAAGACACACTGTTGCGGTCTGTTTGGTACACGTTGGTACGAACCGTGGCGTCGATAACTCCAACGAGGGCGCGTAGGATGCGGTCTTCGTCGAGCGATAGGACTCTGTCCAACGCCTCCAGGATGTTGTCGCGGATCTCGGCTTCCAGGCCTGGCTCAGCGACAGGATCGAACCGCGCTTCGAACAGTCGGTAGAGCTTGTCCGCCAGTTTGGGGTGGGTGGCCAGGGTGTCGTTGAGGTACTCGGTTGTGAACAAGGCAGCGACGCGCTGCAGGTACGTGCGGTAGGCACGGAGCACCGTGATCTGGTGGTGGTCGAGCCCCGCCGAGATCAAGAGCCGGTTCAGTGAGTCGGATTCGGCCCTGCCCTCGAGAACGGCATCGACTGCTGCGGCGAGACGATCGCCGATCGCGGCGAGGTCGAGCTGCTCACCGTCCGCCCCAAGAACACCAAAGTCATGAATAAAGATGTTGCTGGCACCGTCGAGGAGCCTGGTTGGTACTTCTTCGACGATGTGTAGCCCCAGCGCCTCGAGGTGGGGCATGATCGCAGAGAGGGGGAGCTTGTCGTTGCGGCGGTACACAGTGAGCCGGGTGAGGGCATCTCCTGGGCCACCCGGGTCCTCATTCTGGATGCCGATCACCAGCTCGTCGCCGGTTGTGGCTTGATGGTCGAGGCGGATGATGTCGCCCGCGGCTACCGCCAGCTGTACCGAAGTCTGGTAGTACTCAGGGAACCTGCTCGCCCATGCGCTCGCCATTCGATTGCCATCGTCTTCGCCAACGCGGTCTATCAGTTCCTGGCGGAGGCGGTCCTCCCAGGTGCGGGTCATGGCAGCGACTTCTTGCTCCAAGTCTTTAAACGAGATTTCCGGGATGTCACCTCCCTTGACCCAGACGGTGAAGTGGATCTGGGCGGGATCGACCTCTCCAAGGGCGAGCAGATAGTCGACAGACGTTCCCTGGAACCGGTCCATGAATAGCTTCTGCAGGTTCTTGCGGAGACGGGCATTGAACCGGTCGCGGGGCAGGGCCACCACTATGGCGACGTTGCGGTTGAGAAGGTCGCGCCGCACGAAGAGCTTGACGTGTTGGCTCTCTCTCAGTTGGACCAAGCCCATAACGGAACGCTGGATCTCGGCTATTGGCGAAGAGAGCAGTTCTTCTTTGGGGAAACTCTCGAATATTTCGATCGTCGCTTTGTGATCGTGGGTGCCCTCAATGAGGTCTTCTGCTTCGATGATCTGCTGCAATTTGTGGTCAAGGAGAGGCACTGCCGACGCCGGTGTCATGTATGCCTTGGAAGTGAAGATTCCGAGTAGTCGTGCCTCGCCGCACAGTTCGCCGTTGTCGTCGACGATACGGACGCCGATGTAGTCAAGTTTCACCCGGCGGTGGACTGTCGAGACGCTGTTTGCTTTCGTTATGACGAGTAGGTCGCCGCTTGTGTATCTGGCCTGCAAGTCAGCTGGGAGTTCGGCGAGAGGGACCGGTTCGGCGTAGGCAGAGTGCTCGCTACCGCGAAGGATTCCAAGACCCGATTCAGGAACCACCTGCAGGCTGGGTACACCGGAGGCGGTGACGAAGCGATACTCCCGATAGCCGAGGAAGACAAAGTTCAGGTCAAGGAGCCACTGGAGGAAGGCTTCGGTAGTCGCGACCTCGTCCTGGTCGTACCGAACGGAGCCGGCCCGGGCCAGATTGATCATTTGCAGGATGCGTGTCTTGAGCTGATCGAAGTCCTCGACCACCTTCACTACGTCGCCGAGCGTATTGACGATGCCTTCGTGGAGAGCATCCCGATCGGCCGCTCCCAGCAGCCGATTCAATTGGTAGTGCTGCACTGACTCCCGAACCGCGGCGTCTCGTGCTGGTCCGACGTTGGTGAGGCGTCCACTGGCGTCTCGGGTTGTGCCAAGCACAGGATGGATGACGTGATCGACAGCGGCGTCGTGGCTGAGGATCTCTCCTGTGGCTGAGTCGACGAGGAACGGGCGGTCAAGAGTTGATACCTCGACGACAGTGCCCTTGCTGGTGTAGCCGTCTGCATCGAGGGTCGGGTTGAAGACTCGAACCGAAATCGGATCCGCGCCACGACTATTGGCGAAGTCGTAGATGCCGATCAGGTGGGCTGCAAGCTCGTCGGCAGTGAGTCGGGTGAGCGGCCCGTCGTGGACCCGACGCAAGTACTGCTTGGCAAATTGCTCGGTAATCGCAGCTGATTTTGGAGGAACCTTGTCAGCCAGGAGGCCGAGGGCGGCAGTGAACGCTGTCGATGCGTCCCCGTTCATCGTGTCACGTGTGCTCACGAGGATTGAGCCTACCTCTCGCAGCTAAGTGGCGCTCCCAAACGAGTCGAGGGTCGGACCAATCGGTCCAACCCTCGAATGCATCTGCTCGGTGTCGGCTAGCTTCGGAACGCTTCCCCTGACTTGGCATGCTCGACCAGGATCGCCGCCGGTGTGTACCGGTCGCCGTGGCTTGCCGCCATCTCCTGCAGCTTGGCAACCACGGTTGCTGCGCCCACTCGGTCGACGTAGCTGAATGGCCCGCCCGCAAACGGCGGGAAGCCAAGACCGAATATCGCTCCGATATCGCCATCCCTTGCGGAGCGCAGGATGCCTTGTTCGAGACATAGGGCAGCTTCGTTGACCATCTGTAGTGCAAGCCGATCCTGGATCTCGCCACGGTCCATGTGCTTGCTTTCGGGGGAGCCGAGTACTGCGTAGACCGACTCGTCTACACCCTTGCGCTCGCCGTCCTCATACACGTAGAACCCGCGACCGTTCTTGCGGCCCTTACGGTCGTCGTCAATCAGTTTCTCGAAGCCGCCCGGCGCCGCCAGGCGATCCCCGAATGCCTCTCGCATCACTTTGCCGACCTTAGCTCCAACGTCGATACCGACTTCGTCGGTCAACTGCACCGGACCCACCGGGAACCCCCAGTCAACCATCGCGGCGTCGATGTCCTGGATACGAACGCCCTCCTCGAGTAGCCAGCCGACTTCGTTCATGTACGGGGCAATGATGCGAGAGGTGTAGAAGCCGGTCCCATCGTTTACAACGATCACCGTCTTGCCCTGTCGTTTCCCAAAAGCAACGGCACTTGCTGTTACCCAGTCAGCCGTCTTGTCCGTGACGATGATCTCCAGCAGCGGCATCTTCTCAACAGGCGAGAAGTAGTGCATGCCGATGATGTTCTCGGGGCGTGCCGCTCCTTTGGCAATCAGGGTGATCGGAATCGACGAGGTGTTCGTCGCAAATATCGTGTTGGGTCCGGTTGCCGCTTCGACCTGTTGGACCATCGACCGTTTCAGGTCGAGGTCTTCGAACACGGCTTCGATGACTAGGTCAACGTTGCCGAAACCCGACCAATCCGTCGTACCGGTGACTAGATGCATCATCTTGGCAGCAGCGCGGGGCTTGATACGGCGTCGCTTCACCCGGCCGCTTATGTACTTGCTGACATAAGCAAGACCACGGCCAACCCCGGCGTCGTCGACCTCCTTGATGCGGGTCGGAACCTTGGCGTTGGTCGTATTGACCGCAGCGATGCCGCCGCCCATCAGGCCACCACCAAGAACTGCAGTCTTCTGCACCGCTACTGGCAGCGCCGACGAGTCAATGCCAGTGTCCCTCTTGAGCTCCTGAGTTGCGAAGAAGATCGACATCAAGGCCTTTGCCTCCGGAGACACGATCAGATTCTTGAACTCCTGAAGCTCGACTTCGTAGCCAACCTCGATTCCCTGCTCGATACCTGCCTTGACCGCACGCAGCGCTGCCGGCGGTGCCGGATAGTTGCCCTTGGTCTTTTCCAGCATCTTTTCTTCGGCTTTGGAGAACAGAAGCCGCCGCCCCACCGGGTTCTCTTCCAGCGCGAGTTGCTGCAGGTGGGTGGGGGCCAGGAAACTGCGTAGCCGCCCAATCGTGTTGCCCGAAGTGGGCTCTGGCGGACTGAGCGCGGCTTCGAGGGCCCGTTTCTTAGCGACGTCGAGCAGAACCTCTTGGGGGCATGCCTCGTCGATGAGACCCATCTTGATTGCACTGCGGGGACGAACCGAACGGCCACTGAGGATCAGGTCCAGACCAGCGGCAACGCCGACTAGACGCGGCAGACGCTGCGTTCCCCCGATACCAGGGATGATTCCCAGTTGGACCTCAGGCTGCCCGAGTTGGGTCTTCTTTTCATCATTAGATGCAATTCGCATGGAGCATGAAAGAGCCAGTTCCATGCCACCACCCAGGCAGGCACCATGGATGGCGGCGACGACTGGTTTACCTTGCTCTGTGGTCAGCTTCTCGAGTCGCATGAACCCGGCATGGGCCTCGCTGAGGAGTTCCATTGCAGTCTCGGCGTCGTCAAGAGACTGCAGCCAGCGAATATCGGCACCTGACAGGAAGTTATCTTTCTTGGCCGAACCGATCACGACCGCTTTGATGGCGGCGTTGCCAGCGATGTGGTCGATTGTGGCGAAGAGATCTTCCGCCAGTTCTGGGCCGAGGCTGTTGAAGGGCTCCCCGGCGCGGTCCATTAAGACAGTGGCGACGCCATCGGCATCGACATCAAACTTGATATGGGTGAGTTGCAGATCTGTCACGTTCGGTCCTTTCAGCGTTCGAGGACGAGGGCTGCCCCGAGGCCGCCTGCCGCACATTGGGTTACGAGGGCGAAGCCCTTGTCGCGTCGCTGGAGTTCGTTGGCCATGGTCAGTGCTTGCCGGGCGCCGGTGGCGGCGAAGGGATGGCCGAGCGAGATGGAGCCGCCGTACAGGTTGAGCTCCTCCATGTTGATTTCGCCGATCGGTTCGTCCCGTCCCAAGTACTTGCGAGCCCACTCGGCAGATTTGAAGGCTTTGATGTTTGAAAGCATCTGTGCCGAAAACGCCTCGTGCATGTCGACGACGTCAATATCGTCGAAGGTCAGTTCGCCTCGGGTCAGCGCTGCTGGAGTTGCGAACGATGGGCCCATCAGCATCTGCCAGGCCGGGTCCAGTGCCGCAAAAGCCCACGACCTGATGTACGCCTTTGGTTCGAAGCCGAGCTTCTTGGCCGTCTTCTCTTCCATGAGCAGCACTGCGGCTGCACCATCAGTAAGCGGGGAAGAATTGCCCGCGGTGACGGTGCCATACTTCTTGTCGAATGCCGGACGCAGCGAGGCCAACTTCTCCAGCGTGGAGTCGGCACGCGGGATTCCGTCTTGGGTCATGGTTTCTTTGAATCGGGGTGGAATGGGGAGTGGCATGACCTCGTCGTCAAACACACCCTTTTCCCAGGCAGCGACTGCCTTCATGTGGGAGTCGAACGCATACTGGTCTTGGGCTTCGCGGGAGATCTCGTTCTCTCTTGCCATCTTCTCGGCTGCGGCCCCCATCGTGAGACCACTGGAAAGGTCGGCGAGGGCGGGCGGTCGTGGCGCTAGGTCGCCGGGGCGGAGACGGGTGAACGCCTTCACCTTCGAGGGGATGTCTTTGGCAGCGTTGGCAGCCATGAGGGCGTCGACCACCTTGTCGTCGTAGGTGATGGGCGGCTTGGAAAGCGAATCGGTTCCTCCGGCAATGACAACTTCGGCGTCGCCGTACAGGATTGCCTGTGCTCCTGAGACGATCGCCTGGGTGGACGTTGCGCAGGCACGACTCACCGAATAGGAGTCCACTGATGCCGGCATATTGCATCGCATCACAATCTCGCGGGCGATGTTGGGGGCTCCGGGGTCAGCGACCACGGCGCCGGCGATCAACTGATCGATCTGTCCCCCTTCCAGATTCGATCGATGAAGAAGCTCGTTGGTGACCGCAGCACCTAGGTCTAGTGCGGACAGGTCACGGTATTTCGAGCCGGCCTTCATAAATGGGGTGCGCAGACCCCCGACGATGGCGACTCTTCTGCCGTAGATGATCCCGGGGTGGTTGTTGGCCATGACGCAACCTCTCTCAGACTTTGAGTGAATGCTCCAATTGTGCCACAACACCACTGCCAACCGATAGTCGTGTTGTTGTGACGGAATGGTGACAGTTCAAAATGCCAGCCGCATCTCCAGCTCGCCGTCGTGTTCGACCCCTGTGTCTTCGAAGCCCAATCCTGCATAGAACCCTCGTGGCCCATGCTGGCTTGGTACGTAGCTCAGAAAGAATTCTGTGGCATTGGGGAGCGACCTCACGTAGTCGATGATCTGGAGCATGGCCGCTTTCCCAAAACCCATGGCCTGGTATCGCTGGTCGATCATGTAGCGCCACAGGTAGTAACGAAGCTTGTCTCGATTCTCAGATACAAGCACGTAGCCAACCGGGGTGTCGTCGGCATAGATGGCCTGCTCCCAGCGATCGGTGGTGTGGGCGGCCTGAGCAATGGATACCGAATTGGGGGCCACGAGGTCCTGCTGGCTATCGGAAACAGTGAGCTTGATGACAGACATCACATTGTCTTCGGAGATGGGGCGAAGACTGATCGGTGATCCCGGGCTGAGCGTGGCGTGATCCATTGCCGTCATTGTTGTTCATCGCCGTCTGGCTGTCGAAGCGGCTGTATACGCCGACCGGGTGGTGCTGCTCGATGCGGGTCGGGCGCAGGCGGTCGGCGCGCCTCGCGAGGTGTTCACCGCTGGCCAGCTATCCGCGGCATACCGGGAATCGATGGAGGTAATCGACCACCCGTTCCGCGATTGCCCTCTTGTGCTGACCACCGGAGCACCGCGCTCGTCTGCCTAGGT
>RCNF010001523.1_pt1 | contig 12224 bp, 12 predicted proteins | sample 2041311 | NCBI WGS metagenome assembly RCNF01 (sample SAMN09708228, study PRJNA481090) | Marine sediment metagenome, whole genome shotgun sequencing project. | biome: marine sediment; feature: ocean; material: sediment; isolation source: Sewage treatment plant 2 marine sediment (STP2) ... | reverse complement strand
CTGCCCTCCGCGGTGGCGAACCGTCCGGACTGGGTCAATCCGATCCAGGGGCGATATTTTCATTCAGGCCAGGTCGCCTCCGAGATGAGCGTGCGCCTGACCGTCAGCGGCGCCGTGTGACCACGGGGGTGGACGAGCTCGCGCGCGAGGTCGAGACGTTGATCGACACCCAGGGGCTTTCGCTCACGATGGGAGGAGAGCCCACGTTCATCCCGGAGAACCCCGACGCACCGGAATGGAACCAAGAGGCGCTCGGGCCGGAGAAGCTCGGCTACGCCAGGCGACTGGCCTCTCGCCTGCTCGACGAGCTTTGCCCTGGCGGCCTGGTCATGCAGGTCTTCGGGAAGCAGTACCCGGGCGAGCCGCTTCCGCGATGGGTCGTCCCCATGCTCCATCGCGACGATGGCGTCCCCTTGTGGCGCCATCCCGAGAACTTGCTTCTCGAAGATCGGGCCGGTTCGAACCGCGCCGAAGACGGGCGGCGATTCATGGAGGCGCTCGCAGACGAGCTGGGGCTTGGGGGCCGCGGCATACCCTGTGTCGAAGAGGACGCGCGCGAATTCCCGCACGGCTGGGCGCTTCCACTCGATTGGTCCGATGACGGATGGGCATCCGATGACTGGCCTTTTTCGGCGACGGACCCGATCGTCGCGCTGTCCGGGAAGACCCCGCTCGGCCTGCGCTTGCCGCTAGGCGAGCTCGAGGAGGATCACCTCCGACGGGCGCTCACGGTGGAGGTTCATGACGGTGAGCTACACATCTTCATTCCGCCGCTCGACCTCGAGGCGTTTGCGCCGCTGGTCGAGGCCATCGAGCGTGTTGCGGTGACTACGAAAACCGAGGGGCTGGTGATCTGCGGGTACCGGCCTAGCAGCGCATCGGCGGTCACGGCGCTCGGGCTTGCGGCGGACCCGGGCGTGCTCGAAGTGAACCTGCCGCCAACGGGCTCCTGGCGCGAATACGATGACATCCTGCGGCGCGTGACCCGGGCCGCGGCGCAGGAGGGGCTCCACACCGTGCGCCATCATCTCAACGGCCAAGTCCAGGGGACAGGAGGCGGAGCCCACGTGCTGTTCGGAGGCCCAAGCCTCGACGAGAACCCCTTTTTCCAGCGTCCGGACCTCGTCGCGAGCATCATCCGCTATTGGCAGCGGCACCCGTCGCTTTCGTATTTTTTCTCCGGTCAGTACGTCGGTCCGGGGTCTCAGGCACCGCGAGCCGACGAGACCTTGGCCGGCAAGCTGTACGAGCTCGAAACGGCCTGCATGGGCATCGACTCGCTCGAGGGGCCTCCGGACCGCAGTTTCTTCGACCGCCTCTTTCGCAATTTGATGACCGACAGCGGCGGCAACACCCACCGGGCGGAGATCTGCGTCGACAAACTCTGGAACTTCGACTCGCCGACGGGCCTCCAGGGTTTGATCGAGCTTCGCGCTTTTGCGACCATGCCCGAGGTCGAGCAGCAGTCGCTTGCGGCGCTGTTCGTTCGCGCGATCCTCGCGATGCTTGGGACGATGCCCTGCACCGAGCCTCTCGTTCGCTGGGACGCCGCGCTCCACGATGCATACATGCTTCCGACCCTCCTTTTGCAGGACCTGCGGGCGATTTGCGCGGACTTGGCGGCGGTCGGCCTCGAGTTGGATCCGAGTTGGTTGCAGCCACTCCTCGAGCAGCGCTTCCCTGTGCTTGGACGCCTGGGGTTCAAGGGGGGCGAGGTGCTCGTCCGGCAGGCGCTCGAACCCTGGCCGCTCATGGCCGAAATCGCCGAGGGCGGGACCACGTCGCGGGTCGTCGACAACTCGACCGACCGCATCGAGGTCTTCGTTTCGAATCCGGCTGCGCTCGGTGAGAACCGGGTCGTCGTCAACGGCGTGGCGCTCGAGATGCGCAAGGTCGACGGGAGGCTCGTGGCTGGTGTGCGCTACAAGTCGGCGAGCGGCTGGCCTGCGTTCCACCCGCACATCCCCGCGCAGTCGCCGCTGGAGATCGAGGTCGTCGACGGCGCGAACCGCGTTCTTGCCTCGAGCCGGTACTTCTACTGGAACCCCGACGCGCCTCGCTACGACGGCCCGCCTGCCGATGGCGCGGAGGCGCGAGCGCGTCGTATCGCAAGGTGGCGACCATCAAAACGGCGATTGGGCACCGTGCAGATCGTCCAAACGCCGACTTACGCTGCGGAGAACCACTACACGCTCGACCTTCGCCGGCAATCGCCCGCCCGATGAACGCGCTCGTTAGCCGTCGACCAGACGAACGGACGAAGAGGGCAGCGGCAACTTCGGCAGCTCGAGGAAGGCGGCGTTGAGGCTGTCCTGCCAGGAGCGCCGGAGCTGGCGCAGGTACTCGTCGTCTTCGCCAAAGGTCACCTGGCTTCCCGGACGCTGGGTCCCCGCGGAGTACAGCAAGAGGTCGATCGGAGGTCCCACACTTGCGTTGCTTCGCATCGTCGAATCCATCGAAACCAGCGCACAACGACCCGCGACTTCGAGGCTGAGCTCGTGCTCGATGATGCGGTCCAAAATGGGCTTGCCGTACTTGTCCTCGCCGATCTGCAGGTAGGGCGAATGACGAGAGACGGGGATGTAGTTGCCCTCGGGGTAGATGAGTAGGATCGAATGGCCCCCCCCTTGAATCTGGCCGCCCAGGATGAAGCTCGCGCCCGACTGGAACTTCTCGTCCTTCACGCGCTTGTTGTGCTTCTGCTGTTCTTCACGGCTGAGGCGGCCGATGTAGTCCGCCGCGTCGGTCAGGTGTTTCATCGTGTTCAAGCTCAGCTCTGCGCCGTCCTTCATGTCGTGGCGTAGGCGCGTCACTACCGCCCGGCTCGTCGCGAGGTTGCCCGCGCTCAGAAGGGCAAAGAACCGCGTCCCGTCTCCGCAGAAGGTGTGCATCTTTGCGTAGGTGCTGATGTGGTCGACGCCGGCGTTTGTTCGGGAGTCCGAGACGAACACGAGCCCTTCATCGACTTTGACGGCCACGCAATAGGTCATTGGCGCCAAGCTACGGGAGCAACGAGCCCAGGTCAACCGTTGCAGGACGCCGAAGAATGCAGGAAAGTAGGCGCCGGAGATGAAACGCAGATGATTTTGGATCGCTTCAAAGTGGATGGGCGTGTCGCGGTGGTGACGGGCGCAGGGCGCGGCATCGGCCGTGGCGTTTCAATCGCCTTGGCAGAGGCCGGGGCCGATCTGGTCCTTGCAGCGCGCCGCGAGCATACCCTTCAAGAGGTTGCGAGCATCGTCGAGAAAAACGGCGGGCGCGCGCTCGTTGTTCCGACCGATGTCTTGGTGCCCGAACAGCTCGATCGCCTCGTGGAGCGCGCAGTGGCGGAGTTCGGTGGCGTGGATTTTCTGGTGAACAACGCCGGAGGCACGCTTCCCGGGCCAGCGTTGCTATGCACCGACGACGAGCTCGACAAGGCGTTCCACTTCAACGTGACCACCGCGCTTCACATGTCCCGCGCCTTGGCTCCCTCGATGGCGGAACGCGGACACGGGGCGATCGTCAACATCACCTCGGGCCTTTCCCATCTGGTCGACAATGGTTTCGTGGCGTACGGAACGGCGAAAGCCGCGATGTCGCACATGACGCGCCTGCTTGCGCACGAGTGGGCGCCCCATGTGCGGGTCAACGCCATCGCCGTCGGCGCGACGCAAACCGATGCCCTGGCGATGGTGACGGCCGACAAAGCGCTCGCCAAGCAGATGGAGGAGCTGACCCCGATGCGTCGGCTTGGCACCGTCGAAGACATCGGCGCAGCCGCGCTCTATTTGCTATCGGAAGCGGGAAGCTGGGTGACCGGCAAGATTCTCGAAGTCGACGGCGGCACGGTGGATTCCAACTGGCCGTTTGCCATGCCGAGCGGGCTCACCGGCCCCAAAGGGGAGTGAGCCATGAAGTCTGCACGCATCGATGCGTTTTCGGACGACCCAGGCACGGTCGAGGTCCGCGAGGCCCCGGTGCCCAAGCCCGCTGCTGGTCAGGTGCGCGTCCGCATGAAGATGGCGCCGGTCAATCCATCGGATTTCAACTACATGGACGGGATCTATGAGCGCTCGTTTGCTCGGATGATCTGGAATCGCGCCGCGGAGCAGCCGACCGACAGTCCGGGCTCTTCGGAGTACTTCCCGCGCCCGCCCTATGCCCTCGGTGTCGAAGGGGTGGGCGTCGTCGAGGAGTCCGGCGGCGGTTTTCTCGGTGGGCGCCTGGTTGGGAAACGAGTCGCGGTGGTCAGCGGCCCTCCCCACGGGACCTGGCAGGAGCAGACGCTCATCGATGCACGCCGCGCGTTCCCGGTGCCGCGCTCCCTGAGCGATGCCCAGGCCTGCTCTTTTTTCGTGAACCCGCTCACCGCGCTGGTGCTCGTAAGGCACGTGCTTCAGGTTCCGAGAGGGTCCGTGCTGCTACAAACGGCCGCGGGCTCTGCGCTCTCCCAGATGGTTCGGAACCTCGCCCGTGCAGATGGCTTTCGCGTGATCGACGTGGTGCGCAGCCGGTCCGGCGCTGAGCGCTTGAAGCAGGGAAACGCAAAGCACGTCGTTGCTTTGGAAGACGAGGACTTGCTCGACGCCGTTTATCGCATTGCGCCCAAAGGTGTGGACTACGTTCTCGATTGCGTGGGCGGCCCGACCGGTTCGGAGGCGCTGCGAGCGCTCACCCCGGGCGGTCGGATGGTTTGCTATGGCACCTTGAGCCGCGAGCCGATCTCCCTGCCGCCGCGCGACATCATGATGCCGATGACGAGCGTTGAAGGGTTCTACTTGGCTGCGTACCTCGCCAAGCGAACGCTATTTCAGCGCCTCGGCCTGGTCCGAAAGACCGCGAAGCTCATCGAAAGCGGTGTGCTTGGCACACCCGTCGAGCAAACCTATCGACTCGATGCGCTGCACGAGGCACTCGCGCACGCACGAAGGCCGGGGCGAGCGGGCAAGATCCTGCTCGACCTCAGTTAGGCGACCGGGAAATGAAGCCACTGATCATCGTCTGCACCGATTTTTCTTCCTGTTCCGAGGTTGCCCTCGAGCGGGCCTCCGAGATCGCCGGGCGCGACGGAGCGCGCGTGTTCCTCATTCACACCTATGATCCCAAGAGAGCGACAGGGCTCGGGAGCCGACCCGCTGCGCCAGGCGATCGAGAGGCCTGGGACGAGAGCTCGATGAACCGGCTCAGAGAAGCCCGCCACCGCTACTTCGGACATTTGCCGGATACCGATGTGCAATACGACGCCGTTCCGAGCTCGCATCCTTCGATCGAAATTTGTAAGATCGCGAAAGATACCAGGGCCAGCCTAATCGTCCTCGGCTCGCATGGACGCACCGGTGTGCTGCGCCGCCTGCTGGGCAGCGTAGCCGAAGCCACCGTTCGCCACGCGCCCTGCAGCGTGTTCGTCGTTCGCGAACAGGCCGACCCTGGCGGTTAGCAGGGCGGTGGCGAGCGGAAGCCGTAGCGATCCCTAGCCGAGCTTCGCCTTGATGTTGGTCAGGCGCTGTTTGATGTCGTGCCCGAGCGCTTTGAGCTCGTCGCCGACCTCGTCGGCTTTGGCATCGAAGCGTCGTTCGAAATCTGCCATCCGTGGCTGGATCTCTTCCCAGGCGTCCTTCGCGTCCATGCCGGCGAGATGCAGCTTCACTTTGATCTCGTCTGCGGCACGCCTGAGGTCGTTGCGGGTTTCTTCAAGGTCTTGCTTGAGTGTCTTGTCTGCTTCATCGGCGCTCATGGTCGACTCCTTTTTGGGGACCGTGTTGATACCAGCAGTGCAGCCTATGTGCCAAACGCGGGCCTTGTGTTTTTGGGGCACCGTCGCCCACGAGGCGCACAATCTTCGTCTTTAGCGCCGAAAGGCGCACGATTGGCGCGGCTGCCAGCGGTATGGGTCAGGGGTTTCGGTATCGATCGGCGGTGCTCCTGAACACCGCCGACTTGGCGCGCCCGATGCATGTAGGGTCGTGGAAGGTGGCGAAGGCCTCCGGGGTCGTGCGCCGTTTCGGTGGCCTGAGCGCCGTGCGCCAGGAAGGACGATCATGACCGAATCCAATGATCTTGAAGCACTCTACGCATCGTTCGCGCGCGTGTACGCCGACGGGAAACCAATTCGTGGTGTCTTCGAGCTCGTCGCCGCGATCCGTGCAGCAGGTCTCGAGCCGGGGAACGTCGACGAAGCGTGGCTCCGATCGCTGAACCAGGACTGGGTCTACGGCGACGCGCTCTTGCCGTTCCAGGACGTTGCTGCCAATCGACTCTATCGTCAATTTCTGACGGGAGCCTGAGTAGAGTGCAAATCGAGAAGCAACTTCGGGACGACCAGGCGCCGCCGAACCTGCGCGACTACGACCAGGAGCAAGCGTCCTTCTCCTGGGAGGTCGCGCGTCGGGAGCTCGACGGCTTGCCCGGAGACCGAGGGCTCAACATTGCGTACGAGGCGCTCGGTCGGCACGTGGCGAATGGGCATGGTGGGCAGACGGCCATCATCTGGCTCGGCAAGAAGGGAGAGCGCCAGGAGCTGACGTACGGAGCGCTCGATTCACGCAGCAATCAGTTTGCAAACGTCTTGGCGGCGCTTGGCGTCGAGCCCGGGGACCGCGTGTACTCGCTCGCCGGGCGCATTCCCGAGCTTTACGTCTGCGCGCTCGGGACCCTCAAGCACCGTGCGGTCTTCTGTCCGTTGTTTTCCGCGTTTGGTCCCGAGCCGATTGCCGAGCGGCTTCAGTTGGGGGAGGCGCGCGTGCTCTTCACGACCGAACGGCTCTATAAGCGGCGAATCTCCGCAATTCGTGATCGGATCCCCACGCTCGAGCAGGTGATCATCATGCCCGATTCGAACGCGCCCCGGAGTCTCGAGGCCACGGTCGATTGGGCCAAAGCGATGGCCGACGCCTCTGCCGAGTACGAAATTTCCGACACCGATCCCGAGACCCCGGCTCTGCTTCACTTCACCAGCGGCACTACGGGGACGCCGAAGGGCGCGTACCACGTTCACCGAGCAGTGCTCACGCACTACGTGACAGGCAAGCTTGCCCTCGATCTGCACCCGGGCGACATCTACTGGTGCACGGCGGACCCCGGCTGGGTGACTGGAACCTCGTACGGCATCAGCGCGCCGCTCAGCAACCGCGTCACGATGATCATCGACGAGGCGGAGTTCGACCCGACGCGCTGGTATCGAATTCTCGAGGAAGAGAAGGTGCAGGTTTGGTATACTGCGCCGACCGCGATCCGAATGTTGATGAAGGCTGGGCCAGAGCTGCCGCGGAGTAGCGACCTTTCCGCGCTTCGTTTCATGGCGAGCGTAGGGGAGCCCCTGAATCCCCAGGCGGTCATTTGGGGTCAAGAAGTCCTCGGGAAGCCTTTCCACGACAATTGGTGGCAGACAGAAACCGGCGGGATCATGATCGCGAACTACGCGTCGATGGACGTGAGACCGGGCTCCATGGGTCGGCCGATACCCGGGGTCACGGCTGGGATTCTGCGCGAAGGCGATGACGGGCACTTGCACGAGGTGAACGACCCGGAGCTAGACGGTGAGCTCGCCTTGCGCCCCGACTGGCCGTCCGTGTTCCGAGGCTATTGGAACAACCAGGAGCGGCACGACGCCTGCTTCCGCGATGGCTGGTACCTTTCGGGCGACCTCGCGCGTCGCGACGAAGACGGATACTACTGGTTCGTCGGCCGCTCCGACGATGTGATCAAGTCGGCGGGGCACCTGATCGGCCCGTTCGAGGTCGAAAGCGTGATGATGAAGCATCCTGCGGTCGCCGAAGTTGGCGTCATCGGCAAACCCGATCCGGTCGCCGGCACGATCATCAAAGCCTTCGTCAGCTTGCAGCCGGGTCATTGTTGGAGCGACGAGCTCCACAAGGAGCTCATCGGCTTTGGGCGCAAGAACCTCGGGACGGCGGCGCCTCGTGAAATCGACGTCATCGAATCGCTGCCCAAGACGCGGAGCGGAAAGATCATGAGGCGCCTGCTCAAGGCGCGGGAGCTCGGCTTGCCCGAAGGGGACACGTCGACCCTGGAAGGAGGAGACAATTGACGCTCGACATCTCACGTGATGAGGCCCTCGAGCTGCTGCGCGACATGATCCGCATTCGCCGGCTCGAGGAGAAAAGCGCTGAGCTCTATGCGAAGCAGAAGATCCGCGGGTTCTTGCACCTCTACATCGGCGAGGAGGCCGTGGCGGTGGGGGCTCTGCACGCGCTGCGGGAGGAAGACAACATCGTCGCGACCTATCGGGAGCACGGCCATGCTTTGATTCGCGGCATTCCCGCTGGAGAGATCATGGCCGAGATGTTTGGGAAGGCCAACGGTTGCTCGGGAGGCCGCGGCGGTTCGATGCATCTGTTTTCTGCGGAGCGGCGATTCTACGGCGGGCACGCGATCGTGGGTGGTGGCTTGCCGATCGCGGTCGGTCTTGCCTTGGCCGACAAGATGAAAGGTGAGTCGCGCGTGACTGCTTGCTTCTTTGGCGACGGGGCGACCGACGAGGGCGAGTTCCACGAGTCGCTGAACTTGGCCGCGCTGTGGAAGCTGCCGGTTCTGTTTCTCTGCGAGAACAACAAGTACGCGATGGGGACGGCCTTGGACCGACACGTTTCAGATAACAACATCGCGAACAACCCGCCTGCGTACGGCGTTCCGGCTGATTCGGTCAATGGCATGGACGTCGTTGCGGTCCGCCGCGCTGTGCACAACGAGGCCGAGCTCGTCCGCGAGACGAGCGAGCCGCGCTTCCTCGAGCTCAAGACCTATCGGTTTCGCGCACACTCCATGTACGACGCCGAACTCTACCGCACCAAGGAAGAAGTGGAGAAGCACAAGAAACACGATCCCATCCAGGGCTTCCAGGAACGCGGCCTGAGAGACAGCCTGATCACACAGGCCGACATCGAAACGATGGAAGCCGATGCAGCCAAAGAGGTCGCCGAGGCCGTCGAATTCGCGGAGCAGGGCGACTGGGAGCCTGTCGAGACCATCACGCGCCACACCTATGCGAGAGACTTGTCGTGACCACCTACAGAGACGCAGTGCGCACCGCGCTTCAGACCTTGCTTCGCGAAGATCCGCGGGTGTTCTTCATGGGCGAAGACGTAGGACGGTACGGCGGGCCGTACGCGGTCAGCAAAGGCCTCCAAAAGGAGTTTGGCGAGGACCGGGTTCGTGACACCCCCCTGTGCGAGTCGACCTTCGTCGGCGCTGGGATTGGCGCAGCGCTCGGCGGGATGCGGCCCATCGTCGAGGTCATGACCGTGAATTTCAGCCTGCTGGCGCTCGACCAGGTCGTCAACAACGCTGCGGTGATGCGGCACATGTCGGGCGGCCAGTTCGAGGTACCGATCGCGGTGCGAATGGCGACCGGCGGCGGCAAGCAAATCGCGGCGCAGCACTCGCACAGTCTCGAGAACTGGTACGCGCACGTGCCGGGCATCAAGGTGCTGGCACCGGCTACGGTGCAGGACGCGCACGACATGTTGCTTGCGGCAGTCGAGGATCCGGACCCAGTCTTCATCTTCGAGCATCAGATGCTCTACGGAATCGAGGGGCCGCTCGACACGGAGTCGACGGCTCCGTTCTCTTGGAAGGCGGCGATTCGGCGCCCAGGCAAAGACGTCAGCCTCATCGCTTACGGGGGCTCGGTCCACAAAGCGCTCACCGCTGCGGAGGAGCTCGAAAAGGAAGGGGTGAGCGCCGAAGTCGTCGACTTGCGAAGCCTTCGTCCACTCGACCGCGACACCATCATAGGGAGCATCTCGCGCACGCATCGGGCCGTCGTGATCGACGAAGCCTGGAAGACCGGCAGCCTTGCGTCCGAAATCAGCGCGATTCTGGCGGAGGAAGCATTCTATGAGCTCGACGCGCCGGTCGCGCGCGTCTGTACCCTCGAGGTGCCGATGCCCTATGCCAAGCACCTCGAGGAAGCCGCCATCCCGCAGGTCGACCGAATCGTTGCGGCGGCAAGAAGGAGCGTGGTCGGTGGCTGAGTTCGTCATGCCGTCACTTGGCGCTGATATGACCACCGGAACGCTCGCGACCTGGCGGGTTGCCGTCGGGGATCGCGTCTCCCAGGGCGACATCATTGCCGAGGTGGAGACCGACAAGGGACTCATCGAGGTGGAGGTGTTCGAGACGGGGGTGGTGGAGAGGCTGCTGGTGCGGGAAGGGGAGAAGGTGCCGGTGGGGACGGTCCTTGCGGAGATTGATACAGCGGCAGCGACAGCGACAGTGTCAGCGGCAGTGTCAGCGGCAGTGTCAGCGGCAGTGCCAGCGTCGGCGCCGGGGTCGATCCTTTCCGCCGGATCTTCGGGGGTTGATCTCGACGGCCCAATGGCCTCACCTGCTGTTCGCCGGCGGGCACACGAGCTCGATGTGTCGCTTCGGGGGGTGCAGGGTAGCGGCGAGCACGGTCGCATTACCTTCGACGACTTGGAGGGGTTTGCGCGGAGCTCGGCTGCGCCAGCTATCGTTGGCGGTCGCGTTCGGATCTCTCCTTACGCCCGACGCATCGCACTAGAGCGGGGCATCGACACCACGGAGCTTCGTGGCACCGGACCGGCAGGGGCGATTCAGGCTCGCGACGTGTTGAGTGCAAGACCAAGCGTGCCGGAGGCCGGAATGCCGGCCTCACCCGCCGAGCGCATGCAGCGTGCCATTGCGGCGGCGATGACGCGCGCCAATGATGAAATCCCTCACTACTACGTCGAGCAGAGCATCGACATGGGCAACGCGCTCGCATGGCTTCGGGAGACCAACGCTTCGCTCAATGTGACCGAGCGCTTGGTGTCCGGCGTGTTGGTGCTACGCGCCGTCGCGCGTGCACTCCGCAAGCACAAGAAGCTCAATGCGATTTGGCAGGACGGAAGATCGGTGACGAGCGAGGAGGTTCACGTCGGACTTGCGGTTTCACTTCGTGGCGGTGGGCTGGTAGCGCCGGCATTGCGGAGCACCGACGAAGGGAGTCTCACGGACTTGATGGCGCGGATGACCGACCTGGTGAGTCGTGCGCGCTCCGGTGCGCTTCGGAGCTCGGAGATCACATCAGCGACGATCACGCTAACTTCGCTCGGCGAGCGCGGAGTGGAGAGCGTGACGCCGATCATCTTTCCGCCGCAGGTCGCCATCGTCGGCTGCGGCGCCACGCTCGAGCGACCTTGGGTGGTCGACGGCCAGGTGGTGCCGCGGCCTGTCATGCGTGTCACGCTTGGCGGCGATCACCGAGTAAGTAATGGTCACCGGGGCGCACGGTTCCTGCGTGCGCTAGATCGACTACTACAAGAGCCCGAGAAGCTATGACGAGCGAAGAAATACGCGCGATCTTGCTCAAATGCCTAACGGACGTGGCACCGGAAATCGCTGACGAAGAGATCGAGGATGACGCCGATTTGCGAGATGAGCTCGACCTGGACTCGATGGACATCCTCCGCTGGGTCCAAGGAATTCACAAGGCTCTCGATGTAGAGGTCCCGGAAGAAGATTACGGAAAGATGACCAGCCTCGATGATGCAATCAACTATGTCGCAGCCCGACTCTGATCCAGCGCCTTGGTCCGTCGAGCACGGTCGGGTCCTGCAGGCGCTGAACGTACGCTTGGCCGACGGTCTCAGCGCGGATGAAGTCGCGACCCGACGCGAGCGCTTCGGACCCAACATCCTTGCAGAGTTTCATGCGACGTCCTGGCTGACCATTCTGTGGCGGCAGCTCCGAAGCTTCGTCGTCTACCTGCTGATTGCGGGTGCGGCGCTTTCGTTTGCCCTCGGTGACCACCTCGAGGGTTTTGCGATCTTGGCCGTCATCGGGATCAACACGCTGATCGGCTTCATTACGGAGCTTCGCGCAGTGCGGTCCACGGAAGCCTTGCGGCAGCTCGGCAGCACCGAGACCACCGTGCGGCGCGCCGGCGTCGCGCAACGGGTGTCGGCGGAGGAGCTGGTTCCGGGGGACATCGTCTTGTTCGAAGGTGGGGACGTCGTGACCGCGGACGTCCGGCTGTTGACCGCGTCGAGGGTGCAGTCCAACGAGTCCCTTCTCACGGGCGAGTCGGTTCCCGTCGAGAAGGCCATCGATGCGCTGCCGACTGAAACCGTGATTGCCGACCGCGAGAACATGCTGTTCAAGGGCACGGCGATTACCAAAGGCAGTGCAGAGGGCGTGGTCGTGAGCACCGGGATGGAGACCGAGCTCGGAAAGATCACCGCGCTTGTGCAGACCTCGCCCGACAAAAAGACTCCGCTCGA
>RCNF010001521.1_pt1 | contig 12229 bp, 9 predicted proteins | sample 2041311 | NCBI WGS metagenome assembly RCNF01 (sample SAMN09708228, study PRJNA481090) | Marine sediment metagenome, whole genome shotgun sequencing project. | biome: marine sediment; feature: ocean; material: sediment; isolation source: Sewage treatment plant 2 marine sediment (STP2) ... | reverse complement strand
GGCAATTCGGGAAAATGCGCGGGGGCTAGTGGGGATACGGTCATGCCTTAGTCCAGCAATTCAATGCTATCGATCAGATTTGGATCAAACTGACCCTCTTCTGGTCCAACGATTGTTTGTGCTGCGGTCAATTCGTCAAGACGGGCCGAGACTGCAAGTTCTTGCAATTCTCCTGCCAGTTCGCGACGCAGATCATCTAGTGCTGGACGGGGCTGCACACGGGTTTCGTCCAGTGTTGCGACATGCCATCCAAACTGTGTCTCGAATGGTTCGCTCACGCCACCAATCTCTAGGGATATAATTTGATCTTCAAACTCAGGCACCATTGCACCTGCCCCAAACCAGCCCAAATCACCGCCGTTGGGACCAGTTGGACCTGTCGAGACGTCACGGGCAACATCTGCAAATTCTTGGCCATCATCGATACGAGCCTTGGCCGCTGCAGCTTCTTCTTGCGTTTCTACCAATAGGTGCGAAGCGCGAAATTCCGGAACTTCTGCGGCATCCGCAAAGCGTGCGTCATACGCGGCTTGAATATCAACTTCTGTGACGGCACCTTCGGCGATCTCGGAAATAACATCAGCGGCACGCAATGCGCGCAATTCATTTGCGATCGTATAGGTGATCCGGTCGGGCGTTTCACCTAATGCGTCGGACAAGAGTTGCTGTTGGACGAGTTGATCGACCAATCCATCAAAAAGGACTTCGTTTGGGAACTGTGCGTATTGCTGTGGCAAGGCCGTGCGGGCAATGATCACCTCGCCAATGGTGATTTGTGTGTCGCCAACGGTGGCAACAACGGTATTGGCTGTGACGTCTTGGGCAATAGCACCGGTAGACATGGATGCCGCGATTGCCGCAGCACTCAAAAATGTAACATGTTTCAGCATTAAACGTTCCCTTGATAGGCCGCGAATGCCCGCGGCGTTGACACTGTAGGGGTGGCCCCTTACATCACTTCAATGCCTCGAGGAGGCACAAAGTAGATTGATCTTGGCCCTTTCTAAGTGGCCTGCGACGGGCCTACAAGCGACCTCCTCTCAAATAGATGTCAGACAGGCGTTACAAGCGCCACCGGAGAAAATATGCTGGGTTTCGGAACGATTGCCAAAAAGGTGTTTGGCACCGCAAACGACCGCAAAGTCAAAGCTGCGCGCCCGTTGGTCGATCAGATTAACGCACTCGAACCTGAGTTCGAAGCGCTGACTGACGAGGGCATCAAAGAAATGACCCAAAAGCTGGCCGAACGCGCCATGGCTGGTGAAAGCCTTGATGCGTTGCTGCCTGAAGCTTTTGCAAACTGCCGCGAAGCTGCCAAGCGTGCGCTAGGATTGCGGGCCTTTGACACGCAGTTAAAGGGCGGCATTTTTCTGCATCAGGGCAATATCGCCGAAATGAAAACAGGCGAGGGCAAGACCCTCGTTGCGACATTCCCTGCGTATCTGAACGCGCTGACCGGCAAGGGCGTGCATATCGTAACCGTCAACGACTATTTGGCTAAACGTGATGCCGAATGGATGAGCAAAGTCTACGGTGCATTGGGCTTGACCACAGGTGTGATCTATCCCCAGCAGCCTGAAGCGGACAAAAAAGCCGCGTATGCGTGCGACGTGACCTATGCTACCAATAACGAGCTAGGTTTTGATTATCTGCGCGACAACATGAAGTCCGATTTGAATCAGATTTTCCAACGCTTCCATAATTATGCGATTGTGGACGAAGTTGACAGTATTTTGATCGATGAGGCGCGCACACCGCTAATCATTTCAGGGCCCGCCCAAGATCGCAGCGAAATGTATGCGACAATCGACAAAATCGTACCGGATATCGCTGCAGAACATTTTACCCTTGATGAAAAGACCCGCCAGGTGACGTTCACGGATGAAGGCAATGACTTTCTTGAGGAGCAGATGACCGCGACTGGTCTTCTTCCAGAAGGTCAGACGCTTTATGATCCGGAAAGTGCGACCTTGGTTCATCACGTGAACCAAGCCCTGCGGGCGCATAAACTGTTTACGAAAGACAAAGATTACATCGTCAGCAACGACGAAGTTGTGTTGATCGATGAATTCACAGGCCGGATGATGGCGGGGCGTCGTTTGTCCGACGGTCTACATCAGGCGATTGAAGCCAAAGAAGGCTGTGCGATTAAACCAGAGAACGTGACGCTGGCCTCTGTGACCTTCCAAAACTACTTCCGCCTTTATGAAAAGCTGGGTGGAATGACTGGTACTGCGGCAACTGAAGCCGAAGAATTTCTTGAGATCTACGGTCTGGGCGTGGTCGAGGTACCGACAAACCGTCCGGTGGCCCGTGCCGACGAAGACGATCAGGTTTACCGTACCGCGCGTGAAAAGTTCGAAGGCGTCGTGAAGGAAATCAAAGAGGCTCACGCAACTGGTCAGCCGATCCTTGTCGGTACCACCTCAATCGAAAAGTCCGAAGCGTTGGCCGAGATGCTCAAAGCTGAAGATATTACCTTTAACGTTCTGAACGCACGCCAGCACGAGCAAGAAGCGCAAATTATCGCTGATGCGGGCAAATTGAACGCAGTGACAATTGCGACAAACATGGCGGGTCGCGGTACTGACATTCAGCTTGGCGGCAACGTTGAAATGCGCGTGATGCAAGCAATGGCTGCCGAGCCAGAGGCTGATATCGAGGCTGTTCGCGAAAAAATAGAAGCCGAAGTCGTGGACGAAAAGCAAAAGGTGATCGCCGCCGGTGGTCTGTTTGTTCTTGCGACTGAACGCCACGAAAGCCGCCGGATCGATAATCAGCTGCGTGGTCGTTCTGGCCGTCAGGGTGACCCAGGGCGTTCGGCTTTCTTCTTGTCGCTCGAAGATGATCTGATGCGGATTTTCGGATCAGAACGGCTTGAAAAAGTGCTGGCTGGTCTTGGCATGAAAGAGGGCGAAGCGATTGTGCACCCATGGGTGAACAAGTCGCTGGAACGCGCGCAGGCTAAGGTTGAAGGTCGCAACTTTGACATCCGCAAACAGCTATTGAAATTTGATGACGTGATGAACGACCAGCGCAAAGTGATCTTTTCACAGCGCCGCGATATCATGGAAGCCAAGGACCTTTCAGAGGTCACGAAAGACATGCGCGATCAGGTGATTGACGACCTTGTCGATCAATATATGCCGCCGAAAACATATGCAGATCAGTGGGATACCCAAGGTCTTTATGCGGCGACAATCGAACAGCTAGGCCTTGATGTGCCAGTGATTGATTGGGCTGACGAAGAGGGTGTTGACGACGATAGCATCCGTGAGCGTCTAGAAGAGGCTGCCGACAAGTACATGGCTGAAAAGACCGAAGCGTTTGGCGATGAAACAATGCGCAACGTGGAAAAGCAGCTGTTGTTGCAGACTATCGATGCGAAATGGCGCGAGCATTTATTGACGCTGGAACACCTGCGTCAGGTCGTAGGTTTCCGTGGGTATGCACAGCGTGATCCATTGAATGAATACAAGACCGAGGGCTTTCAACTGTTCGAAAGTATGCTTGATGGTCTGCGGACGGACGTGACGAAAAAGCTGTCACAGATCCGGCCAATGTCCAAAGAAGAGCAAGAGCAAATGGTTGCGCGTATGCGTGAACAACAGGCGGAAGCGCAAGCGGCCGTGGCTGCGGGGGCTGCACCAGCAACCCCGGCTAGCCCTGATGCGCGTGATGGCTTTGATGAAAATGATCCCAAGACTTGGGGTAACCCTGGTCGCAATGATCTTTGCCCATGTGGGTCAGGCAAGAAGTTCAAGCATTGCCACGGAAGGCTTGCCTAGTCAGGTTTGGCCTACCGGCCATCAGTCAACAATCCGGTCGCGCGAAAGCTAAGCTCGCAAGACTTGCCGATGATCAAATGGTCGTGGACGGTTAGGCCCAGCGCCTTTGCGGCGTTGTCGATCTGGCTGGTCATCTGGATATCAGCCTGCGATGGCGTCGGATCACCTGAGGGGTGATTGTGGACCAAGATCAAGGCCGCTGCATTCAGTTCCAACGCGCGTTTCACGACCTCGCGGGGGTAGACGGGCACGTGATCAATGGTGCCTTTGCTTTGTTCCTCGTCTGCAATGATGACGTTCTTTGAATCAAGAAACAGAATACGGAATTGTTCGGTGCTGCGATGCGCCATAGTGGTATGGCAATAATCCAGCAATGCATCCCAGCTTGAAACAACATGCCTTTGCATAACCTTAGCACGGGAAAGGCGGTGGGCTGCAGCCTCAACGATCTTCAGTTCTACCGCGACGGATTCGCCAACCCCACTCACAGATTGCAAATCTTTGATGTCGGCAGATATCACTCTGTTAAAGTCGCCAAACGTGTCGATCAGTAGTCGTGCAAGCGGCTTCACATCCTGACGTGGCAAAGCCCGAAACAGCACAAGTTCCAGCATTTCATAGTCAGGGATTGCCGCTGCACCACCCTCAACAAAGCGGGTGCGCAGGCGTTTGCGATGGTCGCGCATGTAGGACGGCAACCGTCCTTTTTCTACGGGAACGACGTCGGCCATTTCATCTAAATGTTTGAATAGAGGGTGCGCTTCGGCAAAATGGGTCATGGCCCACTATGCCGAAGCGATAGTTACTACGTGGTTAACGCTAGCCCTTCATCGAGTCCCAAAAGCTTTTGACTGATGCGAAAAAGTTAGACCCTTGTGGGTTATTTTCTTCACTCAGTTGGTCAAACTCTTTCAAAATCTCACGCTGGCGCGCGGTCAACTTAACAGGTGTTTCGACGGAAAGTTCTATGAACATGTCACCGATGCCACCACCGCGTAGCGCTGGCATACCTTTGCCACGCAGGCGCATCTGGCGACCAGATTGCGACCCTTCGGGTACTTTCACACGGCTGCGGCCACCGTCGATTGTGGGCACTTCAATCTCGCCACCCAAGGCTGCGGTCGCGATTGAGACGGGAACCCGACAGAATAGATTGCTGGCTTCACGTTCAAACAAGGTGTGATCGTTGACCTCAATGAAAATATAAAGATCGCCGGTTGGCCCGCCGCGCATGCCTGCTTCGCCTTCGCCAGCCAAACGGATGCGAGTGCCGGTTTCAACGCCCGCTGGGATGTTGACCGACAGAGACTTCTCTTTTTCGACGCGTCCTTGACCGTGGCAGGTCGTGCATGGATCTTTGATCGTTTGGCCCATGCCGGAACAGGTTGGGCAAGTACGTTCAACAGTGAAAAAGCCTTGTTGTGCGCGCACTTTGCCCATGCCTGAACATGTGGGACAGGTCTGTGGTTCTGATCCACCTTCGGCGCCAGTGCCGCTGCACGATCCACAGCCAACGGCTGTTGGAACAGTGACCGTCTTTTGCATGCCCGCGAACGCATCTTCGAGGTTGATGCGCAGGTTATAGCGCAGGTCGTTGCCACGTTGCGCTGCGTTGCGCCGCCCGCCGCCACGGCCGCCCATAAAGTCGCCGAAAAGGTCATCGAAGACGTCAGAAAACGCACTACCAAAGTCGCCTTGGCCGCCGCGCGGGCCACCGCCGCCCATGCCGTTTTCAAACGCGGCATGGCCATAGCGATCGTACGCAGCTTTCTTGTTCTCGTCTTTAAGAACTTCGTAGGCTTCGTTTGCTTCTTTGAATTCTGCTTCGGCGTTTGGATTGTCGGCATTCCGATCAGGGTGTACGTCTTTCGCCTTTTGGCGATAACCCTTCTTGATCGTGGCCGCATCGGCGCCTTTAGCGACCCCTAGAACGTCATAGTAATCACGTTTTGCCATGATGGTTTCCCCCTTGGGAATGAAAAAGACCGACCCTGATAGTTGGGCCGGTCAACTTTCAACGGCGCGTAGCCTTAGTTGTTACGCTTTTCATCGTCCAGATCTTCGAAATCCGCATCTAGGATTTCTTCGTCTGCACCGGGCGTATCAGGCTCTGCTTCGCCAGCCTCTTCTTGGCTGGATTTATAGATCGCTTCACCTAGCTTCATCGCCGCTTCGGTAACGTTCTGGACGCCAGACTTGATCTTGTCAGCTTTTTCAGTTTCCAAATCGTCCTTAAGCGCCGCAATCGCCAATTCGATCGCTTCGATTGTGGTTGGGTCAACCTTGTCAGCATGCTCTTCCATCGACTTTTCGGTCGAGTGGATCAGGCTTTCTGCTTGGTTTTTCGCGTCGACAAGTTCGCGACGGTCCTTGTCGGCTTCTGCGTTTTCTTCGGCGTCCTTGACCATTGCTTCGATGTCGTCATCGGACAGACCGCCAGAGGCTTGGATCGTGATCTTTTGCTCTTTGTTGGTGCCTTTGTCCTTTGCGCCAACTTCAACAATGCCGTTGGCGTCGATGTCAAAGGTGACTTCGATCTGGGGCAGACCACGTGGTGCTGGTGGGATGCTTTCCAGATTGAACTGACCAAGCATTTTGTTGTCTGCAGCCATTTCGCGTTCACCTTGGAACACGCGCAAAGTCACGGCGTTCTGGTTGTCTTCGGCAGTTGAAAAGACCTGCGACTTTTTCGTCGGGATCGTTGTGTTGCGGTCGATCAAACGTGTGAACACGCCACCGAGTGTTTCGATACCCAACGACAATGGTGTCACGTCCAGCAGTACCACGTCTTTGACGTCACCCTGCAGAACACCGGCCTGAATGGCGGCGCCCATGGCAACAACTTCATCAGGATTCACGCCTTGATGGGCTTCTTTGCCAAAGAACTTAGCAACTTCTTCTTTTACCCTAGGCATACGCGTCATGCCGCCAACCAAGACGACTTCGTCGATGTCTGATGTGGACAGGCCCGCATCCTTGAGCGCGTCTTTACAAGGCTTCAAAGATGCCTTGATCAGGTCGCTAACAAGGCTTTCCAGCTTGGCACGGGTCAGTTTCATAACCATGTGCAGCGGCTGACCGTTTGATCCCATAGAGATAAACGGTTGGTTGATTTCTGTGCTGGAAGAAGACGAAAGTTCGATCTTCGCTTTTTCAGCGGCTTCTTTCAAACGCTGCAATGCCATCTTGTCCTTGGTCAGGTCGACCGAGTTCTCTTTTTTGAACTCTCCGGCCAAGTAGTTGACGATGCGCATATCAAAGTCTTCACCACCTAGGAACGTGTCACCGTTGGTGGATTTCACTTCGAATAGGCCGTCGTCAATCTCGAGGATGGTGACGTCGAATGTACCGCCGCCAAGGTCATAAACAGCGATTGTCTTGCTGTCTTTTTTGTCGAGGCCATAGGCCAATGCAGCCGCTGTCGGCTCGTTGATGATGCGCAGCACTTCGAGGCCCGCAATCTTGCCGGCGTCTTTGGTGGCCTGACGCTGGGCGTCGTTGAAGTAGGCAGGAACGGTGATAACCGCCTGTGTCACTTCTTCACCAAGATATGTCTCGGCGGTTTCTTTCATCTTACCAAGGATGAATGCAGAAATCTGGCTGGGCGAATACTTTTCACCCTTGGCTTCGACCCATGCGTCGCCATTGCCGCCATCGACGATCTCGAATGGCATGTTCTTTTTCTCTTTGGCGAGGTCCTTGTCGTCAAAACGACGACCGATCAGACGCTTCACAGCAAAGATGGTGTTTTCTGGGTTGGTGACAGCCTGGCGTTTTGCAGGCTGACCGACAAGGCGTTCATCATCGGTGAATGCGACGATAGATGGCGTCGTGCGCGCACCTTCGGCGTTTTCAACGACACGTGGCTTGGCGCCATCCATGATCGCAATGCAAGAGTTTGTTGTTCCGAGGTCGATACCAATAACTTTGGCCATTTTTCAAATCCCTTAATTTTAGGCGGTTTGAGCAGCGCGAACCCACTTTCGGCACCCGCGCCAGTTACATGTCTGAAGCCCGAGCAGTTCGCCCGAAAACTTTGATCTTGGCGTATATAGGGATGCGGAATTGGGGCTGCAACCGCTAGAAGGTCTGCAAAACGATGAAAATGGTATATTTTGTAGCGTTGGCTGCAATTTGATGCCGCGCAATCGAAAAGCAGTGCTTTAGCGGCCCGCCGTCCAGCTGATTGACACATGCTGACGGGTAAAGAACTCTGCCATAAGGCCAATCATCAACAGGGCAATACCTACGTAGACAGGGTACATCAGTGATGATTGAAATGGGTTGTAGTGCAGAAATATATAGCCACGGTTTTGATCAATGATGTGGAACAGCGGGTTCCAATCGAACAGCGCAATCATTGACGCGGGTAGAGTATTTGCCAAAAACATTTTGCCAGAGGCGACCATATTTGCCCGCGTATAGAGCTGCTGAATTACCGGTGTTGCATTTGGAAACCATGGTTTCATACCTAGGAGTATCAGTCCAACCGTGCACCCCGTGAACCAGGCAAGTACAAACATGCCAAATGCTTGGATGGGTTGATCAATCGTGATGGGCACAAAGACGATATGATAAACGGTTAAAACGACAAGAATCGTCAGGAATTGTTTGTACAACGTTGTCACGGCCGCTGCGCAAATCGCGATCAACGTGTTCATTGGTGGATGCAGCATCATCGCTGAGGTCGGGCCACCGGAACCTGCAATTGCGCCTACGGATGCAATGTGGGTCATGTAGAGGAAAACGCCGCTCATAATATACAGCATGAAATCGCCGCGCACGGGAGAGCTGCGCAATCCGATAAGTTGGAACATCACGTAAAACACAATGACCAACGTCAGACCCTTGACCATATCAAGCACAATCCCAACCACGGCATTTCTGTGCCCGCCGCGCATTGTGTGCACGATTGTATAATAAGTTACCCCGGCCATCGCAAAAAAGGTGCGTGTCTTACTTTTATGGACGGGGGTTTGGAACATCGTTGTGGGCGGCCTTTGGTTGTGGCGACGGCATTGACGCCTAGTCTTGCACGATAACCTTGCTGATCTCTTGACGCCAAAGCATAAGCAACCCCGTGAGAGTTTTCAACGATAGGGTGTTGCCACATGGACTATGTGAAACTAACGGCCGTGATGCGGGATTTGGCTTTGCAGGCCGGCGACAAGATTATGGAAATCTACGCCGCTGATGATTTTGATGTGCGGTCCAAGAGTGATGATAGCCCTGTGACCGCAGCAGACGAAGCTGCGGATGCGATTATCAGCGCTGGCCTACGGGCTGCCTTTCCTGATGTCGCCCTGGTGACAGAAGAACAAGCCGCCACACACACCCAAAAGGTCAGTACATTTTTGATCGTTGATCCGCTAGACGGCACCAAAGAGTTCATCAATCGCCGTGGCGATTTTACGGTGAACATCGCTTATGTCGTGGATGGGCATCCGGTGCGTGGGATTGTCTATGCCCCAGCAAAAGAAAGGTTGTTTTATACCGACGATACAGGTGCCTCTGTTGAAGAAATTGGTCAATTTGACAAGTCGATCGTTGGGACAACCAAGTCCATCAAAGTGTCGACCCCCGACAATGACGCCCTTTTGGTTGTGGCGTCAAAATCCCACCGCGATGCGGCGACTGACAGCTACATCAATAAATACGCAACTAAGGACATGAAAAGTGCGGGATCGTCGCTCAAGTTCTGTCTGATCGCGACCGGCGAGGCGGATCTTTACCCGCGCCTTGGCCGCACGATGGAATGGGATACCGCAGCAGGTCATGCTGTTTTGCACGGTGCTGGGGGGCGTGTTGTGCGCTTTGATGATCATAGCGATCTGGCCTATGGTAAACCGATATTTGAAAACCCGTTTTTTATTGCCTACGCCCCAGGCGTTGTGTTGGAGAAAGCTTAATGTCAGTCCTCATCGTCATTCCTGCGCGCTTCGCCTCGACCCGGTATCCTGGAAAACCGCTCGTCACCCTGCGCGGTGCGACTGGCGAGGCAAAAAGCTTGATCAAGCGGTCTTGGGATGCGGCCTGCGCGGTCAAAGGTGTCAATAAAGTCGTTGTGGCAACCGACGATGACAGAATCGCAGATGCTGCAACGGCGTTCGGAGCGGAAGTTGTGATGACGTCCACAACATGCGCCAATGGAACCGAGCGATGCGCAGAAACGTTGACGCGAATGTCCGGTGATTTCGATATTATCGTGAACCTGCAGGGCGATGCGCCTTTGACGCCTGCATGGTTTGTCGAAGAACTGGTGCAAGGTTTGCGTGACAATCCAACAGCACAGGTTGCAACGCCGGTTTTGCGCACCGAAGGGCGCGCGCTGAATGGCTTGCTGCAAGACCGCCGCGAAGGGCGTGTTGGCGGTACCACGGCCGTTTTCGGAACCGATCACAACGCACTATATTTTTCAAAAGAAGTGATCCCCTACACAAGTAAACCCTACGATGATGATGACGAAACCCCCGTTTTCCATCACGTTGGCGTTTATGCGTATCGTCCTGATGCCCTGATGGCGTATCCAAATTGGCAAAGTGGCCCGCTGGAACATCTTGAAGGCTTAGAGCAGTTGCGGTTTCTAGAGCGCGGTGTGCCAATGCTCTGCGTCGAAGTCGCAGCAAATGGCCGCCAGTTTTGGGAGTTGAACAACCCCGAAGACGTTCCCCGCATTGAGGCGATGTTGGTAGAGATGGGCCATGAATAGGCAAAACCTTACCTACACACGCTGAATTTTGAAGCATTCCAGTTAGTTTTGCCTTAATATCGCGCTGTTAACTCGTTACTTTCTCATTACCCGTAAACCGATCATCGAAGGCACTCACATGAATAGAAAAGTCTCAAAAGCGATTTTTCCCGTTGCGGGCCTAGGGACGCGTTTTCTGCCTGCGACCAAGTCCGTGCCCAAAGAGATCATGACTTTGGTCGACCGTCCTCTGATTCAATACGCCATTGATGAGGCCCGTGCGGCCGGTATCGAAGATTTCATTTTTGTGACCTCGCGCGGCAAGTCTGCCTTGGAGGACTATTTCGACGTGTCCCCCGATCTTGAGGCGTCGCTGGAAAGCTCTGGTAAAACTGAGTTGCTTGAGATTTTGCGCAATACCAATATGGAAAGCGGTACAATTGCCTATTTGCGCCAACATAAGGCGCTCGGCCTTGGGCATGCCGTATCTTGCGCGCGCAAACTGATTGGGGATGAACCCTTTGCGGTTATTCTTCCTGACGACGTTATTGCGGCAGAAAAGCCGTGCTTGCAGCAAATGGTCGAAGCTTACCAAGAAACAGGTGGTGCAATGGTTGCAACGATGGAAGTGCCCCCAGCACGGACGTCGTCATACGGTGTGCTAGATGTCGCCAGCCAAGACGGGCCAATCGTCTCTGTCAAAGGATTGGTTGAAAAGCCTCCATTTGGTACTGCGCCATCCAATTTGGCGGTCATCGGACGTTATATTCTGACACCGCAAGTTTTGGCAAATTTGGATAATATTGAACGTGGTGCCGGTGGAGAAATACAATTGACTGACGCGATCTCGGCAGAAGTTGCCGCGGGTCGCGATGTTTTTGGCTACCGATTTGAAGGCCAAAGATATGACTGTGGGTCAAAAGCAGGATTCTTACAGGCGACGGTTGCATTCGCACTTGCCCGTGCTGAACTGCACGATGAATTTGCCGCGTTTTTGGCGGATTTGCATGCTGTGAAGCAAGCCGCGCAATAGCGGGCGCATGCCATGACAACAACCCGCGCAAAAGGCCTGTCGGGGTTATGGGGCGCATACCGATTGCGTTGGAAACGGCGCCGGTTCTTGTTTCGGGTCTGGCGCAAACGCAAGCAAATTCAGCCCGCCCATGACCGGACCTCAGAATTTCCTGCTGACGCAATCTTGGTGTTTTCGGCTGTGCGCAACGAAATGTTGCGGCTCCCTTATTTTCTAAAACATTACCGTGCGCTGGGCGTCGATCACTTTCTGATTGTCGATAACGACAGTGACGATGGAACCGCGGAATTTCTTGCAGCCGAACCAGACGTCTCTCTTTGGACAACAAAGCATAGCTATAGGCTGGCCCGTTTTGGCATGGATTGGTTAGGTTGGTTGCAGGCCATGTACGGGCATAATCGGTGGTGTTTGACCGTCGATGCGGATGAGTTGTTGATTTATCCCGAGTATAAATCACGCGATCTCAAAGCGCTGACCAGATGGCTGACTGAAAAAAACCTGCAATCGTTCGGCGCGATTATGCTGGACCTTTATCCGAAAGGGCCGCTTGAGGATGCCAAGTACCTGGCAGGGGATGATCCGACAATGACACTTTGCTGGTATGATGCGGACAACTACCGCCACCAATACCACCCGTACTACGGCAACTTGTGGATACAAGGAGGGGTCCGCGACCGGATGTTTTTTACGTCAGAACGGGACCGCGCGCCGACCCTCAAT
>RCNF010001517.1_pt1 | contig 12249 bp, 9 predicted proteins | sample 2041311 | NCBI WGS metagenome assembly RCNF01 (sample SAMN09708228, study PRJNA481090) | Marine sediment metagenome, whole genome shotgun sequencing project. | biome: marine sediment; feature: ocean; material: sediment; isolation source: Sewage treatment plant 2 marine sediment (STP2) ... | reverse complement strand
GTTGCCGGTGCATACTGGCGTGGTGATGAAAAAAATAAACAGTTAACTCGTGTATATGGTATTTCATTTCCGAAACTAAAAGAACTTACAGCTTATTTAGAACTTATAGAAGAAGCCAAAAAAAGAGATCACAGAAAGTTAGGTAAGGAACTTGAATTATTCACTTTTTCTCAAAAGGTTGGTCAAGGATTACCTTTATGGTTGCCTAAAGGGGCTGCGCTACGCGATAGACTCGAACAGTTTTTAAAGAAGGTGCAAAAAAAGGCTGGTTATGATATGGTGATGACACCGCATATTGGTCAAAAAGAATTATATGTTACCTCGGGACACTATGCCAAATATGGTGAAGATAGTTTTCAACCAATTCATACACCAAAAGATGAAGAAGAGTTTTTATTAAAACCTATGAATTGCCCTCATCATTGTGAAATTTATAATAATAAACCTTATTCATATAAAGATTTACCTATACGGTTTGCTGAATTTGGTACCGTGTATAGATATGAACAAAGTGGTGAGCTACACGGTTTAACCAGAGTTAGAGGTTTTACACAAGATGATGCCCATATTTTTTGCACGCCTGATCAATTAGATCAAGAATTTAAAGATGTAATAGATCTGTCACTTTATGTGTTGCATTCATTAGGTTTTGATGATTATACAGCGCAAGTTTCTTTAAGAGATCCAGAAAATCCTGATAAATATATTGGTGATACTGAAAATTGGGATAAGGCAGAACAAGCTATTATTAATGCAGCAAATGACAAAGGGCTTCCGTATGTGATCGAAATTGGCGAAGCTGCTTTTTATGGGCCTAAATTAGACTTTATGGTTAAAGATGCTTTGGGAAGAAGCTGGCAATTAGGTACCATACAGGTCGATTATAATTTACCTGAACGTTTTGATCTAACTTATAAAGGATCTGACAATCAAATGCATCGGCCAGTAATGATTCATAGAGCACCTTTTGGGTCAATGGAGCGTTTTATTGCGCTATTATTAGAGCATACTGGTGGTAATTTCCCACTTTGGTTGACCCCAGAGCAAGCTATTTTACTACCTATTAGCGAGAAATATGAAAATTATACTAAAAAAGTTTTAAATGTGCTGGAAAATTACGAAATTCGCGCCCTCGTTGACGATAGGAATGAAAAAACCGGAAAAAAGATACGTGACGCTGAAGTAGCAAAGATTCCGTACATGATCATCATTGGTGAGCAAGAAGAAAATGAAGAAGTCATTTCTGTAAGAAAACACGGCGGTGAAGATTTAGGGAAAATGACAGTTAAGGCTTTTGAAGCTTTATTAACAAAAGAAATAGAAAATACGTTACAACCATTTTAATTTAATCACACTATCTTAAGATAGTACAAAATTTAAAGTCATAGCAATAAGAAGAAGAGGAGGCCGAAAGCCTTGGAGAATCATAAAAGAGGATGCACATCGAATTAATGATAAAATTCGAGCACTTGAAGTTCGTCTGGTTGGAGACAATGTCAAAATTGACGTTTACCCTTTAGCAAAGGCAAAAGAACTTGCGGCAGAATTAGAGTTAGATCTAGTTGAGATATCTCCGAATGCAACACCTCCTGTTTGTAAAATAATTGACTATAAAAAGTTTCTTTACGAACAAAAGAAACGTGAAAAAGAATTAAAATCTAAAGCAACGAAAGTTGTAATAAAAGAAATTCGTTTTGGTCCGAATACAGACGATCATGACTATGAATTTAAAAAGAAACATGCTATTAAGTTTTTAAGTGATGGAGCTAAATTAAAAGCGTATGTTTTCTTTAAAGGTCGTTCAATTATCTATAAGGACAAAGGTGAAATTTTATTATTAAGGTTAGCCCAAGAACTTGAAGATTACGGTAAGCTTGAGCAAATGCCAAGGTTAGAAGGTAAAAGGATGACTATGTTTATAGCACCAAAAAAGAAATAATTAGCAAGTTAAAAATAGGAATACGATGCCTAAAATGAAAACAAAATCTAGTGCCAAAAAGCGATTTAAGCTAACAGGTACTGGTAAAATTAAAAGAAAACATGCTTTCAAAAGTCATATTTTGACTAAAAAGTCAAAAAAGAGAAAGCTTAAATTAACGCATAGTGGATTAGTTCATAAAGCTGATGAAATGAATGTGTTAAAAATGTTAAAATTAAAATAAACCAAGGTGTTTATTAGGTAAAAAATTATTAACCATGTGTTAGAGCTATAAAAATGATTGAAACACATCTGCCTAACTCAAAAAAATAGAAAATTATGCCAAGATCGGTAAATTCAGTAGCCAAAAGGGCTCGCAGAAAAAAAATATTAAAACAAGCCAAAGGTTATTTTGGCAGACGTAAAAACGTTTATACAGTAGCCAAGAACGCGGTAGAAAAAGCAATGTCTTATGCTTATCGTGATAGAAAGAATAACAAAAGGAATTTTAGAAGTTTGTGGATAACACGTATTAATGCCGGTGCACGTCAATACGGAATGTCGTACTCTCAATTTATGGGCAAAATAAAAGCCAATAATATAGAGTTAAACAGAAAGGTTTTAGCTGATTTAGCGATGAACAATCCTGAAGCTTTTAAAGCTATTGTAGAGAAAATAAAATAACAATAACAAACTTGCTTATAAAAAAAATCCTGAGTTAACGCTCAGGATTTTTTATTTTAATAATACTTCACACTTAATACTATAAATAAAAGTAGAATACTATTTTAGCATTTCATTAAATTAATATGGACTTATCGCAAATAAAACTGGTAGTAATGGATATGGATGGTACATTACTAAATTCAAAAAGTGAAGTAAGTGACCATTTTTTTGATCTTTACCAAAAACTAACAAAACACAAAATACACTTTGTTGCAGCTAGCGGAAGACAGTATCATAGTATTATTGACAAACTAGCTACTATTAAGGATGACATTACAATTATTGCTGAAAATGGTGCTTTTGTGGCTCAAAAGGATAAAGAGCTTGCAAAAATAAATTTACCCTTCGAAAGGATACTCGAGCTCATACCTATATTGCGTAATATTGACAATATCTATTTCACACTATGTGGAAAAAAATCCGCATATATTGAAACGTACGATGAAAATTTTATCACTATTCTAAAGGAATATTATTCAGAATATAAATTTGTAAATGATCTGACAAAAATAAAAGATGACGATTTTTTTAAAATCGCCATATATCATTTTGAAAGTTCTGAAAAGTATATTTATCCTGCAGTAAAACATTTTGAAAACAGAATGCAGGTTAAAGTCTCTGGTGAGCACTGGGTAGATATTTCACAGCCAAATGCAAATAAGGGAAATGCATTAAAACTTGTTCAGGATAGATTGGGTATTGGTGTAAATGAAACAATGGTGTTTGGTGACTATAATAACGATTTGGAAATGTTAAGACTGGCACATTTTAGTTATGCCATGGAAAATGCCCACCCAAACGTAAAAAAGGAGGCACGCTATAAGACAAAAAGCAATGATGAAGCAGGTGTTGAAATTATTTTAGAGAATTTATTGAAGGCGAAATCTTAATCGCCAAAAGTAGTAATTACTATAGAACGAGATCCGCCATGATCACGGTGCTCACATAGATAAACACCTTGCCAAGTACCCAAATTTAATTTCCCATTTGAAATTGGTATTTGTATCGAAGTACCCATTAACGATGATTTTATATGCGCAGGCATATCATCCGCACCTTCATAGGTATGAATATAATAGGGCGCATTTTCTGGTACCATTTTATTTAAATGACTTTCAAAATCTAAGCGAACCGATGAATCGGCATTTTCATTAATGGTTAAACTGGCGGATGTATGCTTTATAAATACCTGCATAAAACCCATAGAAATCTCTTTGAGTTCTGGCAAGTTTTTAACAATAACATCTGTTATTAAGTGAAACCCTCTTTTAAATGGGAGTAATTTTATTTCTTTTTGAAAAGTTTTCATTGATCAATTATTGTGCATCTCCAATATACTGAAAATTCAACAAAAAATAGTAAAATTGAATTAACAACTTAACGCATCCACCAGTTCATATGCTTATAAATTCGCATTTGATTTAGTGAATAATAACTAACTTGCTACATAAGAAATTCGTGTAAAAAAACCATCAGTTGAAATTAAAAACAATAGAATGAGGAATCAAATAAAAAAGAACTACATATTGAACATGATACTTTTTTTATATCTATTGAGCATAACGGGTTATGGAACTGCTCAGAAATCAAGCATCAGTTCGCCGAATCAACGATATGACATTGAGATTAATTTAACTGATCATATATCATGGAACGTCAGTTTGGATGGTATAAAAGTTATTGAAAATGCTGTTATTTCAATGAACATGGGTTTTGGTAGAGTTCTTGGAAATAAACCAAGATTAAAGAACAAGAAGGTAGTAAGTCTGAATGAATTAATTACAGTTCAAGTTCCAAATAAGAATGCTAGAATCAATAGTAGATACAACCAGTTAACAATGAGTTTTAAAGATGGATATCAGTTGATATTCAGAGCCTTCGATGACGGTATTGCTTATAGATTTATCGATCAAAACAATAAAACAACGGTTGTTGTTAACGAGAAGATGCAGATAACTTTTCCAGAAAATTCCACGTCTTATTTCCCAAAAGAAGAATCAATGTATTCTCACAATGAGCGTCAATATTTGAAAATGGCAATTTCTGATATCGTAAAAGGATCTTTTTGTAGCTTACCGGTAATGTTTGATACTAAAAAAGCTAAAGTTCTTTTTACGGAAGCATCGTTGCATAATTATCCATGCATGTTTCTGGCGGGTGATCAGGCAAACTCTTTAACGGCTATATTTCCAAATTATGTGCTAGAGGCTGTTCCCAACGAAAATTCTAGCCCGGATCGTAATCAAATTATCAAAAAAGAAGCAGATTTTATTGCCAAAGTTGATGGCAAGAGAGCATATCCATGGAGGGTATTTATAATAAGTGATGATGATCGGATCTTTGTTGAAAGTAATCTTGTAACTCAACTTTCCAACAGTTCTAAAATACCAGATGCAGATTGGATCAAACCGGGAAAAGTTGCATGGGATTGGTATAATGCTAATAATATTTATGGTGTAGATTTTAAAGCGGGTCTTAATATGGATACTTATAAATATTATATTGATTTTGCTTCAAAAAATAATATTGAATATGTCATTTTAGATGAAGGATGGACAAAGTCTACTACTGAGATTTTAGAAGATAATGAGGATCTTGATGTTCCTGAATTGATCAAATATGCTACATCAAAAAATGTTGGTATTATCCTATGGGTACTCTGGAAACCACTATATGAAAGACCTGATGAAATTCTTAGACTATACAGTAGTTGGGGCGCTGCAGGAATCAAAGTTGATTTTATGCAAAGAAGTGATCAGTTTGTAGTAGAATCTTATGAGAAAATTGCTGAAATCGGTGCTAACTATAAACTTCTTGTAAACTATCATGGCGCCTTTAAACCTGCAGGTATTGAAAGGGTATGGCCTAACCTTGTTAACTATGAAGGCGTCATGGGCAATGAGCAAAATAAATGGAGTTCATATATTACACCAGAACATAATCTAACAATTCCGTTTATTAGAATGGCAGCTGGACCACTTGACTTTACACCGGGATCAATGATCAATACCAATCAAGACAATTATGTTGCGCGTTTCACACGCCCTATGAGTATGGGTACCAGGGCTCATCAGGTTGCTATGTATGTGGTTTTTGAAGCACCGTTACAAATGATGTGCGAATCTCCAACCATTTATTATAAAGAGCAGGAATCGGTAGATTTTATAACTCAAATTCCCACTGTTTGGGATGAAACAAAAGTATTAAAAGCATCAGTTTCAGATTATATAGTCGTGGCAAGAAGAAACGGGGCTAATTGGTACTTAGGGGCAATGACTGATTGGAATACGCGTGAATTTGAGATAGATCTTTCTTTTCTTGGAAACGGAAATTACAAGATGCAATCATTTGTGGATGGAATCAATGCCTCAAGAAATGCACAAGACTATAAAATAGAAAACCGTCTAGTAACTCAAGAAGGTAAGATTCAGATTAATTTATCAAAAGGAGGGGGATATTCTGCAATAATTAAAAAGATGTAAATTGATGATAATAAAAATTCTTCCATCAAATTTTTACTATTACAACATATTTAAATTTATGTATTTGCTGTAAACAGTATCGAAAGGTTAACACAATATATAATGAAGATTCTCTTTAATCCTAACCTTAAAATTTTGGCATATTTATACAGCTGATTTTCCATTCGAAAAATCAGCTGTTCCTGCTAACTGCAGGTAAGTTTTTTACTTAGAAAGGTAGAGGAAAATTTGAAGTTAATTTAGCTCTGAAAGTTTATTTAAACTATGCCTTACCTAGTATACGAAACATTCCTGTTCCACAAGTTGGGCATTTTCCCTTCATTGCTTTTCTGCCATTTTTCATAGTCACTTCTGCACCATCTTTTATTTCTCTTTTTGTTTTACATTTTACGCAATATCCTTCCATAATTTTTAAAATTTTGATTGATTAAACTGTTATTTTATAAATGTAAGCTTTATACTAAGCCTAAGCAAATAGTAGTTACTTACTGAGCAACTAAAGTAACAAAAAAAACGTTAACTGCCTACAATAATTTATAAACTACAAAAGAGTTTCTCATTTAGCTTCAAAATCACATGTTTCGAGCACGTTTAAATTAGAACAAATACAAATGGCGACAATGAATAACTTTTTACCCTACTCAAGGTTAAACACTTGATACATAAGGGATTCGTAAGTTATTTATAATTTAAGAAAAAATGCAAATAAACTTAGTTTTAACCTTAGAAACTCTATTTAACAACTTTATGAAAACTTAAAAAATAAAGTACCCAAACCAATACTCTAAGCTTCAAATTTCTATATTTATTTTAATATTATCTTTTTTATGATCGATTTATACTGTGAGCTTATCTTGATAAAATAAACTCCCGCAGCTAAATTTAAGTCAAAAGAGGTTTCTCCAATTCCATTATGAGTTGCTATTAGTTGCCCTGCAACAGAAAAAATATCAATATTATTTTCACCCTCAATACCAACAACATTAATTCTATTATATGTAGGGTTAGGGTAAATTTGAACTTGTAAATTTGCCAAATCATCCGTATGAAGTGCCGTATTCCAAATCTCACCAATTTTATTTCCCCAAAAATATTCTATTAAATCTGGGTGATCTATAAACGGGTTTCTATTTAGTTGCCAGGCATAAACAACATTGTTGCGATTCATTTCAAAATCATCAGGCAGGTCATTTCTGTGCCAAGCTAACAAGATTGCTAAGTCTCCTAATTGACCTAATATGTCCGGAAATCCATTTAATACTTGCAAGTCATTATACCGAATATCCATATATAGAACACTACGTGCCACATCACCTTTAAAACTTCCCAATGTTCCTGCAGGCCCAACATATTCACCATAATGCAAATTACCTCTTGCACTATTTTCAGGCCCATCAGTTGCTCTTAAAGCATGCGCATCAGAATTACCGTGCCTCAAGGAATCAGCATTTGTTTCCCAATATACATTTATGCCATCTGCAATATCATCTTCTTCAATACTAAAAAAACCGCCTCTTGACCTTGGATAAGTATGTTCTCTATTCCATTTACCTACACTATTAGAAGTGGTTTGAAAGTCTAATTTCGCTCTACCTTCTTCGGTATATAACAGCCAAACCTGATTGCTATTTGCAGGGTTTTGATCGGCTTTTTTTAAAATATCAATAATATCAGTATATGTTTGGGTTCTAACCTCTCCAGAGTTTGCAATTATGTTTTGCAATGCCTGACGTAATTGCAAATCAGCTAAACCATCTAAACTATTATAATATCCAATTGGTTGCGTTCCTTCAACATTTCCAAAAGTAGGGTTTAAGGGAGTTCCCCAATTTGCAACAACATAGTCATTATCAACAACTCTTATATCAATGTTATCAGTGAGAGCAAGGTATTCAGTAGGCAAACTTGTTAGACTAACAACCAAAACCTCATCTCCTTCATCTTGATCATCATCTACCAAGGTAATTATGGTGCTAACTGCATTTTGACCAACTGGAATAACTAAGGAAATTATTCCTGTATAATCCGTTTCATTAAAAGTTCCATTATTTAACGTAAAATTTAAGGCTAGCTCAGCATCTACATTTTGTTCTGTAGTGAAGAGTATCTCAATCTGAGCCCCTTCATTATACTGTGTTTCCGCAATTGAGATATTAACACCATTTAAAACTATACCTGTACCGTCATTAAGCTGATGTGGTGTTGGTGTTGCCACAAAATAGGATCCATCATTAGCACGCTGAATAGACTCAGTATCCTTATTGCCGTAAACCTTCATTTATCTGTTCAGCAAGCCCCAAAAGTGCCATAAGATCTGTATCATCAACATCATTCGTATCATACATTAAGGGTCAATTAAATTATTGGTAGTGGCTAGTGTTCCTTCCGGGAAATCTAAAGAACTGCCTGTGTAAATTGCCACCGCATCAGGTCCGTTTTGTATAACAGCTGGAGAGATCAATAGTTGTGGAACAGGAGCAACATCATTGCTGCCAATCAATAAAAGTCCATTTACATCAGTAGAATAACCGTTTAGGTCTATAGTAAAATAACTAGAATTTCCACCAGATTCTGAACCGTTGAATAAAACGATCACAAAGTTGTCCAATGAATAATTTGGTGTGTCTGATTTTAATTCAATAAATTCTTGTGTATCTGTGCTAGGGGTATCTGTGTCTAACTCGTTTATTACGATTTGACTAGTCACAAATTGACTCATTAAAAATAAAAAACCCAGCGAATACGTCTTTTTCATTGATCATCTTTTCGCAAAGATATATAAGCTATTTGTATTTTGCAGATTTCTTTAATCAATAAACTAAGTTATTTAGGTTTAAAGATGATCATACTCTGAAAGCCCTTTGGTAAACTTTTCCGGATTCTCAGCTAAATGATAACGAGGGTCATCAATATCTTCTTCAATCACCTGATGAAAATGTGGATTCGATTTATAAAGTAATACTTTACAATCTTCACTAAGGTGCTTTAATTTGACGGATTTACCTTCAGCTTCATATCTATTTACCAAGTTAAAAATGGCTTCAATTGCCGAATGATCACTAACTCTAGATTCAATAAAATCAATTTCTACTTTTTCTGGATCACTTTTAACATCAAATTTTTCATTAAATGCCGCGATCGAGCCAAAAAATAACGGTCCCCAAATTTCGTATACCTTAGTACCATCCTCTTTCATACGTTTTCTAGCCCTAATACGCTTGGCGTTTTCCCATGAAAATACCAAAGCACTAACTATTACACCGGCAATAACGGCTATTGCAAGGTCAAAAATAACGGTTAAAGCAGATACTAAAATCAGTACAAAAAGATCTGTAAATGGAATTTTATTCAAGATCCTAAAACTACTCCAGGCGAAGGTGCCAATAACAACCATAAACATTACACCAACTAATGCCGCAATTGGAACTTGCTCAATCAATCCAGAAGCGAATAAAATAAATGCCAATAATGTTAAGGCTGCTACAATACCGGACAGTCTACCTCTACCACCAGATTTGATATTAATAATAGATTGACCAATCATAGCACAACCACCCATTCCGCCAAAGAGTCCGGTTACAATATTTGCACTACCCTGAGCTAAACATTCCCGGTTTGAATTCCCCCTTGTTTCCGTTAATTCATCTATAAGATTCAAGGTCATCAATGATTCTATTAAACCAATAGCCGCCAAGATCAGAGCATAAGGACCAATAAATTTTATCGTTTCCCAATTAAATGGCACTTTATTAAAAATATCAAATTGGAAGGATGGTAATCCTCCCTTTAAACCTTCTCCTCCACCCTCTTTTATAAAGCTGCCTACCGTTGCAACATCCAATTTTGCAAAAATAACAATCGCAGAAACAACAAATATGGCTAGTAAGGCTTCTGGAATTTTTTTCGTGATCTTTGGCAATCCTAACATGATAGCCATTGTTAAACCGACTAATCCGAGCATGGTCCATAGTTGTATTCCCTGCATCCATTGCATTTCATCGTTAACAACCTCTTTAAACATCCCCAACTGTGATAAAAAAATCACAATGGCCAAACCATTCACAAAACCCATCATTACAGGGTGTGGTATCAAACGTATAAACTTACCCAGTTTAAAAACGCCTGCCATCATTTGTATCACACCCATTAAAATAACGGTTGCAAATAAATAATACAAACCAAGACTTTCACTTTCCGCACCAAGTGCATTCCCTTCAGCCACCAAACTCACCATCACAACAGCCAAGGCCCCGGTGGCACCACTAATCATACCCGGTCTTCCACCAAAAATGGCAGTAATTATACCAATCATAAAAGCTGCATATAAACCAACCAATGGATCTACACCTGCCACAAAAGCAAACGCAACAGCCTCTGGCACTAAGGCTAACGCGACTGTTAATCCACTTAATATATCATCTTTGGCACTTGCAGCACGTTTGGTAATAAATTCTCTCATCGTATTTTTTGAAGCGGCAAACATACAGTTAAAATATGGAAGCACAAGGAGTTATTATTATAATTTCATTAAGTTTGAACACTAAAACGTTTGAGATGAAAAAAATTTTTATAGTTCTAATTTTATTGATTTCATGTAACACAAAAAATGAAAAATCTCAATACGATTTTGAAACACGTTTCGAAATATCTGAAGGCAAAGAAACACCTACTTACGAACAAACTATTTTCTATTTTACCAATTTAGCAAAAGCCTATCCTGAAATATCTATGAAGGCCATTGGAGAAACAGACGCCGGCCAACCGTTGCATATCGTAACATATAATTCCGACAAGGATTTTGATTTTGAAAATATCAGAAAAGACAAACGCATTATCTTAATCAATAATGGAATTCATCCCGGAGAAAGTGACGGTATTGATGCAACTATGATGTTATTTAGAGACTTAGTATCTGGGAAAATAGTACCCCCAAAAAAAACAGTTTTAGTAACTATCCCAATATATAATATTGGGGGAAGTTTAAACAGAAACTCAACCTCAAGAGCCAACCAAAACGGTCCTTTAGAATACGGTTTTAGAGGAAATGCACGTAATTATGATTTGAACAGGGATTTCATTAAGTGTGACACAAAAAATGCCAAAGCATTTGCAGAAGTATTCCATATGGTTCAACCGGATGTTTTTTTAGATAATCATGTCAGTAATGGTGCCGATTATCAATACACATTGACACATTTATTCACCCAGCATAATAAACTTGGAGGATCATTAGGTGAATATCTTCAAAATGTATTGACACCATCTTTAGAAAAAAATTTGGCATCAAAAAATTGGGACATTACTCCTTTTGTAAATGTTTATAATAAAGTACCGGAAAAGGGCTTTAGTCAATTTTTGGATTTACCGAGATATTCAACTGGTTATACCAGTCTATTCAACACTCTTGGAATGATGGTAGAAACTCACATGCTTAAGCCATACAAACAAAGGGTTGAAGGTAATTACGAATTCCTGAAAAGCATGATTGAAATTGTTGAAACCGATTCGGAAAAAATTAAATTATTACGAAAAGACATTTACAAGACTATTCTCAAAAAGAAAACATATCCCTTAAAATGGATCGTCGACTCCACCAAAACCACCACTATAAATTTTAAAGGGTTTGAAGGTGAAATAATATCGAGTGATTTAACCGGCGCTAAACGATTAAAATATGATAGAACCAAACCATTTTCTAAAGATGTTATTTATCAAAATTATTTTAAGCCTTCCCTAGAAGTTTCTATTCCAAAGGCTTATATAATCCCTCAAGGGTGGCATAATATAATAGATCTTTTAGAATTGAATCAAGTTGCGATGACTCAATTTGAAAATGATACAACGATAGCTGTTGAAGCCTATAAAATTGATAATTATAAAACTCGAAACATGCCTTACGAAGGTCATTACCCTCATTACAATACACATGTAGTTTCTAACATTAAAAACCTCACGTTTAGAAAAGGAGATTATGTAATTAATACTGACCAAATTGCAATTCGTTATTTATTAGAAACCCTTGAACCCGAGGCTCCGGATTCGTTTTTTAATTGGAATTTCTTAGATGCTATCTTACAGCAAAAAGAACATTTTTCACCATATGTTTGGGAAGATAATGCTATA
>RCNF010001516.1_pt1 | contig 12251 bp, 9 predicted proteins | sample 2041311 | NCBI WGS metagenome assembly RCNF01 (sample SAMN09708228, study PRJNA481090) | Marine sediment metagenome, whole genome shotgun sequencing project. | biome: marine sediment; feature: ocean; material: sediment; isolation source: Sewage treatment plant 2 marine sediment (STP2) ... | reverse complement strand
ATGTATAATTCTTTTCATTTATTTCCTGATCTTAATCCTTTCTTGCAAGAGCACCTGTTGGACAGATGTCAATGGCCTTATCAATTCCACCCTTTAAAATTGAATTAAAAGTATTCGTTATGGGTTCAGAAATGAGGCTCATAAAGCCTCTTCCTGTGAAACAGAGTGAGGGGTCAGCTATGTTGTCAACACTCACTCTCACACATAAACCACACTTAATACACTTTGCATTTTCAAAAATCAGGCCATTGTTGACATTAATTTTCTTCTCAATGGGAGGACCGCTTCTTAAACGTTTTGGGTTCTTGGTGCCAAATTCCTCAGCAAATTGCCGTAAATTACAATTTTCCATTGCCCTGCAGTCACAATGCATGCAGTTTTCTGCTTCAAATATACATTCTTCGATTGATGTGGGTTCACTAAATCTTTGAGTATTATCCGGGCATTCCTTTATCCATTCTCTTTTCTCACTTTCATTCATCCTCCCGATTGTAGAATTAAATCGCTTCTTATCCCTGGAAGTTGTTTTTTCTTGATCCTTGGGTTCATGATTAATGAAAACCACTTTTTCAAATTGTTTTAGGGAACCCGTGAGATATTTAATAATATTAGATATGGCAATGGGTTTATCAATCATCTTCCTGCGGCATGCTTTTTCACAATATTTGGGACAGGTTTCACAGGAGGTTTCAGGATTATCCATTTCCTTATATACCAGTTTCCTGGCTGATTCCATGTCCCCTTTCATAACATACCTGTGCATGAGTGGAATGTTCAAGCCTGCAGGACAAACAAGTTTGCATGGAGCCTCGCATTCAGCTCTATGTTCCATCAGCAAAAGTGATATAGCCTTTGATCTTAAATCAATAACATCTTTGCCTGAGGCTTCAATTATCATTCCTTGCTCAGCAACTGCCGAGCAGGAGGGTATAAACTGGCCGGTTTTAGCATTTTTTACCATGCAAAGCATGCAGGAGGTATAGTGTGGCAGATCTTTTTTATAGCATAGAGAGGGGATATCTATCCCATTTTCACGGGCAGCCTCAATAAGACTGGTTCCCTGGCTTACCTCAATTTCTCTATTGTCAATCTGTAATTTTATCATACACTACTTATCTATAGCATCTGAAGGACAAACTTGCACGCAGCTGTCACATTTTATGCATTTGTCGATATCTATTTCATGCTTTTCATATGGTCTGTATTCAATGGCATCTACCGGACATTCCCTGGCGCATAGCGTACAACCAATACATTTGTCATTTACTCTGTATGTAATAAGATCGGGACATTTCCTGGCAGGGCAAACACCTCTTGAATGGGCCTCATATTCCTCCCTGAAGTATCTGATGCTTGTTAAAACCGGATTTGGTGCTGTTTTACCCAATCCGCATAAGCTTCCTTGAATCACTGAATTACATAATTCTTCCAACTCATCCAGTTCCTGCATTTTGGCTTCACCTCTGGAAAACCGGGTAAGAATCTCAAGCATTTTTCCAGTTCCAATACGGCAGAAAGTGCATTTCCCACAGGATTGGTCGTGGGTAAAGGTCAGGAAATACTTTGCCATATCCACCATGCAATCAGTATTATCCAACACAACCAGACCACCGGAACCCATCATGGCACCCAATCTGGTAAGTTCATCAAAATCAATTGGAGTATCTGAAAGACTTTCAGGGATACAACCTCCAGAGGGACCACCTATTTGTACGGCCTTGAATATTCTGCCTTCAATCACACCTTCTCCTATTTCTTCAACAATGCGTCTGATTGTTATCCCCATGGGGACTTCAATGAGTCCTCCCCTTGATATTTTTCCGGCAAGTGCAAATACTTTGGTGCCTTTTGATCCTTTAGTACCAATTGAATTAAATTCTTCAGTTCCCTTGTTGATGATCCAGGGGATCATGCAGAGCGTTTCAGTATTGTTTACCAGTGTGGGTTTTCCTCTATAACCTTTTACAGCAGGGTAAGGAGGGCGGTATTTCGGATTTCCCCTTTCACCTTCCATGGAGGAAATTAGAGCTGTTTCTTCTCCACAAACGAATGCTCCGGCCCCCTCAAAAATCCTTGCTGAAAAAGAGAAGTCAGTGCCATATAATTTTTTATTCAAAAGCCCATTTTCGATCCCCTGGGCCAATGCGTTTTTCATTCTCTCGACTGCAAGCGGATATTCAGCCCTAATGTAGAATATTCCTTCAGTCGCCCCAGTTGCATAGGCTCCAATCATCATACCCTCAAGGACCCTGTAAGGAAAGGACTCAATCAACATTCGATCCATAAATGCACCCGGATCTCCTTCATCTGCATTGCAAATAATATACTTCTTATCTGATTGGCTTCTTCTGGTAATTTCCCATTTTTGCCCTGTAAGAAATCCACCACCACCACGTCCTCTTAGGCCACTGTTAATGATCAGTTTAATTAAGGATTCAGGGCTATGATGTCGAATCACATTTTCCAATGCTTTGAAACCACCATAGGCAATATATTCACTGTAAAGAAAAGGAGATAATACACCGTAAAATTCAGTAGCAATATGTTTCTGATTCAATAAAAAATTATCGAGATATTTTTCTCTGATATTATCAGCCAGGTTAATGGGACTGTTGACTTTTTCATCAGAATGAAAAGTATCAATCCAGTCGTTCAAAAAGGATTTAATTTTTAGCCTTTTCCTGGAGGGAGATAGATGCTTCAGAACAATATTTTCAACCTGATCTTTTTTTACATTGGTATATCTTACAATTTCCCCATTTTCCCCGTCAAATTCAAGCAAAGGAGTTTGGTTACATACGCCAACACAACCAACAGGTTTAATCCTGGTTTTTATCTCATACTGGTTTATGGTATTATTCACTTCTGAAAGTATCTCTTTACTTCCCCCGGCAATGCAACAGGATCCAAGGCCTACTCTAATCTCACTGGAAACTTCGGAATGTTCACTGCTTTTTTGAGTAGATTCAGCATCCGTTTTGTTATACAAGAAGTCATCTATTATATTTCTTATCTCAGAATTTTTTATATGTCCATAAGTTGTGTTATCAATCTGTACAACCGGGGCCAGAGTGCAGCAGCCAAGACAGGCTACACCTTCCAACGAGAACTTTCCATCAGCAGTAGTGCTTGTATCCTTCCCGATTTCCAGTTCCCTTTTAAATGCATCCATAACAAGGGGTGCACCCTTTACATGACAGGCAGTTCCGGTACAAACCTTAATGATGTGTTCTCCGGCAGGGATATGCCTGAATTGTGAATAGAATGTTGAAACACTTGAGAGTTGCCCAGGGCCAATTTCTGTTATTTCACAAATATATTGTAGAGCCTCAGATGGAAGATAATTTAATTCGTTTTGTAATGCCTGTAGAATTGGGATTACTTTGTCTTTAGAAGTACCTATCCTGGCTACTATTGAATTAACTACCTCAATAATATCAATTTTTTCTGCAGTTTTGCAGTTACAATCCCCGGTCTCTATGTGTACTGTTTCACTCATTCAGAAATACAATAAAGAAATTCTTCCGATCTAATGTAGATGCTTCCATCAGAAAATGCAGGAGTACAATTTGTTCTTTCTCCAAGTGGAGATTCATTCACAATATTAAATTCTTTGCTGGCATTTACAATATGCATAACACCAGCCTGGTCAAGCATATATACCAGGTTATTCGCAATAATGGGTGAGGCATAAAACCCATAATCAAAATCATGATCCCAAACCAGTTCACCTGTCTCAGTATCATAGCAGGCAACAGCACCCCAGCTGGTTAAAACAAAAACAAGTTCTTCTGTTGCAACCGGACTGGCTACCTCTGGTGTATATTCATTGTCTTCCCAAACAATTGAAGCATTTTCGCCTGGATCAATAGCTACAAGTTTTGCAAAATCATTTACGGCAAAAACATATTTGGAATTTACACCTACTGATGGACCCACTTCCCCACTCATACATTTTACATTCCATAATTCCCTGCCCGTTTCAATATCGTAAGAGATAACCGAAGGTTCCGAAGTAAGGATGACCTGTGTAATGCCATCAAAAGTTGCAATTACCGGAGATGCCCAGGAAATGGCAACTGTCCTGTTGGTTTCCCACAGTTGATCACCAGTGTTTATATCAAAAGCTATTATTGACTTTCTCTTATATTGATCATATTGGACCAATAACTTGTTATCGTGTATAATCAAGGACGAGGAATGACCATAATGATTCTCTGGTACTCCAAGGTTTTTGGCCCAGATTCTATTGCCCTCGAAATCGAGGCAAACAAGGTTTCCTGTTGCAAAAATGGCACAGACAAGTTCTCCATTGGTAGCAGCAGTGGGTGCTGCCAGGCCAGTATCTTCTGAAGTTTCAGGAGGTGTTTTTGGTTCTCCCTCAACACCTGTGGTTGAGGAAGTCCAAAGCAGTTCACCAGAATCCTTTTCGAAACACATTACTTCCGTTGCAATACCATTTACCCCGGTTAAAAAGATTCGGTTATCCCATATAACCGGAGAACTAAAGCCATGTGTTGGAACCTTTACTTTCCATTTGATATTCTTTCCTTCTTTGCCATTCCAATCAGAAGGATAGGCAACTGAACTTGCAATTCCGCGGCTGCCATTTCCCCTGAAGAATGGGAAATTATCTGAAACAGAAGTTTTAGCTTGAATGACCGGACTATTTGATTCAATGACTTCTTGTTTATCAATTTCTATAGGTACAGGAGTGTCAACAGATTCCTGAATTACCGGAATCTCTTTTATTTCAGGAGTTTTAACAGTTTTACTGATTCCCTCTGAAACAGTTTCATTCACGACAGGAAGGGGGGCAGGAAGTTCCTTTCTGAGCATAAAGGAAACGATAAAAGCCAATACAATTACACTTGCAGAGGATACCATTACAAATAGCCTTCTATTTTTATTGAAACCAACTAAATCAAACTCATCATCAGGTTTATCGGGCATTCTCTTTTTATTACGGATAAGTATCTGCTTACTGAGTACAAATATTAAAGCTCCGATAATTAATAGATAAGTACCGGTTTTGATTTGCCATTGGCTTGCAAAAAAAGCTCTTCTGGACATAAGGTCAAGGGCCCTGACCTGTTCCTTAAGATCCTCGTTAATGGGATCTGCATCATACATCTCTTTCAGATTTAAAAGAGAAGGATTTTCCAGTGGTTTTATGGTTTTAAGCTGAATATAGCCCAGGATCATAATCACAGCAACAAAAAGAGTGAAGAGACCAGAAATATATCCGATTGTCTCAAGGGCTTTTATATTTTTTTTATCAAAAATCATGCACTGGTGTTTTTTTCAATATGAATCGGGCAATACTCAAAACATCTCCCACAACTGTAACATTTACCCTGGTGAGGTACGTATTCTTCCCTCTCTCTTCGTATGGATAGCGAAAGTAAACCCAGAGCAAGGGATAAACCCAGGAACGCACCAAGCCACGGAGTCCCATTACTGAATCTGGCCAGTATTAGCTGTTCTTTGTCATAAAGTTCACTTAAAGTCAATCCTGATTCCTTAAAGCTAATTGCCTGTTGTGATATAGCTCTTATCCCTGATTCATTTTCCAGGCGGATCTCCCGGGATAGTCTAACATCCCGGTGAACAGTAGCTAAATCATCAGAGAATCTTTCAGACAACTTAATACCACCATAGATAAAAAGGGGAATTAGTAGCAGATAAATCAGGAATCGCCTTCTGGAGTTTTTTGTTTGCTCTTTCGGTGCATCAATAGTGGAAGGGAGAATTGCATTGTAAGGGCAGGAATGTTCACATAGTTTACAATTGATACAATTATCAGGAGTTATGCTTAGATGTTTTCTTGAAAACCTTGAGAACCAGTTTAAAATCACGCCATATGGGCATAAGAACCGGCAATAGGGCCTATTGACAAAGATACCAGAGATAAGCAGTAGCAAACCAAACACGACCATGTTTACTGGGGCATTGAGTCTGTAAATACCAACATATGGATCGTATTTGCAAATTATAAATTGGCTGTCAGTAGCTGCGAAGAGTATGGACAGTCCTAGATATAGATAGGGGATTGAACTCAGGAATGTTTCCACCCTTACAGGGATTTTTACAGGATACAAGCCGGTAAGTTCCTGGATGGCCCCGAGGGGGCATGCACCTGCGCAGAACTGTCTTCCATAGAGCAAAGCAAAGATAAGTGGTAGTAGAAAGAATAGCAGGGCAGATAGAGGAAGGACGTAACCTTCGTTAAACAGGGCCAATGCAACATTCTGCACCGAACCAACAGAACATATACAGCCTTCGCGATAAAAACCAAAATAGGCTACAGTGAATACCGAAGTCCATAGAATGGCATTTCTCGATCTTTTCTTAAGTGTAAAATGAGTAGTAAAGATCAGAACTCCAAGTAAAACGGCAACATCCAAATACTCCAATATCTGGTTTCGGGGACTGCTTAGCTGGTATTCAGGATATACATAGCCAGATTCAAATTCAGGTTGAGGAAATCGCTGTTGGGCATACAGGATAGTTTGCCAGGCAATTAGCATAAAAACAATGATATAGGGTAACTTTCTACGCATTATCTTTTTGGTTGATATCCTGATTTTGGTTTATACGCTTGAGTTATTGGCACCCTTTCAATAGCATTTGAAGGACAGGCAATAGCAATGCTGCATTGATTGCAGTTTCTACATAATGCGTGATTAATTTGCATATGTAATGAACCATTTCCGAAATCGGTGCACCCTTTTACACATTTTGCACAACCTGTACAAAGATCTTCGTCAATCGTATATTCGAAATAGGGCTCTTCAATAAATTTCCTGGTAATGGCGTTGGTAGGACAGAGCTGAACTTCAGCTCCTGTATCCAGATCTTTTATCCCTTGTCGCAGAAATCCACTACAAAGATCACAGTAGCCACACATTTCAAAAGAGTGCATACATTTGGCCGCAGAGGGAGTGAGGACACAATGGGTCTCGCATTGTCCACATTGCGTGCATTTTAAAGGATCTATTTGCCACACCAGTTCCTTAATTGCAGTTTTAGACACCAGATTTACAGTCAAATAGGTGAGGGGTAAAGCAACCACCACCGTACCTGCTTTTTTTACAAAATCCCTTCTTGACTGATATTTATTTTTGCTACTCATTTCTATTCTTTTGATACAATTACCTCACAACTGCTTACCCCAGGGCAGGAAGCATAATCAGGGCATGAGGAGCATTCTTTTTTTAAAACGATCTTTTTCCCTAGTAAAAGGGTCAGGCAAGCCAGCATTAAGGCAAGGCCCCACCTGGATAACTTTAAAATAAAATCTCTCCTTTCCATTATCGGTCCTTTCTTTTGAAAATATAAATCTTTGAATCCTTTGGATTTGCAGCATATATTAAACCTTCACTACTTACAGCTATGTCAAGAGGGTAAGAGGCTGCAAAATTGGCAGGTTGGGCAATCGGCTCAATCAACTTGCCATCTGGCTTAATAAGTTTAATCCTGTTTAGACCTTTTTCAGCCGTTACGATATTTCCATCTGGTGTATACGCGAAATGAGCAGGATTACAGCAACCACAAAATTCCCCAAAATCATCTCCTTCTTCACCAAAAGCGCGTAAAAGCTCTCCTTCGATATTCCTGAATTCAATATTCCTTTTACCTGTATTCGCTATAACAAGAGTGTCATCCATGGTAAGATGAACATCAAAATAGGGACTGGGTATTATGAATTGATTTCCCGGATAACCAACAATTGATTTTAGTGCCCCATTTTTATTTAGCACATATACAAGCAGGTTCCCAGCATCTGCAAATGCTACATATTCCCTGTTTGCTGTTATACTGGTAATTATTGCTTCATCGTCATATGGACCCCATTCATCCAGGAGCTCTCCTGAGAGGTTGAATAAGCAAATTTTCTCCCTAGTAGTAGCAAATAGAGTATCGCCAAATACTGCCAATGCCCATACAGTTTCCTCTAGAGGGTATTCCCATTCCAGGTTAAGGCTGGTGCTGTAACCGGCAATGAAAGATTCGCCCGCACAAATCATTTTATCCTTTTTGCTAAGAGCGACTGAGGTAAGTTTTCCGTTCTCCACTTTAAGTTCCTTAAAAACTGACCATTGAGTCTCTAGTTCTGCTTGTTCAGTTTCTTCCTCAATGACAATTTTTTTATCGGACATACCGGTGGCGATATCAAAGACTATGTATCCAATGCAAATTAGAATAAGAACGACTGATATTATTCCCGCAATTTTTTTATTCATTTAATTATCAGTATTTATCACTTACGTCAAGGCATATCATATTGTGTGAATCTCTCATAATAAGATATCCATCAGCATAGGCCAATGGTCCCCAGGCATCGATACCCTCACCTATGGGATTAAAGCTATTCAGAAGGTTTACACTATTTGTATTAAACTTGAACATAAAAAGTTCTGCATCATCGTTGACAAGAAACATTTTATCTCCAACTACCATGTAAGGGCCCAGGCCATACCTATTTTCCTTTCCACTTGTCCAAACCGGGTTCTGGAGATTTGAGATATGATAACAGGCAAGCTGATTTCGCATAGCTCCCGCGTCTTTTGGATTGATTGTCCAGAGAAATTCACCGGCTAGAATTGGAGTTTGCTGCTCACTGGCAAGTCCTTCCCTTGGGGAATGCAATTCAATTACATTGGCTACCATTTCACTGCCCGATCCACTAACTTTTAGTTTTCCACCTCCTGCTCCATAACCGGTGGTAAATACTATCTCATTGTTGCCTATATATATTGGACTTGTTGCCACAACAGTTGGACTCCATTCGCTAGTCTTCCAAAGTATCTTTCCACGATCCTCCCCATCAGCAGCCACTCCACAGATACCTCCCACAGCCATATAGATATATGTTTTTCTCCCCATTATAGTTGCTGGGATAACGGAAGAATGTGACATCTTCCATTTGAGGGGGTTGGGTGTTTCCCACTCTATTTCACCAGTTTGGCAATTTACACCTATAAGAAGGGACTCTCCACCTACGCTAATTACCGCTATATCCCCATCAATTAATGGACATTGGGCCGTATACCATTGAGGAATTTCAGCACTAAAGTCTCTAACAAGATCAAGGGACCAAAGCAGATTTCCTGTTTCAGTTTCAAGGCACATTACATGGCATCTCGGTCCAATTGAGATAATAAAATCATCCGTTACAGTTGGAATGGTGCGAGACATTCCATGATTTCTTTTTATGTTCACATTGTACCATCTTTTCCATATTTCCTCACCAGTTTCAAATGAAAAACACCTTAATACATCGGCTCTTATTTTTTCATCATAATCAAGAACATAAACTTTGCCTTTATGAATGGCAGGACCTGCATGTCCCTCACCCAATTTTATTTGCCAGACAATTTCCGGGCCTGTTTCAGGCCATATATCGGCAGTAGGAGTAGGATCTTTACTAATATTGTCGAAATCATTCCCTCTAAAACGTGGCCAGCTTCCTTTAGAATCTGTTTCAATAGGAGTATAGGATTCAAAGAATTCACCAATTATAACTAATTCATTATCACCTATAAGCTTTGGCCTTGCATCCATTCCTGGAACTCTCGCCTCCAGGTTATCCACTGGTTTATTGCTCACAAACCAGACAAATGCCGTTGTCAAAACAGCAAAAACTACTATTGGAACCACTCTGCTTAAAGTCGGAAACGATTTCATCTACGTTGACTTATTCTATGCTTTTAATTTGTCTATTGTGAGTCAGAAAGAAAGACACTTACTTTTTTAGAGAATACACCATAAGTACTTCCCCATGACGGATATAAAGCTTACCATCACGAATAACAGGATGTGCCCAGTAGGGGCCTTCTCCTTTTGAAATCTTAAATTCGCTTACGATATCAAGCTTTTCAGGATTTATATTTGCCAGCGCCACATGGCCTGATTTTTCCTCAAATAAATAAAGCATGTTATCAGCTGAAATAATAGATCCTTTATTACGCCATCGGGTTTTCCATTGGGTTTCACCCGTATTCCAATCTACGCATATCCAATCACCCATAGAGTTACTCATGTATGATGTACTATAAATGTAATCGCCAATTAATACGGCTCCTCCATGGTGTGGACCCAATTCGTTGTTTTTCCATATTACACTGGCTTCATTACCATCCTTTGAAAGTTCTATTTGTACGGCAATAAATTTATATCCGTTGGCAACCAGTATTTTACCATCCCTGTACAAGGGGGTCATAGCATGGTTTTTTCTTAAGCGGTCCCCAGTAGGTTCATTTTGCTTGTCATAGTTAATTTTCCAGAGGATTTTGCCATTACTTGCATCGATTCCAAAAATATGCGTGTCCAAATTGCTAACTATTATTTTCTTTCCGCCGTGCTTGACAAGCTTAGGATTTACATAGTGGGCATTTTCATTTAATGCTTCAGCTTCCCAGACCAGGTCCCCGTTTGAGGCATCAAAGGCTACAAGCGAAGCTTTCCCTCCTCCGGGAGATACGATTATTTTATTATCTACGTAAAGAGGGGACTCCGATATTCCAAATCTGGCGGCCCTCGCATTGTACAACTTATAGTGATTCTTTGACCAGACTATCTTTCCGTTTTTATCTACACACACAATATCGCCGGCTCCGCTAACCAGATAGATCTTACCATTTACATAAGTAGGGGTACATCTTGTTCCGGTATGATTTCTGATCCATGCATCACCATAAACTACTTCCCATTTCTTTGTTCCATTGAATGATAAAGCAGTTAAAACATCAAGAGAGTCTTTCCGACCAGATATGTAAATTGCATCATCAGAGATGGTTACGGAAGAATAGCCAAAACCAATGTCCTCAACTTCCCATAGTAATTCAGGCCCTGCTGCAGGCCATTTTTTCAATAAGCCGGTCTCGTTATAAATGCCGGTTCGATCCGGACCTCGCCAATCATACATCTGGCCGTTTGCCATATGGATAAAAACTGAAAATATAAAAAGGCTTAATCCGAATCTAATTGATTGATATTTCATATTTTATTTGAATTTACAGATATTTGCTATTATACATGAACCATCCAAAATAGGTATTAAGTATATTATTTCAAATACAATTCATTCCTACAAACAACAGAGTATTATTAACTGATTAAAAATCAGTATTTAATATTAAGGCTGAAAGGCTAATTTAAAATGATTATATTGACATAGTTATATAGTAACAGTTTAATAATATGCCATTGAAATTAGAATACAGAATAAAAGGCTGATAATGGAGGAGTCAGATACATAGTTTAGAGGAGGAATGCTATGAACTTCCTGAGAAAAATGGGTGAGTATAAAGGATTAGTTTCCCAATTGTTTATAAAAATTAAGCTAAAGAGAAACTATGTTGAAATTCTCAGGAAAGTGAAACAGAATGCTCCGTAATGTCATCTATGGTTTTTGATTTTACAGGTGTTTGGCCCTTGGTATATCCCAAATCGGTCAATCTTAGGTGGCGATAACCTGATAATCTGTTTCTTTCCATGGTCAATCGTCCACAATCCAGCTCACAACCATCAATTACAAGCATATCTGTGTCTTTTATAGAATCGATCATTTCATCAATTCCTGCACCTATAAAAGCAAGGCATTTCATTTGTCGGATTTTATCGCCATGTAGTTTCCTGGCAACAAGATCTGATATTCTGCCTAAATCAGCAGCTCCGGAGCATGCAAAAACAGTTTTAATTTTTTCCATAGGGAGGCTATATTTTTAAGAAATTGATTATAAATGTGAATGCTTGAAGTTAGCAAAATTTGCCATATTTAGCAAGTTGAAAATCAAGCCTGAAGGACAAAATCGCCATTGTCAAAAATTGCTATGACTGGTTAGCTCTCTGTAATCTTCTTTTTGTTTACTTCACTAGAAAAAATTATAATTTTCCTCTCAATATTAATGTTTTGGTACCAGGTTTCTAAAAACTGTATTATCCAAGATTTACCTGGCTGAGTTATTGAAAAAACTTAAGTGTAAAAATTATTATTATTTTGTACAAAAATTAAACTATCAAAATTTTATTAAAAATATTTAATCACAGTTGCCGAATAGGTTAAAAGGAATTAAAATGAAAATGGGAAAAAATTATATTTTGATGCTCTTCTTTATACTATGCATAGCAAACATTAATGCACAGGACTGGCCCCAGTATCTTGGTCCTTATAGAAACAGTACCTCGGACCAGAAAAGTATTTTGCGCTCCTGGCCTCAGGAGGGTCCGGAAGTTCTTTGGACTGT
>RCNF010006884.1_pt1 | contig 12253 bp, 12 predicted proteins | sample 2041311 | NCBI WGS metagenome assembly RCNF01 (sample SAMN09708228, study PRJNA481090) | Marine sediment metagenome, whole genome shotgun sequencing project. | biome: marine sediment; feature: ocean; material: sediment; isolation source: Sewage treatment plant 2 marine sediment (STP2) ... | reverse complement strand
CGTCCACCAGCGCTCTATTGAGCGCTGGTGGACGCCAGACTCTTGTTTTCCTAGCTGGGTGGGTAGACCCCGGCGGCCTTGGATGCTTCGGTTTGCCAGAAGATATCTGAGATCTCCTGGATCAGCGAGATCAGACCCTCCGAGACTGCAGGGTCCATTGACTTCTTGGCATCGCCGGCGGCCTTTGTTGCCCGCCAGAAGAGGTCGTGCAGATTGGGGAACTGCTCGAGATGAGGCGGTTTGAAGAAATCCGCCCACAGCACGTTCAAGTGATGCTTGACCAGTTCGGCCCGCTCTTCCTTGATCGAGATGCACCGCGCCCGAAAGACGTCATCATCGGATGCGTGATACTTGGTGCAGCAGTTGAGTACCGACTTTGCTTCGATCATTGCCTGCGCGGGGTCATAGACGCCGCAGAAGAGATCGCAGTGCGCATGAGCCACCCGGGTGGGTCGGAAAATTCCCACAGGTCACCTCCTCAGGTGTATTGCCATTCCTGCTGCGACCATACACCGGAGGAACACACAAAAAGTACGCCCGGTGCCATACACTCACCGCCGGAAAGGACAGGAATGGCCCATCGCAAGAGTCGACTCGCCCTCATCGCCGCCGCCGCGCTACTTGGCTACGCCGGTCTCCGCGGCAAACTGCGCCGTTACGAGATCGCAGAGACATCCATGGAGCCTGCGTTGCACCCCGGCGATTACGTCGTTGCCCAAACCCGCAGCGGGAACATGTCACGTGGCGACATAGTGATCTTTCCTCATCCGATGCGACCCGATCTCGAACTGATCAAGCGCGTCGTTGGCCTTCCCGGTGAGGACATCAACGTAAGCAATGGACAAGTACATATCAACGGAGCCGTGATCGCCGAGCCATGGGCAGACGGACCCACCCGACCAGACGGGCAATGGCAACTCGGAAGCGATCAGGTCTTCGTGCTCGGCGACAATCGCTCCCTATCGGCAACTGACAGTCGCCAGATTGGCCCTGTCGACCAAGCCGTCGTCGGGTGGAAGGTAACTGCTCGCTACTGGCCGGTCTCCGGTGTCGGCCGGATCGCTACTGAGGCTTAGCCGCAAAGAACACCAGATCGATGGCGTAGCCGGCAACGTCATCGTTCTCAACACGACGCACGACCTTGGCGTTCTCGATGACCGCAAAGCCGGCGAAGTCATCGGCAACACCTGCCTCGTCAAATAGCACTTCGATCATCGGCGGCCCGCCGATGCCGTGTTCCAGGTTGTCCCGGTGGTGAGCGACGACCAACGCACGTCCCCCCGGAGCCAATGCTCGTGCAGCTTTGGCATGGATGGCTCGGCGCATCTTCTCAGGAGCCTGAATGTAGGCCAACACCACGAGATCAAATGACTCTGGCTCTGGCTCCCACGCCTCGAGATCTGCAGCGATGAAGTCCACCTCCACACCTACGTCGGCAGCCATTTCCGCACCCTGGCCCGTCGCGACATCGGAGATATCAACAGCCGTTACCCGATGGCCCTGCTGTGCCAGCCAGATAGCATTGCGCCCCTGCCCTGACCCAAGGTCGAGAACCCTACTTGGTGGTTCACCAGCCAACCTGTCCGCGACGAACTGGTTGGGTCCTGCGCCCCAAACAGCACCACGTTGCGCATAGCGCCCATTCCACATTTCACGTTGGCTCATCTAGATCTCCAAGTGTTTGGATGCTTCGCGGAAGCTGAGACCAGAGAGATGCTCTCGGTTTGCTATCACGAACGTTCGAACTCTATCCGGCTCGGTCTTGGCATACTCCCGGAGCGCCCATCCGATCGCTTTCCGGATGAAGAACTCCTTCTCGGCGGAACGGCGCAGACAGTGGTCAAAGAGCATCTCGTGGTCGGTCGCCGCCTTGTGCTTCAGATGCGAAATCAAGCTGGTTCTACGAAGCCACATGAAGTCGTCGTCGACCCAGCGCTCGATCACCGGACCAACCGTCTCTCGTTCTCTGAGAAAGACCATGCCAACGCAAACGGCCGCGATACCGTCAACAAAGTCCCACCAGGCGCCTTCGACAATCAGCCGCTCGTACATATCCAGGTTGTCCGAAGTGACGAAGCTTTGGTATTGCTCGGCAATCCTGACCGCAAGGTATTTCTCTTCTCGATGGGGCCGCTCCCAAAGTGCGGCAACGGCGCGGCGATAGTCGCCGTTACTGACGATGGGGAAGCGAGTCTTCATCAAGCGAAATACTTCGGTGCGACCCTTCTTCTGGACACCGTAAAAGGGCATATCCGTCTTCATGTAGGCGGCCATGGCGACAGCCCTGTCTGGATCTGCGCGGGAGGCCAGCTCACTGGCAACTAGAGACACCATCTCGTTCATGCCTCCGACGCTAGTGCGGTTGGCCAGGCATGTCTCACGGGAAGGCGGCGGTCTCCGCTGTGGTTGCCCCGACATCAGGTTTACACTCCGGCCTCGTGAATACACGCATACCCCTCATCGCCCTGCTCGTCTTCGCTCTGTTCGCCTCGGCGTGCGGCGGCGACGAAGCAACCACGACGACCGCAGAGTTGACGACGCTCGCCCCAGTAGAAACCTCTGCGGTGGAGACAACGGCAGCTACGACGACGCTCGCCGTGACAACGACCACAACGAGTCTTCCTCCCTCCCCGCTCAACGGTATGGGTGTCGAAGATGCAGCCGCCCTTGACCGACGCGTCATCGCAGTCAAGATCGACAACCACTGGGAGGCGCAACCCCAGTCCGGGATAGAGCAAGCTGACGCGGTTTACGAGCTCCTTGTCGAGGGCGGGTTGACTCGGTTCATCGCACTGTTCCATCACTCCGACACCGAATACCTTGGACCGGTCCGCTCTGGACGCCCAACCGATCCGACGTTGGTCAAGTACATCGGGGCACCACTCCAGATTTCCGGGGCACAGCCATGGATCAGCAGCATCATCGCCGGGTACGGCGTCAAGCTCCTCGGTGACAATGGCAACACCACTTTCCGCATCAGAACCAGAAGCGCCCCGCACAATCTGTATGGCTCCACCCTGTTGATGAGGGACGAGGCGGACCGTCGTGAGTACCCCGACGAGGCCCCGGTGCAGCCAATATTCGACTTTGGCGAACCGACCCCCGGCAGCCCGGACGCAACGATCGTCAGCCTTGACTGGTCAGACCGGCCCGTAGTCCGCTGGGAGTGGAACGGCACCGAGTACATGAGGTTCAACGGCGACAATCCCCACAACTGGCGCAGCGCCCCTGTCGAAGATGAGGAATTGACCGAAGAGCAGATCACGACAGACACGATCGTGGCCATAACGGCCACGAAGTACTGGGCGAGCTCGGCCAGCGGCGCCGGATCGGCGGTACCGGCCCTCGACACGGTCGGATCAGGATCCGCCTATGTCTTCTACGGTGGCCGCGTTGTCGAAGGGAATTGGGAGCGTGAATCGGTAGATGAGCGATTCGAGCTAACACTCGAAGATGGCTCAGCAATCACGATCCCCGCCGGCCGTCTTTGGATCTCGGTCTTCCCCAACAACCAGCAGATCACCTGGGAATGAGCGACTTACCCGGTGACGTCACGGGTATCGCGGCCGCGGTCTCCAGCGGTGCGCTCTCAGCCTCGGAGGTCATCGCCGACCACCTCGACCGGGCAGAAGCATCGCAGAGCGTCCTCAATGCCTTCACTCTGCTCGACAGTGATTCAGCAATGGCGGCCGCCGCAGATCTCGACCGGCGGATCGCCGCAGGCGAGCTGGTTGGGCCGCTCGCCGGTGTCCCCATCGCGATCAAGGACCTAATCGATCATGCCGGAAGGCCCAATACGGCGGGCAGCAGTTACCCAGCACCAATCCCGGACAAGAGCGCCACTTCGGTAAGGAGGTTGGAGGAAGCCGGGGCGATCGTTATCGGGAGGACCGGTCTCCACGAGTACGCCTTTGGTTTCTCGAGCGAAAACCACTGGTTCGGGCCGGTACGCAACCCATGGGATACCACGCTCTCTCCTGGCGGTTCTTCCGGTGGCTCGGCCGCCGCGGTAGCTGCCGGAGTTGCTGCCGCTGCATTGGGCACCGACACCGGTGGGTCAATAAGGGTGCCAGCAGCCCTGTGCGGTGTGGTTGGGCTCAAAGTGACCCACGGCCGAGTTCCGCTCACCGGCGTATTCCCGCTCGGACCGTCCCTAGACACGGTTGGTCCGCTGACAAGAAACGTCACAGACGCCGCCGCCATCTACCAGGCAATCGCAGGCTTCGACAACGCAGACCCGTGGTCTGCACCCCGTCGCGTTCGTGCCCCGCAAGAAGCACTAGCCATTGCCGAGGTAACCCTTGGTATTCCCCACCCTTGGGTCGATCTCCGGCAAACAGAGTCGATCGCGGCCTCGTTCGCCGCCACGATCGAGGCGCTGCGGACAGCGGGCGCACGTATCGTCGACCTCGATCTGCCAGACCTCGTCCCTGGGCCACAGATCGAAGCGTCGGTCTACCCCGAGGTCGCCCTGATCCATGACGAACGCTGGCACGCCCATCCCGATACATACGGCCCCGATGTATCGCGGCGGCTTGGCGAAGTCTTTGACATTGATCCGATGACCTATGTCGCTGCCCATGAATGGCGCGCCCGCATCCGGCACACCGCTGAGTCTTCGCTTCGTGAGTGCGACTTCCTCATGACACCTGCGGTGGCAGCCAACATCAAGCCGATCGGTGAGGAGATGATCGACGTAGGCGGAAAGTCGGTGTCGTACCGCCCCTATCTGTCGCGCTACTCGGCACTCGTCAACCACACCGGATTGCCGGCGATAGCCCTTCCCCTCGACATGGACGGAGTCCCCCCGCCAAGCGTGCAATTCATCGCCAGACCGTGGGAAGAGCACCGTCTGCTGGAATTGGGCTTGGCGCTCGAACAACGTGGCATTAGCCGGTTGCGACGCCCCATCTCGTTCCCCAAATGACCGACCACGACTATCGCTGAAAACGTTCGCAGAAGTGCATAGACTGAACAATCGGCTCGTTGCCCTACAGTGGCTCGATCCGGAAATGGCAATGGCAACCTGGGGCAGCTTACGCAGCCACACTTAGGAGCTTCCACTCATGAAGGAAGAGACTCTCTCTCCACCAGAACTACCCGAGAAACTCGATCGTGTGGCCATTCGATTCGCTGGTGACTCTGGCGACGGTATGCAGCTAGCGGGCACCCGGTTTACTGAAAGCTCTGCCGCTTTTGGCAACGACCTGGCAACCTTCCCCGACTACCCAGCTGAGATTCGGGCACCCCAAGGCACCTTGGCCGGTGTTTCCTCTTTTCAGGTCCATATTGCTGACTGGGACATCCTGACCCACGGCGACGAAGCCGACGTCTTGGTAGCCATGAACCCCGCCGCCCTCAAAGCCAACCTACGAGAGGTCGTCACCGGAGGGCTCATCCTGGCCAACGAGGATGCCTTCGACGATCGCAACCTCGAGAAGGCGGGTTATGAAACCAATCCTCTGACGGATGGTTCGTTGAGCAGCTACCACGTCATGACCGCACCGATGGAAAAGCTCACCAAGCTCGCCGTCGCGGAAACCGGGGTCAAGGGCCGCTCCGTGCTCCGCTCCAAGAACTTCTTTGCGCTCGGTCTGATTTCGTGGATGTTCAACCGACCCACTGAGTCCGTCTTCGACTGGATCGAAAAGAAGTTCGGCGCAGACACTCCCGTCGGCCAGGCGAACATGGAAGCGTTCCGAGCGGGATTCAACTTCGGTAACACGACTGAAGAGTTCCACCACACCTATGAGATTGCCCCTGCAAAGCTGCCTGCGGGTACCTATACCAACATCACGGGAAACCAGGCGCTTGCCTGGGGTTTAGTGGCGGCGGCAAAATCGGCCGGGTTGACGCTATTCCTCGGTTCATATCCGATCACTCCTGCCACCTCAATCCTCGAAGAGGTCGCACGCCTCAAGCACTTCGGAGCGAAGACGTTCCAGGCCGAAGATGAAATCGCCGGAGTCGGTGTGTCGCTCGGAGCCGCCTTCACCGGCGTGACCACAACGTCCGGCCCCGGCCTGGCCCTCAAGAGCGAGACGATGAGCCTGGCGCTGATGACAGAGCTACCGCTCATCATCGTTGACGTACAAAGGGCCGGCCCGTCGACCGGGCTGCCGACGAAGGTCGAGCAGTCAGATCTGATGATGGCGCTACATGGTCGACACGGCGAGGCGCCGCTGCCGGTAATTGCGCCATCGTCACCCAGCGACGCATTCGCAGTCGCCATGGAGGCGGCCCGCATCGCTCTTACCTACATGACCCCGGTGATTCTGTTGTCCGATGGCTACCTGGCGAACGGTGCCGAGCCGTGGCGGCTCCCCGACTTCGACGACCTGCCGTCGATCGATGTGGCCCATACGACCACGCCCAATGGACCAGATGGCGTGTTCTACCCATATGCCCGCGATGAGATCACGGGAGCACGGCCGTGGGCCATACCGGGTACGCCTGGTCTGGAGCACCGCATTGGCGGCCTGGAGAAGGCGGCATTGACCGGGAATGTCTCGTACGACCCTGACAATCACGAGTTGATGACGGCGGCTCGGGCCGCCAAGGTAGCCGGTATCGCCAACGACATCCCAGAGGTCGAAGTATTTGGCGCCGACGATGCAGATCTGCTGGTTGTGAGCTGGGGATCGACATTCGGCGGGGTCCGGGCCGGCGTCAAGAACGCCAATAGCGCCGGGCACTCGGTGGCCCATGTACATCTGCGGTACCTGAATCCGCTGGCACGCAACCTGGGTGACATTCTCGCTCGCTACGACAAGGTTCTGGTTCCTGAACTCAATCTTGGCCAATTGGCAATGGTGCTGCGAGCCAAATACCTGACCCCGGCGATCACGCTAAGCAAAGTGCAGGGGGCCCCGTTCATGGCTAACGAGATCACTGACCGGATCATCGAACTACTCGAGGACAAGTCATGACGACAGCAGAAACACGCTTCACTCGTTCGGACTTCCAGTCGGACCAGGAGGTCAAGTGGTGCCCCGGTTGTGGCGACTACACGATCCTGGCCTCGGTGCAGACCTTCCTGGCCAGCCTCGACATCGACAGGGAAAAGCATGTGTTCATCTCGGGAATCGGGTGTTCTTCACGTTTCCCGTATTACATGAACACCTACGGGATGCACTCCATCCACGGCCGGGCCCCTGCGATCGCAACCGGGGTTGCTCTGGCCAACCCCGATCTGACAGTGTGGGTCATCACCGGCGACGGTGACGGCCTTTCCATCGGTGGCAATCACATCATCCATGCGCTCCGCCGCAATGTGAACATGAACGTACTGTTGTTCAACAACCAGATCTACGGTCTCACCAAGGGTCAGTACTCCCCCACCAGCGAGACAGGCAAGAAGACAAAGACCAGCCCACTCGGCTCGTTGGATCATCCCTTCAACCCGGTGAGCCTGGCGCTGGGCGCCGAAGCTACATTCGTTGCCAGGACCATCGACATGGATCGAGCCCACAGCACCGAAATGCTGCAAGCCGCCTACGAGCACCACGGAACCTCATTCGTCGAGATCTACCAGAACTGCAATGTGTTCAACGACAAAGCGTTCCAGCTCCTCACCGGTCGCCAGGAGCGCGGGGAGAACCGCATCTACTTGCATGAAGGCAAACCCATCATCTTTGGCAAGGATGACGAAATGGGAGTCGTCGTTGGCGTCGAGGGTGCAGAAATAGTGCGGGTCGAAGACGTTGGTATTGAAGCCATCGCGGTGCATGATCCCGCCCGGCCCAATCCCGCCGTGGCATTCGCACTCAGCCGCCTCGCCCACGGCCCTTCTGGCCCCGCACCGATCGGTGTCTTCCGCAAGGTCCAGCGCGCCAGCTACGGAGACCAAATGATCAGCCAGATCGAGGATGCCAAGGCTCGCAATAGCTCGGCGTCGATGTCCGATCTTGTCCAGCAGCACGGCACCTGGACGGTCGAGTAACCGCGGTATCCGGTATGGACGATGTGAATATCGACTTCCGCAAATGGGGCGGACAACGCCACTGGCAGTTTGTCATGCAGCTCCTTGGCGAGGATGAACATGGACTGTGGTTGTGGTCGCCAGCGGGGGCACCGATGCAGCGAGGCGCTGAGCCGATCAAAAACGCCAGATCGATCAACGTCAAGCTGATCCCCGACAACAAATGGTGGACTGCTATCTGGGCGTGGCAACGACCCCATGACGTGTACGTCGACATCATCACGCCGCCATCATGGAACGGGACAACGGTGACCATGGTCGACATCGATCTCGATGTGGTGCGCTGGGCCGACGGCACAACCGAAGTCCTCGACGAGGACGAGTTTGCCGAGCATCAGGTCAAACATGACTACCCGGAACGGTTGATCGACACGGCTCGAGCGACGACGGCCCGGTTGGCCATAGCGGTCGAAGCCCGCCACGAACCGTTTGGCGACGTCGGTGATTCATGGATGGCCAAAGCAGTCGGATTGGCAAACCATGGCTGAGCGTCTGGTTTCGATAGTCATCCCCGTGCGTAACGAGGCGACGGGGATCCGGGCAACGGTCGAGTCGATCCTCGCTCAGGACTACTCAGGCGACATCGAAGTCGTCATCGCCGACGGTATGAGCACGGACGGTACCCGAGACATCCTCGATCAGATCAGCGCTAAGGAGGGCCGTGTCCGGTTTGTGGACAATCCATCCGGCCGAACCCCAAATGGGCTCAACATCGCCATCAGCGCCTCTCGTGGCGATGTAATCGTGCGATGTGACGGTCACGCTGAGTTGCCCCCCAACTACGTAAGTCTGGCAACCGAGATACTCGACACAACAGGCGCGGTCAACGTTGGCGGGATCCAAGACGCTATTGGCAGCAAGCCGATGCAACGGGCTATCGCATATGCCATGTCATCGCCGATCGGGGTCGGCAATTCGAGGTTCCACTACGGAGGAGATCCGGGTCCAGTCGATACGGTCTACCTCGGCGTCTTCCGCCGTGACGCCCTTGTCGCCGCCGGGCTGTTCGACGAAAGCCTGACCCGCAACCAGGACTACGAGTTGAACATCAGACTCCGTGACAACGGCGGAGTTGTGTGGTTCGACCCGCGGCTCCGCGTCGTCTACCGACCGCGTCGGTCGCTGCGGTCGTTATGGACCCAATACTTTCAGTACGGCACCTGGAAGCGGCGTGTACTCCGCATGCACCCCGAGTCGACCAAACTCCGCCAGCTCATTCCTCCGCTATTTGTCATCGGCATGGGAGTCTCGGCGGTCCTCGCTTTCACACCGTTGCGATCGCTCGCCGTGGTCGTGCCCGGGCTGTACCTAGCCATGCTGGCTGGCGCCACGATGTATCAACTGATCAAGACGCGCGATCCGGCGGCGCTCCTTTTCCCTGCCGCTATCGCAACGATGCACCTCTCGTGGGGCATCGGTTTCCTCAGCGGTCGCTAACGCAGCCCCGCATAGAACTCACGAACTTCTTCAGCAGGCCAGACATAAGCGTCTCTGATAGCGGATACGCCATTGTGCGCAGCGGTACGCAAGGTCGAGTTGCCGAGGGCGGCTGCGATCTCGGCCTGCCAAGCCGGGAGATCACCGGGAGCGATCAGCACAACACCTGGTTTGTCGCCGACCACCTCGCGCGTCCCAGGAAGATCCGAGGCCAGAGTTGGAATACCAACTGATAGATACTCCAGCACCTTGGTTGGCAACGACACCCGATAGTTGGGGGTGTCGAGAAGCGGAGACAAACCCAACGTGGCCCCCGCGGTAACCCGGAGGGCTTCGTCCGAAGTCACAAAGCCACGGAATTGCAGTGTGACGCCGCCGTGCGCCGCGATGGCCAGGAGCCGGGCCTTGAAGTCGGGGGCGCAGCGCCCCATCACCGTAAACCGATCAGCTCCGGCGGCTCCAGCAGCCTCGACTGCCAGCGCCAGCCCGCGGGCCTCGGTCACGTCACCGAGATACACAATGCCAGTGGTCGGGTCGGCGGGCCGGGGCTGCGGCGGACTTCCCGCAAGATAATTCGGAAAGACTGGATGAGTGTTTGTAAACAGCGGGCTGTAGCTGGCTTCTGCGAGCGTTATCGCAAGCCGTCGCTCGGCGATATGCAACAACCAGCCAGCCACTTTGGATAACGGCTTACGCAACAGTCGTGGGATCCACTCCTTCGTCCGGATCTGCGCCGGGACATTCTCATGGACATCAAAAACGATGTTGCGTCCAAGGCGACTAGCCACGATGCCAAGGGGCAGTAGCTCCGGGTCATGGAGGGAAGCGACGTCAAAGCTCTTGCCAAACAGGAGACGAGCCGCCCGCAACCACCGCAGCACACGACCCCCACTCAGTTCCACCCACGTGATCCCCGTCTGGTTGATAGGACCATGCCCTTTTCCGGCAAACGTAACGGCCCATTCGTCCTGCAGGGTTGCGATTAGCTTGTGACGGATACGCGGGTCATCGGCAGGGTGCACCGTCGAAACGACCAGCAGCCTTGGCTTCACAACGATTCGACGTTGTCTCGCTCGATGCCGGCACGGCGGTATGCGCCTCTGGTGTCGAGTACGGATCCAACCTGAGCTGCGATGCTCTCGAGGTCCAAAACGGCATGATCCGTCAGGAGGACAGCAATCGAATACTCTTCGAGCGAACTGTCTGAATCGACTGCTGTGAACCCATGCGATTCGATTCTTGGGTTGCCAACGACCGGGTCCAGTACCGCGATTTCGGCACCACGCTTCTCGAGTTCCCTGAGCACCTCGATCGAGGCTGATTCACGATCGTCTGCAACATCGGGCTTATAGGCAATCCCCACACCCAGAATCCGGGTACCGAACACGGGCAGGCCCTTCCGGTTGAGCAGATCAGCAACACGGCTTGCCGCATACGCCGGCATCTTGGTGTTTACCTGTTCCGCCAAGTCGATGAATCGTGTCGAGAAGTTAGCCTCTTTGGCACGCCAGGCAAGGAACTGCGGGTCGAGCGGAATGCAGTGGCCGCCGACTCCCGGGCCGGGATAGAACGCTTGGAAACCGAAGGGTTTAGTTCCGGCGGCGTCGACAACCTCCCAAATGGAAATGTCGAGCTCATGGGCAAGCTGTGCCATCTCATTGATCAGACCAATGTTGACCGCACGATATGTATTCTCGAGGAGCTTCGCCATCTCCGCAGCTCGTGCCGACGACACGGGATGGACAGAGGTCACAACACGGCTGTAGGCGGCAGCCGCCACCTCAGTCGAAACCGCCGAGACCCCGCCAACGACCTTGGGTATGTCGCCGGTCTTCATCTCGGCCCCAGGGGAGACCCGCTCCGGCGAGAAGGCCACAAACACATCTTCGTCGACGATCAGACCATTCCCGCTGACCGCCGGCACCAGTATGTCCTCAGTTGTGCCCGGGTAAGTGGTTGATTCCAACGAGACCAGCATGCCCGGTTTCACCACGCTGGCAATGGTGTCGGCAGCAGACTGGATGTATGAAAGGTCTGGTTCACGATGACGACCCAGCGGGCTGGGAACGCAGATGAAGATTGCATCAGATTCACCGAGACGACTCGGGTCGGAAGTAACTTCGAGCCCGGAGGCAAGGGCCTCCTGCAACTCTTCGTCTGTGATGTCCTCCACCGGCGACAAGCCCTTGTTGAGTGCGTCGATACGCTGTTGTGACTGGTCGTACCCGATCGCCTTAAGTCCGTTCTGCACCATGGTGACGGCAAGAGGCAGCCCCACGTAGCCAAGACCTATGACACCTCCGGTCCACCTGGCGGTGGCGAAGAAACTGGCACGTTCGTGCTGCATAAGAAAACCTCGTTGGAAACCTGATCCCGGAGTTGTCAGGTGTTGCTGTGGAGAGCACGCTCCAGGAACGAAGCCATCTGGTCCCGCTGCACTGGAGCCTCCGGGCAGAAGTTGTTGTTGTCAGGGGGATTACAGCCGACCGTGACTCCGGCCACCTTGAGGCGATCTATGTCGCCCTCGAACCGCGACCCATCGTCGTCGTCGAACCAGTCCCCCGCTCCGACATCCTGGTACCCGAATCCTCGAACCATGAAGGCGGCCATCTCGCCCCTGCTCACAGGATCATCTGGGCAATAGTCGGTTCCGGCTTCGTTGCAGCCACGGGTGATACCGGCTGCGGCCAGTCGATTGATGTCGGCCTCAAACAGCGAGTCGTCATCATCGTCGAACCAGTCTTTGCCGCCGTCGTCAGTCAAACCAAGCGCTCTCACCATGAACGCCGCCATCTCACCCCGGGTAACCAGACCTGTCGGGCAATAGTTGGTATT
>RCNF010014682.1_pt1 | contig 12275 bp, 11 predicted proteins | sample 2041311 | NCBI WGS metagenome assembly RCNF01 (sample SAMN09708228, study PRJNA481090) | Marine sediment metagenome, whole genome shotgun sequencing project. | biome: marine sediment; feature: ocean; material: sediment; isolation source: Sewage treatment plant 2 marine sediment (STP2) ... | reverse complement strand
CGCGATGAAATTTGGCGCCTGATTTTTTTGGCATTACCAGATCAAGTGAAATTAAATCCGGTATTTGTTTTTTAACTTCTTCTAAAGCTATGTTACCGTCTTCGGCAAGAATAACATCAAATCCCGATTCAATCAGCGCGGCCTTTAAAAATTCACGTACATCTGCTTCATCATCAACAACAAGTATTTTCTTTTTAATTATCTCCGGCATAGTTAGCTCCTTTATTAAATATTTTTAAACTTTGGCTTCTTTGTACAATGCCATCAACCTTTTTCGGGGGAACTCCATTTTAAATCTTGCCCCTCTACCTTTCCTAGAAAGAACTAAAATTTTTCCACCATGTTCCTGCACTATTTTTCTTGTAGTTAAAAGTCCCAGTCCTGTCCCCCCCCCTCCTTTAGTAGTGAAAAAAGTTGTAAATATTTTTTTCTTAATTTCATAATCAATACCACTGCCGTTATCTTTTACTTCGAAGATCAGTTTATCGCGACTTTCGGATACAACAATCAATACCTCTGTGCCTTTTTGTTTACTCATTAAACAAGCATCAATTGCATTCGATACAAGATTAGTTAAGCAGGTATGAATTCCGGCCGGATCAAGAGGTGCACTTTTAACATTCTTATCTATTTCAGATTTTAATTCTATCCCGGATTGAGCTGCAACATCTTTATAAAGATCAACAATCTCCAAAACAAGATCCCCCGGGTTTACCATTTCCAATTCAGGTAATCTTCCCTTTGAAAAACTTAGAAAGTCCTTAACTAATGATGTTGTCTTATCAAAATTTCGTTCCAGCATTTCCCAACCCTGGTTGATCATTCCCTTATCATTTTTGTTTAATCCCAAACTCACAATATATTTACCGCCTTCTAATCCCATTAAAATATTTTTTATACTATGCGCCAGCCCTGCTACTGTCTGTCCTACTGCACCAAGCCGTTCTGCATCAATAACTTTTTCTTCAAGCTTTTTCATTGCTGTTATATCGTTGGATATTTCGATCACGTGTGCAACGCTATCGCTACCTCGCATTAAAGCAGAAGTAGAAACAGCGTAGTGAATTTTCTGTCCCTTTTTACCAATACCCTGCTGGCTTGATTGGTGAACCTTACCATCTTTAAAGGTTCTTTCAGCGGGGCAATTCGGACATTTAGTGTTTCTTCTTTTATATACCTTGTAACAATGCTGTCCTAAAACATCACCAAAATTTTCGCGAAAAGCTTCGTTAGCTCTCACAATTCTATAATCTTCACCTATTACAGTTATGTAACAGGGAACTCTATCAAAAAGGATCTGGTATTCCTGCTGCCAGCGGTCGGTTTCAGTAACTGTGCGGGTCATCTCCATTGCATATTCAACTTCACCGTCTTTTTTAATTTTTATGGGAAGAACATGTGCAACATAGTGTGTCTTTCTACCATATTGGTCAACACCGACAGCATCAGCAACTACTGCTTCGCCTTTTTTGAATACTTCTTTAGTCGGGCAGTTTTTACAAGGTTCATCAAGTTTTTTATATACAGAGTAACATTTACGTTTCTTCCACTTTCCAAAATAATCTTTAAAATTATCGTTCGCTTCAACTATGTTATAATCACGATCGATAACAGCAACATTGTAAGGAATCTGCTGAAACATTTCCCGCAAAATTATATTTTCTGTTTTGTTGGAGCGATATGTTTTTGTATCAGGTTTAATTTTTATCTCTTTTTAATTTTGATGAATTTTAACCGGCTAACTGATTAATTTTTTTAATAAACTTTTCCACGTTAATTGGTTTTTCCATGTAACATTCCGGTGGAGGGATTGAATCATCCTTTGTATATGAATGAAAATCAAATTTTTCCAATTCAACAATCCCGCTTATTATAATTACAGGAATAGTCTTTAGTTCTTCATCCTGCCGCAGCCGTGAATAGAATGAAATTCCTGTTTCCTCAGGCATTACTATATCCAAACAAATGAGATCCGGAACTATCTCCTTTACCTGTTCCATTGCAGTTTTAATTTCACCGGTTGCATAAGGTTTGTAACCGTTTGCCTCTAACACAGCAGACAAATAGGTTACCACATCAGGTTCGTCATCAATTATTAATATTTTCTTTGAAGACATTAGTTATTCCTTTTCATTTGCAATCAAATCAATATCGGGAAGAATTACACTATTAAAATGTGGCAGAGTAGTTTCCCATTTTAATTTAGCATTTTGTTCCTCAGGCAGTTTGGTTTTATGACAAGTAGTGCATTGCGCTAAATCAGCTTTATCTATTAATTCAACAGATTTAATTGTATGACAGGAAACGCATAATTTATGCAGGGCATCAGTATATGATGGTGCGTAATACTTTTCTAAATTGTTATTTATGTATGAAGAAAATTCATAACCGGAATGACAATCAACACATTTTTTTGCTGATTCAATATTCCTTGTTACACTTGTTGTATGGCAATCGTTACATTTTATATTAGCCCCCTCTTGTGAGCTATGCCATTTATGATTAAAGAAATCAACAGGTTTATACATGCTTGTATGGCATTCCCAGCAACTGTTTTCCCGGTATTTAGGAAGAGTTAAATGATGACACTGTTCACATTGGTCTTCACCTATTCGTGCTATATGTTCTTTATGTGGAAACTCAACAAAGTTGTCATCCCTGTTTCCATTTATCAAAAGGATATCTTTACCGCTTGCACGGCTAACTTTTACATCTCTTATCCCTTTAGCATGCAATTGTTTTTCGGGCATCAAAGCCATTCCAATTGCAAAACTTATAACGAATGCAAGTGAATACTTTGTTAAAGCTGCAACGCCTGGAGAACCAAGCCAAACCCGCGAGGAATAATCAAACGAAGGTGCTGTATGCGGAAGTGATTCCGGATCCTGCGGTTTTAATTCCCAGATATGAAACTTCTCAATTGCAAATAGGAAGACTAATGCTGCTGCCGATACTACTCCAAGACTTATTGTAATTTCCATCCAGGAAGGCGTATATGAATCACCGGTTACGCTTAGCATTGTCAATCCACCGACGTTTATCCGGTAAAACACCATTCCGAACACAACCATGAAGGAGCCAATCCATTGAGCTTTATTGTTATTTCGAAATTTGGGAACAGCAAAGATGATAATTGGGATGATAACAGAAATTAGAATCTCAGTTATGAAAAGATAGCTTTCCCAACTTCCATCTGTTAGCATTGCAAGCTCACCGGAGAGAATAATATCAATCATTTTTACAATGAAGTATGTTGCCAGGACCCAAACAACAGCTTTACCAAGTTTAGCAACAAGATCTGTTTCCGGTTTACGACGGTAAAGCCAGTGAGATGCTAAGCTTTCAAATGAAACCATCATCAATCCAAGCGCAATTGCAGAAATAAAAAATTGAACCGGCAGTATGCTGGAATACCAAAGAGCGTGGAGCTTAAACGGCATAATTAAAAATAAAGAACCAAGTGATGATTGGTGTAAAGTTGATAGCATTATTCCAAGCAGAATAAACAGGAACCGAAATCTCATTAAGAAGTTTCTGATTTTAGCATAACGACTGTAATCTTCTAACGGTACAGGACTGAATTCAAGAAGCAACACAGCGGTATACAACATAACGCACCAGCCAACTTCGAACAAAGGTGATTTGGGATTCCAATAAATTATCATATGCCAGATGTTCCACGGTAAACCCAAATCGAACATTAAACCAAATATTACGGCAAGGTAACCAAGGAATGCTGTTAACACTGCCGGTTTTACGAGCGGATGAAACTCTTCTCGCTTCATAATATAAAAGATTGCTGTCATTACAAATCCCCCTGCAGCCAGAGCAACACCACCCATAACATCAAAACCTATCCATAGTCCCCATGGTGTTGAATCAGTTAAATTTGTTGTAGCACCTAATCCAAAAATAAAGCGATTAAGTCCCACTGCTGCAGCAAATCCAGTGATAATCCATAAAACAAGTTTCGTATTCTGTACTCTATTCATCCGAAAGCTCCTCACCTGCTTCTTATTCAGTTCCATGCGACGACGGATTATCCAATTTAAACCGAGCATAAATCCACCCATACCAACAAATGCAAATGGAACTGATTCCATTGCGGGAGCGGTTGTTTCGGGAAGTGGCTTATTGCCAATATGAGTTTGATATGAAAGAAATCCAAGATCAATATCTGAGAGATATAAAACAGATGTGCCACCAATCTCGTGCTCACCCCAAACATTATTAATGTATTTACCCGGATTTTCGTTGATTTTTTTATGGGCAAGTTTTATTAGTTCTTTACGTTCACCAAAGATGGTCGCACCTTCCGGGCAAATTTCGGTGCAAGCAGGTTGTTTACCTTCTTTAAGTCTGTCATAACAAAAAATACATTTTCGAACATATGGAACTGGTTCATCCCAATCATACCGTGGAATTCCAAAAGGGCATGCCATCATACAATATCTACATCCGATACATTTATCACTATCATAAATTACTGCACCTTCTTTGGTTTTATACAATGCGCCAACAGGACAAGCAGTTACGCAAGCAGGTTCAAGGCAATGCCTGCACTGTTTTCTAATAAAGTGCTCAGCCGGCTTTTGAATGATTGATGTCCAGTTTTCAGATGAAAGACCATCATTTTTTTGCCACACTCTTGGAACATCGAATTCCAGGTTATTTGTTTCTTTGCATGCAGAAACGCACTTAAGACAGCCAATACATTTTGTTATATCTGTTAGAATTGCTTTGCTCAAACGGGGGCTCCTTCTTTATTTAGTGTTTTGCAGATATCTTCATCGGTATTCGGAGGAAACTTCCATGCAATAGTGCAAACGAACTGAGATAATGGCATAAGTACACAGTGAGCTATTTTTGTAAAAGGTATAAGTATAAATATCAAATCAGCAGAAAGAATGTGCATCAGCATAAAAAACTGGTAACCGTTGGGACTAACATTTAAGTGTGCACAAACAAATCCTGTAACAAATGGAACTATTAATAAAAGCGGCCAAAGATAATCTTGCTTGCGGCTTAAGAAACTTGAAGACTTACTTAACATTCGTCCTATTAACAGTGCAATTCCAAAGACTATTGTACTTATGGTAAGCCAGTAAGCCCAGCTATATGGAAGAGTTAACCATGAAATTCCGATTGAACCTTCCCATAGTTTTACATGAGCGAATAAAAAGATTGGTACAATTAATAATCCAATATGGAAAAGTATTGAAAAGATTGAGTAAACGGGACGATTGTTTGCAATCCTCTTTACAGGAAAGAACCATTCCATACTGCGGCTAAAAATTAATTTCCACGGCATGGTTTTATCACTTGCTTTACGGTATGCTTTATAAGCACCCCAAATATCCAATAGGAAAATTCGCAATAAACCTAAAAGCATTATTGCAAAGCACAGTCGAAAGAATGGTCCGCGTGCAAATTCCAGCCAGGTATCCATATTTACTCCTTCTCCGTAATACATTCAGATTCATCTTCTTTTTCTATTACAAGTGAATCATTAAAAATGATAGCTTTGTAAATTAAATCGTGTAAGCCCATTACTTCGCAATCAATTCCCTGGTCTTCAACCAATTCTTTTAATTGTTTCTTACAATTAGCGCATGGTGCGACAAGTATTTCACATCCTGATTTTCGAATTTGATCAGCTTTAAGTTTTCCGCCGATAGTTGTTCGGTAAGGTCGTATTTCATCAATAGAGATAGTACCTCCTCCTCCTCCGCAGCAGATATTATTTTCTCCGTTTGGAGTCATCTCTACGTAGTTTTTGCAAAAAGCTTTTAGAATTTCCCGCGGTTGATCAATTATCCATCGCTGTCTTGCAATGTTGCAAGGATCGTGGTAAGCTACTTTTTCTTTAACAACATCAGGGTTAAGTATTAGTTTTCCTTCCTTCCAGACTTTATGCGTGTATTCCATAATATTTATAACTGGAGGGGCATCTTTGCCGCCACAGTAAGCCGGTATAAAATATTTAGCTGAACGAGATGCATGCCCGCATTCACCTATAAGAATATTTTTACCTTTTAGTCTTCTTGTTTCCTCATCAACCTTCTTAACTACTCGTTCCAATATTCTGTCGCTGTAAAAGAGACCATAATTAATTCCATCAAAATATCCGGTACCTGTTGTCCAGGAATCTCCTGTAGCAGTAAAAACCGCTGCTATCCCCATCAATGTTTCCGCTTCCATTAGAAAGTCACTGACCGCCGGGAAGAAAACATAATCTGTCTCTTCAACATCAACAGGAAATTTTATGTTAACTGCTTTTTCTTCCAGCATTTCATCTTCAAGAAATTCCAGTGTGTCCATTAAAGCCGGTACAGGTATGGCTGATGTATTTTTTGTAGCTCCTTCAAGTTGTTCTCGTGTACTTACCACTAATGCACGGGGAGAAATTCCAATTTCACTTAATATGTAACGACCAAGATGTGTAATTAAACCATGGTCAATTCCCGAAGGACATTCAAGAGTGCATCTTCTGCAGGCAGTACAATTCCAAAAACTTTCTGCCATTTCCTGGAGTTTTTCATCTGTTAAATATCCACTTCCTAGCAAACGCCCTTTCAACAATCCGCCAATTGTAAAATGACGCCGGTAAACACTTAGTAAAAGTTCGGATCGGTAACAAGGAATATCTTTAAGATCTCCGGTTGCCTGGTAAACCTGGCAGGTTGTTGCACATCGCGAACACTTAGCACTCATTCTAATAAAGTGATCCAATGCCATTTTATAATTGGAGTGTTTTAAGATTGCCGCAAATGCTTCAAGAAAACGGCGTGGACGATCGTTAACATCAAAATCTTCAATATGATAACGTACATCTAGTTTTTGCTTTTCTATTACATCAGGTTTTCTTAATGATTCAAAAGCTTTTTTTCGTTCTTCATCTGTTATTACGGAGGTTCTCATTTATTTCCTGTTTATTCAATTTGAAGTTTGTTTTCATTTTAATATTTGAATTATTCTGCTAATAATTTATACGTCTATGTTAAATGCTTTTTCATGACCTTCTACCGGTCTTCGCAGAATTGGAATTTTTGATTTAATTCTTTCCTTAGATTCTGCTTTTGTAATTTCCGGGCTAAGAAATTCGATACCGTATTCGTTGCAGCTTATTTCCAGTTGAGGATTTGTTAGATAGACATAAACACGCGAATTATAATGTGTTTTAGTTTGATGATGAAATTCCATTATTTCCTGGTCTGTACGGTATGTTTGTGCACCACAGCAAATAGCAACATTAATTTGTTTGCTGCATATTTGCAACAAGATCAATCAGAAAGTATTCATCGCCAGGAGAAGATGAAACTGAATACCCATTGCTTTCAAACAATTCTTTTGCCCATCTTACCAGGACATCATGGGAAACATTGTCATTGATTTCAGGTTTATATTTAGTATTGCTGGAAGATTTTATACTGCCAGCTAAAAATTTGTTTAAAGTATCTTCTATAGAATCATTAACATTTGGAATTACCATTATCCCCATTCCCATCACCTGATTCTGATAGAAGCTTTTTATGCCGTTACAAATAAGAGTGTTAATTTTGTGGAACCGAAGTAGTCTTACTCGCAGAAATCCTTCGCTTGCAAGACATTTAATATTTTTTGAAGATATAATCTTCGCGTTTTTGATAGTAAAAATTTTGAACTGTTTTGCTACTTCAAAGCAGGGCGCAATCTGGTTATTTAAAATTGGTACTGCAACGTTCATGATGCACAATTGGTGCAACATCAATACCAACAAATTATAGTTCTGTAAAAGATTAAAAAATAATGAGTTAATGTGTGAATGACATATGGTGTGTTGCAGTTTGTGCAACATTAGTGTAGCGCTGCAACATCCTTTGTTGCAGATGGTGCACAGCTAGTTTAGATGTGGGTTATTAAATGTCGGAAATATTGATGTTATATCTTTTGATTTTTCGCCAGAGTGTGGTTCGATGAATTCCTAATTCTTCAGCGGCTTTAGAAATTACGCCACTGCAATTACGTAAAGTGGATATTATCTGGTTTTGTTCATCAATAGATTCAGTTACAGGAGTTGATAAGATATCCTTATTGACTTCAGAACCTTTTTCGATGCGTATTAATTCCGGGGGAAGATGTTCCCTTTTTATTATACTTCCATGGCAGAGTACAAATCCATGTTCAATTATATTTTCAAGTTCCCTAATGTTTCCCGGAAAATCATAGCTCATCAAAGTGCTCATCACATTTGGACTTACACTAATTATTTTCTTTCCGGTTTTTGCATTAAATTTCCTGATGAAGTGATCTACAAGATATGGTATGTCCTCTTGTTTATCTTTCAAGGGGGGCAAATCGAATTTAACAACTGCTAGACGGAAATATAGATCATCCCTGAATTTTGCCTGCGCAACTAGTTTTTTAAGATCCTTATTTGTTGCTGCTACAATTCTTATATCCGCTTTAATGGTTTCTGTACTACCAAGAGGTTCGTACTCTCTTTGCTGTAGCAGCCGCAGAAGTTTAACTTGTGTGGAAAGCGGAAGTTCTCCTATTTCATCAAAAAAAACAGTGCCTCCATTCACTGCAGCAAGTTTCCCATTTTTATCTTTCTTGGCATCTGTAAAAGCACCTTTAACATAGCCGAAAATTTCCGATTCAAATAGTTGAGACGGTAACGTACCGCAATTTATAACAACGTAGTTAGCTTTCTTCCTCGGACTAAGATTATGAATCGCGCGGGCAAACAATTCTTTACCCGAGCCGGATGGGCCCTGTATAAGCACAGTACTTTCACTTTCAGCAATATCGGGAAGAATTGCAAATAGTTTATGCATCTTAGGGCTTTTGGAGATTATATCTTCGAGGGAATAGTTTCTACTTAATTCTTTCCTGAGATGTTCGATTGTTGAAAGATCTCTAAATGTTTCGACTGCTCCCAGTGCATTCCCCTCTTCATCTTTTAAAACAGCTGTTGAGATGCTGATTGGAATTTTTTCTCCCTGGCTGTTTATAATATTAACAGGTCTGTCAATTGCATCAATACCCGTTTCAAGAGTGTCCTTAAGAAGGCAAAATTCACAAATATCAGAATGAAAAACATCCTGACAATGTTTGCCTATTGCCTGTGACGCAGGAACGCCGGTTATTTTTTCTGCTGCACGATTAAAACTGGTGATTACTCTGTCGCTATCAACAGTAAAAACACCATCGGCGATTGAGCTTAAAATAACCTTGAAAAAAGCTAAGTCTTCTAAAGTATCTTTCATTCAGTATTAATATATTTTTAAATTTCCTCTTTAGTTTTAATATAATTGAACAAGCAGCAACAAACAAATTCTTGCAAAACAATTAAAGTTTGATCTTCCACTTTATCATTTCGTCAATTGCTTTTTGGTTTTCAATATTATTATTCATCGCATCGTAGCCAAAATCTTTGCCGCTAAATCCTTTTATTTTATTATTCGCTTCTTCTTTTACAAAAGGGATTTCTCCTTTCTCTAAAATTGAAATTAATAACCCAAATCCTTTCTTTTTATTGAGTTCCAAGACTCTGCTTGCAATCTTAAATTTATTATACTCATCTGCTTTTTCAAATACTGTTGCAAGATGATTAATATTATCTTCTTGAGAAAGAAATTTATCCAATTCTTTTTCAGTCATCGTTTCAACATTTATGCTATCCAAATGCGAATCATCGTGTGTTGTTTCTCCGTGCAATTCTATGTGCGTATGATCATCGTGAGAATTGCTGAAGTAATTTCCCATAAGATAGAATCCAAATACAACAACTATAATTGCACCCAATCCTAGCGCAACTCGCATTATTGCTTTTTTTCGCATTTCAGCACGATAGATATAAAGGTACAATGCAACTAAAATTAACATCAATCCATAGAAGGAAACAACTGTTGGACCACTTGGTAAATCAGCAACGTAGGATAAATAAAGTCCAAGAACACTGACAATGACACCCATAGACCAACCAATAACTAGTTGTTTCCACAACATCTGTAATAAGCATTGAAGTGATAGCGGGAACAACCAAAAACACAAACACCAAAAGAACTCCGGCAGTTCCAACCGAGTGAGTAATAACAACTCCGAAAGAAACGTAAAAAAGAAAATCCCAGAATCGCACGTTCATTCCTTTACTATATGCTTTATTAGGATTTTCGGAAATAAGTATAAACTGCTTTCTAAAAACGAAATGGAAAACTCCAACGAAAGAATAAACTATGGCAGCGTTACGTATTGTTTCCCACTTAACCCAAAGAATGCTCCCGGTTAATATCTCTTTAATATGTTCTGCTCCATGCGGTGCTTTATCGATAACCAAAATTGCTACTGAAGCAGCTATAGCGTAAGTGAGTCCTATCACAGCTTCCTGCGGAATCTTTTCGTGCCTTATTCTTGAAATTGAAAAAACTCCAGCTCCGATAAATGTGAAAATAAGCGAGAACCAATACGCACCGGTTGTATCAGGCAATATTCCAAACAGAAAACCAACCGTTGTTCCCAATGCAGCAATTTGTGCTAATGCAAGATCAACAAATATTACTTTTCTTCTTAATACATGAAGCCCCAGATACGAATGAATGCCTACTAGAATAAGACATTCAAAAAATGCTGGAGCCATTATATCCCAAATACTTAAATCCATTTTCTTCTTCTGCGTTGTTTAGAAATATTCTATTCTACTTTTGCAAATGCTTCGTTCAGTTTATTTATCCAGAGATCAATCAATTTAAAAACATTTTCAGTACCGGGTGCGCCATTAACAAACATCGGAACAATAACGGGCTCAGCGCCAACTTTATCGCATATAGTTTTAACTTTATTTTCATCAAAATAATTGGCAGCCAAAAGAACTTTGACTTTATTCTTTCTCATCTCCTGAACAAGCTCCTCAACGTGCTTTGGTGAAGGTGGAATTCCAGGTTTCGGTTCAACGTAGCCAACTATATCCAATCCTAATAATGATTGAAAGTAAACCCAGTTTTTATGATACGCTACAATTTTTTCCCCTCTAAAAGGAAGTGCGGCTTTCATCCATCCGCCAAGGTAATCGATCATCTTTTTTCCTTTATATTCTTTCTCTTCAAGAAAACTGATTAACTGACCATTGTTAGCAAGCTTAGTTAAAAGTGTGCCCCCCATCAGTTTTACAAGTTCTTCACCGAAAGTTTTGTTATCAATTTCATCCTGAAAATTTTTAAGATTAGTTCTGTAGAAATCTGAATTTTGTGGATCAATCTTTTCTAACCCTATTGTAATATTCTCAGAAATTATTTTAAGATTAAGTGGATTAGTTGTTATGTGCGGATTGCCGTAAATGTGCAATCCTCCTTCACTGCGGGAGAGAACTTCCGGTTTATCCAGTAAGTTTATTCCATCGTATGCAGCAACAAAACCCTGCTGACCAGAACGAATCTTATCGTTCTTAGACATATCTACAAGAGATGGGACCCATAATTCCAAATCCAGACCGGTCGAGACAAACAAATTAGCTTTACTTAACAGTACCGCAAAGCTTGGTTTGGGGCGCACAAAATGTGCATCCTGATCGCCCTGAACAATGTATTGAACGTCTACCTTATCTTTACCAATATATTTTACAATATCAGCATAAGTGCTTAGTGTGGTAACAACTTTAATTTTATCTGCTGCAAAAAGAATGTTACTAATTAATAATAATACGATTAAAAATATTTGCTTTTTCATCATTCACCTCATTAATAACGATCGTGTTTATGCGGACCTGCAGCAAAAACAATTTGGAATCTTATTGTGTTCTGAGCAGTTGGAATTTCAGTACCGTCCAAATAATTGTACTGCAGCCGCAATCTTACCCAGTTGCTTTGCCACCAGGTAATGTAAGGAACGATCTGCCATGTGTACTTTGAATTATTATATGTTTCGAAGGGTTGAGTGCAATCGAATCGTGTACCAACCTGCCACTGCAAATCGAATTTGTATTCAACGTAACTGTACCCTCCAAATGCTTTTATTCTGTCACTCAATAATTCTTTATTGGCATAATAAAGTTCCGTACGCCAAATAAATGAGTGATATCTTGCCTGGTTAAGTGGTTCCCATAAAACAGTTAGATCAAATCCGCCAATAGCAGTTAACCGGGAATCTTCTAATATAAGAATTCCCTCTTCATCATATCCTCTTTGATTATTTTGACCAATCATTCCAGTTAGACCTAATTCAAGGTAAGCATCCCTGGAAAGATCCCAATAATTTTTTAGATGAAGTAAACCAGCAGGGATGGAAAACATATCTCC
>RCNF010001648.1_pt1 | contig 12277 bp, 11 predicted proteins | sample 2041311 | NCBI WGS metagenome assembly RCNF01 (sample SAMN09708228, study PRJNA481090) | Marine sediment metagenome, whole genome shotgun sequencing project. | biome: marine sediment; feature: ocean; material: sediment; isolation source: Sewage treatment plant 2 marine sediment (STP2) ... | reverse complement strand
GCGGAGGCCCAATCGTGGTTGGTTCCGATGGAGTCGTCGTTGATTCCGGGAAGCTCGTTTGAGGGGCTACCCGTCGTTGCAGGCGGCGACGCCGGTGACACCGGCCTGATGGCGTTGTGGCAGAAGTGCGTCCACCTCGGATGCCGTGTCCCAGAATGCTCGTCGTCCCAAGGATTTGAGTGCCCCTGCCACGGCTCGAAGTACAACTTCCACGGCGAGTACGACAGCGGCCCAGCTCCTCGCAACCTCGACAGGTTTGCGCTTGAGATCGACGGTCAGGGCGACCTCATCGTCGATACCGGGAATGTCCTCGAGACTTCACGAGCGAAGACAAAGACCATCGCCTATCCCCAGGGACCATCCTGCCTGTGAGTCCATATCTCCTCCCAATAATCGCAACCGCTGAAGCGGAACCCGTCGGTCCCAGCAATGTCGGGCTGGGTTCGGTCGTGTTGACCATCGCCGTTGGCGTGTTTCTGGTCTGGGTTGGTTATGTCGTCATCAACAGCAGGCGCCGGACTCGACCCCCGGAAACGCCTGCCCCCAACCAAGAGTTCTTCATGGACAATGAAGGCCTGGAGAACGACCGCCTCACCCGCGTGCTGACCGCGGCCGTGCTTGCCGCCGCCGTACTAGCGATCGTCTTGCCCATCTACTACGTCAACGAGACCGGCCGCCAGGAGGCCGCTGCCGAAGAGATCGACGAGGACTATCTCCACTTTGGCGAAGAATGGTGGGTCAAGTTCGAGTGCACCGCGTGTCATGGCCCCGACGGTGGTGGCGGTGGTGCCGAGATCGCTGAAGAACGTTCCGGGCTGATCGCAACATGGGCGGCTCCTGCAATCAACGATGTCTTCTACCGCTACGACGAAGAGGAAGTTCGCCACTGGATCGTCAACGGACGAGCAGGCTCTCCGATGCCGGCCAGTGGGCTCGATGGTGGCGGTGCCATGACAGTCCAAGAGATCGATCAGGTTGTCGACTATCTCAAGAGCCTGCAGGTTTCGCAGATGGACGCCTTCGGCAAGGCCGACGCGGCCGTCATAACCGCGCTGGATCGCATTGCAAATGCCGAGGCCAGCATTCAGACCCGAATCCTGATCGAAGAGACCGCCCTCAAGGACATCCGGAGCCGCCCCGCCCAATTCAGCGTTATTGGTTCGATGCCAGACGATGTCGATGCCCTGCTCGGTGGGGCTGGGACCTGTACCGACGAATCTGCAGCATTGGTCGGAACAACGTGCGCTAACCCGGGTCCTGATGCCGATCGTGACGGACTTGTCGACGAAGCCGAGTCGGCGCTGGTGGCCATGGCGACATCGGCAGTGGAGACTGTAATCTCGCTCACCGTCGATACCGCGACACTCGAGGTCAATGAACTCGAAGACACCGCATTTGCACTGAGCCTGTCCCCGACCTCGGCATTTTCGATGACCGACGCCACCGGCACCCCGATCGCTGATCTGGAGGCCGTTGCCGGCTTCATCTCTCATCTTGACGCCAAGCATCTCGAACTGTCGCTGCTAACCGATCGCAACGACCAGTTCGCCGCTCCTGTCATTGCAGGAATCGCTTTTCTCAATGCTGCCCTTGAGCAAAAGGCCTGGGATGTCGACTTCACTGAGGTAGCCGCAGCTACAGGACTCACCCAGGATGACGCCGCCCGGTCAGTCGGTCTATTCAACGCCTACTGCGCTCGTTGCCATACCGCTGGGTACAGCGCAGGCATCGAATTCGAGCAAGATCCAGGTTCCGGGGCCTGGGCACCAGCTTTGACCAACGGACGAACCCTTGTGCAATTCCCCGACGCCCAGGATCACATCGATTTCATCATCAACGGTGCCGAAGCATCCGCCGAGTACGGCATCAACGGCATCAGCGGCGTTGGCGGTATGCCAGGATTTGGTGCGGTGTTGAGCCAGGAGGACATCGAGTTGATCGTTAAGTACGAGAGGTCAATGTGATGAACCTGATCAATAGGATCATCAAGGACGAGCGCGGTATCAGCGCGCTGGAGCGCTTCGGTCTGTTCGCCGCCGTCTTCTCGGTCCTAGTTTTCATCCCCGTCTTCCGCTCGATACTCGGCGACATCTTCGATGCAACGCTTGGCCAGGTCGACGATGAAGGAGACCTCACCGGCTTGGCAGTCGCCTTGCGTGGCATCCTGATCACGATCGTCGCGATAGTCTCATTCCTCGGCTCTGGCTATCTACTGCTCTACACCAACCTGGGAGCTCGTCTCGGCTTCCTGGTGTCGGGTGCAGCCACGTTTGGTTGGATGGTCATCGGGTCAACGCTGTTTGTTGTCTACGCCCCCCGTGGGCTACGTCCTGCGAACCTGGAGGGACTCAATGCCTTCCAGATCCGGATCCCATCGATTGCTCTGACCTTGGCGTCGTTGATCCTGTTCCTGATGTTTGTTACCGCGCTAGACCGCTACGACAAAGAACAGCCCCAGGTCTAGGGGAACTCTTCGAGTTCCTTGGGAGTTCGCGGAGCGAACTCCGGTATCGCCTTCGGCGATATTCGGGAACTCGCCGCAGAAACCACGCCTGCAGTTCCTCTTAGGAACTGCCAAGATAGCTCGCCGCAGGCGGGCTATCCGTTTACCCCTGCGATGATCGGGGCCAGCAACTCCTGCAGGGACGGTCCGTTGCGAACCTCGAGCTCGTAATAGACCCGGGTGCGAGGAATATCACCAAGATCGATCACGCTGGCGAGATCCATCGGCGTACCGATCACGATCCCGTCGGGAGCGGCTGCCGCAATGGTCTCCTCTAGTTCCTGGCGTTGTTGATCGCTATATCCCATGGCCGGGAGCACCGCACCGATGTGGGGATACTTCTCGTACACACCAACCAGTGAGCCGACCGCATACGGGCGCGGATCGATCAGCTCGGCAGCATTGTGCTGCTGGGCAGCGACCACTCCAGCGCCAAACGGCATCTCGCCGTGGGTGATAGTCGGGCCATCATCGAGCACCAGCACCCGCTTGCCCTCGATGACAGTCGGATCATCGACACTAATCGGTGAAGCTGCCTCAACAACAGTGGCCTGCGGGGCCAACATGGCGACGTTCTTGCGTATCTCGGCAAGCCCATCAGCCGGCGCCGTATCGATCTTGTTGATGACAACAACGTCCGCCTGACGGACGTTGGCCTCCCCCGGCCAGTAGCGAAGCTCATGCCCGGCGCGGAACGGGTCGACGACGCAGAAGCCCAGATCCACCTGGTAGAAGGGCAGGTCATTGTTGCCGCCGTCCCAGATGATTACGTCGGCCTCTTGCTCGGCGGCAGCAAGGATCTCGCCATAGTCGACGCCTGCATAGATGACCGCACCCTGGCGGATGTATGGCTCGTACTCCTCGCGCTCTTCGATGGTTACGTCGGCCGCGTCGAGGTCTTCGAAACTGGCGAGACGTTGTACGCGTTGCGCGTTCAGGTCTCCGTATGGCATGGGGTGACGAATCGCAGCAACCCGGACGCCGGCGTCGGCGAGGATTTGGCGAATCTGCCGACTCGTTTGGCTTTTGCCTGTGCCAGTACGGGTTGCAGTGATCGACACGACAGGTTTGTTCGACTTGATCAGCGTCTCAGAGCCGGGGACACCAAACGAGGCGCCGGCAGCTACGGCACGAGAGGCCAAGTGCATGACGTGCTCATAGGTAACGTCGGAATACGAGAACAAGACATGGTCGACGCTGAACTCTGCGATCAGCGCTTCGAGTTCGCTCTCCTCGTAGATCGGGATTCCATCCGGGTACAGGCTTCCAGCCAACTCAGTCGGATAGCGCCGACCGGCGATATCAGGAATCTGGGTGGCGGTGAACCCGACCACGGTGAAGTCAGGATTGTCCCGATACATCGTGTTGAAGTTGTGGAAGTCGCGTCCAGCCGCTCCGAGAATCAGTATGCGGGTTGTCATCTGCACTCCTGTCACTTATACATTTATGCAGTCTGCCAGGAGTCGCCGATCTTGGCAACGGGCCGGATGGCCCAACAAAATGGTGCCCCACCGCGCCGCGTCCTTACACTCCTGGGCAAGATCAAGCCAAGGGGTGCGCAATGGACAAGGACCGACAACGGCATATCGCGACAGAGGCCATCCATGCCGGAGAGATCCACGATGGTTTTGGATCCCACATCCCACCTATCTACCAGACATCCACGTTCACATTCGAGAACATGGCCGCTGTCGAGTCCTGGGCCCAAGGCGAGACTGATGGCTACATCTACTCGCGCCGCGGCAACCCGGCTCGAACCGCCCTCGCTGCCAAGCTGGCTGCGTTGGAGAGCTTTGGAATGGGCCCGGAGCGACAGAACGTCACCGCCGAAATCTTTGCCTCTGGCATGGCCGCCATCAGCGCTGCCCTTATGGGGATAGCTAAGGCTGGGACCCACATCATCTCCCAACAAGTCCTCTACGGCTCGGCCGATCACCTCATCGCTGAGGTCCTGCCCGAGTACGGCATCACCAACAGCCGGATCCCAGGACTAGGACTGGAAGGCCTGAGCGCCGAACTGGAGTCTCATCCAGAGACGGCGGTGATCTACCTCGAAACGCCGGCCAACCCCACCATGACCATCATCGACATCGCCGGCGTCGCTGCCATCGCACATGCCCACGATGCCAAGGTCGTCGTCGACAACACATTCGCCACACCAGTTCTACAACGGCCCCTTGAACTCGGAGCCGATGTCGTCGTCCACAGCACCACCAAATACATCAACGGTCACGGCACCGTCATCGGGGGTGCCGTAATCAGCCGCGATATTGCGCTCATGGAGGAACAAATCGGATCGTTGATTCGCTTCACCGGAGGCGTCGCCAGCCCATTCGACTGTTGGCTAACCAACCTGGGGTTGAAGACGCTCCCGCTACGGATGCGGCAGCACTGTGAGAATGCCCAGCAGGTTGCAGAGTTCCTCAATAATCACCCAGCCGTCTCCACCACGCACTACCCGGGTTTACCGGATCACCCCGACCATGAATTAGCCGGCCAACAGATGTCCGGGTTCGGGGCGATGATCTCCTTTGACCTCGGTAGCTACGAAGCCGCCATCGAGTTCATGGATCGAATCGAGCTGTGCACGCTGGCAGTCAGCCTTGGCAACATCGACACTCTTGTAGAACATCCGGCATCAATGACGCACCGGGTGGTAGCCCCAGAAGCTAAAGCTCGATCTGGTATTACAGATGGACTGGTGCGCATCTCGATCGGACTCGAATCAGTCGAGGACATAATCGCCGATCTTGATCAGGCGTTGCGCAACTAGGAGTCGGCCTGGCTCAGGTGGTACGACAGGATCTGCAGCTCGCTGGACAGATCAACCCGCCGCACCTCAACGCCAGCGGGACGCTTCAAGACGGCAGGAGCGAAGTTGAGGATCGAACGGACCCCGGCAGCAACAAAGCGGTCGGCAACGCCCTGGGCCGCATCAGCCGGAGTTGCGATTATCCCGATGGTGACGCCTTCAGCTGCCACCACCGACTCCAGCTCGCTGAGTGGCCTGACCGCAACGGCACTAATCGTCGTGCCTGCTTTGGCTGGGTCGATATCGAACAGTGCCACCACGTCAAACCCGGACTCGGCGAACCCCGGATAGACGGTCAGCGCACTGCCCAGGTTGCCGGCGCCTGCGATGACCACCTTGTAGGAGTGAGTGAGTCCGAGCTCTTTTCTCAGCAACTCGCGAAGTGCCGCAGCGTGGTAGCCGACTCCACGCACGCCGGGCGGGTCGATAAACGAAAGATCCTTGCGTACCTGCGCTGAATTAACACCGGCGCTCAATGCCAGCTCATCAGACGAACAGGTTGTCTGACCCAATTCCATCTCCGCCAAACACCGCAGATAAAGCGGGAGCCGGGCGATGGTTGCGGCCGGAATGCTGCCTCTCACCACGTCAAGAATAGCTACGTCTTGATAACCCGCGATCTCGACGGGCTACTCGCTATAGGTACGAGCGCATGACAGCCACGAGCATGTCGCGGCGGCTGATAACACCCTCCGCAACAACATCACCATGGCGGTTGAGAATGACTGGGATCTGAAGGTGATACTTCGCTTCGAGATCAGCATCACCGGCGATATCGGTAACGACAACGTCGCAGCGGAACCAACGTGCAGTACGTTGCAGCCTCGGCAGGGCTTCTGCGCAGAGGCCACAACCGGTTCGGGTCAGGAAAACGAGCTGGCGTCGGCGCACTATGGTGACCCGACCATGCGACCCGCTACCGCTGCCGTCATCATCGGCCTCCTCGTCCTTATCTTGGCCTCATCGCTCATCTGGCTGCAACGCAGCTTCTAGGCGCGCTTGATCTGCAGAGACGGGTTGCCCGTACGCAACGTCACCGTGGAGCCGGTGTCGAGCGGGTACGAGTTCACCGCACTGCCATCTCGCACCGCGACAGCAATCTGCCCGTAGCTATCGACATGGAGCAGACCCTCGCCATTGACGACATCTCCGTACGCCTCAACCCACTCGATAGGAAACTCCGCAGCATTGATCTTGAGCACGATCGAGGTGCCAGGACCGATTCCGACCAGTTTGAGATCTTCAGGTGAGACATTGAGCTGGGCATTGCCGAAGTGGTCAACCCACAGCACCTCTCCGGTGACACTCTGCTCGCCATGTTCGACCAGCGGCAACATCATCGGCATAACCGAGTCTGGATCAACTTCGGGTCCCAACTCCTCGAGCGTTGCCTGACCCGACGCGATCACGGCCGCAGCCGGGCCAAACAGATCACGGCCGTCGAACGTCGATCCGGGAGCAGGGATCTGAATCTCTGGGTTTTCGATGGAGACGATTTTGTCGGCGCCGCCCACGATCGCCACGGCTGGCGCAAGGAGCCCGTTGTCGGGTCCGATGAGGACTCCCCATTCGGTTCGTGCGGCAATCGCCCTTCGCTTGGTCCCAACCCCTGGGTCGATCACTGCCAGCGCAACCCCCTGCGGCATGTATTGGATAGAACGCATCAGAGCAAGGGATCCGGCGCGGATGTCACCTTGGGCGAACTCGTGACCTATGTCGATGACCCTGACCTCAGGGGCAATACGGCCGATGACTCCGTGCACCACGCCGACGAACTCGTCATCACGACCAAAATCAGAAAGAAACGAAATAGGGAGATTCATGAGCCGGGATGGTACCCGCACCGCCTTCTCTCCACGTCTGGCATCCCTCAGGCCCATATCCTGGGCTCACGGACGCCAGACTTGTCAGGGTTGATACAGCGTTGGATCGTCTTGTTGGTAGGCGCCGGTGCGGAGATGGCAGGCGGCGAGGTGGTCCCCGTTGCCTTCGGCGGCCACGAGAGCGGGCACCTCGACATCGCAGACGCCTTCCTTGGCAATCGGGCATCGCGGATGGAAGTGACACCCAGGGGGCGGATTCAACGGCGAAGGGATCTCTCCGGCAAGGATCTGACGCTTCTTGGGACGGTCCGGATCGGGAACCGGGATCGCGGACAACAAGGCTTCGGTGTAGGGATGCAGAGGCTTGCGGTACAAGGACTCACGATCGGTCATCTCAACGATTCGTCCCAGGTACATCACAGCTACTTGGTCGGAAATGTGCTCAACCACAGCAAGGTTGTGCGCTATGAAAAGCAACGTGAGATTCAACTCCGACTGCAGGTCCTTCAGCAGATTCAGCACCTGTGCTTGCACCGACACATCCAGAGCCGACACCGGCTCGTCGGCCACCACAAGGTCTGGTTTCAACACCAGCGCCCTGGCTATTCCGATCCGTTGCCGTTGACCGCCGGAGAACTCATGCGGGTATCGACCGGCGTGCGCCCCTCTGAGTCCAACAATCTCAAGCATCGCAGTCACCCGTTCGTGGCGCTCGTCTTTGCTGTCGACTCCATGGAGACGCAAACCTTCAGCAATGGAATCCCCGACCTGGGTACGCGGATCGAGTGAGCCGTAAGGATCTTGGAAGATGAATTGCATCCGGCGACGGAACCGCTTGAGTTTGCTCCCGTGGACATGCGTGATGTCCTCGCCGTCGAAACTGATGGTGCCGCTGGTCGGTTCTAGCAGGCGCACCAGCATTCGTCCCAGTGTTGTCTTGCCACAGCCCGACTCTCCCACCAGTCCGATTGCCTGACCCTTGGGGATATCGAGATCGACGTCGGCCACCGCTTTGACAGTTGCAATCTCTCGTTGCAGCAGCCCGCCCTTCACAGGGAATTCCTTGACCAGGTTTCTGATTTCTACAAGATTCTCAGCCATCCGTTGGACCGTCCTGATAGAGCCAGCACCGCACCTTGTGACCAGACGCGACTTCCAGAAGTTCCGGCTTGGTGCTGGTGCAAATCTCAAGATCATTCTGCACGCGATCGACACAGCGCGAGGCGAATCGGCAACCCGAAGGCAAGTCGATCAAGGAAGGCACGACTCCGGGGATGGTATCGAGCACATCCTTCAACACTCCGAGGACCGGTATGGATCCGACCAGCCCCTGCGTATAGGGATGCATCGGCTCATGGAAAATGGTCCGGACATCAGACTCTTCGACGATTTCACCGGCATACATCACCGCTACTCGGTGAGCCATCTCGGCAACGACACCGAGATCGTGGGTGATAAGCAGTACCGCGGTGTTCGACGATGCCTGCAGATCGCGGATCAGATCGAGGATCTGCGCCTGGATCGTGACATCAAGGGCTGTGGTCGGCTCGTCGGCGATCAGCAATTCGGGCTCGCAGGCAAGCGCCATCGCAATCATCACCCGCTGCGCCATGCCACCGGACAATTCATGCGGGTACGCCCGCGCCCGAGTCTCCGGGTCCGGGATGCCCACCCTGGTGAGCATCTCGGTCACCTTTTCTTGCTCGACATGCTTCGACCAGTCGCGGTGCAATTCGAACACTTCTTTGATCTGGGCTCCGGCCCGATAAACGGGATTGAGCGCACCGGCGGGTTGTTGGAAGATCATCGAAATGTGCTCGCCCCGCAGGCCGCGGACCTCCGAGTTCTTCATCTCTGTGACGTTCTTGCCGTCGAAGAAAATATCACCGGCAACGATCGAGCCGGGATGGGCAATCAGGCCCATCACCGAAAGGGACGTCACAGATTTGCCACAACCCGACTCACCCACGATGCCCAGTACCTCGCCGCGGTCCACGTGCAGGTCCACCGCATCAACGGCCTTGACCACACCCTCACGAGTATCGAAGTGCGTCTTCAAACCCCGGATCTCCAGCAACGGCTCTTGGGCCACGGCGGGCCGTGGCGCCTCGCTGCTGACATCACCGGAGGTGGGAACGGGCGCCGTCATCGGTTCAGCGTGGGGTCGAGAGCATCGCGCAAACCATCACCCATGAGGTTGAAGCCAAGCACCGTGATCATGATGGCGAGGCCGGGATAGAAAACGAGGTGGGGTGCGGTAAAGACCTGATTCCGGTAGGAGGCCAGCATCGAGCCCCATTCGGCAAGCGGTGGCTGCGCACCGAGGCCGAGGAACGACAAGCCGGCCGCCTCGAGGATGGCCGTCGCGACCCCAAGCGTGGCCAGCACCACAAGAGGCGTCATCGCGTTCGGGATCACCCTCCGCACGAGGATTTGCATAGGGGAAGCACCGAGTGCGCGCGAGGCGGAAACGAAATCGCTCTCCTTGATGCTGAGGACCTGAGCGCGCATAACGCGCGCGTATCCAGGCATGGTGACGATGGCGATGGCGATGAGCGCGTTACGAAGTCCGGGACCAAGAACCGCAACGATTGCAATCGCCAACAGAAGCGAGGGAAATCCCAGGATCACGTCCATGAAGCGCATGATGATGTTGTCAAACCAGCCACCCTTATAGCCCGCAACGGCTCCGATCCCGGCGCCAACGAAGAGCGCCAGCGTCACAGTGAAGAATCCAAGTTGCAGGCTGACCCGGGAACCGTAGATGACCCGGGAAAACTGATCCCGCACGTTGCCGTCGATGCCCATCCAGTGTTGCGGCTTATCCGCATCACAACCGAGCAGGTGAATGCAAGGTTTCTCGTAGCGCCGCACATCTTGCTCCCCGATCAGATCGTCGTTTGGCTCGTACGGGGCAATCAGCGGCGCAAAGATCGCGATCAAAACCAGCCCGGTGATCATGAATAGTCCGACCATGCCCGACTTCCGGCCACGAAAACGGCGCAAAGCCAATCGCCACTGGGTCAGCGGCTTCTCAAAGAGCAGCTCGTTCTCGCTGGCTTCGGCGGCCAGTTGCTCGAGCGCTTCGCGGCGGCTGAGGTTGCTCATTCGAGTCTGATCCTCGGATCGAGGTACGCGTAGGAAAGGTCGACCAACAGATTGACGATCACATATCCCGCCGCGATCACCACGGTGAAGCCCTGGACGATCGCGTAGTCACGGCCGGTAATCGCATCAAAGAGAGCTCGACCCACACCACCGAGATTGAACACTGTTTCGGTGAGTACCGCTCCACCCAGCAACGCTCCGAGCTGGAGACCGACGATGGTGACCACGGGCAATAGGGCGTTGCGGAACGCATGGCTGCGGACCACGGTCCATTCGTTGACGCCCTTCGCCCGGGCAGTTCGGATGTAATCCTTGCCCATGACCTCGAGCAGCGAGCTGCGGGTAATGCGGGCGATGATCGACAGCGGGATGGTTGCCAGGGCTACGGCCGGCAAGATCATGTGCTTGACAGCATCCCAGAAAACCTCCCATTGGCCAGTGATGAGGTTGTTGAAGATGTAGTGATTGCCGGCGTATTCGTTGAACTTCGCCCATGTCGAACCTTCGGTCAGCTCCCAACCCCAAAGTTCGAAATAGGGCGTCGAGGAAAGCCCGGCGCTAAGACGCCCAGAAGGGGGTAACACAAAGGCGGTGTCCTTCAATATCAGGGCAAAGACGTACGCGAGCATCAAGCCAAGCCAGAAGACCGGCATAGACACCCCCACATTGGCTAACGCCATGGTGCCCGTGTCGACAATGGTGTTGTGCTTGCGGGCAGCGACGACACCCATCGGAATTCCAACAAGGATTGCCAGCGCTAGGGCGCTCATAGCCAGTTCGGTGGTTAATGGCAGACGCTCGATGAGCAATTGATTGACCGGACGCGAGAAGCGGATCGATTCGCCGAGGTCGAAGGTGACCACGTTGCCCATGTAAATGCCGAGCTGCACCCAGACCGGCTCGTTGAGCCCGTTTGCCTCGTTGAATACGTCGCATGCCTCTTCGGTCGCCCGTTCACCGAGCAGCGAGGTGCACGGGTCACCGGGTATTGCACGAACCAGCACGAACACCACGATCATGATCCCGATCAAGACCGGAATCGCCAGCAGCACGCGTCGAATGATGAAGCTCAGCATCAGTGGGGGATCATAGAGCTTTGTGACAGGGCGCCGTCGGTCCCTGCGTTAAGCGGAAGACGGCGGCCGAGAAAAAGAGAGGGGGAGGCGCTGGTGCGCCTCCCCCTCAATTAGTCGATTGCGGTCGGTCCTACTCAGACGCCGGAGCGTTGATCAGACCATTCCACAGGTAGTCGTAGTACTCGAACACACCGGAGTTACCCGTATGCAGCGGGTCCGCTGCATCGAGACCGGCCGAGTACGACGCAATCACGTCGTTGGCATCGAACGACGAGCCATCGTGGAACGTCACTCCTTGGCGGAGCGCGCATGTCCACAAGCTCAGGTCCTCATTTGCCGTGCACTCTGTGGCCAGCTGCGGCCGGACGTTGCCTTCAACGTCATAGGAGTACAGACCCTCAATCGCCTGACCGCAGGCGCGAATTGATTCACCGGAGCAGTAGATCGAGATCGGTTCGTTGCCCTGCATGAACACGAGGGTGTCCTCGCCGTTGTCCCACAGGTTCAACTGCACATGACCCCATGGTGGGGCATTGACGCCCGAGACCGCGGCGCTGGCTGCGTAGAACGCACCAGCGTGAGCGATCGGAACCATCGGTACCAATTCCTTGATGGCGTTGTTTGCCGTCTCATAGAACGGAACTGCCTCAGCCGGATCTGCGAGCTGCGAAGCTGCCTCCAATGGCTCGTAGATCTCCGGATGCGGATCACCAAACTGTGCGTTGCCCTCTGCGAAATGGAAGTCCAGGAAGTTGGTTACGTGCGGGTAGTCACCCGTCCATCCCAATAGGTGGATGCCATCACAGGTACCGGCGGTGGAGCAGGCCTGGATGAACTCGGCCGATTCCATCTGCACGATCTCCGCATTGATGCCCAGATTCTCACGAAGCTGGGTCTGAATGTCGGCAGCCACATCGCCCGGTGTGGGCAGGTAGCCGCGCGTCACATCGCGGTA
>RCNF010001513.1_pt1 | contig 12277 bp, 12 predicted proteins | sample 2041311 | NCBI WGS metagenome assembly RCNF01 (sample SAMN09708228, study PRJNA481090) | Marine sediment metagenome, whole genome shotgun sequencing project. | biome: marine sediment; feature: ocean; material: sediment; isolation source: Sewage treatment plant 2 marine sediment (STP2) ... | reverse complement strand
GGGCAGAAGGGCGACTCGATACGTCTTTGGTACAGTTTCAACAATAAAATTACAGATAATATTACATTCAATGTGCGAGATATGGTGGTCTGGTATTCCTCAGACAATGAAATTAAACGCAATACCGTACGAGATAGTCGCTATTCTCTACATTTCATGTACTCCCGCTATAATCTGGTCGAGGGTAATAAGTACTACAATAATGCCGTAGGGATTTTTCTGATGTATAGCGATGGTGTAGTGGTACGAGATAACTTTATTGCGCATGCCTCTGGACCAACAGGGCTAGGTATCGGCTTTAAGGAGACATCTGACCTAGTTATTGAGAATAATAAAATCCTCTATTGTTCTACAGGTTTTTACATTGATGTATCACCTTTTCAGCCTGATACCACAAACTACTTCAAAGATAATTTGGTTGCATATAACGGTATTGGCATCCGTTTCCTTAATGACTGGGTTGGAAGTGATTTCAAACATAATCAATTTGCAGGCAATCTGACTCAGATAGTCGTCTCCGGTGGTAAAACAGCCAATCGCAATGTTTGGGAAGGCAACTACTGGAGTGATTACGAAGGTTTCGATCGTAATAAAGACAATGAAGGTGATACACCGTATGAGCTATATGCTTATGCCGACAGATTGTGGCGGGATGCACCTAATGCGCAGTTCTTTAAAGGTTCGCCAGTATTAGAAACACTTGATTTTCTGGAGCGCCTTGCCCCTTTTTCAAAGCCAGACCTACTGGTTAGGGATTCAAAACCCGTGATGGAAAAATTCATTAAAACGAGTAGAAAAACAGCTGCTTCTTTTTCTCAAAGGACTGCTGATAGTGATGAAGCTAAGACTGAGACTGAAGTTAAAAAGAAGAAATCAGCCTATGAGATGTTACTGGAAGCACAGGGGCAAAAGGAATAACGATGGCAAGACTAACTCGTAAACAAAAAGAACGCCGCCAACTAATACGTTCAGTTGCTTATACTGCTGGTATTACAGCTGTAGCTTTACTGGGCTATGTGCCGATTCTAGGGCAGTGGACAAAACGCTTGCGCCCACCGGGTGCTTTACTGGAAAAAGACTTTCTTTCATCGTGTATTAAATGCGGTCAATGTGTACAGGTTTGTCCAGTAGAGGCAATTAAGCTCGCAGATATTGATGAAGGTTTTGGTATTGGCTCACCTTATATTGATGCTCGTGAACAAGCTTGTGATTTCTCCTGTGATGGTTTGCAGTGCGTTCTAGCATGTCCAACGGGTTCTCTAACGCATGATATTGATTACCCCGCTCAGACAAATATGGGAGTCGCCCGTCTGGACAAGCCAAAAATCTGTCTGGCAATGCAAGGACAAGGATTTAAAGGAGTTACCCGCAGTGGTGAAAACTATAAGGGAGTCCTACGTTTTGAAGAAATTAGTCGCTGGGATCCGGTGCCATTAGCAGACCAGGAATTTGATCTTGAAGTCTGTGATCTTTGTGTACGCCTCTGTCCGATTGAAATCCGCGCAAATCAATGTGCCGCAGGAAAACCTCCTGGAGGAGATGAAAGCCAATGCCCACCTAGGGCAATCAGACTAGTCGAAATAAAGGGCGATGATGGTGTGAAACGCATGAAGCCCGAAATTCTAGATGGCTGTGTAGGCTGTGGTGTCTGCGAAATGGTATGTCCAACCAGTGAACCCGCTATCGTTGTTGATGTTACGGAAGATAGGGGTCTGGGTAAAAATGATTGGAAACCGGATGCGAGTATGATCAAAGCTGTTAAGGAGATGAAATCATGAGTGCTTTTATGGAATCAATTCGGGTGCTTTTTGGTAAGGCACCTGCCCGCCCGGATAAAAGTAAATTTAGCGAAGAAGTTAAAGTAGTCCATCTTCACAAGAAATTTGATCCAGAACGAATTGCCGCTATTCATAAAGAATTAGCCGAAGCAAAAAAACTCCCTCAAGTCTGGAGGAGAAGACGCTGGACAGTACTCATTCTTATTAATTTGTTGTTTGTATTATCTTTTCAACTAGATATCAGTGTGCTTGAAGGTGCTCTGACAGGGTCACGTTTTATAGGTTTTCATATGGCTGATCTGAATTCAGCATTGCAAGTTATGTTGGCCTATAAACATATTGTGCTGAATCTGGTTATTGGAACTGTGACAGTATTTATTATGTGGTGGCTGTTGGGTGGTCGTACATTTTGTTCCTGGGTTTGCCCTTATCATCTAGTGGCGGAGTGGGCCGAATCTTTACATCTTAAGCTGGTAGAAAAAGGTTGGGCAAAAGACCATCAGTTTGACCGTAGGGCACGTACCTGGTTTTGGTTTATCTTTGCTATTCTAGCTTTAGTCACTGGCTATACAATATTTGAAACAATCTCTCCAACCGGTATTCTCAGTCGAGCTTTAATCTATGGCCCTGGAATTGCCCTTGTTTGGGTAGCATTACTTCTCTTATTTGAGATTTTTTACTCACGTCGTGCCTGGTGTCGCTATGGTTGTCCTATCGGATTAACTTATGGACTTGTTGGTTCTATTTCGCCATTGAAAGTACAGTACCATCTCGTGGACTGTTTGCATGAAGGTGAATGCCGCAAAGTTTGTATGGTCCCGCATGTGCTGGATACTGTTATCAAGGGTAAAGCAAATGGTATGGATGTCGATATAGGCGCAGATTGCACGCGCTGTGGGCGCTGTGTCGAAGTTTGTCCTACTAGCTCACTTACGTTTAAGTTCAAAGGAATAGAAGACAAGCTATAGTCAATAATGACTTTAAGTAAGTGTTATTTGTAAAAACAGCCTAAACACACACTAAATTCTAGTATCGCCTTTCAGGCGAGCTAGTATTAAGCTTTGCATAAATGCGTTATTTATTCGGAAAAAGTGCATAAAAGTAGGGGGGTGTCTTTATAAATAATGAACTAAGCTTCAAATCTTGATTTCGCTTATATTTTTCACTATTACGATAGTTAAGTGAAAAAGAACTAGAAATATTAATTATGATCAATATAAATAACGTCTCCAAAACATTCCGTCGCAATAAAGTGCTTGATAACATCAACCTGGAAATAAACCCAGGTGATCGTGTTGCTTTCGTAGGTTCCAACGGAGCTGGAAAAACAACACTTATCCGTTGTTTACTTGGTGAGTACGTCCATGATGGTGAAATATTTCTGGATGAAATGCAACCAAGAGAAAACCGTCAAGAAGTTTTAAAGCGAATAGGTTTTGTCCCTCAGCTTCCTCCCCCATTAAAGATGCCGGTTGGCCAACTAATTCATTTTGCTGCGGGTGTTTGTGATAGTGACCCTGCAAAAATGTATGAGGTTTCTGATGCTTTGGGTCTGGACGCAAGGAACATCAAACGTCAGCCTTTCGTAAAACTCTCAGGTGGCCAAAAGCAAAAATTACTCATCAGTATCGCGCTCGGAAGAGAAAATGATTTGCTGATTATGGATGAGCCAGCTGCTAACCTGGATCCTGAGGCAAGGCATAACTTTTTCAATATGCTGTCCAAAAAGAAAGAAAACACAGCAATGATTATATCCAGCCATCGTCTTGATGAGGTTGCAGCTCTGGTCAACCGGGTTGTAGAGCTTGATCAAGGTAAAGTCGTGCTAAATGATCATGTTGCAGAACAGGTTGATATGGATAGTGTTTTGAATTGTGAAGTAACACTAGTCAGGGCTGAACCTGCTTTTGCTGAGACAGTGCGAGAATGGGGTTTTACTTCTCATAATGATGGAATACTTTGGAAAGGGCTGATAGCTGGTCCAGATCGATTACGTTTTCTTGGTGTTTTATCGCGTTACGCTGGATTACTGAAAGGTATTAATATGGGGGAGCAAAAATGATGCAGATCCTTCGTTCCCTGTTGATAATTCCATTGCTTTTACTATTGATATCTTGTGGAAAGGAAATAAATTCGGGCCCAGGTGAAGTTCGGTGGGACCGTGAAATCTGTGCTCGCTGTGCGATGGCTGTTAGTGACCATAGTTACTCAGCTCAGGTGCGTGGTGGTAGAGCAGATAAAAAATCTAAACTATATAAGTTTGACGATGTTGGTTGTGCTGTTATTTGGTTAGACAAGCAAGGTTGGAAAGATGATGCTCGAACAGAAATTTGGGTCAATGATCACCGTAACCAGAAATGGATTAATGCTAGAACTGCTTGGTATGTGAAGATTAGTAGCCACACACCAATGGATTATGGATTGGGAGCTCAAACAGATAAACAAGAAGCTGCTTTGAATTTTGATGAAGCAAAATCACATATTTATGAAGTAGAAAAACGTTTTAATATACATTCAGCGCAGCCTTTGCAACTAGAGCCTTCTGCTAAATTAGAGCCTTCAGCTACGTTAAAGCCTTTAGCTACATTAAAGTCTTCTGCCAAAAGTGCAAAGGAAAATAAGCAATGAAACACTTAATCTTAACCGCTATGGCAGATATCAATGAGTCTCTACGTTCTCGCTGGTTCATGATCTATACACTGATATTTGGTGGAATCGTGGTTGCCTTATTTATGACTGGATTAACCGAGTCACGTGTAATGGGTTTTACGGGACTTTCCCGCGCACTGGTAACTTATTTACAAATAACCATGGCGATTCTTCCGGTTTTTGTTTTATTGACCACTGTGCGTTCTGTGGCTGGTGATAGGGAAGCGGGAATTTTCGAATATCTTCTGTCACTTCCAGTAGGGCTTGGTGCCTGGTATTGGGGAAAAATTATTGGGCGTTTTGTTGTTGTATTTCTTCCGGTATTTCTTGCCATGATGCTGGCTGTTGTCTGGGCTGCATTAAAAGGAGCTGAGATACCCTGGGGACAGGTGATTTTTTATACTGCTTTATTGATCGTGTTAGCCTGGTGTTTTCTGGGAATTGGGATGTTAATTTCTTCTCTGGCTCGTTCTGCTGATGTTGCTCAGGGAGCAGCGTTCCTAATCTGGCTGGTATTACTTCTATTCCTTGACCTGATTTTACTGGGCATAATGATTAACGATGGTTCCAGCGCTGAAACGGTTGTCATGATCGCACTGTTTAATCCTCTACAAGTTTTTCGAACGGGTGCCATGATGTTGTTTGATCCGCAGTTGGTTTTACTAGGTCCATCAGCGTGGATAATTCTGGATAATTTTGGGCAAGTCGGTTATCTCGTTTGGGCACTGGTGTATCCTATCGTGTTGGGTGCAATATGCGCGACCTTAGGGTTTGTAATATTCAGACGCGGTGACTTGCCTTAGTTAAGCTATCTTATTTTTTATTTAACTGTTCCATTAAATTTTATGCCAGAAAGCAATGAATCACTAAATTCTGAAACTGCAAATTCAGAGTCAGCTAGTACAGAAAAAAAATCAGGACAATTATGGACAATTGTTGCTCTATTGTTTTTTGCTATTCTGATGACTGTGAGTTACAAGTTAAAAGACTTGCTCGAGCCAAGTGTATCCGCTTCGGCTTCTCTGGATGAATCCTGTGATCTAAGAAAAGGCGCCTGTGTTTCTGTATTGCCAAACGGTGGAAAGGTCAGTTTTTCACTGAGTCCAAATGATATTCCGATTCTGAGACCATTAAAACTTCATGTAACAACTGAAGGTGTGAAAGTTTCCACAGTGGAAGTAGATTTTGTCGGTATTGGTATGGAGATGGGTTATAACCGATCGTCCTTAAAAGAAGATGGCCAGAACAAATTTACAGGAAAGGCAATTCTTCCCGTTTGCGTGCGTTCAAAAATGGATTGGGAAGCAAAAGTCTTATTGAAAACAGATAAAGGCTTATTAATGGCGCCGTTTCGTTTCTACACAACTAAGTAATTTTATTTTTTTTCAATTAGTGAGTTGAAATGATTAACCCGCATCAAATCAGTCCAAAGTTTCAGTTATAGGTTTTACAGAATGAAGAATCAAAAAACATTGGCATTGGCGGTTATCGCAGTACTTAGTGTGGCGTTAGTGTGGGTATTGTTTTTTTGGAATCCTGCTGTTGATAAAGAGATAAAGCATCAAGTCCTTGATTTAAAAACAGCTCCGGTTGGTGGTGATTTTACTGTTGAGATTCAAGACAGGGATTTATCATTACAAGAATTACGTGGCAAGGTAGTTGCCTTGTACTTTGGTTATACTCAATGTCCCGATATTTGCCCGACTTCGTTAGCATTACTGACGCAAGCATTGCATAAAATGAATGAAGAAGAATTAGCGAATGTACAGGCTATCTTTGTCAGCGTAGATCCAGAGCGAGACAACACCACTAGATTGAGTGAATACACTAAGTATTTTCATTCAAATATAATAGGCGCCACTGCAGAAAAAGAAGTCATTGATAAGATCACCAAACTCTATGGTGCTTCTTACAGGATTGTCGAAAGAGGTTCAGCGATGGGTTATATCGTTGATCACTCATCATATACTTATATCATCGATAAACAGGGTAAACTTCGTGAGACACTAGCTCACGGCTCTAGTCCAGATAAAATTGTGGATACCGTGAGAGAATTGCTGGCAGAATAACTTTATACAGTTCAGCTATATTCCATCATCACAGACTTCTTAATATGACAATCGCTTTTTTTATTGGACTATTCAGTACTTTTCACTGCTTCGGTATGTGCGGTGGACTGGTTGGTGCAATGACTGTAAGCCTGAGTCCTGAGATTCGAAATAGTCCGTCCAAGCTAGGTTTATATTCATTTGCTTACAATATTGGACGTATATTTAGTTACGTCGTGGCAGGGTTTCTAGTTGGATGGTTTGGCCAAACGCTGACTGACCTACTTTTACCAGAAAGCGGTATCGGTATTTTACGTTTACTAGCTTCTTTGCTTATCATTGCGATGGGCTTTTATATTGCTGGATGGTTTCCACAGTTTTCACGCATCGAAAAAATAGGAGCTCCAGTCTGGCGTTATCTTCAGCCTATAGGGCAAAAACTATTACCCGTTAAAAATCCATGGCAGGCATTCCTGTTTGGGGCTGTATGGGGTTGGCTGCCATGTGGTTTAGTCTATTATGTTTTGCTGATTTCACCGGCTAAAGATGGCGCATTAAATTCAGCATTGTTTATGCTGGCTTTTGGCTTAGGTACTTTGCTTCCAATGATGAGTGCTGGTTTCCTAGCAGGGCGTTTATCGCATCTTCGACAGTCTAAAAAAATACGCTATATATCAGGTGGAAGTTTGATTCTGATGGGCTTAGTTAGTTTAGCGTTAGCAACAGATCCCGATGCTCATAAGTATTTACATTTTCATGTTTTTTAGTAATAGGACTTTCTATTAATCCTATACGATCAAATAGTCGTTACGTATTCAATTTAATCATTAGAAAAAGTGCCAAACTGAGAGTAGCGAGACAATTACTTTAGCTTACCCGTAGTGTGGGGTTTAGAAAAACCGGGTAAAAGGTGGGGGGTGCTTTACAGTTAATAAATACTTAACTGTAAACCACCTTCGACGAACACAGTAACTTATAAACTAGAACTCTGCTGTTAATTTGAGCCATGCAGTTCTGCCGGGCTCATTGACTTTTATAGCATTGATATCCATGATATTTGACCGACTAGAATGCTCTGCATAGGTTTTATCCAGTACATTATCAATACCGGCACGTAGGCTAACTGTCTTATTTAACTGGTAATTACCGTAAAGATCGAGAGTTCCATGACCCGCGGTTTCACCGACTTCTTGCTTGCTGAGAGTATCAATTCTATCTTGATTGGCAGCAAAGTTGACCCTTGCTCCTGTACCCCATTTACCAGAAGTATAATCCAGTTGTAGTTTGCCATTTAGCGGTGGTGTCTGTGCTATCGGGCGATTATCGTCTGTGGTGTTGGTTGCCCTTACTAAGGCTAGACTGCCACTTAAATCAAGATTTCTCGTTAGTTTCATTTTACCTTCTAACTCAATACCATAAAGTTCGGCGTCTACATTGCGGTATATGTCGGCACCATCTGATGTGAGAATACCTGCCTGCCCACGCGCAGTATCGCGAAGGATATAGTCATCAACTTTGTCATAAAAGACAACAGCGCTCAAATCCATTTTTTCTGTTGTTTTGCTCAAACCTACATCAATTTGGTGATGTTTTTCAGGTTTGATATCTGGGTTTCCGATCCAGCGGCTTTTTAAAATACCTTCTTGAACTAGAGCAGGTGCAGTAGTAGGTACAGCTGACCATTTATTTATGCCTCTTTCAGTGCTATCTGCAGTTCTAACGCTACGACTCAGGCCGGTGAAGAATGATAATCCATTGCCGATTTCTTTTTCAAAACGCAGTAAACCACCGATATTGGTTTCGTCTTTATCATCAGCAGTACTACCATAGTATTCGGCATAAGACTGATTAGCAGAATGCCCATCCATTGGCATGCTTCCAACCATATCACTAGCTTTATCAGCTGAGACATCTACCTGATCGATACGTAAACCGTATTTCAATTTGTTTTTAGCCGTTAATGTTTTTGTACCTTCCGCAAATAAACCTAATTGTTGAATTGTAATGTCAGGCCACATCAGAGTAATTGGAACAGCTGAGCCACTGTCCATATTATTCAAAGTTGCATTTCTGTTATTGCGTTGAAGGTCGACACCGTATTCCCATTTGGTAGCACCAAATGTTGAATTAAGGACGAGTCTACCTCCGGTAGTTTTAGAGGTAGTTGGCGTTTCACGTAACATGTCTTGTCCTGCCTTAGGATGCCAAGCCATATAGGTAGGAGCAATACGTAAACTATAATTGTTCATGACATGATCGACATCGCTAAGATAGGCTTCCACCTTGATGTTATCAATTTTATCTGTGGCTGGTTTGTCCAGGTAACGTAGACGTAAGATATCAGCATCTTCAGTTGGGCTATCCATTCCAGCACCGGGGTAAAGTGCGTCAGAGAATGAGTTACGCTCGAAACTAAATTCAAATAAACGATCTTCTGTTGGAGTAAAGCCAGCAATGATGCCAGCCTGTTCGTGATTATAAGATGAACGTACTTCTACGCCATCACCGTCTTCATAGTTTTGTGCTTTCTTTATTTCACCAATACCACGTATATAACCTTTCTCACCAGCTGCTACGACATCAGCAAGTAGGTCATGAGAAATTGCATTATCTGTAACAGTTGCACTAACTCGACCGTGAATACCTTTTTCTTCTGCAAGTGCTCGAGTATCACGTTCAAATAATACGGTTCCACCACTTCCACCACCGCCATGAACTAAGGTTTGAACACCTTTGAGTACCGTGACATTTTCATAGGTTTCCAATGCTGCCCAGCTCGCAGGAGGGTCCATACGATTGGGGCAACCACCGTGAATGTAGGCACCATCTAATAATATATTCAAGCGAGTCTGAGTTTGTCCACGAATGATCGGTTCCAGACCTCTACCACCGAAACGGCTCATAGAAACGCCATTTACCTGCGTTAAGAACTCACCACCATCTGAGCTTGTTGGGCTAATACGATTGTATTGTTCAGGTTCTGCAGAGTTGGGATTAATCTTTAAAACATCCTCAATAATGATGCTATCTAATTCGTCAGCCAAAACGCTAGATGAGACTGCCAATGAAAGTGACAGCATAAGAAGAATGCTTTTATTTCCCATGTTTTATACCTGTAATAAGACCTATAATGAAAGTTCGATCCGAGTATATGAATATATTATTGCAAAGTGGTATTGATAATATTCTGGGTGGGTTAGTTGACACAGAAGTGTGTGAAATAACACATTTCAGGTCTTATTAATGTCAGTAAAAGAACATAAGTGTTAGATTATATTGAATACACTTACTACTAGAGTAATGAACAGATGACGATGGATTTTTTGAGAGATAATCTCGATTATATGATTTTTGGTGTGTTGGGTTTAATGAGCTTCTTTATGCTGTGGTTTGTTATCGAACGCTACTTTTACTATGCCCGGGTTAAGATAGAAAACTTTAACCATGTGGATAATCTTAATGTTGCTTTAACGAATAATCTAACCATTATCTCTACTGTTGCTGCAAATGCACCTTATGTAGGTTTGTTAGGGACTGTTCTGGGTATTATTCTGACATTTTATGATATGGGACAGGGTGGAAAGATTGATGTTCATGTCATCATGACAGGACTTGCATTGGCACTAAAAGCTACTGCAGGAGGACTGCTTGTGGCTATGCCAGCAATTATGTTTTATAACTCCCTACTGAGAAAAACAGATGTTATTACTGCAAAATGGAGAGTGCATCAATCTGCTCAGGAAAGTAGCGAGTAGGTTATGAAACGCTTTGACCAAATCAATATGATTCCCTTTATCGATATAATGTTGGTATTGTTGGCTATTGTGTTAACAACGGCTACTTTTATATCACAGGGTGTCATTGATATTGACCTTCCAGTGGCTGAGAGCGCTAAAACGTTACAGCAAGGAGATGAAGAAACATTAGAAGTTGCTATCAATGCAGAGAATAAGGTTTTTTTAGATGGTGAGTCTTCAACACAAGAATTACTAAAAACTAGGCTTGAAAGCTTAAATAAAGATACACCGATATTGTTACGTGTGGATAAAGAAGTGGCGTTTAAACACTTTGTAGGTGTTATCGATTTATTAAAAAAGAATAAATTGGATAAGCTCACTATTATTACCAAAGATGGTTCATAAGCAGACTACTAAGTAAATATGAAAAACCATCTAGCAGGATTTATCATTTCAGCACTCCTACATTTAGGGGGGGTAGGCTTGTTGATTAATCTCGATATAAGTAAGGCAGAAAAAACTCCAGAGCCTGATCAAATTCCATTAACTTTAGCCATGTTTCAATCTGAGCCGGTTAAGCCTGCTCCAGTAGCTGAAACCTTACCCAAAGAAGCCAAACCAGAACCTGTTATCGAGCCCGTAGTAGAGCCTATTGTGGTCGAAAAAACGCCAATTGAGCCAGAACTTGAACCTGTCATCGAGCCCAAAGAAGAGCTCATTATTGTTGAAAAAACCACAATTGAAGCAGAGCCAGTAAAGAAAGCCGAACCAGAGCCGGTTGTCAAACCTCTACCAATAATAAAAAAAGAACCTGAGGTTATTGTTAAACCAGTAAAGCCTAAAAAGAAAATTAAACCTAAGCTTGTTAAAAGAAAGATAACTAAACCAAAACCCGGAAAAAAAAAGAAGAAGGTGGTTAAAAAGAAAAAGAAGCAACCAAAAGTTGTAAGAAAGCCTATAGCTAAAAAAGTGAAACCTAAGGTTGTTAAAAAAAAGAAGGCAGTTACTCAAGTTAGAAAAATTGTACGAAAAGCTCCTGTTAGAAAAGCTAAGGCTATTCAGCGAACTACCAGACCAACACCAGCCAGGGCGATTAAAGTACCAACTAAACCAAGAGTGCAAACCACTAGGCCAGCAGTAAATGGAGCGCAAGCAGCGCGTGTTGAGTCTGCTTATAAAGCACGTTTACGCAAGTTGATTGCTGCTAATAAGCGCTACCCAAAGCGAGCTAAGCGTCGTCGGCAACAAGGTACAGTGCGTGTTTCATTTATAGTTTATGCCAATGGTATGATTAAAAATATCAGAGCAGTTACTAGTTCGGGCCACTCTACGTTAGACAAGGCCGCGATAAGCGCTATTCAAAAAATATCAGGTAAATTACCATTTCCGGCGGGTTTAAAAAGAACGCAATGGGTGCTTACCATACCTGTTGCGTATAAATTAAGATAAAAGGCGCTAGCTGTTTTTAATATTAGTGCTGAAGACTGACTCTATCTAGGAATTAAAAAAAATAGACATATAAATAATTATTTGTCTGAAGAACGGCCTAAATGGCCCATTGAGAACAACCTCTGTTCGTTCTTCAATCTGAATTCGAGTTGTGAAGATGAATGATTGATATAGTGACAAAAATTTTTATTGATACACCATAAATAGATCAAAAGTGTGGGGGTGTGTTTTTAAGGAACTCTGACGTGGATTTACCATTTAAGTCTTAGCTTTTTACGTTATTTTTATAGAGCTTTTATATGACTTTAAGTTTTTAGAAAAGATTCAGTATTTTGTAAGTGTTAGTTTAAGTGATAATTAAAACGGTTCAACATTTATGCTGAACCGTTAAGGTTGTAACCATAGTTACGCTGCAATACCTTGGTCGGCCTGTTGCTCAAGATAAGCAGGAAAGCCTTTTGGCAAATTCAGTGCAATAGCGAGATTATTTAAAAATTCACGTTCTTGCTGATCATCGACTTCAATGGCTAGATAGGCAGATATATAAACTTCGGCTTTATGCTCATCAAGACTGACCGAATCAGCAATTTCTTGTACAGTAATGTCACGTCCCATC
>RCNF010002475.1_pt1 | contig 12281 bp, 11 predicted proteins | sample 2041311 | NCBI WGS metagenome assembly RCNF01 (sample SAMN09708228, study PRJNA481090) | Marine sediment metagenome, whole genome shotgun sequencing project. | biome: marine sediment; feature: ocean; material: sediment; isolation source: Sewage treatment plant 2 marine sediment (STP2) ... | reverse complement strand
TCCCAATAAACCTTTGACTGGCGTCACATATTTGCAACAATGCGCGAGTTTTACAAAGCGTCGAGCCTCGCCTCTAACTCTTTGATTTTGTTTTGTTGTTCCTGCACTACACGAGTCAGAACAGCGACAATATCCATCGTGCTAAGCGCATCGCGATCGCCTGTCGCGACAAGTTCCGGCACATCTTCAGCGATGAAGCCAACGTATTCCTCACCGCTCTCATTTCTGTAGTTAAAAACCACCGGCTCCAGAGCCATCAGGGCAGATGCTGCCGTATCGGCTGGCAGTGTCGCGATATTTTCCTTCCTGTCCCGCGAGCTGCTGTTCGTCCAGACACCGCCCGCGGAGACATACGCCCCGCTCGCCATTTCCAGCGGGTGGTCCGGACGTGCGACAGCAATTCCGACATTGCCATCGCGATCGATCGTTATCCGATCCTGCGAGCCAGCGCCGATGGTTAACGTACTCGCGCGATTGTGCATGATGTAACCAGTGTCGCCACTCGACTGCGTGATCATCAACCCCGCAACACTGCTGTTCTGCTCGTGAATCTGGATGCTGCCATTCACTTCAAGACGCTGTTTCGGTTCCGTCGTGCCAATACCGATCTGGTTGCCGTCGTCGTAGATTTGCGAGTTGCCACCTTCCGTGGTGTCGCTAAACTTGACGAGGAAGTTCCGGGTTCCCTTCAACGTGGCAAGCGGCTCATCTGGCGGCTGGACCACTACTTCGGGGGTGTCCTCAACCGCTTCTTCGCTGACAACCTCTGTGACCACCTCTGCAGCTTGCTCCACAGCTTCTTCGATCACCTCCTCAACGACGGTTTCTTCTACTTCGTCGGCAACGGGTTCCTCAACCAGGTCTTCGACCGTTGCCTCGGCGGTTCCACCAACATCGGGCTCCGTAGCTTCTGCGACCGCGTCGGCAGGAGCTTCTGCAATTACACCTACAGCTGCCTCGCCGACTTCCTCAACGACTTCCTCAACGACCTCTTCAACGACCTCTTCAACGGCTTCCTCAACGACTTCTTCTACAACCTCCCCATCAGGTACTACTCGCGTCCAATCGGCGCTGATATAACCGGTAGCATCACCCTCTAACTGAACTTCGTGCCATCCCTCAATTGAGCGAACAAGCTCGGTCGAAGAACCCTGATCAAGTCTGCCAACGATTTCTGATGAGCCATCCGGCGATAGACGAATGTTTACATTGTTTTCGACTTCGTCAATCGGGACGACTGAGTCCGCCAAACCGCTCAATGGCAGGAACAGGAACAACATCGCTGTTAATCTACTCATAAGTCATCTCCCAAAGTCTTTGTGGCTTCTGCGAGTGCAGCGAATGCGACGCCAAGCATTCGCCAATCCTCTGGATTGCTTGCGTCATCACGTGCGCTATGCAGCGCGATAACAATGCTATTCGCCGGATCGATATAGATGCGTTGTCCAAAAATGCCGCTGGCGGCGTACCTGTCTTCACCAAGAAGCCACCAAAGATATCCGTAACCCTCATAGCCCTTCGACGGTGATGTGGAATCGGCCATCCAGTTGTCAGGCAAGACTCTCGTTCCATCCGCCAGCACTCCGCCGCTCATGGCGAACAAACCTATCCTTGCGTAATCACGTAGCGTCGCGTTAATGCAGCAACCACCAAACTCGCCACCTCCTGGATCCGTCAACGCCCAGTAGGCGTCGTGTTCCATCCCGAAAGGCTTCCAGATTTTCTCCGCCAGGTAAGTCGACAAGTTATTACCAACGGCCGAACGAACAACATCACCAACGAGATTGGTTTCTGCGGTGTTGTAGTTGAATGCCTGGCCCGGTTCGAAATCACGCGGCTTGTTCCGCAAGTAGTCATAGACCGCAAGCGTTTCCCACGGCGTCACATTGATATCCGATTCGGGATCCGCGTAGTCTTCACCCCATTCCACGCCTGATGACATCTGCAGTACGTTGCGGATACTGGACTGATCATAGGACGAGTTCTTGAGTCGCGGAATATAGTCGGTGATCATCTCATCGATATTTTCGATATAACCGTCGTTGACGGCAGCGCCAACCAGCATCGATGTAACGGACTTCGCGACTGAATAAGATACCCAACGTGACTTTTCGGTATTGCCCAGTTCATATCGCTCGTAAATGATCACGTCGTCTTTGACGACAATGAGTCCAGCGACCTTTTGACTCTCGACGTATTCATCAATGGACAGAACGGCATCGTCGAACGTGAATTCGACAGAGCCAAGATCTGATTCGTTTCTCTGCAGTGGATACGGTTCATTGCTGGCGGGAATTAGCCGGGTCGGGCCGATCTTCTCCATATTGCGAAAGCCCGCGACCTTTTGCTCGTAATTCCAGAAGAGCTGGTCGTCGACATGGCCAAAGTTCGCTGTGTCGGCCGTCGCGCTTTCATCGACAGCGGACTCGACAGACACTTCAGCCGAACAGGATGCGATTATCAGCAGTACCGCAACTGCGTAAGGGAATTTATTCATTCCGGAATAGTAGCACTACCTATTCCCGTGTCTTGATACTGACTTATCGCATACGCGAATTTCTCGAAGCATTGAGATGCTCCCGATGGGTATGCGACTATTGCCAGCCCGAAACCCGAGAAAATTATGCGCGCTCTTACCTGCAAGGCCTGGGGTCCGGTTGCGGACCTCGTGATAGAAGAATGGGATGATCCCGTTCCCAACGACGAAGAAGTGGTCATCGATGTAAAGGCGGCGGGCATTAACTTTCCCGATATTCTCGTCATTGCCGGCAAGTATCAGGACAAAATTCCGCCACCGTTCATCCCTGGAAATGAAGCCAGCGGAATTGTAAGCGCAGTAGGCTCGAAGGTGTCCAGGTTTGCGGTTGGCGATAAAGCCATCGTAGCGCCGCGTGGCGGTGCGTTCGCTGAAAAATGCAAAGTTCACCAGAATGCCGCTTTACCGTTACCCGACGAACTCAGTTTTGAACAAGCTGCGGGTTTTGCCGTCACTTATGGCACGAGCTATCACGCACTAAAACAAAGCGCTGAACTACAGGCAGAAGAAACTCTGCTCGTGCTCGGTGCCGCGGGCGGCGTGGGCATTACCGCTGTAGAGATCGGCAAGGCGATGGACGCACGCGTCATCGCGGCCGCCAGCTCCGACGAAAAACTGGAATTCGCGCGTGCTGCCGGTGCCGACGAGCTCATCAACTACTCTACTCAGCCACTTAAGGAAACAGTCAAGGAATTGACCGGCGGCGGCGCTGACGTCGTTTACGACCCAGTGGGCGGCGAGCTTGCACAACAGGCGCTGCGCGCATTAGCCTGGCACGGCCGGTATCTGGTCGTAGGATTTGCATCGGGCGACATACCTTCGTTTCCGGCCAATATCGCGCTGTTGAAAGAAGCTCATATTGTCGGCGTCTGGTGGGGAACCTGGGCGGCGAAAAATCCGGCGCTGCAAATTCAAAATATGTCCGAGATTACCGCTTTGGTTGCGGCCGGGAAGCTGCAGCCAGCGGTCACCGAATTATTTCCTATCGAAGATTTCGAAAAGGCGTTTCAGCTCATTACTGAACGTCGTGCGCTGGGTAAGGTCGTACTAAGCTTGAGTTGATAACGGTACTGAATTTCATGCGCAATTTGCTTCGCTACTCCATTTTATGGATTTTTCTTTTGGCCTCATACGTCGCCCTCGCCCATCCCGAGGATGATTTCTGTTCGCCCGGTGATGACAGCATGGATCCAGCGCTCTGTGCGGCGCTTGCGGAGCTCAATAGCGCGGAAGGCCAAATACGACAATCCGATATGCCATCCGTGCTTGATGAGTTCGGCAACGAGCGCAGTAATCGTTCTACTGCCGCACTTTATATAACGATTGGCATTCGACACATCTTGCCCGACGGACTCGATCACATATTGTTTGTGCTCGCGATATTTCTGGCTTCTGTTCGGTTTCGGGCGCTCTTGATTCAGATTTCAGCATTCACTGTTGCGCACACGATGACGCTGGCTCTCGCCGCAAGCGGTGTCATCACGCCATCCCCTACCGTTGTAGAGCCATTGATCGCATTGACGATCGGTTTTGTGGCCGTGGAGAATCTATTCTTCAAGGAAATGACTAAATGGCGTCCTGCTGTTGTGTTCGGCTTTGGCCTGGTACATGGCATGGGATTTGCCGGCTTCTTCGGCGAACTTGGATTACCGCGTGGCCAATTCTGGAGTGCGTTAATCAGTTTCAACGTCGGCGTTGAGATCGGCCAGTTGGCCGTGATAACGGCCGCTGCCATTTTAGGCTTCGGACTACGCCGGATCTTGCAAGACCCGACCGGCGCTCGGCAGTACAGACGATTCGTCGTACTGCCGAGCTCGGCTTTAATCGGGTTGGTCGGTTTTTGGTGGGCGGTCGTTCGGTTTATTCCGTAACCTCAAACCCACGTCCTTCGAGCAAAGGCTCAATGCTCGGGTCCTGACCTCGGAAATTGCGGTACAGCTCATCCGCTTCACGCAAGCCGCCTGATTCATACACCCATTTCTTGAGGCGTGCTGCTGTCTCAGGATCAAAAATATTCTCCGCCTGTTTGAACGCAGCAAAACCGTCAGCATCCAGAATTTCCGACCACAGGTAAGCGTAATAACCTGCGGAATATCCGCCGGCGAAAATGTGGCTGAAGTACTGCGAACGGTAACGCGGCTCGATCTCATCGATCAGCCCGTAACCTCGCAAGACTTCTTCCTCAAACGCACGCGCATCCGTTAGCTTGGCGGCCTCTTCCGAGGTCAGCATATGCCAGCGTAAATCGAGTAGTGATGCGGCGATGTACTCCGTTGTGCCGAAACCATTGTTGAAGTTTCCTGCCGCAAGCATGCGCTCAACAAGTTCCTGAGGAATGATTTCGCCTGTTTCATAATGACTCGCGAAAAGCGCCAGCATCTCTGGCTCTGCCGCCCAGTGCTCAAGTATCTGCGCCGGGAATTCCGTGTAATCACGTGGTCCGTCGACACCTGAGAAAGTCGGGTAGTCAACCTGCGTCAGCAAGCCGTGCAGACCATGCCCGAACTCGTGGAATAACGTCGTAACTTCGGTGAAGCGCATCAACGTCGGCTCACCTTCCGGTGGCGTCGACAAGTTCAGGTTACTGGTGATGAGCGGTCGAATGTCGTCACCGCCAATGTTCGATGCGTCGCGATACGAACTCATCCAGGCACCACCACGCTTTGAATCACGAGCGTACATGTCGGCCATAAAGAGGCCCAGGTGATTGCCATTTTCATCTTTAACATCGTATGATTTTACGATCGGATTCCAGCCAGCGACTTCAACTGGCTCGAATGTGACACCAAAGAGACGATTCGCCATCTCAAACGCGCCCGCGCGAACAGCTTCCAGCTCGAAGTAAGGTTTCATTTCATTTTCATCGAGATCGAAGCGAGCTTTGCGAACTTTTTCGGCGTAGTGCCACCAGTCATGACCCGCCATCTTGAATTCATCGCCGACCATAGCCTGCATATCGGCAAGCTCTTCTTTGGCGCGTGCAAGACCAGGACGCCAGACTCGAAGCAGGAAGTCCTCAGCGCCCGCAGGCGTTTTCGCCATACGTTGTTCCAGTTGGAAATGCGCATGTGACTCATAGCCCTTCAGCTCAGCACTCTCGGCACGCAATTGCGCAACGCGGATAGCCAGCGGTCCATTGTCGACATCTCCTGAGGATGCACGCAAGCGATAGCCATTGAATAACTGCTCACGCAGTTCGCGAACCTCAGACTGCGTCATGAAGGTTTCGTAGGCGGAACGATTCAGCCCAATGATCCACGCGCCGGCCTCTTCATCCCACACGGATGCCTTGAAGTCGTCGCTCAGACCGGCCGTTTGTGCCTCATCGGTGATCTCCAGCTTGAAGCCTTTGGTTGCCGCGAGCAGATTGAGACCAAACTTGGTGGTTAGCCCTGCGAGCTCAGCATTGATTTCGGTAATCTGATCCTTGACGTCCTGCTCCAATGCCGCGCCGGAACGGATAAAGCCCCGGTGAGTCAGTTCCAGCAATCTCGCCTGCTGCTCATCCAGATCGAGTTCGTCTTTTTGCGCATAAACAGATTGAACGCGTTTGAACAAATCGAGATTAAGATTTATCGCATCGAACTCCCGCGACAACATCGGCGAAATCTCTGTTTGCAGAACCTGCAACTCGTCATTTAATTCCGTGCCGGTGATATTGAAAAACGTATTCGCTACCTTGTTGATCAGTTTGCCGGCTTTCTCCATCGCAAGAATTGTATTGTCGAACGTCGGCGCATCCGGGTTTTCAGCGATCGCTGCGATTTCAGCGCGCATTTCCAAAATGCCTTTCTTCATCGCAGGCATGTAGTGCCCATCTTCGATATCGGCGAAAGGCGGTACACCGTACGGCGTGTCCCATTCAACCATAAACGGGTTACCCGCCAGTTCGGCATCGGTCACTGCGATTTCAGCTGCAGCGTCGCTCGAAGTTGATTGCCCATCGTTGTCTGTGCCGCTGCAAGCAACAAATGCGATACTCGACAGGCACATGATTGCTAAGTTACTGAATTTCATGACTTTTCTCGTCCCTAGTGTGATTTAATTGCAATTGTATCTAATTCCCCGGGCATTTGCCCTAGCCGCTTTTAAATGCCCTAATTGGAGGCTTCCGGGAAACACAAGTTCCCCGCCTGAAACCCTGATTCGTTTTTCGGTTACCGCGTATGTTTATGCGTGGCAATATCGGTATAAAGAATCCTCCAGACACGGAACCAAAAAAATGCCACAAGAATCCGTTCGACCCATTAATCCTGTCCCCGAAGAATTCGCTGGAGCGTCTGGCTCCCGAGCCGCCAAACGTCTGTTTCACGCGACGCGACCGCAATTCTTTCCGGCCTCCGCGCTACCTGTAATCGCCGGTACCAGCTGGGGTGCTTTTGTCGCTGGCTCGATAGATATCTACGTTTTCGTTCTCGCGTTGGTGGCTACTGTGTGCGTACAAGCCGCAAGTAACGTTCTTAACGATGTCGGCGACGAGACAATCGGAACCGACCGATTAAACGAACAGCGAATTTACCCCTACACTGGTGGTTCCCGTTTTATCCAGATGGATATTCTCAGCCAATCGCGCATGGCGCGTCTTGGCATCGGATTACTGGTCGTAGCTTCCTTATTGGGGCTGGCTCTGTTTATCGAAAAGGGTCCCGCAATATTTCTGTTCGGCCTCGCTGGCATCGCGCTTGGTGTCCTCTATTCTCTCGGGCCGGTGAAACTCAGTTCGCTGGGTATTGGAGAGACCGCCGTGGCGGTCGCATTCGGCGTACTGCCCGTAACCGGCGCCGCCTGGCTGCAGGGCGCATCCATCGACACGGCACTCGTGTTGTTTTCGCTGCCGATTAGCGCCTGGGTTGGGGCAATCCTGCTGATGAATGAAGTACCCGATATCGAGGCCGATGGCGCCACTGGCAAGAACACGTTGCCGGTGCGACTGGGTCTCCCCGGCACGTCACGACTTTATTTCGTTCTGCACGCTGCAGCAGCAATTGTCGTCGTTTACATGACTCTGCAGAACATGCTGCCTATGCTGGCGCCTGTCGTACCTCTTGGACTCCTGTTTTTAGCCTGGCGTGCGTCGAGCGCCATTAGCAAAGGTATTCAGGACCGGGAAGCAATAACTAAAGCGATAGAATCGACATTGGGCATCCATACGATTGGATGCATTTGGTTAGCTGGCTGCATGGTGTTCAAAATTGTTTTTTAAAATAAAAAAGGGCCTCGATATTCCGATTTCGGGGGCCCCCGAACAGGAAATTTCAAACGGAAGAGATGTGTCTTCTGTGGCATTGATGGGGCCCGATACCGTTGATCTGAAACCGGGCATGCTGGTCGCTGTTGGTGACCGCGTGAAACTCGGGCAGCCGCTATTTAGCGACAAGCAAAACCCGGGCGTGCAGTTCACGTCGCCAGGCGCGGGTACTGTCGAGGCGATCAATCGTGGCGAGCGTCGTGTGCTGCAATCTGTCGTTATCAATCTCGACGGTGACGAAGAAGAGGAATTTACTGCTTACGCGGCAAATGACCTGCAGAACATCGCCCGTCAGGACGTACGAGACAACTTGTTGGCTTCGGGTTTGTGGACCGCATTTCGTACTCGTCCGTTTAGCAAGATTCCGCGGCCTGACGACGTGCCCGCAGCAATTTTTGTTACGGCGATCGATACTAACCCGCTTGCCGCTGATCCTGAGGTCGTTATACAGCGTGAGAGCGAGGCATTTCTGCAAGGCCTTTGCGTTATTGCGGCACTGACGGACGGCACGATCCATGTCTGCACCGCAGCGGATAGCTCAATCATCTGCTCCGATTCTGGTGACATTCAACACAGTCAGTTTTCTGGCCCGCACCCGGCCGGGCTTGTTGGCACCCATATTCATTTGCTTGATCCCGTTAACGAAGATCAGGTTGCATGGCACATCGGCTATCAGGATGTCATCGCCGTCGGTAAGTTATTTACCACGGGCCGACTGCCCGTCGATCGAATCGTCGCGCTCAGCGGGCCTTCCGTGTCAAAACCTCGCCTGATATCCACCCGCCTCGGTGCGAATACCACAGAGCTCGTCGAAGGTGAGCTTAGCGACTCTGACGTACGCGTCGTTTCCGGCTCAGTGCTGAGCGGTCATCGAGCTGCAGGATGGGCCGTCTGGTTGGGGCGCTATGACAATCAAATTACTGTATTGAAAGAAGGTAGCCCACGTGAGTTTCTTTCGTTCATGCGTCCGGGTATCGGCAAGTTTTCATTTACACGCGGCTTCGTCGGCAAACTGTTCGGCTCTGGTGGTTACTCTATGACGACGTCGCAGAACGGTAGTCCTCGCGCCATGGTTTCAATTGGCAGTTTCGAGCAAGTTATGCCACTCGACATCCTGCCAACCCCGCTACTGAAAGCATTACTGGTTCGTGACACGGACTCAGCTCGCGATCTGGGCTGTCTGGAGCTCGACGAAGAAGATCTCGCACTTTGTTCATTCGTCTGTAACGGCAAGTACGACTACGGTCGGCACTTGCGCAAGAGTCTCCACGAAATCGAGGTGAACGGCTGATGAAACGATTGCGTTCATTTTTAGATCGGATTGAACCGCTATTTGTACCAGGCGGGCGTTTCGTCAAGTTTCATGCACTTTTCGAGATGGTCGACACGCTGTTTTACTCGCCACCGGATGTGGCGCGCGGGTCACTGCACATTCGTGATGCGCTCGACTTAAAACGCGTCATGATTCTGGTGGTGTTTGCGGTGACACCAGCTGCGATTGTCGGCATGTGGAATACCGGCTTCCAGACGAATACAGCTATGGTAGCGATGGGTATAAGCAGTATTGATGGCTGGCGCGGTTTTGTACTGCCGTTGCTCGGTGCCGGGTACGATCCGCAGAACTTCTACGACTGCTTCGCCCACGGACTCCTTTATTTTCTGCCAATTTACGCTGTTACGATGGCGGCAGGCGGGCTCTGGGAGGTCGTGTTCGCCGGCGTCAGGAATCACGAAATCAACGAGGGCTTCTTTGTTACCTCGTTCTTGTTCACCCTGATTTTGCCGGCGACGATTCCGCTTTGGCAGGTTGCGGTTGGTATCAGTTTTGGTGTCGTAATCGGCAAGGAAGTTTTCGGTGGCACCGGCAAGAACTTCCTGAATCCGGCCTTGGTCGGGCGAGCGTTTCTGTATTTCGCCTACCCGGCACAAATATCGGGTGATGCCGTCTGGACGGCCGTTGATGGCTTTAGCGGCGCGACAGCGCTCGGTATAAGCGCGACCGAAGGCATGACGGGATTGATGGCCAGCGGGGCCTGACCTGGACACAAGCGTTTCTCGGGCAGATGCAGGGATCGATCGGCGAAACTTCGGCGCTCGCCTGCTTGTTAGGCGCAGCATTCCTGATATTCACCCGCATCGCGTCATGGCGAATTATGGTTGCCTCATTCGCCGGGCTCATCATTCCGGCATTGATTTTCACCGGCGACAGCGCAAATCCGATGATGTCCATGCCATGGCACTGGCACATTGTATTGGGTGGTTTCGCATTTGGTGCGATTTTCATGACCACCGACCCGGTCAGCGCGGCGCAGACGAATGCCGGCAAATGGGCGTTCGGACTGCTCATCGGATTCATGACCTGGCTGATCCGGGTTATCAATCCAGCGTTCCCGGAAGGCATCATGCTGGCCATATTATTCGCGAATATTTTTGCGCCAGTGATCGATCACTTTGTCATTCAAGCGAATGTCCGACGGAGGCGAAATCGACATGCCTGAGAAAAAGACATTTGACCGCGACAGCATCTCGAACACGCTTATCATTTCGATCAGTCTCAGCCTGGTCTGCTCGATTCTGGTCGCCAGCGCCGCCGTTATTCTGAAACCCATACAGCTCAAGAACGCGGAAGAATATCGACAGCGGATCATTCTCGAAGTCGCTGGACTGATGCGACCTGATGCCGACATCGCGGAACTGTTCGCTACCATTGAGCCCAACAACGTCGAAATCGCCAGCGGCGAAAGTGTGGAAATTTACCTGGAAAAAGATGGCGGGACAGTAAAGCAAATAATACTGCCAATCAGCGGCCCCGGACTATGGTCGACCATGCGTGGCTATCTCGCCGTCGCACCGGATGGCAATACCGTTAAGGGCATTCGATTCTTCGAACATGCCGAGACTCCTGGGCTGGGCGACCAGATCGATAAAGAAGACTGGCGTGCGGTATGGGTAGGCAAGACTATTTATGACGGGAGCAGCTCACCACGCATCGAAGTCGTACGCGGCTTTGTTCTGCAGGACGGCTCTAATCCCGATGCAGCGCATCAGATCGATGGGCTTTCCGGCGCAACGCTAACCGGCAACGGCGTCACCAAACTCGTGCAGCACTGGATGGGACCTGAGGGATTCGGCCCGTATCTGGAGACCTATAAATGAGCGAAATGCGAAAAATCGTTATCGACCCGTTGATTGACAACAATCCGGTGACATTACAAATGCTGGGCATATGTTCGGCGCTGGCGGTGACGACATCATTGCTCCCTGCCTTGCTGATGTGTGTTGCGCTGACCAGCGTTATCGCGTTGTCGTCCGCGACTATCAGTCTTATTCGAAACCGCATTCCGAACAATATCCGCATCATCGTTCACATGACGATAATCGCATCGCTGGTTATTCTGACCGACCAGCTGTTGCGCGCTTATGCGTTCGAAACCAGCAAACAGTTATCGGTATTTGTGGGGCTGATCATCACGAACTGCATCGTACTCGGCCGGGCCGAAGCATTTGCAATGAAGAACACGGTTGGACTGAGCTTTCTTGATGGCCTCGGCAATGGACTGGGTTACAGCCTGGTCCTGATCACAGTTGCAACGTTACGGGAACTGTTCGGTGCCGGCACGCTACTCGGATACCCGATTCTTGAGTTGGTGCAGGACGGTGGCTGGTACCAGGCCAACGGTCTGATGCTGTTACCGCCGAGCGCTTTCTTCATCATCGGCTGCCTCATCTGGGTGATCCGCAGTTGGCGCAAGCAGCAGGTTGAACACGCCGACTACCAGATTCATGAAGTGCATCGAACGGACGTTTACTAATGGAAGCCTACGTCAGTCTATTTATCAAAGCGGTATTTGTCGAAAACCTGGCACTCGCCTTCTTCCTGGGCATGTGCACGTTTCTGGCCATTTCAAAACGTGTTGAAACGGCCATCAGCCTCGGCCTTGCCGTCATCGCCGTGCAGACCATTACGGTTCCCGTTAACTATCTTATCTACAACTTTATCCTGGCGGATGGCGCGCTCGCGTGGGCCGGTTTACCGGATGTCGACCTGAGTTTCTTAGGCCTCGTCAGCTATATCGGTGTTATCGCGGCGCTCGTACAAATACTGGAAATGGTGCTCGACCGCTATGTGCCCAAGCTGTACAACGCGCTGGGTATTTTTCTGCCGTTAATTACCGTCAACTGCGCGATCCTCGGTGGCACACTGTTCATGGTTGAGCGTCACTACGACTTCGGCGAAAGCGTCGTTTACGGTATTGGCAGTGGCACTGGCTGGGCCGTCGCGCTAATCGCGCTGGCCGGTATTCGTGAAAAACTGAAGTACAGCGATGTTCCGAATGGCCTGCAAGGCCTCGGTATCACATTCATTATTGTCGGTCTGATGTCCCTGGGCTTCATGGGCTTCTCGGGAGTGCAGTTGTGAGTATCGATAACGCTGTATTGCTTGAGGTCCTGCTCGGTGTTGGTTTGTTCACGGCGATCATCCTGCTGCTGGTATTC
>RCNF010001512.1_pt1 | contig 12283 bp, 11 predicted proteins | sample 2041311 | NCBI WGS metagenome assembly RCNF01 (sample SAMN09708228, study PRJNA481090) | Marine sediment metagenome, whole genome shotgun sequencing project. | biome: marine sediment; feature: ocean; material: sediment; isolation source: Sewage treatment plant 2 marine sediment (STP2) ... | reverse complement strand
AAAAATTAAATATTTTTATAAATTCTTTTCTATATTTAAAAAACTATGATATAATTATACTAAATATTTTACAAAAAATAAATTTACTTTTTATTCTTTTAGGGAGATAGGGTGCGTGCGGATAATATCTATTGCTAATCAAAAAGGCGGAGTAGCAAAGACTACCACAACCATAAATTTAGGAGCAAGCCTGGCATCATTAGGGAGAAGAGTTTTATTAATCGATTTAGATCCTCAAGCCCATACTACTTTAGGATTGGGCATTGAACCGGATAGTTTATCAAAAACCATATTAAATGTTTTAGAACCCCATCGCTCTAAGAATAAATTGGGATTAGAAGAAGTAATTATAAAATTAGAGGTAAATGACGAAAATAAATTATTTTTAGCTCCTTCTAATATTGACTTTGCCAGCGCAGAATACAAACTTATAGACCAAATAGGTAGAGAAGATTTTTTAAGCGCGAGCATCAGAGAGTGCAAAATTCCTTTTGATTATGTTCTTATTGACTGTCCGCCTTCTTTAGGGATTCTGACTGTAAATGCTTTAAAGGCTTGTGATGAAGTCATTATCCCTATGCAGCCACATTTTTTTGCTCTCAGGGGAATAGAAGAATTTATAGAAACAACCGAGATCGTACGGAAGAATTTAAACCATTTTTTAAAAATAAATATTTTAATTACCATTGCTGACACAAGAAGTAATTTATCCAAGGAAGTTGTAGATGAAATAAAACAATATTTTAGTGATAAGTTATTTAAAACGATAATAAGAAAAAATATAACTTTAGTAGAGGCCAGCAGCCAGGGTTTGCCGGCTCTACATTATAGTCCCAATTCTCACGGGGCTATCGATTATTATAAATTAGCTCAAGAGGTGATAGCTTTTGAAAAAGAAGAGATTAGCGCGAGGATTCAGTAAAATTATAGATTACAAAGAAGAATTAATTAGGGACACATCAGGGGGGATTAACGAAAGAGTTGAAATTCAGAACAGGGAAGAAGATGAATTTTTAGGCCAGCCTATGAGCCCTCCTCAAAAAGATGTAGATAAATTTGTAAACATTAAAGTGGTTGGTATTGGAGGAGGAGGGAATAATGCAATTCGGGAAATGACTCTACAGGGGATGAGTAATCTTGATCTGATTGCTATAAATACGGATTTACAAGCCCTATCCTTATCTCAAGCTGGACAAAAGATTCAAATTGGTAAATCTCTAACCAATGGTTTAGGAACCGGTGGTAATCCCGAATTAGGCAAGAAAGCAGCTGAAGAGGATAAAGATAAAATTTCTAAGGTCATGGAAAGTGCAGATATAATTTTTATTACAGCCGGGATGGGAGGAGGAACAGGAACTGGAGTTGCTTCAGTTGCGGCAAAGATAGCAAAACAACATGGTATTCTAACCATAGGCGTAGTAACTAAACCCTTCGCTTTCGAAGGTAAAAAGAGACAACTACAAGCAGAAGCTGGAATAGAAGAATTAAAAAATGAAGTAGATGCTTTAATTACAATTTCTAATGACCGTTTATTGAAAATTATTTCTAAAGATACTTCCATGAAAAATGCCTTTGAAATGACTGATAAGGTATTATGCCAATCTGTCCAAGCTATCGCGGACTTGATTACCATTCCTGGATTGATAAATTTAGATTTAGCTGATGTGAGAACCGTAGCAAAAGATGCTGGCTTATCCTTAGTAGGCATTGGAACAGGTAAAGGGAAAAAGAAAGCAGCTGCTGCAGCAAAAATGGCTATTTCCAGTCCCTTATTAGAAGTATCCATAAAAGGAGCAAAATCATTATTGATTAATGTCACCGGCGGTTTAGATATGAGCTTGTTTGAAGTAAACGAAATAGTTGATATTATATCTAAAGCAGTTGGGCAAGATACAAATATTGTTTTTGGCGCAATTATTAATGAGGAAATGCAGGACGAAATAAGAGCATCTGTCATTGCTACAAGTTGCGAAGTAAATATTGAAGAAGAAGAAAAAAAGGAAGAAGTAGATAAAAAGGAATTATTTAAAGAAAATTATGCAGAAAAAGATAATCTGAAGACAGTAGATAAATTTAAAATTAAAGATCAATTGATAGATGATAAAGATTTGGAAATCCCTGCTTTTTTAAGAAAAAAGATGAAAGGTAATATACCGGCAGATTCTCCAAAACCGAAAAAAACCTTATTTTAAAAAACTCTTTGTACTTAAAAAATTAAAATCTTAACCAATTAACCAACTAACTAATCAATTAAGATACACAACTATTTTTTCTATAAAAGTAAACCAAAGGTGCCTGGCACCTTTGGTTTACTTTTATAGACTTACTCTTGTTTAAAATAAATTTTGGTGCAATTATTCTTATGAAAAAAGCAAAAGGCCGGCAGCTTTCTTTTACTACTTATGAAGCTTCCCAGAAAATTAAAAAAGATGATCCTCTAAAGATTATTTTTGAATCCATAGACTGGAGCTTTATTTATCCTATAATCAAAGATAAATACACCACCGATAGAGAATTAGTTTATGACCCGGTGTCTCTATTTAAAGCCCAACTTTTAATCTGGTTGGGTGAAGTAAAATCAAACCGAAGATTAGCTGAGAGCTTACAATTTGACTCGCGTTTTTGCGTCCTTTGTGGTTTTAATAATTTTCTTAAAACCCCCGCTCATTCTACTTTTTCTTACTTCAGGAAAAGAATTGGAATAGATATTTACTATAAAATCTTACACCGCCTAATAGCTCAAACAGTAGTTGCCGCCACAATAAATAAAATAAATCTAAGTAGTAACATAGTCCATATAATAATACATTCTAATAACGGAAAAAAGAAAAGTTGCAATTGCAGTGGCAGCAGGTGTAAATATAATAAAAAACAGAAACACTCCAAAAATGAATCCAATGTAAAATTAATTACTAAAAACTTCGTAGCCCTCGGATTCAAAGCAAAAATGATGATTGATGCAAGTACACAACTGCCAGTAGAGGGCATATTAACACCAAAAGAATAGGATAAAAAGACCTCTTCTAATTTTTGCGAAGTAATAACTTCAACATTTATATCTTTTAATTTATCAAGGTATTCTTTTAACAAATTAACCTATAACCTTGATTAGTTCTTTTAAAGGTATAAAAATAATTTTATATTAAGATAATAATGAAGAAGGCTGTTAATTTAAAATATTTAAAAAGGGGAAATTAGAAAAATATGATTTATAAAGTTTTAGGAAAAACAGGATTAAAAGTATCTGTTATTGGCTTTGGTGCTTCTCCTTTAGGGGCAGAATTTGGTTCTATTGTTCCGGAAGAGGGCAAACGAGCAGTAGACTACGCTATAGACCAAGGAATTAATTATTTCGATGTTTCTCCTTATTATGGAAGAACCTTAGCAGAAAAGCGGTTGGGTAAATTTTTAAAGGGAAAGAGAGATCGGATTATTCTAGCTACTAAAGTAGGTCGATATGGTATCTCTCTTCCTGATGGATTCGATTTCTCTGCCCAGAGAGTTGTAAAATCAGTTGATGAAAGCCTGCAACGTCTAAAGACTGATTATATTGATGTATTTCAAATTCATGATATAGAATTCGGAAAAAAGAAGCAGATTATAGAAGAGACTCTACCGGCTATGCTTAAACTAAAAAAGAAAGGGAAAATTCGCTTTGTTGGGATTACTGGTTATCCCTTAACACCGCTTAAAGAGGTAGTGGAAACTCAGGAGATTGATACTGTACTTAGCTATTGTCGTTATAATTTACTGGATACTACCATGGATGATATTTTAACTCCAGTAGTAAAAAAGAAAAGTATAGGTTTGATTAATGCATCGCCTTTGCATATGCGTATTCTTACTGAAAAAGGAGCACCAGATTGGCATCCAGCTCCGGAAAAAGTGTTAAAAGGTGCAAAGGAAGCTATACAATTTTGTCAAGAAAGAAAGGTGAATATTTCTGATTTAGCATTACAATTCGCCTTTTCGCATAAATATGTGGCTATGACTTTAGTGGGTATGAGTAAAGTTAGACATGTAAAAGCCAATCTTAATAATGTAGGAGTAAAACCGGATCCTAATTTGTTAAAAAAAATTAGAGAAATAATCAAGCCGGTAACTAATATTTATTGGAAAGAAGGTCTACCCGAGAATAATGATCCCGGAGCTACAGAAAAGCGGACTTGAGGAGTATAACTCAATAAAAAGAAAAAAAAGAATAAATAATTATAAATAAAGTGAGTAAAATAATGGATGAAAAGAAGAGCTCGTTTAGAGTAGATGCCCATCAGCATTTTTGGATTTATAATCAGGAGGAATATAAATGGATTGATGAATCTATGGTAAAATTACAGCGGGACTTTCTTCCTTCTCATATAGATAAGGAATTAAAAAGAAACGGTATTGATTTTTGTGTGACTGTACAAGCCCGACAGACCTTACAAGAGACTAAATGGCTTTTGGAATTAGCCCAAAATAATTTGTTTATCAAAGGGATAGTAGGGTGGGTTGATCTTAAAAGCAATTCTGTGGAAAAAGATTTGGAACAATTTGCTGCCTATAAGAAATTTAAAGGAGTTCGTCATGTCTTGCAGAATGAAGATGATGACCGCTATATGCTTCAACCAGATTTTAAACAAGGATTAAGAAAGTTAGAAAAATATGGTCTTACTTATGATATATTAATCTATCCCCGACACATTAAATACGCTTGTGCCTTAGTTAGTGAATTCCCTCAACAAAAATTTATAATAGATCATCTGGCCAAACCCTTAATTAAGGAGGGTAAAATTGAAGCATGGAAGAAAGATATGAAAGAATTAGCTAAAGCAGATAACCTGTTTTGTAAATTGAGTGGTATGGTTACGGAGGCTAATTGGAACAGTTGGATGCAAGAAGATTTTGTACCTTATATGGAGACTCTCTTAGAAATATTTGGCCCGAATCGACTTTTGTTTGGTAGTGATTGGCCGGTCTGTACAGTAGCCGCAAAATATGAACAAGTTTTAGGAATTACGACTAATTTTATTAGTTTTCTTTCACCAGCGGAACAAGCCCACATCATGGGCCAAAATGCTATAGATTTTTATAATTTGGAGGTGTAGGAATTTACTATATGAAAGCAATTAAAATAATAGAACCAGGCGTAATAAAACTGGTAGAAGTAGCTAAACCCAAAATAGGGTTAGGAGACATTTTAATAAAACTAAGAGCTTTAGGCCTTTGTGGCAGTGATCTTAAAACTTTTCAGGGGCAAAATAAGATGGTGAGCTATCCGCGTATTCCTGGTCACGAGATAGCGGGTGAAATTGTCCAGACTGGGAAAAATGTTCCTTCTGAATTTCAAGTGGGTCGGCTTGTCACTGTTTCTCCTTATAGCTCCTGTGGAAAATGCGTTGCTTGCCAGCAAGGAAGAGTAAATTGTTGTCCTGATAATCAGACTTTAGGGGTACAAAGAGATGGAGCAGCTGTAGAATTTATTGCTGTACCTTATAAAAAGGTTTTTTTGGTAGGAGATTTACCAGAAGAGCAAATTGCCTGTATTGAACCCTTAAGTGTAGGATGGCATGCTACTAATCGAGCACAAGTAAGTTCAAAGGATATAGTATTAGTATTTGGTTGTGGGATGATTGGTTTAGGTGCTATTGCTGCTTCAGGATATAAAGGAGCTAAGGTAATTGCTGTTGATATTGATGATCTTAAATTAGAAAAAGCGAAAGCTTTAGGAGCAAATTATACAATTAACTCTCAAAAAGAAGATTTAGAGAAGAAGATTTTTCATTTTGCCAGCGGTCAGGGTGTGAATGTAGTTATTGAAGCAGTAGGCCTTTCAGAGACTTTTAAGAAAGCTATTGATTTGGTTTGTTTCGCAGGTAGAGTGGTTTATATTGGATATGCTAAAGAGCCAGTGGAGTATGATACAAGTCTTTTTGTAAAGAAAGAGATAGACATAAGAGGATCGAGGAATGCATTAGATGATGAAATTAAGGAAGTCATTAAAATGGTGGAAAGTCGAAGAATTAAGATAGAAAATTTAATTACTCAAAATTACCTTCTTAAAAATTTAGGAGAGGCTCTTAGATTTTGGGATAAACATACAGATAAGGTGACCAAAATAATTATTCACTTTTCTTAAAATCATATCTTAAAATCATATCTTGACAAAAAGATAATAAATAGATAAAATATTATCAAGTAGTTTTCATTTTATACAAAAAAGGAGGTAAATAAAATGAAAAAACAAAAATTGATACTGACGATACTTTTAATCGCAATTCTTCTCTCATCTGTGGCTTCACTTGCAGCAGCAGAGGCAAAACTCTATATCCCCGTAATTTCAAAGGGCTTCCAGCACCAATTCTGGCTGGCAGTTAAGGCCGGGGCTGAAAAAGCTGCCGTAGACTATGATGTGACCATCACCTTTGAAGGACCCGAGAACGAGTCTATGGTTGATAAGCAAATGGATATGCTGCAGGTCGCTATTGACAAGGATCCTGCCGCAATTTGTTTTGCCGCCGTTGACTCCAAAGCTGCCATTCCTCTGCTTGAGCAGGCAAAAGCAAAGGGTATCCCCATAATCGGTTTTGACTCCGGTGTTGACAGTGACATTCCGCTGAGTACAGCAGCCACCGATAATATTGCCGCAGCTGCATTGGCAGCCGATAAAATGGCAGAACTGATCGGCGGAGCCGGCGAAGTGGCGATTATCGCTCATGACCAGACCAGCCGTACCGGTATCGATCGTGTCAAGGGCTTTACCGAAAGAGTTGCAGAAAAATATCCGAACATCACCATTGTCTCTACCCAGTATGGCGGTGGGGACCATCTGAGGTCAACTGACCTGGCCAAAGCTGTCATTCAGGGCAACCCTGAGCTTAAAGGCTTCTTTGGTGCCAACGAGGGCTCAATCATTGGTGTCATGAATGCCGTGCAAGAATTTGGAATGAAGGGCGAGCTGGTGGTTATCGGTTATGACTCCGGCCAACAACAGATGGAAGCCATCCGATCCGGCCTTCTAGCCGGCGCAATCACCCAGGATCCCATCGGTATTGGTTACAAGGCTGTCGAGGCGGCGGTAAAAGCTTATAAAGGCGAAACACTTCCTTTATTCATCGACACCGGTTTCCACTGGTATGACAGCACCAACATTGATGACCCGGTAATTGCAGCGCTGCTCTATAAATAGAAACACCTTAGAATAAACAAATAAACTAAAAATATTATAATAATAATGAGAGGCTGTTCAAAAAGATATGAACAGCCTCTCATTATATAAATAGCTATTGATCTGTTTATCCATAAAATTAATCACTTATTTTCGTGGACTTGTATATGCTCAAAGTGAAATTTTTAGTGGTGAGGATGGCCCATGGATGATGTCCTGCTCTTGATGGAGGGAATTGATAAGTCTTTTCCTGGTGTAGATGCCCTTAAAAAATGCCGGTTTGAATTAAAAGCTGGAGAAGTGCATGCTCTGGTTGGTGAAAATGGTGCCGGAAAATCAACTTTGATGAAAGTAGTCGCTGGCGTATATTCAAAAGACGCCGGGCAGATTTTTTATAAGGGCAAGGAAGTGAATATTCCCAACCCTCGGGCAGCACAGCGTCTGGGGATTAGTATGGTTCACCAGGAACTTAACCTGATGCGCCACCTGACCGCGGCTCAAAATATTTTTATCGGTCGCGAACCGGTTCGGGGAGCACGGATCATACTGGATGAAAATGCCCTGAACGACAAGGCTCAGGGAATCATCGATATGCTGCACCTGAAGCTGAATCCTCGCACCAAGGTTGCGGATATGAGTGTTGCCAAACAGCAAATGGTTGAAATTGCCAAAGCGCTTTCTTTTGATTCCGATGTGCTGATTCTGGACGAACCTACGGCGGCATTAGCTCAGGTGGAAATTGTAGAGCTGTTTCGTATCATTCGCCAGCTTCGGGATAAGGGTGTGGGAATTATCTATATCTCTCACCGGCTGGAAGAACTCAAACAGATTTCTGACCGCATTACCGTGATGCGTGATGGTTTGTATGTGGATACGGTTTCAACACAAGGAGTCGAGATTGACCAAATCATCAAAATGATGGTGGGCCGCGTTATTTATGAATCTTCACCTGAAATTTCCGAGAATCCCAGCCAGGAAATAGTCTTGGAAGTAAAAAACCTCAACCGGGGAAACGAAATTAGAAATGTCAGCTTCAATTTAAAACGGGGTGAAATATTGGGTTTTGCCGGTTTGGTGGGCGCCGGACGTACGGAGGTGGCGCGCGCTGTATTTGGAGCGGACTCTTTCGACTCAGGGGAGATTATCGTTAAGGGCAAGAAAGTCAAAATCAAAGGCCCGAGCGATGCCGTGAACCATGATATTGGTTACCTGTCTGAAGACCGGAAGCAATATGGATTGTGCCTGGGGTTGGATGTAGAAACCAATATAGCGCTGGTCATCATTAGCAAACTAACCGGTTTTCTGGGGTGGATAAAAAATATAAAAGTACGCGAAATTGTAAAAGGCATCGTCGACAAGTTATCCATAAAAACCCCCAGCTTGAATCAGAAAGTCAAGAATCTTTCAGGCGGCAACCAACAGAAATTGGTGGTTGGCAAATGGCTGGCCAAAGATACTGGTATTCTATTATTCGATGAACCTACCCGCGGCATTGATGTGGGGGCAAAGAGCGAAATTTATCGATTATTGAATGACCTGGTTCATCAGGGCAAATCAATTATTATGATTTCTTCGGAGCTTCCGGAAATTCTTCGTATGAGCCATCGGGTGGTGGTGATGTGTGAAGGCCGGGTTACCGGTGAACTGGACTATGGAGAAGCAACCCAGGAAAGTATCATGCAATTAGCGACCCTTCGAAATGATGTAAATGTATCAAATAACTAGGAGAATGAATGAATATGCTTATAAAAACTGAAATCATCACTAAAGAGAAAAAATCACGGTCAGATACCATACAGAGATTAATGGCTTTCGGGGCTTTACTCATCATTTTTATTGGTTTCTCTTTTGCATCCCCTTACTTTTTCACCTTCCGGAATGTGATCGGAATACTCATTTCTACCGCTGTTAACGGCCTTCTGGCTATCGGGGTGACCTTTATTATCATTACCGGAGGCATTGATTTATCGGTGGGTACGGTAATGACACTGTCGGCGGTTATGACCGGTGTATTTATCACTTATTGGAATCTGCCCGTTCCCTTGGGAGTCATGGCAGGCATATTGACCGGGAGTACGGCTGGTTTTTTCAATGGCATCATGGTCTCTAAATTTAAATTACCGCCATTTGTTGCTACACTTGGCATGTTGAACGTGGCCAGAGGGTTTTCGCTGGTCATTTCTAAACTTAGCCCCATTTATTTTGACCTGGATAAGTCAGTCAGCAGCATTGCCATGGGTTCAATCCTGGGTAAAATCATTCCCGGGTTTGAAATTCCCAATGCCGTGCTGATCATGTTCGGTTCCGCGATTATTGCCAGCCTGATACTTTCCAAGACCATATTAGGACGCTACACTTATGCCATCGGCAGCAATGAAAAAGCAGTTCAGTTATCCGGTGTCAATATTGTTTTCTGGAAAACAGCCATCTATGCCGTCGCCGGGATTTTTATCGGCATTGCCGGTGTGGTCATCGCTGCCCGGCTGAATTCTGCCCAACCTTCACTGGGGCTGGGCTACGAACTGGAGGCCATCGCCGCGGCCGTCATCGGCGGCACTTCCTTAAGCGGTGGAGAAGGCACAATACTGGGCACCATTATCGGCGCCTTTATTATCAGCACACTCACCAACGGCCTGCGCATCCTGTCCGTACCGCAAGAGTGGCAAATAGTTATTACCGGCTTCATCATTATTTTTGCGGTCTATCTGGATGTTCTCCGCCGTGGAAAGCAATCATAAAAAAGCAGAAAATTGTTTCGTTTTCTTCAACCATATCTTTATGAATGCTATAATAAACATCTTTCATTTCCGGATATTCTTCAATGGCTTGATGAGATAACGGCTTATCGTAAACTAATTTTATTCATTCTACAAACAATAATTTATATAAAAGTTTGCCCTAACAAAACCTATTTAATAATTAAAAATATATCTGAATAAGAGGATAGAACAAAAGTTTATGAACCTCTTTTACCCCGCTTCTCCCCTAATTGCAAGAAATATTTTAAAAAACTTTTCTTCCCAAAAAGAGGGATTTTTTAAACTTATGCCGAATATTAAGAAAAGCAGAAAAGTCAAAAAAATTTATAAAAGAAAGAAGAGGTGATTTAATGTTAAAGAAAATTCCCCCAATAATATCTCCTGAGTTGATGTATATGCTTATGAAAATGGGGCATGGAGACGAAATATTGCTTGCCGATGGTAACTATCCCACCGAGAGCAAAGGGATTCCCGTGGTAAGAGCAGATGGTCTTGGTATTCCAGAATTATTAGAAGCTATACTGAATTTTTTACCTCTTGATACATTTGTTGAAGAAAATATCGTTTTCATGGATAATGGCAAAGAAGAAAAGCCGGTTATTTGGAAGGAATATAGAAAGATTATAAAAGAAAAAACAAAGGATAGTAAAATTGTTATTATGGAAAGATACGACTTCTATAATAGGGCAGACAATGTTTTTTTCATTATAGCAACAAGCGAGCGAGCACTTTATGCAAATATAATTTTAAAAAAGGGTGTAATTTGAAAATGATATTTTATAAGTGAGGGAGTAATTAGATGTTGAAACCAGTCCTCTGTGGAGGAGAAATCTTGCTTGATTTTATTTCAAAGGAAGTGGGTAAAGGGCTCGATCAGAGCGTTATATTTGAAAAAAGACCCGGCGGTTCTATTTTTAATGTTGTTGTTGCTTTAAGAAGACTGGGAGTACCAGTATCCTTTTTAACAAAAATAGGAGGAGACGAGTTTGGTCACGGGCTGATGGATATTATAGGAAAAGAGAAAATAAATACCGAATGTATAAAAAGAGACATTAACTTAAAAACCACTCTCGCTTTTGTAGCAGTTAATAAAGAAGGAAAACCTGAATTTCGATTTTACAGAGATCACGCAGCTGATATAATGTTGACCATTCCTGAGGTAAGAGACATAAATCCCAAGAATTATTCTATGTATCATTTTGGTTCAATTTCTTTGCTTGAAAAACCTGCTTCAGATGCTTATTTGGAACTATTGAATATGTTTTATAAAGAGAAGGTAATTACCTCTTTCGATCCCAACATAAGACCATCATTAATAAAAGATAAAAAAGATTTTTTGAATATGTTTTTTAAGATATCTAAAATAGTTGATATTTTAAAGATGAGTGATGATGATTTGAAATATGTTACCGGTTTATCAGATGTAAAAGAAGGCTTAAGAAAAATATTGGATAAAATTAATTCTTCTTTAATCCTGGTTACTCTTGGCAGGAATGGAGTGCTAAGTTATTATAAGGGACAATTTATGCATATGCCTACTTTTGATAAAATAAGAATTAAAGAAACAACTGGTTGCGGAGATGCCTTTATGGGCGCTATTATATATGGATTATTAAAATGTGAAAACTTTTTACATCTTTCAACATCAAAGTTAATAGAAATTCTTACTTTTGCAAATGGAGTAGCTACGATTGTGGGCACACGATATGGAGCATCTAATTCTATGCCTTGGCTTCAAGAAGCAGAAGAATTTATCTCTCTCTACCATAAAGAGAGATAAATAGGATTTTTATTATATTTACAGTTAAATAAGAAAACATAAGGCACATTAAGGGGATTGCAGTCAAGACTTTATTGTACCAAAGAAGGCCTAAGTCCATATTTGGAGAGTATTAGCTTTATTACTAAGGAAAGAGGAGGTCGTTGTGAATAGTATTCTGCAAGTTTTCCGCCAGATTATCCCTATACTTCTACTAATATTTTTAGGTCACCTAATCAAGGTTAAAAATTTTCTTTTAGAGAAGACCATAGAAGAGGTTAAAAAACTTGTTGTAAATATTACCTTGCCTTGTCTATTATTTATTTCCTTTCTCAGCATAGAAATAAAGTTTTCATATAATGCGATATTTGTTTTGATGTTTTTCTTTTGTCTGTTTATGATTTGCTACGGAAGATTTTTAAAAGAACGTTTTCATATTGAACATGAGTATTTTCCGTTTCTTGTTGCTGGATTTGAATACGGAATGTTAGGAGTAGGGCTTTTTGGTAGTGCATATGGCTTAGAAAAGATAGGTTATCTGGCTATTATGGATTTAGGGCATGAGTTTTTTATCTGGTTTATTTTTGTGTCATTGCTTCTATCAAAAAGAAATGGAAT
>RCNF010001511.1_pt1 | contig 12286 bp, 10 predicted proteins | sample 2041311 | NCBI WGS metagenome assembly RCNF01 (sample SAMN09708228, study PRJNA481090) | Marine sediment metagenome, whole genome shotgun sequencing project. | biome: marine sediment; feature: ocean; material: sediment; isolation source: Sewage treatment plant 2 marine sediment (STP2) ... | reverse complement strand
CGCATCGAACGCGGTCTTGGTGGACAGCGATCCTCGCGCCGTTCGCCAGATCAAGCAGAGCGCAGACGAGCTCGGTTTGGGCGAGGCAGTCCGGGCTGTGCGTCTGGACCTTCTCGGTGACCCGGCAAGCGTGGTCCGGAAGCTGCCCTCGATGGCGACGGCGTTCAGCTTGGTCTTTGCCGATGCACCCTACTCCGAGGTAGGCGCAATCCCACCCATTCTGGACGCACTGGCGGCAGCGAAGCGACTCGCCCCCGGGGCCTGGGTCGCGATCGAGCACCCAGCAGGCCGTAGATGGAGCTGGCCAAATGGACTCGCGCCGGACGCGGACTACCGCTATGGTCGCAGCGGTATCAGCCTCGGCGTATTCGCAGCCGAGAAAGGCAAGCAGTGAGAGGCATCGCCGTTTATCCCGGTTCGTTCGACCCCATCACCAAAGGTCACACTTCCATTCTACATAGCGGCTTGGTCGCGTTCGAGAAGATCATCGTCGCGGTCTTGAACAACGACAACAAGAAGCCCTTGTTCAGCGTTGCCGAACGAATGGAAATGATCCGGGAGTCGGCCGACGACATGGGCGCAGATCCAAAACGCATCGAAGTCGACTCCTTCGACGGCCTGTTGGTCAACTACGCTCAACGGCGCGATGCCCGCGTCATCCTTCGAGGCCTCCGCGCCGTTGCAGACTTCGAGTACGAGCTTCAGATGGCCAACATGAATCGTCACCTCAACCCCGAGGTCGAAACGGTCTTCATCATGGCCAACGACGCTTACTTCTACGTTGCGTCCAATTTGGTCAAAGAGGTGACGAGGCTCGGCGGCAACGTGGCGGACTTGGTCCCTACGCCGGTCTTGCCGCGGCTTCTTGCCAAGTTCGACAAGTAGATCGGCTGGCTCACGAGCCCCTCGCGCATTAGCCGGCGCGCCTCAGGCAGCGCTTGGAGCGAAACCTTCCCGAGCTGCAGCTCGCTGAGGTTGGTTTCCCCACGGCTTACGGCTCGACGCACACGCAGCCAGCCGGTCAGATACACCGCATCTCGCGAAACGCCGCCCGCGCGGAAGGCTCGTTCGCACAGGGTCACGGCGCAGACAGGCGAGAACTGATGCTCGCGGACGAGCGTCTGCGCCGCGTCGCCGAATGACACACCCGCGTGCATCGCGTGGGTCACGAGCAGCCGGCCGGCCAAGGTCCTTCGGCGGAAGGGATCGAGCAAGCCCGCAAGCTCCTCGAGATAGATCGCGACACCCTCTTGATCGCGATACGAGCCCGCGGTTCCAATCGCGAATATGCCGAGGGGCTGTGTTCTCCCGTTGAACGCCGAAATCAGGTGCCCGTAGACCTCATGCGTCGCGAGGCGCTGCGCTTCGTGTGCGCCGAACAGCCGGTCAGCGATGAAGACGGTGCGTTCACCGACCGCCGCATTCGCGATCAAGTCGGGGTCGACATTCACGGCAATGTGCAGACCCACGTGCTTGGCATAGGCAAGCATGAGGTCCCTGAGGTTGCTTCGACCCGCGGAAGCCGCTGGGATGGTCTTGGGCTCTCGTTCGACCGGGGTAAGTGCGAGTATCTCGTGCGCCGCGTCGAGGACGCTGTGCTTTGCGTCGGTAAACAGCCGCTCGCTGCCTGTGCCGAACAGTCGCGCGGCCATGGGACGCACTTGCTTACTTCGGCCCAAGTTCTCCAGAATCAGCAGCTCGGTTTCGAGCTCTTCGAGCCGCGCTAGATAGAGCTCGCCGGCTTCGGAAACCGCGGCCAGCTTCCGTGCACGCGCGAGCTCCGTCCAGACGCGTCGCTCGACTGCAACAGGCTTCCACTGCCATCGGGGCTGGGCGTACTCTCCTCTGGCGACCGATTGCACGAGCCGATTTCGTTCGGCCGGATCGCTGTGGGTCGTCGCACCGAGAAGAACCCGCGCCGCGCCATGCACGCGGCGCAACCCAACGTCGAGCTCTGCGCGAAGGCGAGCTCGCCGATGATCAGAGAAGCTGTGTCGCGCGCTCTGCGAGCTCACTTCGTTCACCTTTCGTGAGGGTCACGTGGGCGCCGATGTTTTCGCCCTGAAACCGCTGCGCGACGACGGTGAGCCCGTTGCTTGCAGAGTCTACGTATGGATTGTCGATTTGGTACGGGTCACCAGTTAGGACGATTTTCGTGTCGGCGCCACAGCGCGTGATGACGGTCTTCACTTGATGCGGAGTTAGGTTTTGCGCCTCGTCGACGACGAGGAACTGATTTGGGAGCGATCGGCCGCGAATGTACGTGAGTGGCTCGATCTGGATGACGCCAGACGCGAGAAGGTCTTCGTAGTTGCGGTGTTCCGACATTCGGCCGCGACCGCTGCTGAAGATGTACTCCAGATTGTCGAAGATCGGTTGCATCCACGGATTTAGCTTTTCTTCCACCGTCCCTGGCAGGTAGCCGACATCGCGGCCCATGGGAAAGATCGGCCGAGAGACGAGCATCCGACCGTACGTGCCATCCTGAACGACGGACTGCAGCCCAGCCGCAACGGCAAGCAGCGTTTTCCCGGTGCCGGCTTTTCCGATCAATGTCAACAGATGGATGTCCGGCGAAAGGAGCATGTCGAGCGCGAAGTATTGCTCGAGGTTTCGGGGACGAACGCGCCAGACCCCCTCTCGACCAACTCCGAGCGGAACGATCGCGCCCTCTTTCGCGTCGAAGCGGCCAAGCGCGGTGTGCCTGTGTTGATCGCGCTCGCGAAGCACGAGCCCGGCATGAGGGTAGAGCTCGACGTCGAGCAAGCTGGCATCGATGGGCTTGCGCTGGGCCAACTGGTCGACCATGGCGCGATCCACATCGGCGGTGACCACCCCCGAGTAGAGCTCGTCGATCGAAACACGGCCGCCCTCGTAGGTTTCCGCCTTGAGCCCGAGCGCGTCGGCGCGAATTCGAAGATTGGTATCCATCGTGACGAACACGAGGGGCTGATCGGGTTTTTGGTCTCGAAGGTCGAGCGCCATCTGCAGAATGAAGCGGTCCATCTCGCCAGGCCCGGGAACCCGCTTCGGCATCTGCGGGGGCACGGCAACGCGTAGCTCGCCACCGGTGCTTTCGAGCGGCACACCCTGATCGAGCGTGCGCCCGTTTTGATTGCGCAGGTCGTCGAGAATGCGCGAAAGATGTCGCGCGTTCTGCCCGAGCTCACTCAGCTCTTTTTTGAACTGATCGACCTCTTCGATGACGAAGATCGGTAGGACGACCGCGTTATCCTCGAATTTATAAACCGCTAACGGGTCGTGAAGGACCACATTGGTATCCAAGACGTAGGTCTTCTTCACGTTGAAGAACGCTAGCACGCTTTGCCGCCTGCCGTACGGAGAAACGAAAACCCGGTATAGTGCGCACCCGGAACGTTCATGATCGAGGAGTTGAGTTACCAAAGCCTCGCACTCCTCGCCGCAGCAGGGGTGCTCGCGACGATTGTGAACGTCATGGCTGGCGGGGGCGGTATGATCGTGCTCCCTGCCTTGATGGCCCTCGGGCTCCCCGCGGATGTTGCAAACGGTACCTACCGACTTGGCGTCGTCACGCAAAGCATTGCCGGAACCGTCGCGCTACGGCGCGAGGGCAAGCTCGACACGCGCTCGATTGTTCCAATTCTGATCCCTACCGTGCTTGGCGCGATCCTTGGCGCCTGGCTTGCGACGAGGGTTCCACGGGAGGTGCTCAAGCCGATCATGCTGGCGACGATGATCGTCATGGCAGCGCTGATCGCCTTTCGGAAGCGAACGTTGATTCCCGGCGACGGGCCGGCGCTGCGTCCGCACGACGCGCCTCGTTCCTATGTCGGCCTCTTCGTGGCCGGGCTTTACGGTGGTTTCATCCAGGCTGGAGTGGGCTTCTTGTTGCTCGGTGTTCTCGTTGGAACGCTGCGTCACGATCTGATCGGCGGCAATGCACTCAAGTTGGTGGTTACGCTCGCATTTGGCACAGTCTCGCTTGGAATCTTCGTTTGGGCGGGTCTGGTGTCCTGGACGCCAGCAATCGTTTTGGCAGCCGCGTCGATCGTCGGCGCTCGGCTCGGCGTTCGCCTCATGCTCAAGGTGCCCGGCGCCGGATTGAGATGGTTCGTGTTCGCGGCCGTGGTTGCTACCTGCATTGCCGCCTGGCTTCGATAGTTAACAAGGATTGAGGTTAGTGATACTCTGATCGACAAGGAGGACTTCGCAATGGGGGAAATGGTCAAGCAGATCGCTGCCCTGCAGGACTACGAAAGCTACCAGGATCTACACTGGGAAGGCGCCTTCGAAGACTACCTTCAGATCGTTCGAGACAAACCTCAGGTAACGCGCAACGCGTTCCAGCGCCTCTACGACATGGTGATCTCGTACGGCGAAGAGGAGTACATCGACAACAAGAAGAGGTTGATTCGCTATCCTTTCTTCAAAGACCCAATCGAGAATGGCAAGGACGCGATTTTCGGCTTGGACATTCCTTTGATGCGCCTGGTTCACGTCCTGCACGCCGCGGCACAAGGTTATGGTCCGGAGAAGCGAATCATCTTGCTACACGGTCCGGTCGGTTCCTCGAAGAGCACAATCGCGCGGCTCCTGAAAAAAGGGGTCGAGCGCTACTCCCGAACTTCAGAGGGTGCGCTCTATACCTACGAGTGGACCAACCTGCACCAGACTGGGCTCGCGGGCGGCGATGACGTCTTCCCTTGCCCGATGCATGACGAGCCACTTCGACTGATTCCAGCCGAGTGGCGCGACCAGGCGATCCAAGAGCTTCGCTTGGGCGACGATCGGCGACGCGTCCACGTGACCGGCGAGCTCAACCCGGCGTGCCGGTTCATCTTCAGAAGCCTGCTCGAGCGCTACGACGGCGACTGGTCGAAGGTGATGGCGAATCACATCGTCGTGAAGCGCCTAATTCTGAGCGAGCAAGATCGGGTGGGGATCGGCACGTTTCAGCCGAAGGACGAGAAGAACCAGGATTCGACCGAGCTCACCGGCGACATCAACTACCGGAAAATCGCGGAATACGGCTCGGATTCCGATCCACGAGCCTTCAACTTCGATGGCGAGTTCAACATCGCGAACCGCGGCGTGGTCGAGTTCGTCGAGGTTTTGAAGCTCGACGTCGCCTTCCTCTACGACCTACTTGGTGCGACCCAAGAGCACAAGATCAAGCCAAAAAAGTTCGCCCAAACCGACATCGACGAGGTGATCATCGGCCATACGAACGAGGCCGAGTACAAGAAGCTGATCAACAACGAGTTCATGGAGGCGCTTCGCGACCGCACCATCAAGATCGACATTCCCTACATCACCAAGATGAGCGAAGAGATCAAGATCTACCAAAAAGACTTCAGCTCGGCTCGCTTGCGGGGTAAGCACGTTGCGCCCCACACACTCGAAGTCGCGGCGATGTGGGCCGTCTTGACGCGCCTCGAAGAGCCCAAAAAGCATCAGCTGGCATTGCTTCAAAAGCTCAAGCTCTACGATGGAAAAATTCTCCCAGGATACACGCAAGACAATGTGAAGGAGCTGCGCAAAGAAGCGAACCGCGAGGGCCTCGAAGGCATGTCGCCTCGGTACGTCCAGGACAAAATCAGCAACTCGCTCGTGCGAGAAGGCACCGAGGGCTACATCAACCCGTTCATGGTTCTGAACGAGCTCGAAAAGGGGCTTTCCGCGTCGCTTACCGTCGCGGATGACCAAGGCAAGCGCTACGGCGAGCTGATCGGAGTCGTGAAGGCCGAGTACGACGACATGGTCAAAAACGAAGTGCAGCGCGCGATCAGCGCCGACGAAGAGGCGATCGGGCGGCTGTCTGCGAACTACGTCGACAACATTCGTGCGTACTTGATGAAGCAGAAAGTTAAGAACAAGTACACCGGCAAAGACGAAGAGCCGGACGAGCGCCTCATGCGTTCGATCGAAGAAAAGATCGACATCACCGAGCCTCGCAAGGACGACTTTCGCCGTGAGATCATGAACTTCATCGGTCACTTGGCCCTCGAAGGGAAAAAGTTCACCTACGAAACGAACGACCGTCTACGGCGTGCGCTCGAAATGAAGCTCTTCGAAGACCAGAAAGACTCGATCAAGCTGTCGAGCTTCGTGTCGAACGTCATCGACAAAGAGACGCAGGACAAGATCGACATCATCAAGAATCGGCTCATCAAGTACTATGGCTACAACGAGGCCTCGGCAACGGATGTGCTCGCCTACGTCGCCAGTATTTTCGCAAGGGGCGATGTGAGGGAGTAACGGGTGTCGCTGCGCATCGACCAGGATCATTCCCGGTTCCGGAACATCGTTCGCGGTCGGATTCGGCAGAATCTCCGCAAGTACATCTCGAAGGGAGAGCTGCTCGGCCGGCAGGGGAAGGACATCGTCTCGATCCCCATCCCGCACATCGACATCCCCAAGCTGCGCTTTGGCGACAAGCAGCAAGGCGGCGTTGCCCAGGGCGATGGAGACCCGGGCGATCCATTGTCCGGGAGCCCGCAAGAGGGTGACGGGGATGGCAAGCAAGCGGGCGATCAGGCTGGCGACCATCCGCTCGAAGTAGAGCTGACGCTCGACGAGCTGGCGGACATCCTCGGTGAGGAGCTCGCGCTCCCCAACATCGAGAACAAGGGCAAGAACGCGATCGTCGACAAGAAAGATCGCTACATTGGCGTTCGCAACGTCGGGCCGAACTCGCTGCGTCACTTCAAGCGGACGTTTCGAAGCGCGCTGCGCCGCCAGATTGCGCTCGGCACCTACGACCCGAAGCACCCGGTGATCATTCCGACCCGCGAGGACATGCGGTACAAGTCCTGGAAAACCGAGGAAGAGCCCGTTGCGAATGCGGTCATCCTCTACATGATGGACGTGTCCGGATCGATGGGCGACGAGCAGAAAGAGATCGTCCGCATCGAATCGTTCTGGATCGACACCTGGCTCCGCAAGCAATACAAGGGCATCGAGACGCGCTTCATCATTCACGATGCAGCCGCGCGCGAAGTCGACCGTGACACCTTCTTCCGCACGCGTGAGTCGGGGGGGACGATGATCTCTTCCGCGTATCGGCTTGCCGCGGATATCGTCGAACGCGACTACCCTTCTTCGGAATGGAACATCTACCCGTTCCATTTTTCGGATGGCGACAACTGGAGCGTCGACGACACGTTGCTCTGTGTCGACATACTGAAAAAGCTATTGCTCCCGGCTTCCAACGTCTTTTGCTACGGCCAAGTCGATAGCCCCTATGGCTCCGGACAGTTCATCAAAGACCTCAAAGAGCACTTCTCTGGCGATGAGCAGCTAATCACGAGCGAAATCAACGACCGTGACGCAATCGTCGAGTCGATTCGGGAGTTCTTGGGGAAGGGCAAGTAGCGCGTGGCCCAATTCGCACTCAAAACGGCCCTTCCAAACTACCTTCGCGACGAGCAGCGACGAATCGAAGAGTTCGCTCGAAACGCCGGCCTGGATTTCTTCCCGACGATCTTCGAGGTCCTGAGCTACGACCAGATGAACGAGGTTGCCGCGTACAGCGGTTTCCCGACCCGTTATCCTCATTGGCGCTGGGGGATGGAGTACGAGCGCTTGAGCAAGAGCAACGAGTACGGGCTCTCGAAGATTTACGAGCTGGTCATCAACAACAATCCATCGATCGCCTACCTGCTCGAAGGCAACAGCATCGTCGACCAGAAGCTCGTGATGGCGCACGTGTACGCGCACGTCGACTTCTTCAAAAACAACTTCTGCTTCCGCATGACGAGCCAGGGACGTGACCCGAAAAGCGGCGCCGACGTTCGGAAGTGGATCGATGCGATGGCCAATCATGGTGCGATCGTTCGGAAATGGGCCAACCGCACCGGCATCGAGACGGTGGAGCAGTTCATCGACGCCTGCTTGAGCCTCGAGAACCTGATCGATCCTCAGAAGCCCTTCTTGCCCAAAGAGAGCACGCCGAGCAGCTCCGAAGAAGAAGAGCCGCCTGAAACGCCCGAGGTGCCACTCCTCCGCGTCGACCGCGAGTACATGGAGTCGTTCATCAACCCCGAGGAGTTCGTCGAATCACAGAAACAGAAGCTGGTCGACGAGGCCGCACAGGCGCAGGGATTCCCGCTGGAGCCCGAGCGAGATGTGCTTGGTTTCCTGCTCGAGAACGCTCCTCTTCAGCGATGGGAACGCGAATGCCTCGCCGTGATTCGCGCCGAAGCCTATTACTTCTTGCCGCAGATGCAGACCAAGATCATGAACGAAGGCTGGGCGAGCTACTGGCACAGCCGCCTCATGACGGAGAACATCTGCGACGCGAGCGACATCGTCGATTATGCCGACCGCTGCGCCAGCGTCCTGGCAACCACGCCCGGGCAACTCAACCCCTACAAGCTAGGCATCGAGCTCTTCCGGCACATCGAAGACCGCTGGAACAGAGGACAGTTCGGCAAGGAATGGGACGATTGCGACGACTGGGGGCTCAAGCGACATTGGGACCGCCGCACCGGCCTCGGCCGCGAAAAGATCTTCGAAGTGCGCTCCCTGTACAATGACGTGACGTTCATCGACGAGTATCTGACCGAGGACTTCGTCGCGGATCAAAAACTCTATTCCTTCGGCTACAACCAGCGAAACGATCGCTGGGAGATCGAGAGCCGCACCTTTCAGGAGGTGAAGAGTCAGCTGCTGACCAGCCTCACCAACGCCGGCAATCCGATCATCTCCGTCGTCGACGCAAACCACCAGAACCGCTCCGAGCTTCTTCTCGAGCACCGTCATCAGGGGGCCGACCTGCGCTTGGACTGGGCCAAGGAGGTCGTCAAAGCGCTGTTCCGCATCTGGACGCGCCCTGTCGAGATTCACACCATCGTTGACGAAAAGCCGACCGCACTGCGGTACGACGGCAACGACCACTCGCAGAAGTCGCTCTAGATACCTCTGCAGTTGGCGAACTGGATCGTCGTCGGTCCACCGCCGACGGCGCCCACGTCGAAGCCGGAGGTGCCGGTCACGCTGCTCAGCAAGGACTTGCACTCGATCGCGAAGCTAACCTCGCCGTTGCCGGTGGAAACGCTCGAGAGTTGGCAGGGCTGTGCCATCGAGGTCGGTTCCTCTCCGCAGACGCCAGTAATGTCGTAAGGAACTTCGTCCTCGGTGATCGTGACAGTGCAGCTTTCCACGGAGTCGTCCGCCGGGTTGACCCGTGCATCAAGCTCGAATGCGAACTTCGGAGAGCTCCGGTTCCCCCGGTCGACGTTCACCTCGAGCAAAATATTTCTCGTTCCGTCCGAGCGCTCGACCGATTCGCAGACAGCCAAGATGGCGTCCCCCGTACACGCCTGCTCGCCGTGCGGGCCCAATATCGTTCGTTGACCGACGCTGCCGAGACAGGTTTGCTCGGCCAGCGTTCCGCAGTCGACTTCCGTATCCGCCGGACAGGTCAGGTTCCACTGGGCGTCGACGAACACAGGACCGCCATCCTCGGCGCAGGAGAGCGCCAGAACCGACGACAAGAGGCACGCAAGACGGCCGATGTTCATTCGAAACCCCACGCGATCAGGTTAGCCAGCTGATCAAAGCATCGCAACTATGGTGTGAGAAAGGCCTGCGCGAGGTCCTCTCGGAGATCTTCGACATCTTCGAGCCCGACTGAGAGCCGGATCAACCCCCCCCGAATGCCCTGGGCTTCCCGAACGTCTTTGGGCATCGATGCATGGCTCATCAGGGCCGGTTGCCCGATGAGCGACTCGACTCCCCCGAGGCTCTCGGCCAGTGAAAAAAGGCGTACGCGCTCAAGGAGCGTCCTCGCGCTCGCGGATCCGCCTTCGAGCTCGAACGACACCATCCCGCCGAAGCCGCTCATTTGTCTGACAGCCAGCGCATGCGCGGGATGGTCGTGGAGCCCAGGGTAATGCACGGCGACTACACCGTCCTGCGCGCGCAGCCATTCGGCAAGCGCTTGGGCGTTCTCACAATGGCGTGCCATCCGAATCGGTAGTGTCTTGACGCCTCGGGCCACGAGATAACAATCGAAGGGCGACGGCACGGCGCCCCCGGCGCGCTGAATGAAGCGAAGACGCTCGGCAAGCTCGTCGCACTGACTGATCACGACGCCGGCGACCACGTCGCTGTGCCCGTTGAGGTATTTCGACATCGAGTGCACGACCAAGTCGGCACCCATCGCGAGCGGCCGCTGAAGCATCGGCGTTGCAAACGTACTGTCCACGACTGTCCACGCGCCGCTGGCCCGGGCCAGAGCGGACACGGCCTCGATGTCGAACACCCGGAGCAAAGGGTTGGTGGGCGTTTCGATCCAGACCATCTTGCTCCGCTCGTCGATCGCGGCTTCCGTCGCAGTCAGGTCGCACATATCGACCCAGGTGACTTCGACCCCGATCGGCTTCACCAGCTGTTCGATCAGTCGATAGGTCCCTCCATAGATGTCGCCACAGGCCACGAGCCGGTCGCCGGGGCGGAGGAGCTGGAGCGCCGCGTGCATGGCCGCGCAGCCGGATGAAAACACGGACGCGCTCGATCCGCCTTCGAGCGCCGCGAGGCTGTGTTCCAGCGCGTCCCGGCTCGGATTGCTGACACGGCTGTACGCATGTTCTTCCTGCTCCCCAGGCCGGCGCTGCAGGAAGGTCGTCGAAAGAGAAATTGGGGAGGTGACCGGCTGTCCGGCTTGGTCGCTGACCTTTCCGGCGTGCGCTGCGATCGTCGCAAATCGGTGTGCCATGACTTCCGAGGTACCCTGACGAACCCGACTTGCCAAGCGGGGTTTGCGGCGGACGGCCGAGTCACGCTAATAGAGGTCACGCAGATGATCGAGCTTCTTTCCAATCCCGATGCCTGGGTAGCGCTGTTCACGCTGACGCTCCTCGAGATCGTCCTGGGGATCGACAACATCGTCTTCATCGCGATTCTGGCTTCGCGTCTTCCGGTTGAGAAACAGGGCCTGGCCTATCGGCTCGGCCTGCTCGGAGCGATGGTCACTCGGATCGGTCTGCTGATGACCATCAACTGGGTGATGCAGCTGACTCAGCCGCTGTTCGAAATCTTCGCTCATCCCTTTTCGGGCCGCGATCTCATCTTGCTGGGCGGCGGTCTGTTCTTGATCGCGAAGGCCGCGCAGGAGATCTACGACAAGGTCGAAGGCGAGCACCAAGAAGACATCAAGGGCTGGTTCAATGGCCTGCCGGGCATCGTCGCCCAGATCATGGTGCTCGACATCATCTTCTCGCTCGACTCGGTGATCACCGCGGTCGGCATGGCCGAGGACATCGAGGTGATGGTGGCGGCGGTCATCATCGCAATCGCGGTGATGCTGATCTTCGCCAGGCAAATCGGAGACTTCGTCAATAAGTACCCGTCGATGAAGATCCTCGCCCTCTCCTTCCTATTGCTGATCGGCGTCTTGCTCACCGCCGAAGGCCTTGGTCAGCACATCAACAAGGGCTACATCTACTTCGCCATGGCCTTCGCCCTGCTGGTCGAGCTGATCAACATCCGCTTCCGAAAGAAGCAAGAAGTCGCGTAGGCGAGATTTTTGCTGCGGGGGCTGGCTGCATGCGCCAGAATCGGGCGCGATGCGATTGGCGCCTCTCATAGGACCGGACCTACAAGACGCGATCGCGATCGGTCCTGAAGCCGTTCGCGAGGCGGTTTCGGAATTCCACGCAGAGGACATCGCGGAGCTCCTCGAGGATCTGTCCGCGAGGGAAGCGGTCGCGCTCGTGCGTGCCTTGCCGACCGAGACCGCCGCCGATGTCGTCGAGCGCCTGAGTCCGAGTCGTCAGGTTCTGGTGTTCAACGCGATCGACACGGGCCGAGCGGTCGAGCTGCTCGGTGAGATGGACCCCGACGACCGCGTCGACCTCCTCCAAGAGCTCGAAGAGGACGATGCGGCCGCGTTGCTCACCGCGCTCGAGCGGCGCGAGCCCGAGGCTGCCGAAGAAGTCCGTGAGCTCGTCCAGTACGAGCCCGAAACCGCCGGTGGCTTGATGACGACCGAGTTCGCGTCCCTGCCTCCGGAGACGAAAGTCTGGGAGGCCATGGAGGCTGCGCGGCGCTTCGGACGCGAAGAGATGGCGGAGATGCTCTACTACATCTACGTCTGCCGACCGAACGGCGAGCTGCTCGGCGTCGTGTCCCTTCGCGACCTGATCCTGAGCGAGCCGGGGCAGGCCCTGTCGGAGATCATGGTCGAAAACGTCTTCAAGGTTTCGTCGTTCGACGACCAGGAACAAGTTGCGGACGCGATCGCGCGGTACGACTTGGCCGCGCTCCCCGTGGTCGACAGGCTGTCCCGGATGCTCGGCGT
>RCNF010001510.1_pt1 | contig 12287 bp, 10 predicted proteins | sample 2041311 | NCBI WGS metagenome assembly RCNF01 (sample SAMN09708228, study PRJNA481090) | Marine sediment metagenome, whole genome shotgun sequencing project. | biome: marine sediment; feature: ocean; material: sediment; isolation source: Sewage treatment plant 2 marine sediment (STP2) ... | reverse complement strand
CTAAAGTACCTCGGGGAGTCCAAATCAGAGACACCACTCGCGGCTGCGACCGCTGTTAGCGTGCCGTTGGACCTCCACGTATGTGCAGAGGCATTAGACACAGGTTTTTCAAAGCGTTACCAGTCATATCTACTAAAACGCATGAAGAGTTCGGTGACCAGGAAGTTCGACAGACACACGGCAGCGTTCGACTGGGACCGCGCTATGAATTCGAGGACCTTTGCCGAGTTCGATGACTCGGTTACGGCCCCGCTGCACGGCTTTAGTGGCAAGCAGGACTACTATGACCGGTGCAGTTCAGTGCACTTCCTGCATTCCATAGAGCGATCAACGCTAATTATCATTGCGCTGGATGATCCCTTCATGTCACCGAAGGTAATTCCCGACGCCGACAGGCTCTCACAGGACGTCACGCTTGAGATTTCCGAACACGGCGGCCACGTTGGCTTTATTAGCGGTGGCACGCCCTGGAAGCCGACGTTTTATCTGCCAGGGCGAATTCTGGAGTTTCTGGAGCCCTTCGCGGCCATGCCGGGCCTATAAAAAAAGGCCGAACCGCGTGTGCGATTCGGCCTCATTCTTTTCTCGAAGAAAAGGTCTTACTCGGCGTCAACTTCCTTCATGGAAAGACGCACGCGACCCTGACGGTCGACTTCAAGAACCTTAACCTTGACCTCGTCGCCTTCAGCCAGCTTGTCGCTAACTTTCTCAACGCGCTCGTTAGAGATCTGTGAGATATGCACGAGGCCATCTTTGCCCGGCAAGATGGTGACGAAAGCACCGAAGTCCATCAGGCGTGCGACCTTACCGTCGTAGATTCGGCCAACCTCAACATCAGCGGTGATCAACTCGATGCGACGATGAGCTTCCTTGCCGGATGCACCATCAACCGATGCGATGCGAATCGTACCGTCGTTGTCGATATCGACAGAAGCGCCAGTCTCTTCAGTGATCGCACGGATAACCGAACCACCCTTACCGATAACGTCACGAATCTTCTCAGGATCAATCCTCATAGTCATGATGGTCGGAGCCCACTCGGACATTTCGCCACGTGTTTCGCCGAGAACCTTGTTCATCTCACCCAGGATATGCAATCGGCCGTCGCGAGCCTGATCCAGTGCAGTACTCATGATTTCACGGGTAATACCCTGAATCTTGATGTCCATCTGCAATGCGGTGATTCCGTCTGCGGTACCCGCAACCTTAAAGTCCATGTCGCCAAGGTGGTCCTCGTCGCCCAGGATGTCGGTCAGAACAGCGAAATCGTCGCCTTCCTTAACCAGGCCCATCGCAACACCGGCAACCGGTGCTTTCAAGGGTACGCCTGCGTCCATGAGCGCGAGGCTCGTGCCGCAAACAGATGCCATCGAGCTGGAACCATTCGATTCAGTGATCTCGGATACAACGCGGATGACGTAACCAAATTCGTCCATGTTCGGCATAACGGCTTCGATGCCGCGACGTGCCAGTTTTCCGTGGCCGATTTCGCGACGCTTCGTTGAACCAACAAAGCCTGTCTCGCCTACGCAGAATGGAGGGAAGTTGTAATGCAGCATGAACGGCTCTTTGCGCTCGCCTTCGATTGCATCGATCACCTGTGCATCGCGGCTTGTGCCGAGTGTCGCAACAACAATCGCTTGCGTCTCACCGCGCGTAAATACGGCTGAACCGTGTGCACGGGGTAAAACACCAACTTCAACGTCGATCGGACGAACCGTGCTCTTGTCACGACCGTCGATGCGAGGCTCACCCTTGATGATTCGCTGGCGAACGATGTTCTTTTCCAGCTTATACAGAGCGCCTTTGACCTCTTCGGCAGACCAGCGAGCGTCGTCGCCACTTGCCAATGCTTCAACGGCTGCGGCCTTGGCTTCACCAACGGCTGCCTGACGATCCTGCTTGTCTGTGATGCTATAGGCAGCGGACAATCCTGCCGTTGCAGAGTCAGCTGCGGCGGCTTCGAGATCCTTGTCAACTTCCGGTGCGGTCCAGTCCCAGGCCGGCTTGCCAACCTCGGCAGCCAGTTCGCTGATCGTGTCGATAGCGACCTGCATTTGCTCATGTCCGAACATGACTGCGCCCAACATGACTTCCTCAGAGAGGCCAGAGGCTTCTGATTCAACCATCAGGACTGCGTCCTTGGTGCCCGCAACGACGAGCTCAAGGTCACCCTCTGCAACCGCTGCGCGGCCCGGGTTCAGAACGTACTCACCGTCCTTGTAGCCAACTTTGGCAGCAGCAATCGGACCGGCAAATGGCATACCGGAAATGGCCAGCGCCGCTGAGGCACCGATCAAAGCCGGGATATCGGGATCAACATCCGGGTTCAATGACATCACCGTAGCGATGATCTGAACTTCGTTTTTAAAGCCTTTCGGGAAAAGCGGACGTACCGGACGGTCGATCAGGCGACAGGTAAGAACTTCCTTCTCGCCCGGACGACCTTCACGCTTGAAAAATCCGCCCGGGATTTTGCCAGCTGCGTAGGTCTTTTCCTGGTAGTTAACGGTCAGCGGGAAGAAGTCTCTGCCCGGATCAGCCGTTTTGCGGCCAACAGCGGTTACCAGAACCATTGTATCAGCCATATTGACGATAACTGCACCGTCGGCTTGACGAGCGATCGCGCCCGTATCAATCGTTACTTCGTGTTCCCCGAATTGGAAACTCTTTCTTGTCGATTTCACTTTGATTTCTCTGTATGCAAATTGTTAAGACAACAGCAACCAACGGCGGTCCCAGTGGATGGGAACGACACGTCGGTTGTTTACATTGCCAAAATTGCTCGCTGGACTAGCGACGCAGACCGAGCTTCTTGATCAGCTCGCGGTAGCGTTCATTGTCTTTGGACTTCAGGTAGTCAAGCAGCTTACGACGCTTGTTTACCATCCGCAGAAGACCCTGACGGCTATGGTGATCTTTCTTGTGCTCACCGAAGTGGTCGGTGAGTTCTACAATTCTCTTGGTCAGCAGTGCGACCTGTACTTCTGGTGAGCCGGTATCGGCTTCGCCGCGTGCGTGGTCGGCGATAACGCCCTGCTTTATTTCACTGGAAAGTGACATTTTTCTAGTACTCCGATTTCTCTTTCATTTGCCCTTTTTTAGAGCGCGGTATTCTAGCGCCTGAGCGGGCCCATTAACACCCCAAAATCAAATAATTACGGGGTTTTATCCTGTGTCAAAAACACTCTACGTGGCGCCAGCTGTCCATCTCCGGAGAGCTCGCCCACACCTAAAAATCGTTCACCTGCCTCGTATACCCTGGCAAGCCCTGTCTGTTCGCCTGCAGCCACTGTGACCGCCTGACCTCCACAAAAGCGCTCAGCGCCCTCTGTATCGATCGAGACGCCCGGCATATCAGCCAAAGCCACGTCCGCCGGAAGCAATTTGGCCCTTAAGGGCTCCAGCCCCTTCTCAGCCAGCGCTTCTACAGCCGCCATATCGATCATCCTGGCGCTCTCGAAGTCGCCGACCGACTCACGGTGCAATCGCGCTGTGTGAGCCACTGTGCCCGCCTTGCGTGCAATATCCTCGACCAGTACGCGTATATAAGTGCCTTTCGAGCACGACACGCGAAACACCAGCCGCGTTCCGGCAAGTTCCAGCAACCGGATCTCGTCAATCCGAAGTGGTCGTGGTTCGCGCTCTACGGTTTCGCCTTTTCGAGCTAACTCATACAGTCGCTTGCCGTCTTTCTTCAGTGCCGAATACATCGGCGGAATCTGCGTCGATTCGCCACAGAATCCCTGCAATATCTCGTTCCATGCGCCGGCATCCATCTCTGGAACCGCTGCAGTTTCTATCTCTTGTCCGTCGCCATCGCCGGTATCGGTCTTTGATCCCAGCTTTGCCGTCACGCGGTAGCTCTTATCCGCATCCAGCAAATACGCACAAACCTTGGTCGCTTCACCGAAGCACAACGGCAACATGCCTGTTGCGGCCGGATCCAGACTGCCAGTATGGCCTGCCTTTCTAGCATTCAATAACCGTCTGACAAGCTGCAAAGCCCTGTTCGACGTCATCCCGGATGGCTTGTTGAGCAATAACAGCCCATCCACCGGATCCGCGTGGCGTTTCATACCTCTTGCGGCCACTTACTGCTGCTCGTCGTGGTCGCGGGCCTGATCAATCAGCGCACTGATACGTTGCGCTTCGGCCGCACTGTCATCGTGCAGAAACCGCAGTTCCGGCACATGGTGCATCTTCACCTCGCGACCCAGCCGACCTCGCAGGAAGCCGCTAGCGCTTTGCAAACCTTCTTTCACTGGCTCCGGGTCGCCATTCGGATCCAGTAAACTGAAATACACGCGCGCAACACTCAGGTCTCTCGCAAGTTCAATCGATGACAGCGAAACCAGCCCCAAGCGCGGGTCTTTGGTTTCAAATCGCAACAGCTCGTTCAGCGTGCGTAGCACCTGATTCCCGAGTCGCTGGTTTCTGGAAAACTCGCGTGGCATTAATCGGTACCTGCACGCCTAGTCGAGCGTGCGTGCAACCTCGATTCTCTCGAAACACTCAATTTGATCACCGACCTGAACGTCGCTGTAATTCTTCACGCCGATACCGCATTCGGTGCCGGAGCGAACTTCATTCACATCGTCCTTGAAGCGTCGTAACGACTCCAGCTCGCCTTCGTAGATCACGACGTTTTCTCGAAGTACACGAATTGGATTGGAGCGTTTCACGTGGCCTTCACTCACGATACAGCCGGCAATATCGCCGAACTTCGGTGAACTGAACACATCTTTAACTTCTGCCAGACCAACGATTTGTTCGCGTATTTCAGGTGCGAGCAGACCGCTTAGCGCTGCCTTCACATCGTCGATCGCCTCGTAAATGATGCTGTAGTAACGAACGTCAACACCCGACTCTTTGATGGCTGTACGTGCCGCTGCATCAGCGCGCACATTAAAGCCGATGATCGTTGCGTTCGACGCTGCTGCCAGATTGGCATCGGTTTCGGTAATTCCACCAACGCCTGAACCCAGCACCTTCACTCTGACTTCGTCTGTCGAAAGCTTGAGCAATGCATCTCGTAAGGCTTCCGCACTACCGTGCACGTCAGACTTGATGATGACGGGAACAGATGAGATCTCTCCATCCTTCATCTGCGTAAACATGTCTTCCATCTTCGAGGCTTGCTGTTGAGCAAGTTTTGCTTCACGTGTCTTGTTCTGGCGGAATTCCGCGACTTCGCGTGCCTTACGCTCGTTCTTAACAACGAGAAAGTCGTCTCCCGCGTTCGGTGTCTTGGATAGTCCCAGCACGACAGCAGGTGTCGACGGTCCGGCCTCTTTAATGGAGCTCCCTGCTTCGTCGAACATGTTACGGATTCGGCCATACTCTTCACCGGCGATAATTATATCGCCTTGCTTCAAAGTACCGCCCTGAACGAGCAGCGTTGCTACAGCACCGCGGCCTTTCTCAAGGCTGGACTCGACAACGATGCCTTGCGCGGGACCTTCTGCGACAGCCTTCAGGTCCATGACCTCGGCTTGCAACAAAATCGCATCCAGAAGGTCATCTACACCAGTGCCCTTCAATGCAGAAACGTCGACGAACATTTGTTCGCCACCCCATGCCTCTGGAATCACCTCGTGTTGTGACAGCTCGTTCCTGACACGCTCCGGATCAGCGTTTTCCCGATCAATCTTGTTAACCGCAACAACGATAGGAACACCGGCCGCTTTTGAGTGCTGGATAGCCTCGATCGTTTGTGGCATTACACCGTCGTCGGCAGCAACTACCAAAATCACGATATCTGTCGCCTGTGCTCCGCGAGCACGCATCGCCGTAAACGCGGCGTGTCCCGGTGTGTCAAGGAATGAAATTCGACCCTTGTCTGTCTCAACCGAATACGCGCCAATATGTTGCGTAATACCGCCAGCTTCACCAGCGGCAACCTTGGTGCGGCGAATGTAATCAAGCAGTGATGTCTTGCCATGATCGACGTGACCCATGATCGTTACAACCGGTGCACGAGAAACCGCATCGCCTTCAACCGGGCTTTCTGCAGCGAGTAACTTCTCGTCTTCTTCCGCGAATTCGACCGGCTTGGCAACGTGCCCCAGTTCTTCAACAACAAGCGCTGCGGTGTCCTGGTCGATGACCTGATTGATGGTAACCATCGCACCCATGTTGAATAGAACTTTGACTACTTCGTTACCCTTGATCGCCATTTTCTGTGCGAGCTCAGCGACCGAGATGTTCTCCGGAATCTCTACTTCGTGGACAACAGGTGCAGTTGGTTTCTCGAAACCATGTTTCGAGTCTCCGCCAACGGCAGCTGCTCGCCGGCGCATCGGCGCCTTGCGTTTGCGGCGACCACTCTTGTCACCAGCAACGTGCAGCTCCTTGCGTCCGTACCGTGTATCACCGTGTTTGGGCTTAGCCTTGGCCTTCACTTTATCCTTGCTGCGTCTGGCGCGGGCATCAGCTTCAGCTTTTTCAATCCGGGTTTTCTCCTCAGCCGCATCCGTCACTGCTTTTGCCGCAACTTTTCGAGCATCTTCTTCCGCGTCTTTCTGTGCCTGCTCTTCTTTCTCGCGAGCTTCCGATTCTCGCTTGGCCTCTTCTTCCTTCTCGGTCTCAAGGCGCTCTTTGGCGAGGGCTTCCGCATTTATGCGGTCCTCTTCTTCCTGGCGCTGGCGATCGAGGGCATCCTGCTCGTCCTGAGCCTGCTTTTCGAGCACGTCACGTTTGATGTAAGTGCGCTTGCGACGTACCTCTACATTAACGGTGCGCGACCGGCCTTGAGCTCCCGCGAGCTTAAGCTCGGATTGCGACTTGCGCTTCAATGTAATCTTGCGCGGTGCGGCCGCGGTCGCAGGTGTATCGTCCTGACCGTGACTGCGACGCAAATGCGTCAACAGCTCTAGCTTCGCTTCATCGCTGATATTGTCATCAGAACCTTTGACCTTGATACCGGCCTCGTCGAGCTGCGTCAGCAGCTTGTCGACTGGAACTTTCAGAACCTCAGCAAATTGTGCAACTGTCACATCAGCCATACCAAACTCCGTAATAAATAAGGCTGCTACGCCTGCTGTTCTTCTTCAAACCAATGAGCGCGCGCTTTCATAATCAGCGCTGCGGCATCTTCTTTACCTATCTCTTCGTTGATCTCAAGCAAGTCATCAGTGGCGAGCTCAGCGAGATCCTCGCGAGTCACAACACCCTTGCTGGCCAACAGAAACGCCAGGCCCTTGTTCATACCCTCGAGACTGAGAAGATCCTCTGCGGGCTCTACTTCATCAATCTTCTCTTCCTGCACAATTGCTTGTGTCAGAAGAACATCTCTTGCACGACTACGAAGCTCGTCAACAATGCCTTCGTCGAATTCTTCGATAGCAACAAGCTCGGCGGCTGGTACATAAGCAACCTCTTCGATGGTCGAGAATCCTTCCTGAACCAGGATCAGCCCAACCTCTTCATCGACATCAAGCTGCTTGGCGAACAGCCCGATGAGTTCCTTCATCTCGGACTCGCTCTTCTCTTCAGCATCCTGCGCCGTCATAACGTTCAGTTCCCACCCGGACAGCTCGCTTGCCAGCCGGATGTTCTGCCCACCACGTCCAATCGCCTGCGACAGTTTGTCCTCGTCCACGGCGATATCCATGCTGTGCTTGTCTTCGTCGACAACGATAGAGACCACTTCTGCCGGTGACATTGCGTTCACAACAAACTGGGCCGAATTATCGTCCCAGAGAATGATGTCGACGCGTTCACCAGCAAGCTCGTTCGAGACGGCCTGCACGCGCGAGCCACGCATACCGACACAGGCACCAACGGCATCAATACGACTGTCATTGCTGCGAACAGCGATTTTGGCGCGCAGACCCGGATCACGAGCGGAACCCAATATGTCGATAAGGCCCTGGCCTACCTCAGGCACTTCGATTTTGAACAGTTCAACCAGGAACTGCGGCGAGGTCCGCGTCATAAACAACTGCGGCCCACGAATCTCGGAGCGCACCTCTGTAAGCAACGCTTTAATGCGGTCCTGCGGCCGTACCGGCTCACGAGGCACCATCTGCTCACGGGCTACAAACCCTTCGGCATTGCCGCCAAGATCAATGTAGACACCATTGCGATCGACACGCTTCACCAGTCCCGAAAGCATTTCGCCTTCACGGCCCTGATACTCCTCAATAACCTGCTCACGCTCGGCCTCACGGACTTTCTGTACGATGACCTGCTTCGCCGTTTGCGCCGCAATACGGCCAAACTCTACGGATTCCATCGGAACCTCGACGTAGCCACCGGGCTCGGCATTTTCATCGACGTCAACAGCGTCGATCATGCGCAGTTCGCAATCCGGTGTCTCAAGCTCTGTCGATTCATCTGCAAAAACGAGCCAACGCCGAAAAGTGTCGTATTCGCCCGTCTCGCGGTCGATCTGGACGCGAACTTCAATTTCTTCACCGTGCTTTCTGCGAGTCGCAGATGCCAGTGCGGCTTCGATAGCCTCAAAAATGATGTCTTTCTCAACGCCTTTTTCATTCGAAACGGCGTCAACAACCATCAAAATTTCTTTGCTCATTTCCGTAAAACTCCAAATATCCTCGGCGGATTAAGCCCCGTCGGGTACCAGCCGAGCTGTATCGATCATCGTCAGCGGCAAACTGTGCGACTCACCATCCACCTCAACTACAATGCTCTCGTCATCCGACGACACCAATGTGCCGCGAAATCGCCTGCGCCCCTCTATCGGGAAACGCATAGTCACTTTCAAGGTTTTGCCTTCAAACCGTTGAAAATGTTCAACTTTTGTCAACTTTCTATCCAGTCCCGGTGAAGAGACCTCCAAGTTGTAGTTACCCGGTACCGGATCCTCGACATCGAGGAGCGCGCTAACCGCGTGGCTGGCCTTTTCGCAGTCATCCAGATCGATGCCGTCTGGCTTGTCGATCGTGAGGCGCAAAAGCCCACCTTGCCCGCTCAACCGAACCTCGAGGTCCGTCAGCTCATAACCCAGCCGTTCAATCGTCGGCTCAATCAATTTCTGAAGCTCGTCTCCGGTCACTACAATCTCATCTAACTATCTGTTCTAAAACGAAAAATGGGCCAATGGCCCATTCTTACCCAGCGCTATGTCTCTGCCCGCGCCAATGTTACGGGCAACAAAAAACCCCTAAGCGGGGCCTTTACCCACCGATACTTTGGTGGGGCGCTGGCGCGGGATTATACGGCATATCTGTCGGCCTGCGCAACGCCCTGCGAGAGCTATTTTGTACAGTCCCCTACGGTGCTAAGCTGCTCGCTTTTCGCGCCTCCTGACGAGACCAGAACCATGCTGAAACTGAAAGACCCTTCTTTACTCAAAACCCAGAATTTTATCGATGGCGAATGGGTTGCTGGCGGAGCCGGCACTATTGATGTCACCAACCCCGCAAATGGTGCGGTCGTTGCTACGACAGCGAACGGTGATGCTGCAGACGCTGCTCGCGCCGTTGAGGCTGCCGCTGAGGCCTTCAAGAGCTGGAGTCGCATGCCGGCCAAACAGCGCGCTGTACTGCTCCGAAACTGGTTCAACCTTCTAATGGAGAACGCCGAGGATCTCGGCGCGATCATGACCGCCGAACAAGGCAAGCCATTGGCGGAGGCTATCGGCGAAGTCGGCTATGGCGCTGGATTCATCGAGTATTACGCTGAGGAGTCCAAACGCGTTAAGGGCGCAACCATTCCGACGATATCGAATGATCGTCGCCTGCAGACGTACAAGCAGCCTGTTGGCGTTGTTGGATGCATTACGCCCTGGAACTTCCCGAACGCAATGATTGCTCGTAAAGCAGGCCCGGCGCTCGGTGCCGGCTGCACCATCGTCATCAAACCGGCGACGGAAACGCCACTCTCGGCGCTCAGCATGTGCGAACTCGCCGACAGAGCCGGAATTCCCAAGGGTGTGATCAGCGTTGTTGTCGGCAATAACTCGCGCGAGATTGGTGCTGTACTCACCCAGCACCCGAAAATCGGCAAATTTACATTCACCGGTTCAACGCCGGTCGGCAAGATCTTAATGAAGCAGTGCGCAGATGGTGTGAAGAAGATATCGCTGGAACTGGGCGGCAACGCGCCGTTCATCGTCTTTGATGACGCTGATATTGATGCTGCGGTAGTCGACTGCATGGCCACCAAGTTCCGCAACTGCGGCCAGACCTGTGTCTGCACTAACCGAATCTTCGTACAAAGTGGTGTCGCGGATGAATTTACAAGCAAGCTGCACGCTGCAATCGAAGCACTCAACGTTGGCGACGGCTTTGCCGAGAACATCACTATTGGTCCGCTGGTTAGTAAGACCGCGGTCGGCGAGATGGTCGAGTTTATGGATGACGCCAAGACCAAGGGTGCGAACATCGTAACGGGTGGTGGCAAACACGAACTTGGCCACTGCTTCTTCGAGCCGACGCTGATCACTGGCATTACCCAGGAAATGCGAATCGCCAGAGAGGAAATCTTCGGACCCATCGCGGCCATCCAGACGTTTGAGACTGAAGACGAAGCGATCGAGCGCGCGAATGACACGGAGTATGGCCTGGCCGCCTACTACGCGACTCGGGACATCGGTCGGGTAATGCGCGTCGCGGAGCGGCTCGACTACGGCATCGTTTGCTCGAATTCCGGCGTGTTCTCAACTGAGGTTGCACCATTCGGTGGCTGGAAGGAATCAGGTATAGGTTCTGAAGGCGGAGCCGAAGGTATGGCTGAGTTCTTCGAGACCAAGTTCCACTCGATGGGTGGCATTGAGTCATAAATCCGGAATCCGGTGCACGACTATCTGATCATTGGTGGCGGCATTGTCGGGCTTTCAACTGCGTGGCAGTTGCAGCAGCGAAAGCCAGACTGCTCCATTCTGTTGCTCGAAAAAGAGAGTGAGCTGGCGAAGCATCAGACTGGCCGCAACAGCGGTGTCATTCATGCTGGTATTTATTACACACCAGGCAGTCTCAAAGCGAAGCTCTGTAAAGTCGGTGTAGAAGCGACGATCGAATTCTGCCGTCAGCACGAGATACCCTTCGAGCAATGCGGCAAGCTCATTGTGGCAAGCAATGACGATGAACATGTAAGTATGCTTCAGCTGTACGAGCGCGCCAACGAAAACGGCCTTGATGTGGAGTTACTGGATGCGAAAGAACTCCGCCGTCGAGAACCGAATATTTCCGGAACCGGCGCGATCTTCCTTCGAACAACCGGCATAGTCGACTATTCGGCCATCACCAGGGCATTTGCGACGCAGTTTAAAAACCTCGGCGGCGAGATCCGTCTCAACAGCGCAGTAACGGACCTGCAGGAATCCTCCGAGGCAGTCACCGCTATACTCGAAGATGGGCAACAAATCGTGGCGAGATATCTAATCGCCTGTGGCGGACTCATGGCGGATCGACTGGCCATGATGCAAGGGATCGATATCGACTTTCAGCTCATTCCGTATCGTGGTGAGTACTACCGGTTGCCCGCCGAGAAAAACGATATTGTGAAACACCTTATCTACCCTGTCCCGAATCCGGAATTACCGTTTCTTGGCATTCACCTGACTCGAATGATTGACGGCTCGGTCACTGTTGGACCGAACGCTTTGCAAGGCTGGAAGCGTGAAGGATACGGGCGCATCAATATCAGCTTTCGGGACATCTTCGCAATGATCCGTTTTCCCGGATTCTGGATCGCTCTACGAAAAAACTTCAGAACCGGGCTACGCGAATTCAGGAACTCTATCTGGAAACGCGGTTACTTAAAGCAAATTCACAAGTACTGCCCATCGATCACACTTGATGACCTACTCCCCCACCCGACCGGCGTACGCGCAATGGCCGTCAAACGGGACGGAACGCCGGTGGATGATTTCCTGTTAATTGAGAGCGCGAGGAGTCTGCACGTATGCAACGCTCCTTCTCCCGCAGCCACGTCAGCTATTCCCATTGGCGCGCACATCTGCGACCTCGTCGATCATGCTTCATCAACTTCTAGCACTGTCAGATCGCAGTGACTTACAATCCGAGTATGGAAAACGATAAGACGCTAGAAGAATTCGTACAGATCCTTGGACGCATCAGGGAGCTGGTAGGAGAAGGATCGATGTCCGGTGGCACTGGCATTGATTTGATCGACATAGTCGAGCAGATGCGCCAGTCCGGGGATGGCAAGGAAGCTGATGAGCTAGCTGAGTTAATCGAGCGCGCAGAAGAACTGAAGGCGCTGCATCAGGCGACACCGTAAGCGGCACTGCGATCCGTGGTTACTTGGGTGTAGACTATTTGCTCCTTACCGGGAGAATCGACGATGACCAGTAC
>RCNF010001509.1_pt1 | contig 12288 bp, 10 predicted proteins | sample 2041311 | NCBI WGS metagenome assembly RCNF01 (sample SAMN09708228, study PRJNA481090) | Marine sediment metagenome, whole genome shotgun sequencing project. | biome: marine sediment; feature: ocean; material: sediment; isolation source: Sewage treatment plant 2 marine sediment (STP2) ... | reverse complement strand
CATTGCGGCTCAGCTCGATTTTGCCGCCTTGGGTCAAGCTGTCAAATTTGAACGCACCTGTGCCGATGGGCGTTCGTTTGATGCCCTCTATGCTTTCGGGTGCGACGATCACGCCGTCGCCCCGCGCGAGGTTGAACAGCATGTTGCCGTTGGCCTCGGAGAGTTCCACATCTTCCGTGTCCATTGTAGAGCCATCGTGGAAGGTGACACCTTCGTTGAGCATAATGGATAGGTCAGATCGTCTTTTTGCCATGGCTGCACTGGCCAATAGGGCAGCGGCGCTTACGTCGAGCAAGAGTGGGGGCAGCTTGAACATGAGAGACTCCCTCGTTGTGTTTCGCAGAACGGCTAGGCGACGAATGAGGGGTTGGTCAGGAGAAACCTTGCGGGAGCATGCGCGCTGGGTTAGGCGTGCGGACTTCAAACGGAAGAGGGTTCGGGCATGGCAGTTTTGGGTGTGGATTTTGGGACGTCGAATTCGGCGGCGGGCATTGCGCGCGACGGTGTGGCCCATCTGATCCAGCTTGAGGCAGGGGATATGACGATGCCCACTGCTGTGTTTTTTGATTTCGACAGTAAGAAGATGTTGACGGGTTCGGCCGCTGGTAACGCCCTTCTTGCGGGTGAAGAAGGGCGTTACATGCGCGCCCTCAAAAGCTTGCTTGGCGCGCCGTTGATGCGTGAAAAGCGAAACCTGCTGGGTGAAAAGCTTGATTTTATCGACGTGGTCTCACGGTTTTTGGCGCGCGTGAAAGCTACGGCAGAGACGCAGACCGGGGAGCGGTTCGAACGCGCACTTTCAGGACGTCCGGTGCGGTTTCACGGCGATGATGCACGCAACGCGCAGGCAGAGGTGGACTTACGCGAGGCGTATGTGCGTGCCGGATTTGAGGACGTTGCCTTTATGTATGAGCCTGAAGCGGCAGCGCTCGCCAATCGTGGGGTGCTGGCCGAGGGTGATTTGGGGCTGATCGTGGATATTGGCGGCGGTACGTCCGACTTTACGCTGTTTCGCAACGGTGCTGATGCGATCGATATCCTATCCAGCCACGGTGTGCGGTTGGGTGGGACTGATTTTGACCGTATGGTGAGCTTAGAGACTGTTATGCCGCTCTTGGGACGGGGGAGCCAGATACGCCATGCGTTTGGAGGCGAGACTCATACGGCACCCACAACGATTTTTAATGACCTTGCGACCTGGCAGAAAATCCCATTTCTCTATGCGCCAGACAGCCGCCGTCTTGCCAAAGACTTGGCGCAATACGCGGTGGAGCCATTGTTGTTTGCGCGGCTCGTGTCCGTGCTGGAGGATGAGCTGGGCCATGACATCGCGTTTGCGGTGGAGGCGGGCAAGATTGCGGCAAATGGTGCCGGGGAAGGTGCGATTGATTTGAGCGTGGTTGAGCGGGGGCTGAATGTCGCGCTGGATGACGGGCTGGTTGAGGCGCTCTTGCGGCCAATGGCGAATGACATGGGTGCCGCTGCGTTGGTGACGCTTGAACAGGCCGGTGTGGCACCTGAAGCCGTGACGCATCTGGTGTTTGTGGGCGGATCCAGTCTGATGAAGGTGACGCGTGGTGCACTGGCGCAGGCATTCCCGCAGGCGCAGGTGCATCACGGGCAGGCACTTACGGCGATCGTGGATGGGTTGAGCCTTGCGAGTGCACGTGCGTTTGATTGAGGTGTTATAGGGGCCAGCCCCCTTGGCCCTACGGGCCAATTCCCCCGGAGTATTTATCGCCAAATGAGATAGAGGTCAGCCTTTCGGGAGCAGTAGTGTCTCCAGTGCAGCGCCCATGACACAGGCGCTGTCGATCATGTCATCCACGCCGATCCATTCGTCGGGCTTATGGGCCAACTCCAGCACGCCGGGGCCGTAGGCGATGCAATTTTTTAGCTTACCAATCCGGTCGATGTGTTTTTGGTCATAGGTGCCAGGGGAAGCGACGTATTGAGGCTCTTTGCCCAATACATCCTGTATGGCCTTTGCAACGGTTTGCACGACGGGCGCGTTGCGGTCGGTCATGGAGGGCAGAACGGAGTTTATCTCGGTCAACTCGTAGTCGAAATCGGGGCGGGTGATGCGGAGGCCTTCGAGTAAATTGGTCACTTCGTCACGGACATCGTCGAGCGGTTCTTCCGCCAGAAAGCGGCGGTCGATTGTGATGCGGCAGCTGTCGGGGACGCAATGGGATGGCAGGCCGTCAAAGTCCTCATCTTGTTCTTTTGCGCCGCCATGAATGGAATTGATGTTCATGGTCGAGCTGCGCGCGCCTTCGGGGACCACGGGCATATCAGTGATGCGCAGGGCCATGGCGGGGAAAAGTTTATCCTCGAACTCAGTCAGAACAGCGCCCATGTGGCGCACCGCGCAATCGCCAAGGAAGGGCATGGAGCCGTGGGCGATCTCGCCCTTTGTTTTGATCTCGGCCCACCAACCGCCGCGGTGGCCAAGGCATATGCGGTCTTTGTTCAACGGCTCGGGAATAATGACATGCTGGACGCGGGCGGGGTTGAAGTGGCCGTGCTCTGCCAAATAGGCGACGCCGCCGTAGCCGCCGGACTCCTCATCTGCAGTGCCTGAAATCTCGATCGCTCCGGCGAAGTCACTGTAGGTCTCGATGAAGGCCTCGGCGGCGATGATGGAGGCGGCGAGCCCCCCTTTCATATCACAGGCCCCACGCCCGTAGATTTTGCCGTCTTTGAGTTCTGCGCCAAAAGGATCAAAGGTCCACCCCTGACCTTCTTCGACCACATCTGTATGGCTATTGAAGTGGACGCATTCACCGCTGCGTTTTCCTTCGCGGCGTGCGATGATGTTCCAACGCGGGTATTTCGTGCTGTCACCGGGGGTGCCGTGTGCGCGGATGAGTTGGGTCTCAAATCCGTGTGCCTTAAGCCTGCGGTCAAGGTATTCGCAGATGGCGAGGTAGTCATGGCCGGGGGGATTAAGCGTCGGGATACGAATGAGATCTTGGGTCAAGGCGATCAGATCATCCCGCTTTGCGGTGATGGCTTGCGAGAGAGGAGTGATCATAGTGCGCCCTTTTACTGAACGAGATTTCGAGGGTTTGCGTTGAACCCCTATCATTGCGCAACTGGGCGAGTGTGCAAGACATAAATTGGACGTTTGCATAAAGCATGCTGAACGGGCGATAGACGTCAAATGGACGATGGCAAATTTCCAAGTGAGGGTCGATATGAGTGAAACGGGTATGACTGCCGCGCCTAAAGGTGCCATCGCCACCACTTGGGCGGCCCTTCGAGATGGATTTTTGCAAATTGGCGAAACAAACCTTGCGCTGGTGTCGGCCGGTGTCGGCTTTTTCGGTATGCTCTCGGTTTTTCCGGCGATTGCGGCGCTGATTGCTTTGCTGAGCCTTGTGTCTGACCCTGATGTTGTTGTGGCGCAATTGGAGCAAATGCGGGGATTTATACCTGCGGATGTGTATGAGATTCTTCATGTGCAGATTGTGAGTCTTGTGACGGCGAGTGCCGATACACTTGGGTGGGCAGGTGCGATCTCTATCATAGCAGCGCTTTGGTCTGCGCGTGCGGGTGTCGCGGCGATGATGACAGGCTTAAATGCAGTGCATGGAGAGAAAAACCGCGCAACCCTATCACATTATGTGAGAGCGTTTTTGCTGACACTTGCGCTTGTTGCTGTGGGAATTGTCGCGTTGGTCACGCTCGTTGTAGCACCTGTGGTTCTGGCGTTTTTCCCGCTTGGTGGCGTTGCCGGGTTCATTGCGGAGGCGTTGCGCTGGACGATTGCTGTGACTGTTTTACTCGCGGGGGTGAGCGTCCTTTATCGCTATGGCCCTAACCGGAGTGTGCAATCACGGCGGGCCATTAAACCAGGTGCTTTTGTTGCCGTGATCAGCTGGGCAGGGCTGTCCGTTCTGTTCAGCTACTATGTTGCAAATTTTGGAAATTATAATCAGGTTTACGGCTCAATCGGCGCCGTGATTGCGATGTTGGTTTGGCTCTGGCTCAGCAGCTTCTTGATCCTCTTGGGGGCCGTTGTGAATGCACAGGTGGAAAAGCATGTGTATGGGGTGCATATTCCTGAGGCAGCTTCTCCGTTTGAAGATGTCCCTGCGGCGTCGCCGGAAGAGTTGGTGGACGAGACCTCCGCCAGCCCGTTGTCTTGAGCACTTTCGCGCTCAAGGTCGATATTATCTGAGGTCCTTCAGGCGTGCAAAGTCTCTGTCGATGAAAAGAACATTGCCTGACTGACAGCCGAGATGACCTGGTCTTCTGTATAAGGTTTCGAGATCAGGAAGGCTGGCTCAGGCTTGTCTCCGGTCAGTAGACGCTCGGGGAAAGCAGTGATGAAGATGACAGGGCGTGCGCCCAACTCCGACAGGATATCATTCACGGCATCGATGCCGGAGGAGTTATCGGCCAACTGAATATCGGCGAGGATCAAATCTGGTGCGTCCTGTTTACTCAAAGCGACAGCTTCGTCGCGTGTGCGGGCGATGCCAGTGATGCGGTGGCCCATTTCGGCAACGATGCTCTCGATGTCCATGGCGATAATCGCCTCATCCTCGATGATCATTACGGATCCCATAACACTGTCCGCCATTTCACGTCGTGCGATAGAAACAAGTTTTTCAGCTTCTTCGGTTTCAACGCCGATGATTGTTGCGATGTTGCCGTAAGTGAATCCTTCAATCGTATAGAGGAGCAAAGCTTCACGGCTGTTGTTGGTAAGTTTCGCGAGATGCTTTTGCGCTTTCGCACGCGCGCCTGTTTCTGCCTCTTCAATTGGTGCGCCGGCGCTGGACCAGATGCCATATAATACACGAAAGAGGCCTGTTTTTACATCGGTGCCGTCGAGCACGCTTCGGTCGGTTAGGATTGCTTCGAGCGCGGCAGCGGCAAAGGCATCACCGCTGTTCTGGCTGCCGGTAAGCGCACGGGCATAGCGGCGCAGATAGGGGATGAACTTACCCAGTTGGTCACTAATGCTGAGGTCGTTTGCTGCATCACTCATTCGAGTAAATCCTTTTTTTGTCTTTTATGGAACCAAACGCATCCTGGGCGCGTTAAGTTCCCAGCCAAAGTATAATTATTTAATTTTGTGATCGGGGTCACGTGACTAGTCAGAGACAGCATAAAGCACACGAGAGTGTTATCGATCAGAATTTACGCCGCGTCTATGAGGAAGCGTTAGACGAGGGTATACCCGATCGTTTCACGTCACTTCTGGAGCAACTCAAAGAACAAGAGCGCGACCAGGGCAATGAGCGATGAGCGCGACCGACCCGCGCGATGAGCTGGTGGATCATCTTCCGGCGATGCGCGCGTTCGCCATATCGCTGACGCGCAACAGTGCGACAGCAGACGATATGGTTCAAGATACGCTTGTTAAAGCATGGACAAATATAGATAAATTCCATGTGGGCAGCAACATGCGCGCATGGTTGTTCACAATTTTACGCAATACTTACTACTCATCGCGCCGCAAGGCGAAGCGCGAGGTTGCCGATATCGACGGCGTTTTCACCGAGAGTTTGGCTGAGAAGCCAGCGCATGACGGTCATCTACAAATGAATGATTTCCGCACCGCGTTGGGCAAGCTGAAGGATGAGCAGCGCGAGGCACTATTGCTCGTGGGCGCGTCTGGGTTTTCCTATGAGGAAGCCGCAGAAATGTGTGGCGTTGCAGTTGGCACGGTAAAAAGCCGTGTTAATCGCGCCCGTTCGCAGCTGGTAGATCTGATGGGTTTGAGCGAAGACGAGGCGATGGAGATGACAGATGACGCAACAATGTCTGTGCTTTCGGCATCGAAAGTAGCAAGCTTTTAAGCCATGACATCAGGTTTCTTGCGCAATAGCCTCTTTGGGGGACTGGCCTTCAGGGTTTTGCTGTTTTTGTCTTTGGCGCTTTTGCCAATCGGCCTCATTGGGTTTATCCAGACCCAGCAGATCGCGGAACAGAGTAAGCGAACAGCTGAATTGTCCCTTATCGCGGTGACCGAGCAAGCCGCCGCTACAGAGCGGGCGCTGCTGCAAGAGGCATTCGGAGCAGGTCGCGCGCTTACTTCTGTCGTGAAGCTGGTTCAGGACAATCCGCAGCGCTGCTCTGACTTTTTGCATGCGTACAAGGAAGAGATCAGCGAGTACCGGCTTATCGGGTTTATCACTGTGGATGGTAGGATGGATTGCTCTTCAACGCATCAGTCATATGATCTCTCGGCGACGACGATTTTTCAGGATACCGTAGCACGCTCTGTACGTACTGTGACGGCTGTTGATCACGGGCGGGTGTCAGGTGCTGCTGTGGTTGTCGTGACAATTCCGGTATTCGAAGAGGCTGAGATCATCGGCTATTTCTTTATTTCTGTCAGCCGGGATTCGCTGGAAGCCCAGGAGATGGCGGACCCCACCAGATCACCCCTGTCGCTTATTACGTTCAACGATTCAGGCGAAATTACCACGTTCGAGCAGGGTAAGGATGTGACAGAATCCGAACTGCCAGCGGCCTATCCGCTCAAGCAATTGGCGGGCAACACACGACAGGTGTTCACGGCCAAGAATACCGAAGGCGTTGAGCGCGTTTACGCTCTCATCCCGCTTGTTGACGGGACCGTTTTTGCGATGAGCGTTTGGCCCAGTGATACGGCCCTGTTAGAGACTGATTTTACCAGTCGCCTTTCCTCTGTCCTGCCAATTCTCATGTGGGTTGCCAGCCTTGTGGTTGCCTTCTGGGCGCTCAACAGGCTGGCGATCACCCACATCGGTAAGCTGGGCCGCCAGATGCGTCATTTTGCGCTGAACCGGACGTTACCGCGCAAACCGCTTGGAGATCGTGTGCCCGTGGAAATCGTGGCTATGGAGCAATCCTTTCTGGCGATGGCTAATTCCATTTTGCAAGACGAAGCGAGTTTGGAGGATAGCCTGCGCGAGAAGAATATCCTGCTCAAAGAAGTGCACCATCGCGTCAAAAATAACCTGCAGCTGATATCGTCGATCATGAATATGCAGATTCGCCAAGCGCCAACAGAGGCAAACAAGCGTGTATTGCAGCGCTTGCAAGACCGTATCCTTAGCCTCGCGACAGTGCACAAGAGCCTCTATCAGGACAATGAGATGGCGCGGGTTGATGCGGGTATTCTGTTGCGTGAAATCGTGGCCCGCAGTCTAGAAATCGGGATGGGGCCGAACGCCGGAGTTGACGTGACTGAAGAGTACGACAGCATTCTGATCGGTCCCGACGATGCGGCGCCCCTGTCATTGCTGGCGTCGGAGGCGGTGACCAATGCCCTCAAATACGTGCCGCAGCAAAGTAAGCAGCGGGCAAAGATCATTGTGAGCCTCAAATATAGCGGTGCCGAACGGGCAACTTTGCGCATCGTAAATACTTTGGGAGGGGAACCACCCGAAACAGGTACGGGTCTCGGCTCAAAGCTTATCATGGCCTTTACGCGCCAGTTAAATGGCACACTGAGTGTCAAAGAAGAGGACGGTCTCTATGCGCTCGAGCTCGATTTTCCGGTGCCGGTCGTGGATAAAGCCGCCTTTGATTATTGAGGCCGGCGTTTAACGTCGCCTTAGTGATTTCATACCACACTGGTCAGCGATCTAAGCTTTTTTCAACAAATTGGGAACTTACATCTGATGATGTTCGTTCGGTTAGCGAACACTATGAAATGGAGGTGGCGATGACGATTGAAATGCTAGTTGGCGGCTTTTTAATTCTGATGATGGTTGCTGTGATTGTGGTCTCTATGACTTCGACAAAAAGCAGCAATGTTGTTTGGAAAAATCTTCGCCGAAAGGGCTTTGGCGCTGACCCGCGCGGGCAACGCTAACAGTTCCTTTAGAAAACAGGGGGCGTAAGTGCACTTACTATTTCGCAAGGCTCCGCAGAAACGTTCCTAAACCGGTGCGGCAGCCGGCTGTCGAATAGATATCCATCCCCCACGTTCAGCACATCAACCGCGTCGCCGACCGTAAGTTCGATCTGGCCAAGCGTGATGATTCCCGCCTCTTCCCCCTCATGTGTGAGAAACTCTGGTCCCGTGTCTGCGCCAGCAGGGTATGTCTCATGCAACACTTGCAATGTGTGTTCGCGCGCGTTGCCTAATTGTCTCAGCGAGACCTGCCCTGGACCTTCAGGAGCGACCTGTGTGAATTCATGGGCGCGGTAGAAAATCTTGGGTGTGTCCTGATCCTCAAGAGAGCCAAAAAACTCCGCCATGGAGATCGGTATGGCGTCGAGTAAGCTCTTGAGTGATGCAACAGAAGGTGAGGTTTTGTCAGTCTCGATCAAAGAGATCGTGCCGTTCGTTAAACCTGCCCGTGTTGCCAGTTCGCGTTGGGATAGGCCCCGATCAATGCGGATCTGTTTGAGGCGTTGTCCGATGTCCAAGGGATATCTTTCTTTTCACAGGTTGCACGCAAAACCAGCGCGACCGATCAGCGATCTTTTGCCGAACTGACCACTCCAATTAGAAAAAAACAAGTGTCAGGATTATCAAGATTGACAATTAAATTAAACAGGACGAAAGATTTTTTAAACGCGGGTTACGCCGCGCTCATCCTACTCTTTATCTCAGGAGCATAACATGGCCAGCACAGTAAAACGCGCGCCGCGCAAATCCGCAAAAAAGAAACCTCAAATCGCAATCGTTGAGCCTGCGGTCCCCGTGACCTACACCAACGCTGATCTTGTGGCGCGCCGCGAAGCGGCAGTACCGCGTGGCGTGGCATCGGCTACACCTGTCTATGCGTCTTATGCCGAGAATGCAGAGCTTTGGGATGTAGATGGCAAGCGGTTTATCGACTTCGTTGGCGGTATTGGCGTACTGAACACAGGTCACCGCCACCCCGGTGTGATTGCGGCGGCCAAGGCCCAAGAAGACCAGTTCACCCACACATCCTTTCAGGTTGTGCCTTACGCGCCCTACATCGAGCTTGCCGAAAAGCTGAATGAACTGGCGCCCGGTGATGAACCGAAAAAGACACTTCTGGTGACAACAGGTGCCGAAGCGGTCGAGAATGCGGTGAAAATTGCACGCGCAGCCACTGGCCGTCCGGGTGTAATCGCCTTTACCGGAGGGTACCACGGTCGCACGCTGTTGACGCTTGGCATGACTGGCAAAATCAGCCCCTACAAAAAAGATGTCGGTCCGTTCCCGTCCGATATCTTCCGCGCGCCGTTTCCGAACACACGCGATGGCATCACGGTTGAAGACGCGCTGACAGGATTGCAGAACCTCTTCCTCACCGATGCACAGCCTGAGCGCATCGCCTGTATCATCATCGAGCCTGTTTTGGGCGAGGGCGGCTACACACCAGTGCCGTTCGAGATGCTGATCGCATTGCGCGAGATTTGTGACCAGCACGGCATCATGTTGATTGCTGACGAAGTGCAGGCAGGTTTTGGCCGTACGGGCAAATGGTTCGCGATCGAGCATTCCGGCGTTGTGCCTGATCTGATCACAGTGGCGAAATCCATGGCAGGCGGGTATCCGTTGGCTGGTGTGATTGGTCGCGCTGATGTGATGGATGCGATGATCCCTGGCGGTTTGGGTGGCACATATGGCGGTAACCCCGTTGCCTGTGCCGCGGCTCTTGCTGCAATCACGGCGATTGAGGATGAGGATCTGCTCGCGAAGTCCATCGCAATGGGTGACAAGTTTAAGGCACGCTTTGCCGAGATTGGCGCGCGTGCCGCTCCTTACCGCATGTGGGATATTCGCGGTTTGGGTGCGATGATCGCGGTTGAAGTTGTCACAGACTTTGCCTCTGCCACGCCTGACGCGGCGTTGACCAAGCGTATCATTGCGCATGCGCTTGAGCGTGGTTTGTTGCTATTGAGCTGTGGCATGCACGGCAATGCAATCCGCGTGATGGTGCCGCTCACGGCGTCCGAAGAAATTGTTGATGAAGGTTTGGCGATTTTCGAAGAAGCCCTCGTCGCTGCGGTTGCCGAAGGCGTCTGATCGCCTTGCATCACTGAACTGAACTGAACTGAAGTTAAGAGCGCGCGGAGGGAAACCTCTGCGCGTTTTTCATTCGGGTGGGTCTTGATGTCATGATACCAACTCAAGCAGGGCTATTTCTCATGCGTCTTTGGCTCATTTTCATATTTGCTTTGATGACAGGGTCCGTACATGCGGATGAGCCTGTCCGTTTGGGCATCTTTGGCACAGTCGACAGCATCGCGCCTTTGGTCGTAGCAGGTCGGCGCATCGAGGCCGCGGATAGCACCCCAGTGATCAGCCTTTTGGGTCTCAAACAGCCCATTGAGGTAGGTGACACGTTGGCGATTGTCGTGCGCACAGGCGATGAGGTGCTTGTTGCCGAGCGTGTTCTCCAAATCTACCCTATCGTTGGTGCTGTGAGTGAGGTTGACGACGACACCGCCAAAATCATGGGCAGCTTGGTGCATATCCCACCAGATCAAGAGATTAAGGTTGGCCAGTGGTTTGCGGTGAGCGGATTGTGGAGTGGGGCAAAGGCGATCACCAGCAATTTGCACCGCTTTGAGGGGGGTGTTGCGCAGCTTGCGGGCTCAATCGATCCAGACAGCGATAGGTTGGGGGGCAGTGCGATATTGACGACCCAAAGACCCCTAGATGGATACGAGGGTGATGTCTGGATGTTGAGTGGCACGCCCGAGGGTGAGGGGCTGCGGGTTCGTTTGATGTCAAAGGGGGTCTTCGGGCGTAACGTCGATCTTGCGGTATGGCAAGGATACGCCTCCCTGCCGATTGCCTCGCAAACATATTTGATCCACGGGACGCAGATCAGAGGCACCGCTCGTGATGCCCAGATGCCAGCCGCAGGGGCGCTGATCGCGCGCTGCGTCCACCAAGGTCGCGTTGTGGATGTGGCCCCCGAAGGGCTAGAGGCGGCGTTTGATGCGCTTGACTGCGCTAAACATACTCCGGCGGATTGAAAGTGTCAGCTTTGGCGCGTGACCAGCGGTCTTTGTACCCTTTGTGATCCGCCGCTTCCTCATCGATGAGGAAGCCTATCGGCAGATAAGGGAAGGCTTTGTTCCCTTGCACCATGGAGCGGTCAGATTGGCGTTGCATCAGGTGGTGGGGGAGGAACCCACTTGGGTTGGACAGGCCTGCGGCACCTGTCATCTCGCCCAACGCGTCTAGTGTCTCGCGGTGAAAGCGCGCAACGCGTTTTGACTTATGCTCGGGATCAAGGGCGCGGGCGCGCAACGGATCTTGGGTCGCGACACCAACGGGGCAATGGTTCGTGTGACACGCCTGCGCCTGAATGCATCCGATAGCGAACATAAATCCGCGTGCGGAGTTGCACCAATCCGCCCCCAGCGCCAGTGCGCGCGCGATGTCAAAGGCGGAAACGATTTTGCCAGCAGCGCCAAGCTTGACCTGATCGCGGATACCAGCGCCGCGCAGGACGTTGTGCACAAAAGTCAGCCCCTCGACCATGGGCATGCCCACATGGTTGGCAAACTCCAGCGGGGCGGCTCCTGTGCCGCCTTCGGCACCGTCCACCACGATAAAGTCCGGCACGATACCTGTCTCCAGCATCGCCTTGACCATACACATGAACTCTCGCTGGTGACCGATACACAGTTTGAAGCCCACAGGTTTGCCGCCGGAAAGATCGCGCAGCTGCCCAAGAAATTCGCACATTTCGATGGGAGTGGAAAAGGCAGAGTGCGCTGCGGGCGAGACGCAATCTTCTCCCATCGGAATGCCGCGCGCCTCTGCGATCTCGGTGGTAATTTTGCCAGCGGGCAGCATGCCGCCATGACCGGGCTTGGCCCCTTGTGACAGCTTGAGCTCGATCATCTTGACCTGCGGCAAGGTTGCGGTTTTTGCATATTTTTCTGGATTAAAGCTGCCGTCTTCTGCACGCGCGCCGAAATAGCCAGAGGCCACCTGATAGATCAGGTCGCCGCCGCCCTCCTTGTGGTAGCGGCTCACGGACCCTTCGCCGGTATCATGGGCAAAGCCGCCCATCTTTGCACCCATGTTCAACGCCTTGATCGCATTGCCAGAAAGCGAGCCAAAGCTCATTGCAGAGATGTTGTAGATCGACGCGTTGTAGGGCTGCTTGCAAGCGTTACCACCAACTGTGATGCGGAAGTCCGTATTCTCGATGTGCTTTGGATGCACGGAATGGGTGACCCAGCTATATCCGCCTTCATAGACGCGCTTCTTGGTGCCAAAGGGGCGCGCGCTTTCTTGGTTCTTGGCGCGCTGATATACGAGGCTACGCTGATCGCGGCTAAACGGTTCTTCGTCCTGATCGTCCTCAAGCAGGTATTGGCGAATTTCAGGGC